>OZSS01000104.1_pt1 | contig 36142 bp, 31 predicted proteins | sample 1779911 | NCBI WGS metagenome assembly OZSS01 (sample SAMEA2603589, study PRJEB24840) | metagenome | biome: Water; feature: Photic zone; material: Seawater sample | place: Mediterranean Sea | collected 2013-11-12 | depth 10 m
TAGTAAATGGCGTAGTCGCAGGAAAATATCACATAACAGGATCAGCGTCTATTAAACCTTCAAGAATGAAAGCCGCAGGTTTTTCTGAAAGTTACATGGCTGTTAACTTCAAACCTTTTACTACATCTGATAAAGTAGGGCAGTTTAATGGTTGGGACTCAATCAATAAAGATGGAGTAAAGGTTGCCACCACTCTTGGAACCGCTATGGAGCCCTTAGTTAAGGGTTGGTTTCCAAATGCGAGCATCAAAAGCGTTGAGGCTCCCGCTAGAGGATATCAGGAAGTATTAGCAGGGAGAGCAGATGTGTTCGTTACATCTAACTTGGAAGGCTCTACTCTAAAGGCAAAGTATTCAAATGTTAAAGAAATTAGTATAGATGCGCCGCGTTCACCAACTCCCTTGGCTATGTTGCTTCCTCAAAATGACCAAGTGTGGATTAATTTTGTTAACCACTGGATAGAAATAAAGAAGGCAAAAGGCTTTTTTAAGAAAACTGCTGAAAAGTGGGGCCTGTAGTCTAATTTTTTGAAGGGCGGTACCACCGCCCTTCCATAAACGGAGCTTTTTAAAATGTCGTCTTGGATTAAGATGCTTTCTGATGAAATGGCTGACACTGAACTTAAGCAGGCATTGGATGAAGCGAGAACCCCTCATGGAACAGTTGATAATGTTCTAAGGGTCCATTCATTAAGACCTAATACTATGAAAGGCCATATGGCTCTTTATAAAAGCTGTCTGCACGACGATACAAATACATTGCCGGAATGGTTGCAAGAAACTCTCAGCTCCTATGTTTCTATTTTAAATTCATGTGAATATTCGCTTCTAAATCATTGGAAAAATGCTGAATTTTTAATTCATGATAAAGAAAAGAGTAATAAGATCTATTCTTCATTGAAAAAAAGAAAACCTCAAGATTGTTTCACGGGAGTTGAACTTGCTTTGATGCAGTACGCAGAAAAACTGACTTTAAGACCGAGCGATATGAAAAAGGCTGATGTGGATAATTTAAGAACTGCTGGTTTAGATGATGGGCAGATATTAGAAGCTAATCAGATCATTTGTTATTTTAACTATGTTAATAGATGTATAAATGGGCTAGGGGTTACCAATGAAGGCGACATTATAGGATATTACAAAGATGATTAACGCAATTACAATTATTAAGAAAAAACAAGGTTTAACATATGAAAAGTTCCAGAATTACTGGAAAAATGAGCATGCTGAAATTGTTACTAGATCTCCACTAGTGGGAACCTATGTTCAATCCCACCCAATCTATAGTGACAAATTGACTTTTGAAGATACTATCGATGGTATTGCGGAAATATGGTTTGATGACACAAATGCAATGCGTTCTTTAGCTGCCACTAAGGAATATAAAGATATTCAAGATGATGAAAAAGTCTTTATAGATGGCAGTGCTGTAAGGTTAATCATTGCCGAGGATATAATAACTGTTGAAGGTGACGTTTCAGACTACAAGCTTATAATTTTTATCAATAAATCTAGTAATGTTGAGTTAACAGACTTTAGAAAAGAATTAGTTGATATAGCATCTCAGTACCCCAAAAGAAATGTAAATAGGATGAAAGTAAGTTTGCCAAAAATAGCAGGCTACAAGGGCGATAAAGGTCCGGCTTGGGATGCTATTTTAACTTTTTGGTTAGACTTAGAAATAGATCAACAATACATAGACGATACAGTATCTTATTTTTCGTCTGTTTCTGGAAAAACGCTTGGAAAGTTTTGCAATTCGATAGTAGTACAGCAAAGCTAAAAAAATAACTTACTCAGGTAAGCCTGCTATCTTCATACCTTCAATCATAATGCTTTTTATTTCGTTGTTAAAATCTGGAGCTACATTTTTATAATCTTCAATGCTTTTAATTTCTGGACGCTCTTTTTGATATTTTAAAAGCCATTCTTTACTTTCAGAGATTCTCCCTTGATGAGCTAACACAATTGCCTTGAAACCAAAATATCGACTATGGTTATTTTCTCTAATCTCACGATCTACAGACTGAATGGCATTTTCCCAATCACGATTTCCAAGATGGCAGAAAAATATAACGGTTTCCCCATAATCTTCTCCTAGTGGATCAACTTCAGCGGCTCTAGTAAAGGAGTCAATTGCTGCATTAAAGTCCTTGCCCTCCTCTAATAAATTCATGCCTCTAGCCATTAAAGAACGAGAATGATGAGGATTAACCTCTAAAGCTTTATTAACATAATCTGCAAATTTATTCTTATCTTCATCAAAAAACGCCATGAAGCCCATATTCATTATTGAGTCAGGATTTTGGGGATCTAGCTGAAATGCTTTTTCTGTATATTCTTTAAATTTTTTTTCATTTTCCGACCTTTTATCCTGTGTCGACGACTCAAATATTAGAAAACTATAACCTTGAGCTAGAAGATTAAATGCGGAACTATGATTTGGATCTAACGCCGTCGCTTTTTCTCCGTGTTCTATTGATTTTTGAAGGTGAAGCAGTTTTTCTTCTGTTGTCTTAGACGCATTCATTAGTGCATATGAATTCACAGCTTGCAAATACTCATCCCAGCTGCTGAGAGCATTCATCTCTCGATCAGATAATTTTTTTCTTTCATTATTGATGATTGCTGGACTGATTAACGCCGCGGATTTTTGTGAAACTTCATCCTGAACTTCAAAGACATCATCTAACGATCGATCCCACGTTTGTGACCAGATTTGGGTATCTTCAACAGCATCGGTTAGTTTTGCCATTATTCTAACTTTGTTACCACCTTTTCTTATGCTCCCTTGTACCAAATAACTAGCACCTAGGTCAGAGGCAATTTTTTGTGTAGGTTCTTTCGTATCTTTATAAGGGATTACTGAATTTATAGATATAATCGGGAATGTCTTCAGTTTAGATAGATGCGAAATAATATCCTCAGTGATCCCATCAACAAAGAAATCTTGTTCGGAATCATTGCTTAAATTCAAGAAAGGAAGTACTGCTACTGATGGCGCTTTACTTGTTTTTGTAATTTTTTCTGCTGCAGCCTCTGCAAGTTTTTTGTCATTTTTTTCCCTAACTTGTAGATCGGGATCCGCAATATCATAGGCATGAACTTCAGTGTTTTTTACCTTTTGTTCCCCAAGATCATTGAATAGCAGTTCTGTCTTTTTATTTACAAAGTCAACTATGCTTTTTGATACGCATATCCCATTGGCTTGTGAGAGAGCCTCAAGTCTCGCGGCTACATTTACACCTTCACCGTAGAGATTATCTCCTTCAATGATCACATCACCCATGTTCAAGCCTATTCTGAAGCTCATTTGGGATTCTTCAGAAACTGACTTATTTCTTTCCTTAATTAGTTTTTGAAATTCGTTTGCACAAACCACTGCGGAGACGGCACTTTGAAATTCAGCTAATACAGAATCTCCTGCGGTATTAAAAATTCTGCCACCATGCTCTTCAAAAAGTTTATCTAGGATTTCCTGGCAAGCTCTAAAGCTACGTAAGGTTTCTTCTTCATTCACTTCCATAGATTTGCTGAAGCCAACAACGTCGGTTACAAAAATAACTGCAATTTTTCTGTCTATGTCTTGCTGAGAAGATTTATTTAATTGAACAACGTTCTCTGCCATATCGAGTCCTTAAATTAAACTGATATTACATTAATCCTTTTTCTCTCAAAGTCACGAACTTAGAATAAATTTTTACAATCAAGCTTCAGAAGCACCGAGCTCTATGGGTTTTAGAGAGGACTTTTTTATATTCTTAATTTTTACAAATCTAAAAAAAAGAAGGATGGAACAAACTAATAAACCCAGTCCAATGCCGTAGTAAACTCCTGAGCCGGCCAATGATGTTTTTTGAGAAAGAAAATATGCAGCGGGAATACCAATAGCCCAGTAAGAAAAAAAAGAAATAATAAAGGGTTTCTTTGTGTCTGAGAAACCTCTTAAGAGTGCAGCAAAAAGTATTTGTCCACTGTCAGCTAAATGGAAAAAACAACCAACGAAGAGAAAAATTCCTGCATAAAACGCAACTGTCTCCACATTTAGATCATTACTATTCAAAAATAGTGAAATTATAAAATCACCAAAAAATACGATTAGGAACGTATTAAGTACTGCCCACCCCAGGCCAAGCAAATAAACAGAGGAAGCTGCTTGGTCCAACTTGCTTAACTCATTGGCTCCAATTGTTTTAGCAATAATGACCGTACCGGCTTGTGAGATCCCTAGAGGTATCATGAAAAAAAGTGCGAATACCGTTATGGAAATACCGTGAGCCGCTAATTCTACGTCGCCAATCCAGCCCATTAAGATAGAGGCAAATGAAAACATTCCACTTTCGGCCATAATTGTTAAACATATCGGCCAACCAAGCTTGAAAAGATTCTTAAAAATTTTGAGATCAAAAACAAAAAAATCTTTGAAGATTTGCTTATCTCTCAAGTCAGAAAAGTGAATGTATAATAACCCAGATAACATCATGGCAACACTTGTTAAAAGTGAAGAACACGCGACTCCACTTATCCCTAACTCAGGAAACCCAAAGTTGCCAAAGATAAATAGATAGTTAAATGCAAAGTTTGTGACCAAGCCCAATATAGAAATGGCGAGCACAACTTGTTGCTTTTTCACCGATATCAAAAATGCCTTTATTACGTATGTGAGAAGTAAAAATGGCATCATCCACTGAACTATTTGAATATATTGAGAAACTATTTCGACAATATATTCATCCTGTTCTAAAAATGTAAGAAATGCTGAAGTGTTGCTCACTAAAACCAAGCCAAATAGTGAAAAGGCAAAAACTAGCCACAGACCCATTCTGAAATTAATTCTAAGTGATTCTGTATCTTCCTTTCCAAAAGCTTTTGATACATTTGTAATTACAGCCAGTGAAAAGCCAGTGAGAGTTATGTATACAAAGAAAAGACATGTATGCCCTAGGGTTAAGGCAGCTAGTTCACTAGTCCCATACCAACCAATCATCGCAACGTCGGTTAGCCCTAAGCCTAACTGAGCTATTTGTGCTACTATTAACGGTAAAGAAAGCTTAAAAGTGGATAGCAGATGTTCCCTCAATTGCGTATCACAATTGCATTATATAATAGATTAAGAAAATGACCTACTCTGCCGCCTCGACATACCTAAATTCACGAATAGCTGCTCCGTCCAAAGCTCTTAATGCTTCTTGGTATCCTTCGCTATTATAGCCACTTTCAGCGTGTTCTAAGCTTTCCCATTCCAAAACAACTGTACGCGTTTTCTCACCACTTTCTTTTGTCATAATAGGAATTCCTCTAGCAAGAAATTTACCTCCAGCTCCTTTAATTGCTGGACCTGCCAAAGCAGCATATTTTGCTAGCTTTTCTTCGTCAGAAATTGATTTATAGATAACTACCTGATAGATTTTTTTTGACATTGTTTTCTCTTTCACATTTTTGTTATAATTTAATATTATAAAACACCGTTGTATATGATTACTTCATCAAGTGGTTGAAATTAATTAGTTTTAGTTTAAACTTTGAACTGTTAACAGGGAGAAAAAAATGTCTGTAGGATTGGCACCAAGGCCATCGAATGAAGAGCAAAGAGTCAAAGCAGTTGTTAAAACTGGTTTGATAGATAACCCAAACCCTGAGTTATTCCAGGTATATTGTGATTTGGCTAAGGATATAACAGGTTTTTCTGATGCTACTTTTAGTCTGTATGATGGTGAAATGCAGTGCGCGATTGCAATTACTGGAAGAGATCCATCAGAAAAAAAACCAGGAGATAAAGGTCTTCGGACCGAGCACAATGTTTGTTCTTATGTTCTTTTAGATACCGAGCCACTACTAATGCATGATGTGTCATCAGATCCGATTTGGAAAAATCACCCAAGAGCTAAAGCTCAGGGATATGCAGGATTTCCTGTAATCAATAAGGATAACTACGCACTAGGAACTCTTTGTATGATAAACAGAGAGGGGCCTAAATCCCTAGATAAAAATCAAGTGGATTTAGTTAAAAAGATTTCAAGTAGCATTGCCCATCTCTTAGATGTTAAAACAGAGCAAAAAGAAATGACTTCTCAGAATATGTTAGAAGCTGTAGGGAAGTTCAAAAAGATCGATGAATCATTAACCATAGATGATTTTGAGTCTTTTATATCGTTGTCAGCTGGCCTTAAATTATCCGGCTCAAGTATAAAACCTCTTGAAGCAGTCGGATTATGTCAGCTTGATATCTCAGGAGATGTTCAAATGACATCAGATGGAGTTGAGTTGCAGAGAGAAATGCGACTTGAGGCAAGATTGATGAAAAAAGTTAAAATAACTGGGGACGATGCGAGCACAATGATAGACGAAATGATGAAGGAGTTGAACTAGAACAATGTATGCAAAAGTATACAATTTAAAATTTTCTGGCCTTAGCGAAGCAAAGGTTGCAGCTACTTTTTGCTCTGAAAATCTTGGAAAAAAAATAGTAGCTTTCAATATTAGGTCATTGAATATTTCTATCGGTCAATGTGGGAGTGTTTCTATATCACTAAAGTTTGAATCTGGAGGCGATTTAAAAAAGTTTGAAGAGCATTCGACAGGTTTTTTCAGTGAATTAAAGGACACCTTTGTTTACAAAGAGACCAATTTTTCAGGAATATTTGTTTATAATTATGACTCTGAAATTACGTCTACCGAGCTTACAGTAAATTAAATGTGCTCAATATAAATCTTGGGTAGACCGTGGAAGGCATAACGAAATTTAACAAAGTACACGATATTCTAGATTTTCATGTTAACAAAAATCCAGATAGAGTTGCGGTATCTATAGATAATGCAGACCATAAGAATACCGATATATTATCAAAGGTATCGTCTCTTGTTGAATTTTTAAAAGAAAGTGAGATTAAGTCTGGAGACCGAATTGCTTTTTTAGCAAAAAATTCATCCGAATTCATAGAGGTGATGTATGCATCGTCTTTACTGGAACTTGTGATGGTTCCAATAAATTTCAGGCTTGCCTATGAAGAAGTAAAATTCATAATCAAAGATTCTGGTTCAAAACTTATTATTTTTGGTGAGGAATTTAAAGAACTAGTTGAAAAACTTAATTCTGACAAAACTGACTTACAGCTTTCTGTGGAGATAAGTGAGCTAGGGAAATTATTAAAGTCGAAAAGTTCAGGTGCATTAGATGTTTCATTATATTCAAATAAGGACGCCAACACACCACTTTTTCAAATGTATACTTCGGGAACAACAGGCAACCCCAAAGGTGCTTTGATTTCTCAAAAAGGAATTATGTCATTAATTACGAATGGAATGGATAAATTAGGGCCGTTTGATCCAAATGCCGTAAACCTTGTTTGCATGCCACTTTTTCATATAGCGGGAAGTGCGTGGCTTTTCTTTGGGCTTGCATCAGGGAGTAAAAATATTCTATTGGTAGATATAGATCCTGAGAAGATTCTAGATATCATTGAGAACTTTAATGTAGCAACCACCTTGATGGTTCCAGCTGTAATTCAGATGGTAGTTGTAGCTGCTGAAAAAAATAGCAAAGTACTTAAAAATGTTAAAAACATTGTTTTTGGTGCATCACCAATGGCTGTTGATACGTTAAAGCGTGCGCAAAAAATATTTCCAAACTCAAATTTTACTCATGTCTATGGAATGACCGAAACAACTGGTATGTTTATGTCCTTGGACCCAAGCGAATTAAAAGCAAACAGAAGGCTAGAATCATGTGGAAAATGTTTCAGCAATTCAGAGATAAAAATAGTTGATGCTGATAATAATGAAGTTCCTACCAATACTATCGGAGAGATTATATGCCGCACCGATCAAATTATGGACGGCTATTTTAATAGAGAAAGGGCAAATAACGAGGCGATAAAAGATGGTTGGTTTTACACAGGAGATGCTGGATATCTCGATGAGGAGGGGTATCTGTTTATCAGAGATCGAATAAAAGATTTAATTATAACGGGTGGAGAAAATGTTTATCCTGCAGAAGTTGAAAATGCTTTGATGTTACAACCATCCATTATCGATTGTGCTGTAATTGGCGTTTCTGACCCAAAGTGGGGAGAAGCCGTTTTAGCTCTAGTCATCGTTAATAACGATAATTTTTCAGAGATAGAGGTGAGGTCGTCTTTGAGGTCGCAGTTAGCTGGTTTTAAATTACCAAAAACATTCCACGTCGTAGATAGTTTGCCACGAAACGCTGGAGGTAAGATTACAAAACATGTCTTGCGTGAAAAATATGCATATCTTGGTAAATAAATGCACATAAATTTAGACTCAAATGAAAAAATAAAAGGATACTATGATAGCCCTTGGCCCGCCGAATGTGGCGGTCCCAGAAGACAAAAAATACCTAGATCACCTGGATTGAATATTAGCAACGGCGAATATTTATCTCAGAAAACTAGAGCAAATGGTGAATGGAATGTAATGATGGTTCTTAGAGATCCCGGAGAAGTTTTTTTGATGGGAAATAACCATATTAATTCTACTGAAAAATATGGATTTTTGGAAAAGATAGATCCTTATTCTTTAGAATGTATCTCACGTTCACCTAATTTGCCATCTGGAGGCCATACTTGGTGTGGAGGTGTTGTTGTGCATGAAAATGGCTATCTCTATCTCAATAACGGAAATTATTGTTATAAGCTGGATCCGGATTGTAAAGTAGTGGCCTCAAAAAAATTACCACAAAATTCTGCATATAACAGTTTCTTGATTATGAAAGATGGAAATCTTGTTATGAAAAATATCGAGCATGCATGGGATGCAAAGTCAAAATTTGTTATTTTAGAACCAGAGCTTCTTAATCAGGTTGCAGATGAAGTTGCCATTGATGAAAACTCGATGGGCAGAATAGCCATGGATATTGATACAAAGGGAACACAATGGGTGTATGTTCCAGGGCGAGACACTTTCTTTAGATACAAATACGAAAAAGCAAGCTTGACTTTAGATCAGAGTTGGATGCCAAAATATAGAACACTGAATTATGAGGAGCAGAGTTTTAGTTGGGATAGCTGTATAAGTGATGGCGGATGTTGGTTTTTAGATAATGGCGATAATAGAGCTAATGTGACTATATTTTCTACAAGACCATTTGGTCAAGACCTTCCAGCTAGAGGGTCTGTTTTCCAAGGGTTATCATCATCGCCACAAAAATTATTTCGAGTTGATATAAAAAATGATAAAAAATTAGAGGTTGTACAGCCTTTTGACAAACAACGAGGAAGCATTTTTAGCCCCCCAGCATTTGATCCCATTCATAAAGTCGCTATAGCGTTTGACACAGGAAATGGCTTGCTAGCGGGTTTGAATTACTCAAAAGATCTGGGTTTTAAGAAACTATGGGAAAAGCCTACTAGAATTTCTATGCAAATGGTGATGTACAGCGACACTAGAGAGATTGCAGTGAATGACTTTCGTACTGGCTATGACAATATTGTCGTTTTCGATACAATTACTGGCGAAGAAAAAGGAAGGGTACCTACAGAGAGTACGACAGCAAATGGCATGTTTCTTTCTCCTGGTTGGGAAAGAGACATTTTTTACTGTTCAATTGGCACTATTGCTAGAGCTTTCATAGAATGATATATTGAAAATAGTAAAAAGGGGAGGTAGTTATGGAACTTAGTGGAAGGTGCTATTGTGGTGATATCCAATATGAAATCAATGGTGAAGTGCAAGCTAGTTTTCAATGTCACTGTCGGGAGTGCCAGTATATAACTGGTGGAAATGCTAATACGGTGATGGTTTTTTCAGAGGATGATTTCCAGTTTACTAAGGGAAAGCCCTCGGTGTTTGCTAGAGGAGATCTAGAAACACCAGTTAAGAGGTTCTTTTGCGATAAGTGTGGAACTGGTTTTGGAAGCATTAGTCCGTCAAGACCGGGCTCATTTATAGTGAAAGTGGGCACTCTAGATACCCCTGAAGTATTTTCTCCTGATTTCGCTATATTTACATGCGATATGAAAGACTATCATCACATTCCTGAACATTTAAGTTCCTTTGATAAAAGACCCCCGAAGAAAAACTAACTTAGAAAATATCACTTGAATGAAAATAACACAGGAGGCTTTGTTCCAGTTCATAGTCTGGGAATAAGTCAAATCGTTGCCTACGGTGCGATGTTTTATTCCTTTGCACAAATAAAAGTAGAGTTAGCCGAAAAACTAGGTTTGTCCCTCGAGACAACTACTATGATAGTCAGTCTGTCTTTGTTTATAAATGTACTTATTTCCAGTTATGTTGGGTATTTAACTGATAGATCTGGAGGTTTAAAAGTTCTCTCCACCGGGCTCTTTATCGGATCAGTAGGGTTTATCTGTCTGTATTTCACTGAAGATTTGTTGGGATTTCTATTTTCAATGCTGCTTATAGGAATAAGTTTTAGTTCAGCGTCTTACAACGTAGCTTTCAGCGCGGCAATTCAATTAGATGACCAAAACTCAAGAAAGAATATTACCATAATCACATTTTATGGTGCTATCGCAAGTTCGGTATGTTGGTTGACCATTGGTTTTTTACGCAACTATTTCGGTCTGAATTCAATATTTTTGATGCTGTCGTTATCTCTTTTTTTAATGGGTTTATATTTTTTAATAAATTTGAACTTTAAAAAAGAAAAGAAAAATGAACCTAAAAAACCAATTGAAGATTTTGTTGCTTTAGCATTGTCTAGAAAAGAAAAAGTCATCATTACTATTTTGATGATTTTTGGGTTTACAGAATATTTAATTTTTTCTACCACTGCATTATCATTAATTCAGTTTTTTAACTCAAATTTTAATGATCCTTCAATTGCAATAGTATTAGCAAGTGTATATGGACCGTTTCAGCTAGTAGGCCGCTTTTTAGAAATGAAGTTTGCAACGTTTCTAGATGCTAGACTTACAGGCCTAGTAGCTAGCGCATTTGTACCTTTATCGTTAATCATAATACTTATACCCAACTTTTATGTATGTATTATCGCTATGGCTCTTTTTGGCATGGGTCATGGCTTGCTGACTGTAACAGGTGGATATGTCCCAAATTTATTCTTTGAGCCGCAATTCATTGGGAGAGTTAAAGGATACATATGGGCGCCAACTGCGCTGGGGATGGCAAGTGCGCCTTTTTTATCGGGAATATTTCACGAAAATATGAATAATTTAATTATTTTCTTAATAGCTTTGTCTATATGCCCTTTTTTTTCATTGTTCTTTATCTTTAAAATGAAAACAAGATTTTAAAGATGTCTATACATAAAGCGAGCATTGACGTAGTTGCGGCAGTGATTAAGAAAAATGAATCATTTCTTATTGCAAATAGAAGTTTTGAAGCAAATTCTTCGGGATTATGGGAATTTCCAGGAGGAAAAGTTGAAGAAAAAGAGACTTTTGTATCTGCTTTGAAAAGGGAAATTGAAGAAGAACTTTCTCTAAAAATTCAAGTTGGTGATAAAATTACTTCCATCGACTTAAAAGCCTCAGATAAACATATATCTGTGCATTATTTTTATGCATTGATATTGTCAGGTGAAATTACATTAAATGTTCATTCCGAGTTTAAGTGGGTAGAACGTAATCAACTCGGTAGCTTTAAGTACATAGATGGTGATAGAATTGTTTTGAAGCATCTTTAGTTATAAATATGCAAAATGGGAAGAGTGCTTATTCATATTCCTAGCATATAATTAAACTGCACTTGAATATTCTAGTTGTAAGGAATTAAATTCTCTTTAGGTAATAGAGGCTTATTTAAAATATGATCTACCGCTTTTTCGCCCACCATAATGCTTGGTGCATTTAGGTTTCCATTAGTAATCGAAGGGAAGATTGAGGAGTCTGCACAAAACAGGTTGTCTAAGCCATTTATTTTACAATCAGGGGTTACAACCGTTTCTTTGTCATCAGGGTGCCCCATTTTGCATGTGCCACAAGGATGAAAAGCTGACTCAACATTCGACTTTATAAATTGATCTAATTCCGTATTTGTTTTCAATGAGGACCTAGGTTGAATTTCATCACCAGCATAATCTTTAAAGGCAGTTTGATTAAGAATGTTTCTGGTTATTTTGATTGCATTTCTAAAATCCTTAAGGTCATCTCGGTGACTAAGATAATTAAATTTTATCGAGGGCTGGCTTGTCGGATCTGCATTCTTAATAGCGACAGTTCCCCTAGATTTCGAGCGCATTGTACCCACGTGGAATTGGAAGCCATGACCTTTATGAGGCGATGATCCATCATAATTTATAGCTAAAGGTAAAAAATGGTATTGCAGGTTAGGATACTTTTGATTTCTATCTGTTCTTAGGAAGCCAAGAGTTTCAAATTGATTTGATGTACCAAGACCTTTTCGGAAAAAATACCACTCCAAAAATATTCTAGCCTTTGAGAGTAAATTATTGTTCTTAAAAAGACTTATGGGCTGCTTACATTTCACTTGAAAATATAGTTCAAGATGGTCTTGTAGATTATTCCCGACACCTTCCAGGTTTTTGAAAGGTTTTATTCCAAGACCAGCAATGTGTTTAGGGTTACCTATTCCTGATCTTTGCAAAATACAGGGATTGCCAATAGATCCTGCAGCTAATATGACACCGTTTTTGCTTTTTGCCGAAAAAATTTCGGACTTTCTTCTAAAAACTAAACCATTGCATTTATTGTTTGAAAACAATAGCCTGTCAGCTAAACATGAAGTCATTATACAGATATTTTTTTGGTTCGTTATATTTTTTAAGTAACCTTTCGCAGTAGACCATCTAGTTCCTTCATATACAGTCATGTCCGCTGCTCCAATGCCTTCTTGCTTGTACCCATTGTAATCTTCAGTCAACGAGTAACCGGATTGTACAGCTGCCTCTGAAAAAACGGTGTGTAACACGTTTTTTTGTTCTGCAGTTTTAATTCGAATAGGCCCATTTTCCCCTCGCCAAGGTGAGCTTTTATTTTTACACGCTTCCAACTTTTTAAAGTAAGGAAGAACATGTGAGAATGACCAACTTGAAGCTCCTTGAGCACTCCAATTATCAAAGTCCTGAGGATGGCCGCGCACATAAATCATGCCATTTATTGAAGATGATCCGCCTAAACCTTTTCCTCGAGGGCAAATTAATGATCTTCCCAATAAATTTGGTTCTGGTTCTGTATTAAAACCCCAGTTATATTTTTTCATATTCATAGGATATGATAGGGCTGCGGGCATATCGATAAATATTGAGCTATTATGTCCTCCGTACTCAATCAGTAGCACTTTCATATTATTTTCTTGAGCTAATCTATAGGCTATTGCAGAGCCAGAGGATCCTGCACCGACAATAATGTAGTCAAAGTCGCCGTCAAAATGCTTAATGTCTTTTGTAACTAAAATAGCTTTTGATCCTTTAATTCTTTATAAACAATATCTTTATCTAGTATTTTTTTGTAATAGTCTTCTAAAGTATCTTTTCCAAATTCTGGTGTTTTGTCAGAACTATAAGCATGATTTTTTTCGTCCCAAAATAACATAGATTCCGTTGCGTAGTAATAAGCAATCTTTAGAAATTCCCTAAAATCTTGTATCTTTTTTGAGATTTTAGATAAGGGCATCAGAACATAGATGATTACCAGGAAAAGCTTTGGAGAAATGTGGGTAATTTTTTTTTCATTTTTTGATAGCTTAAATAATATCTCCGCTTGGTTTTTAGGAGAGATAGGTGGCCCTGGACCACCAACTAAATGGATTTTGTTTTCAGCGCTTTTTCTAAGAATAAACCCGATGATGAATTCACTCAAATCTCTTGCAGAAATTGGCTTACAGGTAGTTAATTCTCCATTACCAAAAACTAAAAAGCTTTTGCCTTTTTTTACTCTATCAATTTGCCCAGAAAGACTTTTAAAAAAAGCTGTGGGCCTTATTATTTCATATTCAAGAGTTGAATGTTTTAATAGATTTTCAAAAGCTAACTTTGCTTTTTGAAATTCTAGAGTAGGCTTTTGAACACATATTGCGGACAGAAGTATAAATCTATTTATACCTACTCTTTTGCATAGATTTAAAAAGAATTTATTAAGAGTGTATTCAACATCCCATGAATCTGTGACACCTCCTTTTCTTGACGCAATACATGAGATAACCGTAGTCGGCTTTACTTTTGATGTTTTAAGAAAACTCTCGATTTGAGACATTTCCACGAAAACAATATTTTCTTTTTTTTTATGAGGCTTTTTATTTCTTACGGGGCAAACGACTTGAATATTTTTTTCTAATAGTACTTTAGCAAGTGTTGCTCCAATGTAGCCAGTGTATCCTAGCAATAGAACCTTAGTGCTAGCCAAGTTAGTTCCCATCTCGAAACCTCGACTGACTTTAGTTACAACCTACAGATTCCTGTAATGCCTCTTTTACTGCAGCGTGAGTAATTTGACCTTTTGAAACATTTAATCCCATCGCTAAGTCCTGATCTTGCTCTAACGCCTCGAGCCCATAAGCTGCTATCTTTGAAATATAATTAGCCGTTACATTATTTAGAGCGTATGACGCAGTCTTGGGTACAGAACCCGGCATATTTGCTACACAATAGTGTAAAACATCTTCTTCATAATAGATTGGGTTTTGGTGCGTTGTTGGTCTTGACGTTTCAAAGCAGCCACCTTGATCGATTGCTACATCAACTAGAACAGAATTTTTTTTCATTTTAGAAAGAAAAGACTTTTCTATTAATTTTGGTGCGCTAGCTCCAGGTATTAATACGGCACCAACAACCAGGTCCGCATCAACCAATTGGTTTTTAAGTTCTAAAGGTTCTGAGTACAAAACTTTCGCAGAATTACCGAAAATATCATTTAGATATCTTAATCTTTCTATAGACCTATCAAAAATTGTAACGTCTGCGCCCACTCCAATTGCCATCTGCGCTGCATTTGTTCCAACCATACCGCCACCTAGAATTATAACCTTAGCTGGTTTTACGCCAGGCACACCCGATATCAAAGAACCTGGTCCTCCAGAGGTCTTTTTTAAATGATAAGCACCTTCAAAAACTGCTAGCCTTCCTGCAATTTCGCTCATTGGTGCCAAAAGAGGTAATGCACCTCTGCTATCTGTAATGGTTTCATAAGCAATTGCATGGCACTTGGCATCGATCAACCCTTTTGCTTGCTTTGGATCTGCGGCTAAATGAAGGTAAGTAAATATTATTTGATCCTCTTTAAGCATCTTCCACTCCGGTTCCTGAGGCTCTTTTACTTTTACGATCATATCGCTATTTCTAAAAATTTCTTCTGGTTCATCAACAACTTTGACTCCTACTTTTTCGTATTCATCATCTGTAGCCCCAATCCCTTCACCACTGTTCTTTTGTACTAACACAGTATGATTTTCATTAATTAGTCGTGAAGCTGTAGAAGGTGTAATCCCAACCCTGTATTCACTTTGTTTAATTTCTTTTGGTACACCGATAATCATTTCTCCCCCTCCTAAAAAGCCTATGTAAACGAGGGTATTATAAACCATCGTGTTAGCCAAGTTGTTAAAAATAAATTTTTATAACTTAGGGTGTTAATTTAGCTTGTATTCGAAGTTAAAGATATTATCTTCCACACATGTTCATATTACAAAATTCAAAAAAAATTCCCTTGCTCAGAGTAAACGCACAGGTATTTCAACACTCTCAATTTGGATGCACTCATCTACATTTAGACTGCGATAGCACAGAAAAAGCTTTTTCTGTTGCTTTCAGAACTATTCCGAAGGATCACAGTGGCATAGCCCATATTCTGGAGCATACAGTCCTATGTGGATCAGAAAAATTCCCAGTAAGAGATCCGTTTTTTATGATGACTAGAAGGTCACTCAGTACATTCATGAACGCGATGACGTATCCAGATATAACGGCATACCCTTTCGCTACACTTAATGACAAGGATTTCGGAAACCTTCTTTCGGTTTATTTAGATGCCGCCTTCTTTCCTAACATAGATGAACTGGATTTCATGCAGGAAGGCCATAGGTTTGAATTAATTAAGGATGGAGATGGAGAAAAGCTTACGCTCAAAGGGGTTGTTTATAATGAGATGAAAGGTGCTATGAGTTCTGTACCGCGGCAACTTTGGCATGGAGTATCGAAATCGCTCTACCCTACAACAACTTATGGGTTTAACTCTGGTGGAGATCCTGATTTTATTCCTGACCTAACTTATTCGGACCTAAAAAACTTTCATAATAAATATTATCATCCCTCAAACGCTGTGTTTTTTTCTTATGGAAATTTAGACGCGAAAGAACTTCAGCAAGAACTTGAAAACGCCGTTTTAAGTAAATTTACTCCACAGAATGATACTTTTAGAGTGATCTCAGAGCCGATCTTTGATACGGAGAAATATAGCCATTCATTTTATAACCCCCTTCCTGATGACCAAGACAACCATCATGTTGTGGTAGCTTGGTTGCTAAACTCTACAAAAAATCCCGTAGATCATTTGGAAGCTTGTCTGTTAGAGAACATTTTGCTTGATAACTCTTCTTCACCTCTCCGAAAAGCTCTCGAGAGTACTGATCTAGGTAAAGCACCGTCACCCATAACTTTTATGGAAACTGAACAAAAGCAAATGGCATTTGTCGCTGGCTTAGAAGGTGTTACGAAGGACAAAGAAAAAGAGGTTGAGACACTTATCATAGACGTTTTTAAAAACCTTGTTTCAAATGGTATTGAAAAAGATTTGATTAAGGCGTCCTTACATCAAATCGAAATTTCACAAAGGGAAATCTCTGGTGGCATGCCATATGGACTGCAGCTTTTGCTTGGCACGATGCCTTCCATTTTACATGACTCCGATCCACTAGAGGTCCTTGACCTTGAGGGATCTTTGTCAAAATTAAGAAAAAGGCTAGATGAGCCTAATCATTTAGAAAAACTAATTGAAAAGTTCTTTTTAAAAAACAAACATAGAGTTACATTCCAACTTATTCCAAATACTAATTATGATAAAGACAAGTTAATAAAGCTGGAGAAACTGCTTTCTGAGAAAATAGGTTCTTTATCAAATTTAGAGAAGGAGAATATTCGGGACCTTACTGCACAACTAGAAACAAGACAGAATTCTAAGGATGATCCTAGTTTGCTTCCTTGTGTGACGGTTGCAGATATTGAAAAAGAAAGATTTTACACTAGTGGCTATAAGCACGAGGATGATAACAAAATTAAGTATTTTTACCATGCAGGAACAAACGGAATAGATTATACAACAAAAGTTTTTGCCATGGAACCAGCCAAATTGAATGATTTAAGATACAGCAATTTTTTCTCGGACGTTATAACTAATGTGGGAGTAGGTAAAAAAGATTATGAAAAAATTCAGAAAGAACAATCACTAAATACGGGTGGAATAGGATTAAGTTTTAATGTACTTCCTGACGGTTCAGATGATCGATTTTTTCTTAGCGCAGGCTTGCATGGTAGTTCACTTGGAGAAAATTTTCAAAAGCTTCAAAATCTGATGAACGAGACAATCCAAGAATTTCGCCTTGATGAAATAAAAAGACTAGAAGAATTGACTCAATTTGAAATCGCTGGAAAAGAGAAGTCAATTACTCAAAGTGGCCATATTCTAGCCATGAATAGTGCGTCTGCTCAAATTTCAAAATTTGGTGCTGTCTCAGAGTTTGTGGGAGGAGTTTCGTCTATTCACAATCTAAAGGCACTTAGAGATGCAAATGGAAAAATAAAAATTGATGAACTGCTTGGATCATTTGCAAAATTAAAGAAGTCAATTGATCCTGTGTCTAAGTTAGAAGTTGTTATTAGCGCAAATGATCTCGGTATTGGCAAACAGACGACAACTAAATCTGGGCTCGAAACTTTAAATGGTTTAAACAGCATAGACTTACAATCTGAAGAAGTCGCATGGATTACTGGATCAGATGTAAATTTTTGCGCACAAGCATTCCCCACGGTCGATTATGATCATCCTGATGCCCCGATACTTACAGTTTTAGGAGCCGTTTTAAGAAATGGATATCTGCATTCCGCAATAAGAGAAAAGGGTGGCGCCTATGGATCTGGTGCACAGCAGGACTCAGCATCTCGCTCTTTTAGGTTTTTTTCATACCGGGATCCAAACTGCAAAGAAACTTTTAACGCATTTAATGGCTCTATTGAATGGTCATTAAAGTCTATAAACTCAGAAAAATTGGAAGAAGGAATATTAGGTGTTATTTCTTCAATTGATAAACCTGGCTCACCTGCCGGTGAGGCGAGAGCGGATTTCAATCAAAACATTAGGGGTGTAGATCAAGCTAAAAGAAAGCGTTTTAGAAGTCGAGTGATTGGTTGTTCAGTTGAAAGGCTAGTAGAAGTTTCACAAAAATATTTAACTGGTACGCCTAAAAGGGCTGTTATTTCTGGAAAGCAGTTCGAAAAGGAGATTAATACACTTGGGCTCTCTATTCATAGTGTCTAGATAGAGTTAAGGGATCTCTTCACTTAAAATGCTAGCCAGTGCTATAGAAGCAAGTCTTGCCTCTGGTGGATCTGCTCTGCTGGTGAGTAGAACAGGCACTTTGGCGCCAAGAACAATGCCAGCCGCACAACCACCAGCAAAGTATACAAGTGATTTATATAGAGTATTGCCTGATACAATTTCTGGCACGACAATACCATTCGATTGACCTGCAACAGGATCATTTTCCAACCCTTTTTTTAAGGCAGCTTCCCGACTAATTATAAGATCAAGAGCTAAAGGCCCAGAAAAAGAAGCATCTCGGATATTCTCTTTGGCCCATTCTTTTAAGTTTTGTGCTAATACTGTCGACTCCATATTCTCCATAACGAGCTCACTAGCAGATAAAAATGCAATCTTTGGGGTCTTTATGCCTAATAATTTTAAACTTTTAACCATTGTTTCAGTGACCGTTTTGAGGGTTTTTTCACTTGGTTTAATGTTGACAGCTGCATCTGAAACCATAATTCCAGTATTCATATCATCATTGGTAATGTAAAATTGATGAACAATTTTGTTTCTTGTTCTCAGATTATTTTTCTTTGCGATTACCGACCTCATGAAACTATCTGAATGCAAATCTCCTTTCATAAGTATATCTGCCTCTCCGTTAGCGCATAAAACGGCGCTAATGTCTCCTGCTTCTTCCTCTTCAGACGCATCTACTATTCTAAAATCAGAAATATCCCAACGTAAATCTTTTGCCTCTTTTTCTATTTTATCTTTGGGGCCAACAAAAATTGGTTCAACCAAATTCAAATCAAATGCTTGTTTTGCTCCTAAAATAGAAGATTTACTTTGACTGAATGCAATAACTACCTTTGCAACTTTTGCTCTTTTCTTTGCCATTGATATCAAGCTTTTGGGAGCAAATACTTTTGACTGATCTGATATAAAAGACGTTGGACTCAATTCCCAAATCCCATTAAATTAGAGGACTGCTTTCATGTCATCTTTTGAAATTCCAGCAATAGGAACAGGGGCTTTCATAGCATCTCTTCTGAAAGGTTCTCCAAGTTCTTGGTTTAACATCACTTCAATGAAGGTTGTTTTATTATTTTTCATTTGCTCGTTAATTGCATCCTTCAAAATAGCTGTTAATTCTTCCATAGAGTTAGCAGTTTTTCCTAGGAAACCACAAGCATCGGCCATTTTTGCGTAAGAAACCTTTGTGTCTAACTCAGTCCCTACAAAATTATCTTTAAACCAAAGAGTAGTATTCCTCTTTTCAGCTCCCCATTGATAGTTTCTAAAGATAATCATAGTTATTGCTGGCCATTCGGACCTACCAATCGATGTCATTTCATTCACTGAAATTCCAAACGCTCCATCGCCTGCAAATCCAATTACGGGAACACTTGGTACTCCAATTTTTGCACCAACGATTGAAGGCAAACCATAACCACAAGGGCCAAATAAACCTGGGGCAAGATATTTTCTTCCTTCTTCAAAAGTGGGATAGGCATTTCCAATAGCACAATTATTTCCAATGTCAGATGAAATTATTGCATCTTTCGGCAATGCTGTTTGAATCGCTCTCCATGCCATGCGAGGGGACATCTTTTCAGGTTCTCTCTTTCTAGCCCTCTGGTTCCAAGTTGTTCCTGGATCATCGTCTTCATGATCAAGAGAGCTCAGCTCTTGAGCCCATTTTGATTTTGTTTGAGCAATATAATCAGTGCGTTCTTTTATATTTTTATCGACTGATTGCTCTGGTATAAAATCAAGAAGTTTATTTACAACCTTCTTGGCATCACCAACAATTCCAAGAGACACTTTTTTTGTTAGCCCTATACGATCACCATTTAAGTCTATTTGAATTATTTTTGCCTTTTCAGGCCAATAATCTATTCCATAACCAGGCAAAGTTGAAAAAGGGTTAAGTCGTGTACCAATAGCTAGAACAACGTCAGCTTTTTTTATTATTTCCATTGCAGCCTTTGATCCGTTGTATCCAAGAGGTCCGCAGTGAAAGGGATGTGATCCCGGAAACGCATCATTATGTTGGTAGCCGGTACATACTGGAGCATGTAGCTTTTCTGCTAATTGTATTGTGTCGTTTATGGCTCCACTTAATACCACTCCAGCGCCATTAAGAATAACAGGAAAATTTGAGTGCATTAAAAGATCAGCGGCTGTTTTAATTGTTTCTTCACCTCCATCGGGCAATTCAAATTCAATCAATTCTGGGATATCTATATCGACTTCCTTGTTCCAAAAATCTCTGGGAATATTTATCTGGGCTGGTGCAGACGCCTTTTTAGCCCTAGATATTACCCGATTAAGTGTCTCGGCAATCCTTTGAGGGTCTCTTACTTCTTCTTGATATGCTACCATATCCTTGAAAAGAGCCATTTGTTCTACTTCCTGAAAGCCTCCTTGACCTATGGTCTTATTAGCAGCCTGCGGTGTTACTAAAAGGAGAGGGGTGTGATTCCAATATGCGGTCTTTACTGGGGTAACGAAGTTTGTGATTCCTGGTCCATTTTGAGCTACCATCATCGACATTTCTCCTGTTGCTCTCGTGTAACCATCTGCCATCATCCCGGCGTTGCCTTCATGAGCAGCATCCCAGAATTGTATCCCAGCTGAAGGAAATAAATCAGAAATTGGCATCATTGCAGAACCAATAATGCCAAACGCATGAGCGATACCATGTTTTTGCAGTACTTTCACAAACGCTTCTTCAGTAGTCATTTTAGTCATATCGTCATCCTTTTTTTTTCGAATATAAAATTGATAAAAAATTTTTATTTTAATATTCTTATACGTACTCAGTTTATAGGAGAATTTAGTAAAGGTGCAAAGTTTAAAATCAGGCTCAGAAGTTATTCATTTTGATGATAGAGGCCCCAAGGAAGATTTCGCAATTGTTTTTCTAAATTCCTTAGGAACAGATTTTCGGGTATGGGATAAATTATTGGGTGTTTTAGGAGAACGTTTCAGGACTGTCAGGATCGATAAACGGGGTCATGGACTATCAACGAACTATAAAAACGATATTTCTATTGAAACCCTTGCAAAAGATGTGAGCGTCTTATTAGATAGTCTCAATCTTAAAAATATATGTGTGGTGGGGCTATCGATAGGAGGGTTGATCGCACTTGAGCTGATCAGGCAAAGGCCAAACATTTGTAATAAGTTGATCCTTTCTGATACAGCACCGAAAATTGGTTCAAAGGATATGTGGACTAATAGAATAAAGCTTGTCCAAGACGGGGGTATAGAAGCTATTTCCGATGATATCCTTGCACGATGGTTTTCTAGCTCTTTTTTGAAAAATAATGTTGACGAGTTGCAAATGTGGAGATCAATGCTCACAAGGACCACTAAGGCTGGTTATATCGGCTGTTGTGAAGCTATTTCACGATGCGATCTAACGGAACAGGCAAAGATAATTAATATACCTACATTAGTAATAGTTGGAGATGAGGATGGTTCAACACCTATTAATGTTGTAAAAGATGGAGCAAATTTAATTGACGGTAGTATTTTTAAAATTATTAAAAAGGCTGGTCACCTGCCATGTGTAGAGCAACCGAATGAAGTAGCCTCTATTTTTTTGCAGTTTTTAGAGAATAATACGTGAACTATTTAGCTAATCCCTTTTTTCCAGTCGGTATAAAGAAACCTTCCAAGATTAAAGATTTAAGTGAAGGGACCGATATTTTGCTAAAACTTTTAAATTTATGTCCAGAATATATGCCAACGGACTTATTTGATCAAAAAGCATTAGCAAAAAACCTAGGTTTAAACGCGGTACTAATAAAAGATGAAAGAAAAAGATTTAACTTAGGTAGTTTTAAAGCAACAGGGGCAATATATGCGATAGCAAAAATGGCTTACTCGCGTTTAGGGTCTGAAGAGCGAGTTTCATTAGAGAATTTAAAGAAAACATTGAGAGGCGTTACCTTTGTCACAGCTAGTGCTGGAAACCACGGTATTTCCATGTCAGTTGGAGCTAAATTATTCGGCGCAAAAGCTATTGTTTTTCTTTCAAAAAACGTACCTAACGCTTTTGCTGATAGGTTAAAAGCCATTGGAGCTACTGTAAAATTTAAGGGAAGTGACTATGAGGAGAGTATGATTGAAGCAGAAGGTTATGCTTGCAAAAAAAATTATGTATTACTTTCTGACTCAACTTGGGAGACTTGCCAATCCGGCATTGATGTTATGGAAGGGTACATGATTATAGGTGATGAGGTTCAAAAGCAACTACCATCGCAAAATTTGAATAACATAACCCATGTTTTTTTGCAGGCTGGGGTTGGCGGATTTGCTGCTGCTATTGCATTATCTCTTCGAAAGTTTTTAAATAAGGATAGCAAGATAATTATCGTTGAACCTGCTCAAGCAAGGACCTTGTTTATCTCTTTACAAAATGAAAAACCAAGTACTGCAAAAGGACAAGTCTCAATTATGGGGCGCTTAGATTGTAAAGAGCCATCATGGGCTGCATTTTACTCGCTTTCAAAGACCTCAAATTTTTTCATGCATTTAGAAGACGATTATGTAAATAAGAAGATAAATATTTTAAGTGAATTTGGAATATCAACTTCCCCTTCCGGAGGTGCTGGCATCGCAGCCTTGATACATGCAAAAGAAAATAAACTATTTGGAATAAATAAAGACTCGTCCCCCCTTGTCTTTTTAACAGAGGGCGCTATTTCTTGATATGTCAATTTAAAAATTGTTCGTCGAAGAGATAAGAGGTGTGGTTTTCGAACCCACTTTCTGTGATTAGCAGTTGGTCTTCCAGTTTTATAGAAAAGTTACCGTTCACACGGCTTATGAGCGCCTCTACGCATAGTGTCATTCCTGGCTGAAGAACATAGTCAAAAGCACCTTCTTCATAGTCCTCAGGGTATGTAATAAGAGGAAACTCATCACACAACCCAACACCATGAAACCTGCAACTATATTGTTGTTTTTTATATATCTCTTCAAGTTGGTGTCCTTTAAAAGTTAAATCTCTAAAGTGAACTCCAGGAGCAACAAGTTCACTATTTTGCTGAATATGATCCAACGCTATATGGTAATCTTGTTTCATTTCGTTTGTTGGTTCTTGATCTCCTATCCACCATGTTCTGGAAATATCCGTACATATTGAATAACAACCAACTAAATCAGTATCAAAAGCCACTATTTCGTTATTTTGAATTACCCTAGAGCCGCATTCTTGAAACCATGGGTTTGTTTTATTACCTGATGAAAGCAGTCGAGTTTCAATCCACTCACCACCTCTTTTTATGTTTTCTGAATGAAGAATTGACCAAATATCGTTTTCCGTCATTCCGGGCTTAGTTTTATTTTCCATAATATGCATTGAGGTTTCACATGCCGAAATAGAGCATCTCATAGCCTTTATTTCCTCTGCAGACTTTATTGATCTAGCATGCTCCATAATTTTTTCCCCATTTTCGATTTTAAAGTCTTTATTTTCCAGACTCTTAAATCCATCGAGCATTATTTTATCTATTGCTAGTCTCTTAGAATGTTTTCCCTTTTTTTTGAAAGCTTGACCCACTTGATCAGAGAAGTTCTCTGCAGCAGATTTTACTTTGTCTCCTTTAGCAAAGTAAAACATAGATGCGCCAGTTCTAACTTCATCGATATATAGATAATTTGACTCTACATAGTGATTACTTTCTTGATAGTCCCAAAGTATACAATACCCATCATCAAAAACTAGACAGGATCTAAAAGGATTATGTGTATTCCATAATAGCATATTAGATGTACCAGTTGCATATCTGATGTTTAGAGGATCAAAAAGCAAAACGGCATCAACATTGTTTTCTTGTAGTTGCCTTATAACTCTTTCTTTTCTGTAAGAATTTATTATTGATATATCCGGCAATTCTAGTCCTTTAAGCTGCCATTCTTTCAAAGCTATATCTGTAGGTTCTGAAAAAACACTTATTTTTTCCGGAGATTTTCCAGGATTTATTTTTTTTTGGAAAGAAGTTGATTGCATTTAAGTATCCTTAAATAAAGTTTATGCTAGTATCTTTTTTATATCTTTGAAATACTTTTTACTTGAGTTAAGTGTTATATTTTCAATTGGGGATCTATTTTGAACAAAGTTGTGCTCTCGTCAGAAATTTCAGGATCAGTTTGGAAGATTAAATGCAACGTTGGAGATGTAATCGAAGAGGGTCAGGAGGTATTAATTATTGAGTCAATGAAAATGGAAATCCCCGTTATTTCAGATTTTTCTGGCACGGTTGTTTCTATTCTAGTTGATGAAGGTGAAATGATTAATGAGGATCAAAAGTTAGTAGAGTTACATAAAAAAGATTAATATAGAAGAAAGACGTGTCTGCAGAAATTAATTCAACTAAGAACTCTGAAAGGGTATCTAAAACAACATGTTATATGTGTGCATGTCGTTGCGGGATCGACGTTCATATAAAAGACAATGAAGTTGTTCATATTGAGGGCAATAGAGATCATCCAGTAAATAAAGGGGTATTGTGTGCAAAAGGTGCCTCTGGGATTTTTCAACATAAAGCAGCTTCAAGGCTAAAAAAGCCGTTACGTAGGGTAGGCGAGCGAGGAGAGGGAAAGTTTGAAGAAATTTCCTGGGACGAAGCTTTAGCGCTTGCAGTCAAGTGGTTATCTCCTATTCGTAAAAAATCGCCAGAGAAACTCGTGTTTTATACAGGTCGAGATCAGAGTCAGTCGTTTACCGGGTGGTGGGCACAAAAATTTGGCACACCTAATTACGCAGCTCATGGCGGATTCTGTTCCGTTAACATGGCGGCAGCAGGCATATATACTATTGGTGGTTCATTTTGGGAATTTGGTTCCCCCGATTGGGAAAAAACGAAGCTACTACTCCTTTTCGGTGTTGCAGAGGATCATGATAGCAATCCCATAAAAAGAGGGTTGGGAAAGTTAAAGGATAGAAGTGCAAAAATTGTAGCCATTAACCCAGTTAGAACTGGATATAATTCAATTGCAGATGAATGGGTCGGGATACGTCCAGGAACAGATGGTCTTTTAGTCCTTTCGCTCGTACACATACTACTTAAAAGAAAAAAAATTGATTTAGAGTATTTGCAAAGTTTTACAAATGCACCATTTTTAGTAAATATTAGTTCAACTGATATAAATAAGGGATTGTTTTTAAGAGATAAAAACGGGGTGCCTCTTGTTGTTGATCATTTTTCAGGTGAACTAAAGAGATTTTCAGATAAGGGCGTGAAACCATCTTTGACGAAGTCCCATTTCAATCAAACAGGTTCTTTTAAAACTGTATTTAGTTTGTTAACTGAAAAATATTTGGATGATGCTTATTCACCAAAATTGATTGCTCCACTGTGCGGATTAAAGGAAGAACAGATATTAAGCTTAGCTGAAGAGATAGCCTCAACTGCTTTTAATAAGGCAATACATATCGATCAGGATTGGGTAGACTTTAGGGGGGAAAAAAGATCTGGTTTTATCGGTAGACCTGTAAGTTTTCACGCTATGAGAGGTATTTCAGCACACTCCAATGGATTTCAGACTTGCCGAGCAATACATCTACTTCAAATTATAATCGGTAGTGTAGATGTACCTGGTGGATTTCGATTTAAGCCTCCATACCCGAAACCGTTTGGAGCTCACCCAAAACCACATTTTAAATTTAGTCCTGATAGCGAATTAGATGGGCCTCATCTTGGATATATAGGTGGGCCTGAAGATCTGGCTTATGATGAGAGTGGTAAGCCAGCTAGGATTGATAAAGGTTTCACCTGGGAAAACCCTATGTCTTCTCATGGATTGATGCATACCGTGATTGCTAACTGTCATGCTGGCGATCCTTATAAAATTGATACATTGTTCTTATATATGGCTAATATGGCATGGAACTCTTCGATGAATACGGAAGAGACTATGAAAAAGCTAACAGAAAAAGACTCAAAGACCGGCGAGTACAAAATTCCTAAGATAATATACTCTGATAGCTATTATTCAGAGACTGTTGCGTTTGCTGATCTAATTTTGCCGGATACCACCTATTTGGAAAGATATGATTGCATATCTTTATTGGATCGTCCTATAGGTGAGCCCGATCAAGTCAGTGATGCCATACGGTGGCCAGTAGTAAAGCCAGACAGAGATGTAAGAAGCTTCCAAGATGTTTTGTTGCAACTTGGAGCCTTGCTAGAATTACCAGGAATGGTAGACGATGATAAAAAGCCCTTATTTAAAGATTACTCCGACTACATGCAAAAGCATCAGAGACGACCAGGTATTGGGCCTCTGGCTGGCTATAGAGGAGATAATAATTTGGAAAGCGGTAGAGGGGACTCCAGTCCTAATCAAATCGAAAAATATGTAAAAAATGGAGGGTTTTGGAGTGAGAAAATTCCTGAGAATGCTCAATATTATAAACCCTGGAATGAGGCCTATCAAAAGTGGGCTGTGAAAAAGGGATTTTTTGATAAAGAAGAACCGTTTGTCTTTCAAATATATCTTGAACCATTAGCGAAACTGCAAAATCATCAAGGGTTACCAAGCAATTTAAAGCCTCAAAAGCATTTGCATGAAAGAATTCTAGAAAAAATGGATCCCTTGCCAATCTGGTGGCCTAACCATGATCAAGAAAAATTAGAGCAATATCCAATTCATGCAATTACGCAGAGGCCAGCAGCAATGTACCATAGTTGGGGTAGTCAGAATGTATGGTTGAGGCAAATACACGGTTCGAATAAGTTATTCCTGTCTGAAAGTTTATGGAAAGCAAACAAATTTGAAGTTGGAGATTGGGCAAGATTGACATCAGAAAATTCATCGATAGTAGTTCCGGTTGCGCTCATGAAGGGGCAAAACGAAAATACCGTATGGACATGGAATGCAATAGGTAAAAGGAGAGGATCTTGGGCTCTAGATGAAAATGTAGAGGAGGCTAATGAAGGTTTTATAATCAATCATCTCATTTCTGATCTTTTGCCGAAGAAAGAGAATGGTTATAGATATAGTAATTCTGATCCTATAACTGGACAGGCCGCATGGTATGATCTATTGGTTAAGATTGAAAAGGTCAAGAATCCTGGTAAAGTATCGCTTCCCCAGTTTCCTGTACTAAGCTCGCCTTTGGGTGTTGGGGTGGATAAAAAAAAATGAGCAAAAATTGACAAAGTTACCTAAATGCGAGGATAAGAAGCTTGGTCTTTTAATTGATCTAGACACTTGTGTTGGATGCCACGGGTGTGTTGTGAGTTGTAAGGAGTGGAACTCATCAGGTAGCGAGAAGCAGTTAAGTGATATTAACTCACATAAGAGGGACCCAATTGGCACCTTTCTAAATCGTGTTCATTCATATGAAAGAGAAAACACTAATACGAACGAAACAGAGACTTTTTATTTTCCAAGATCGTGCCTCCACTGTGAGGACGCACCTTGCGTAACCGTCTGTCCAACCGGGGCAAGCTATAAGAGAGAGGAAGATGGAATAGTTCTAGTGAATGAAGATGACTGTATGGGCTGTGGTCTTTGCGCTTGGGCATGCCCCTATGGTGCAAGAGAGTTAGACTTGGTAAGTGGTGTCATGAAAAAGTGCACCCTGTGTGTCGATAGGATTTATAATGAAGAGATTACGCCAGAGGATAGGGTGCCCGTATGTGTTAAGAGTTGTCCTACAGGCGCAAGAGCGTTTGGCGATTTCAATGACCCAAATTCTGATGTATCAAAAAAAGTAAAAGAAAGAGGTGGAGTTGATCTTATGCCTGAGATGCAAACGAAACCAGTCAACAAGTATTTGCTTCCCAGAATAAAGTCCAAAAATTCCCAGGTTTCTTTAAGCAAAGGAGCTGAAGAAGAGACTGATTCCACCGGGCTTCTTGGTTGGGTAGATAGGGCTCTAAGTAAGTTGTAATGCATCCCGCTCCATCTATTATCCTTTTTACTGTTCTTTCTGGTTTTGGCTTTGGGCTTTTATCAATCATAGGGCTTCTTCAATTTTTTAGTCAGATCAGTATTTTTGATCTTATTGCATTTTCTGTTTTAGGGATTATTTTTTCAACCGTTGGGTTGGTGTCTTCTTTTTTTCACCTTGCAAACAAAAAAAACGCAATAAAATCTTTATCGCAATGGCAAACCAGCTGGCTGAGTAGAGAGGCAATTTCTTCAATTTTCTGCTTATTACTCGTTTGTGGAAACATTGGGTGGGTTTTTTTGCAAAATATGTATATAAAGGAATTAGGTATAGTTTTGTTTTTTCTAGCCTTATTTACAATTTTTACCACTTCTATGATTTATGCACAGCTAAAGACCGTTCCATCTTGGAATAATATCTTGACGCCTTCGTTATTTATTTTTGCCGCTTTAGCGGGTGGGGCAATACTATTAACAAATAACGCTAGCTTAGTTATTTTGCTTGTATTCGGCACTCTTCAAATCTTGTTTTGGTATATTACTGACCAAGGTTTTAACGACAAGAAAACAAGTATCGGTACTGCTTTAGGCTTTGATGCTAATGAAGAAATTCGACCTTTTGATGCAGCGCATACTAATCGAAATTACTTGCTAAATGAGATGGTTTATAAAGTTGGTAGGAAACATTCCATAAAATTGAGATACATTTCATTCTTTATGGCCTTTGTTTTTCCGATGTCCCTAATCCTAATATTCCCTGGTGAGTTTGGTGTTAGTATCCTTGTGATTTTTTCGCATCTTATTGGAGTTTATTTTTCAAGATGGTTATTTTTTGCTGAGGCCAAACATTCTGTTAGTTTCTATTATGAGTGAAAACCTTTGGCCATGTTTGGTTTATAAGTTTTTTGGCCAAGATACTTTAAAACTTAAACAAAAAATTATTTTGATTATGATTTGCGCGTAACATATTAGAATTATTCAGACTAAAAAGTGGAAAGGTCGCTTAAGAGATGAAAAATGATCAAGAATATCTTTTATATTATAGAGAGAAATTTAATAAGGAGTTATTAGACTTCATAGCTATACCCTCGATCGCTGCTTTACCAGAGCATTCCAAGGACGTTCAAAGAGCAGCTTCGTGGTTAAAAGAGAAACTGTTTGACGTGGGGGTTGAGAATGTAGAGATCATGGAAACAGGAGGTCAACCAGCTGTTTATGGTGATTGGATGCATGCAGGAAATGGTAAGCCAACGGTACTGATATATGGGCATTTTGATGTGCAGCCCGTAGACCCGGTTGAATTATGGGATCATGATCCATTTACGCCAACGATAAAAGATGAAAAAATTTTTGCAAGAGGTGCCTCTGATGATAAAGGATCTATGTTTATACCTATCATTGTTTTTGAAGCCATTTACAAAAGTAGTGGGTCGTTTCCCTTTAATATAAAATTTCTCTTTGAAGGAGAGGAGGAAATTGCTTCACCAAAAATGCCAGAGTTTGTTTCAAATAATGCAGACAAACTTAAGTGCGATATGATTTTTTCTGCTGATGGAGGCCAGTTTTCTGAAGATGAACCAAATTTAGCGGTTGGGTTTAAGGGTATATTGGGTTTTGATATTGAGGTCATTGGTCCTGAAACAGATAAACACTCAGGATTATTTGGAGCAGCGATCGCAAATCCAATTATGGCGCTCACACAATTACTTTCTTCTATGAAAAATAAAGATGGTGAAATCACGATAGATGGTTTTTATGATGAGGTTGTTCCCCTAAGTGATAAAGATAAAGCGGAAATTGCTAGGGTGCCTTTTGATGAAAAGCAATACTTGGAGTTAACAGGTTCTATAGGTCTAGATGGGGAAGCTGGGTATACGGCGCCTGAAAGGATAGGTGCACGTCCTACACTAGATGTAAATGGTATTTGGGGTGGATACCAGGGAGTCGGAACAAAAACGGTTCTACCGTCAAAGGCAAGCGCAAAAATAACTTGTAGATTAGTTGCCAATCAAAAACCAAAGGAAATTCTTAAAAAAATAGAAAATCATGTTAATCGCTTTTTGCCGAACGGAGTTGTTGGTAAAGTCATCCCGTTACAGGATGAAGGTGATCCTTTATTGATCCCAGAGATTCATAAGTCAACCGACATTGCGAGAGATGTATTGAGAAATGTTTATGGTAGAGAGCCTTACATGATTAGAGTAGGCGGGTCTATTCCTATTCTTTCGGCTTTTTATAAATATCTTGGAGTACACGCTACTATGTTTGCTTTTCAACTAGATGATGAAAACTGGCATGCCCCTAACGAATTTTTCAGATTATCCAGTTTCTATAAGGGGCAGGAGGCATATAGGCAATTATTTCACAAATTAGGAAGTATTGGTTCATGACGTTGTTAAAATCTAAAACCAACTTTATTTATTCCATTTTTTTTATGGTCACCGCTTTTATTAGTTTGCCTTTGCTTGGTCAAGACAAAATTGATAATAGTTTTTCAGAAGGTGAAACGGCAACAATTAAAAAGTTAGCGCTGGAAGCATTACTGGAGAATCCTGAAATATTAAGAGAAGCCTCTAAAATTTTACAGGCAAAGGAAGAGCAACAAAGGAATCAGAATGTTTCTAACTTAATTAAAGAATACAACTCAGAGCTTATCGATACTAAAGATACCGTCGTTATTGGTAATCCAAACGGAGATATAACGATCATTGAATTCTTTGATTATAATTGCCCCTATTGTAAAACTGCTGCAAAAGATCTTCGAGCTTTAATAGAAGCTGATGAGAATATAAAGTTCATACCACGTGAGTGGCCTATTTTAAATAGTAATAGTATTATTGCCGCAAAAGCGGCTCTAGCATCTATAAAACAAGGTAAGTACAAAGAGTATCATTGGAATCTAATGAAGGAAGGTGGCTTAACAGAAGCAAAGATTTTTGATATTGCAAGAAACTTAAAGATTGATATTCCTTCCTTGAAAGAAAATATGGAGAGCGAATTCGTTATCAACCACATAGCAAAATCTAACGCGTTAGCCAGAAGAATTGGATTTTCTGGAACACCCTTATTTGTAATAGAGGGTAGGTTCTTGCCAGGATTTGTTCCTTTAGAAGAGTTAGAGAAAATAATTTCTGGTATAAGAGAAAGCAGAATGTAAATAGTGGTTAAGCTAACTGATGTTAGATTCCTAAAGAGGAATAAGTGCTTGCTATCCTGCGGATAGATACCATCATGGCAGCAGTTCGCAAGTCAGGAATGCTAGTATCCGAGTTCCAAAGATCACTAATTACTTCATAGGTTGTTCTCATTGTGTCTTCGAGGCCTGATCTGACTAAATCAAGTTCGGAGTCGCCTTTTACGATTTCTTTTTTAAACTCATCAGAAAACTTTTCTTTAGTAATAGTCTCAATCCCATTAATTAATGATGAAAGTTGGTTTTCTTGAGCACGCCTTTGAAGTCTTCCAAACCTTATTCTACTTAAATTCTTTATCCATTCAAAATAGCTAACTGTGACGCCACCCGCATTAGCGTATAAGTCTGGAATAATGATGTTATTATTTTTATTAAGTATCTTATCAGCATCAGATGAAATTGGTCCGTTTGCTGCTTCTACTATTATGGGAGCTCTTATTCTTGGAGCATTTTCTTCTGTTATTACTAACTCCATTGCGGCGGGAATGAGAATATCGGCCTCCGCTTCCAACAGCTCCGGCCCTTTGTCGGTGAACCCTGGAAATCCTTTAATTGATCCACTTTGGACGATATGTTCTCGTAGTCTTAGTATATCAATTCCTTGCTCACTTATTATGGCACCACCTCTCTCCAAAACATGCGTTATTTTCGCACCATCCTCCTGCGATAGAAATAAGGCTGCATGATAACCAACATTACCAAGACCTTGAACTATTACTCTCTTCCCTTTTAGTCCAGGGCTAAGCCCCGTTTTTTCTAAATCAATTTTGCTATCAAAGAATGCGTTGAGTGCGTATTTTACGCCGCGGCCCGTAGCTTCCGTTCTCCCTGCAATTCCTCCCTTGCTTACTGGCTTACCAGTAACACATGCCCATGCATTTAAATCTGTGGGATTTAACCTTCTATACTCGTCTGCCATCCAAGCCATTTCCCTTTCCCCGGTACCTACATCAGGCGCTGGTACATTTTGTGACGGATGAATTAAATCTCTTTTTGCCAGTTCCTGGGTGAACCGGCGAGTAATTTTTTCTAGCTCCTCGGTACTCCATTCTTTTGGATCAATGATTAGACCTCCTTTTGAACCTCCAAAAGGCACCTCAACAAGGGAACACTTATAACTCATGAGAGCTGCTAGAGCTTCAACTTCTTCTTGATTTACATCTAAATCATACCTAATTCCACCCTTCACAGGCTCAAAGTGATCAGAGTGTACTGATCTATATCCCTGGAATGTAAAAACTTTGTTTCTTAATCTGACGCCAAATCTTACTAAATATGTTGAATTTGCTTGCATAATCTGGTCTGCAAGATCCTCAGTAAGAGCGCTCTCCGATTTATTAATGTTTAAAAATTTTACAGCTTGTTTAAAGTTGAGCTCAATCGACTCTAAAAATTCTTTTCCTGCCATTATAATTCCCCCTGCGGAAAGGTTAACACATTTACTTTATTACTGAAAGTTATTAGGAATTTCTTGCTTGTTTAATAAAAAAGTACCAAGAATAAATGTAAAGAGTAGGGAAAACAAAACATGACGGATAAGAGTTTTGGCATTCTTTTAGCTGTCACTGCGGGGATACTTTGGTCCACTATTGGATTGAGTATTAAGAGTATTGAGCAGGCCAACGTTTTTGAAATATTGTTTTATCGCTCGATTTTCATTTCCATCTTTATAGGGCTACTACTTCATTTTTTCTTTAGGTTTAATTTTTTGAACCTTTTAAAGAACTGGGTTTCTTATTTTGCTGGAGGCACAGCGCTATTTTTTGCATACATAGGAGGAATTTACGCTTTACTAACGACATCTGCGGCAAATGCTCTCTTATTATTCGCCTGTGCTCCAATATTTACAGCTATTTTGTCACCAATATTGTTAAGAGAGACAATATCCCTCAGAACTATAATGGCTATTTTGATTGCCTTTCTTGGTGTTTTAATAATGGTTTGGAATGATTTTGGTGTCGGGGATTGGAAAGGAAACTTGTCAGCTGTTATTTCAGCCATCGGTTTTTCATTTTTTACTATAAATTTGAGAGCAAACAAAAACCTGCAAATGCTGCCCTCTGTATTTTTGTCTGGGATCATTTCGTCCTTCATTGCTTTCTTAATTATCTTGATCTCAAATTATAGTTTTCAGCTGATTGACAGAGATTTTATGATTATTTTCATTTTAGGGGTTTTCCAGGTAGGAGGTGGTCTCGTTTTATATACTTTAGGCTCAAAATTTGTTCCTGCCACTCAACTAACAATACTGATGTTAGGAGAAGTATTTTTGGGACCCGTTTGGGTATGGATCTTTATTGGAGAGGAGGTTTTATACAATACCATTCTGGGGGGATCGTTAATTTGCTTTGCTGTGCTCTATAATGCACTGTATTCTAGCGCTGAAAAATTAATAAAATAACACTTTAAAGTTAATATTGTTTTACGGAGTTTTATAATGAAAAAACGTGGCGTTTTTGCGAAAAAATCTAACTGGAACATTTTAAAGCTTCTGAAGATAAGGACTTCAGAATACGGAAACAAAGAGTTTGTTAGATTTGACTCTGGTAACGTTCTTTCCTTTAAATTACTTGATGAATTATCAGATAAGATGGCTTATAAACTCCTGAATATTGGCCTTAAAGAAGATGAAAATGTTTTTTGTTTATTAAAAAATAGCCCAGAGTTTCTAATAGCACTTTTTGCCGTAATGAAGACGGGCGCTGTTTTTGTTCCTATAAACACAGAATTAAGAGGACAATTTTTAGAACATCAGTATCTAAATTGTGAGCCAAAAATAGCTATAATTGACAATAGCTTGCTAGATGTTTTTGATTCAATAAAGTCGCAAGAAACGAGGCTTAAAGGAACAATAATAACCGATACGTTTGATGAAGCGTCTATACCAATAGCGCTTCACTCAGAGGTGACCTTAACTTTCGACTCTTGTTTTGAAAATATTACAAATATTAGTGATGCGAGATTGCTCGAAAGTGCCTCAATTCATAAAATTTGTGCAATAATGTATACATCTGGCACTACTGGTCCTTCAAAAGGAGTTTTATTGCCTCATGGGCACTTCTTCTCCTATGCTATAATTAGTGCTGAGGCTGCGCATTTTTCTAATAAAGATACACAATACATTTGTATGCCGTTATTCCACATAAATGCGCTTAGCATCCAATGCTTTGCAGCCTTATATGCCGGCATGAGTGTTTATTGCGTAGAAAGGTTTAGTCCCAATCGGTGGTTAAGTGACTTGCAAAAGTCAAAAGCAACAACAACACACCTTCTCGGTGTTATGCCAGAGTTTGTCTTTGGGACTGAGAAAAGCAAGGAAGATAAAAATCATTTATTGAGACTGGTTAGCGCGGTTCCAATCGGAGAGTGGGGAAAAGAGTTTGAGAAGCGGTTTAACATAAAGTTTCTTCAAGGTTTTGGAATGACAGAGAGCGGCATGAGTTTTTGGGCTTCACTAAGTGAGGAAACATGTATCCCAGGTCGTGCAGGTTATCCTATTAGTGAATTATATGACGTAAGGATTGCTGACCCTGAAAATGATGAAGTGTTACCCCCAAATACAGTTGGTGAGTTATTAATCAGGCCAAAGCACCCAGGCATTTTCTCTGCTGGTTATTATAAAATGCCGGATAAGACAGTAGAGGCGTGGCGGAACTTATGGTTTCATACAGGCGACGCTTGTTATTTTGATGAGAAAGGAAGGATGCATTATTTTGACAGGATAAAAGATTGTATTAGGCGTAGAGGCGAAAACATATCTGCTTTTGAGTTAGAGCAAGTAATCAATGCGTATCCTGAAATCGAGGAGAGTGCTGCTATTGGAGTTAAAACAGAAAATTCGGGTGGTGAAGATGAAGTACTTATTTGTATTGTTACCAAAAAAGAAACGCTTATTAATACAGACCATTTTCTCTCCTTTTGTCAGGAAAAGCTTCCCAGATTTGCGGTTCCAAAATATATGCGGATCATTGATAGTATAAGAAAGACTGGATCGGGTAAGCTGAGTAAAGTTGACGTTAGGAAAGAAGGCCTAACGGAGGACGTAATTACGTTAATTCCTGATCGCAAATAGCATTAGGCAATGCTTCGTAGGTATTAAGAAATCAAAACAATATTTCTTTGTCTGATATGTCTTCTATATGCTTGTAATGATCTTCAAATATAGCATCTTCACTTAAAATTACGGCTTTTTTAATTGTCATTCCTTCGATACGAACGCGGAAATGCTTTATATCGTTTACAAAGATTTCTCTTTCTAAAACAAGGCTTTTACGTTTTTTACTTGAGTAAAGTCGTTGACCAACCTGATAGGCTGACTTGTTTTTATTAAACATTTTGGAAATTTTATCTAAAAATAACATTTCGACCTTTAAAAATTATAAAGGCCTTTTTTTATTGAGGGCTTGTGACCGACCTCGATAGTTTTGATAACAAAAAAAGAAAATTATTTCAACATGTTTTTAAATATATTTATTCTACATCAAAGTTGCACAAGCAACTCTTTGTCAACTCAGATAAAAAGCTTGTGCGCTTTTGGCGAGAGATTGTTGAAACGGGTAGCCTTATAAAATCAAATCTTGGTCGGTTAAAAAAGTCCGCAAACGGAAGGAAAGGGA
>OZSS01000106.1_pt1 | contig 35935 bp, 55 predicted proteins | sample 1779911 | NCBI WGS metagenome assembly OZSS01 (sample SAMEA2603589, study PRJEB24840) | metagenome | biome: Water; feature: Photic zone; material: Seawater sample | place: Mediterranean Sea | collected 2013-11-12 | depth 10 m
GTTAATATGAAAAAGATTTTCAGAAGCTAAAAATTTAATTAATAATCAGAAGGTGAAGAAACAAAATTTATTTAAATATCTATTCTTAATTTCATTATTTTATCCCTTGAATTCAGCAAAAGCTGATGATTCGAATTGCTACTCAAATCAATATGTAGGCACAGTTGGGGCATCCGGAACAGTTTGTGCAAATATGCTAATCGTCGATAGAGATTTACTTGATGAAGGCATAGCAAATGGTGCTGTTGGATCAGATTTTCAAATAACTAAAGATGGAATTACATACAATTTTGGAAACACCGGCAATAAAATTTTCACTGGTCAAATTAAGAATTTTTCAAGCCTCTTTAAGGATCAAAGTAACTTTAATGCAGATATAGGTTATTGGGATACCAGTAAAGCTACAACCATGAGCAGGATGTTTATGAATGCATCCAGCTTTAACCAGGACATATCGAACTGGCAATTAAATAATGTCACCAATATCAATGGAATGTTCCAGGATAGCTTGGTATTTAATCAAGATATTAGTAGTTGGAATATTTCCAAAGTTACTAGGCTTAACAGCACCTTCAGGGGAGCAGCAGCATTTAATCAAAATCTAAATAGCTGGGATGTAAGTAACGTAACTAGATTAGACAGAACTTTTTTAAAGGCTATTAATTTCAATAGTGATTTAAACAGCTGGGATGTATCGAAAGTTGTAAGCATGCACAGAACATTCGCAGGAGCAAAGACATTTAATGGAAACATTTCAAGCTGGAACACTGAAAGTTTAAGGTCATTGAGGAGAACTTTTGATGGAGCGAGAGCATTTAATCAAGATATTAGTAATTGGGATGTGGCAGAGGTCACAAATTTTACAAGGACCTTTAAAAATGCCAAGGATTTCGATCAGAATCTAACCTCATGGAATGTTGAACACTATGCCCAGACACCAATTTTGTTCGCTCCAATATTATCTAGTAATAAACAACCATGCTGGGGTTTTAATGGATGTCCAAGTGGTCCAAATTTAACTTCCACCAATCCATCAGATAATTCTTTTGGGGTAAATACAAGTCTTAATCTCACATTGACCTTTGACAAAGATATAAGAGCATCGGAAACAAGTGGAAATATTGCTCTGCATAAATCTGACGGGACTTTAGTCAAACAATACAGCAATGATTCATTGAATATTTCAGGCAAAGTTATTACTTTACCAGCAGAACTTAATGCAAACACAAATTATTATCTTCTTATCGCACCCAAAATAATTGAATCTTCAAATGGCATTAGCTACAAAGGCATTACTGATAAAACTGAACTGAATTTTTCAACTTACAGTAATGACTCAGTCGCTCCAGTTATAACTTCCCAATCTCCAGAGGATAATGCTACTGATGTTTCTACATCTGATCCAACAGTTGAAATAATTTTCAGTGAAAACGTAGTTCGTGGTTCAGGAAATATTTCTCTATACAACTATTCAACTGATGCATTAATAAGATCGTTCAATATGAGTAACACAACTGATATTTCCATATCCGGGAATGAAATGTCAATTTCATTAAGAGATTCTGACGGATCAGTTTTGATAAATGATGGTACTCAATATTATATTTTAATTTCAACAGGAGCAGTAAGGGATGAAGCGGCTTCTCCTAATTCTTTTGCTGGAATTGATTCAAAGAATACTTTTAATTTCACTACCAAAAGTGCTTCCTGCGGATCGATATCGGGAGTTGTCAGATACAAAAATGGTGATCCAGTTAACGGTTCAACCGTAAAACTTTATAAGGATGATTCTCTAATCACAACTACTACAACCAATAGTGTTGGTAACTATAATTTTTTTCCTAACAGCGCTGGGGCCTTTAAAGTTGAATTTATAAAATTAGCTGGGAAGAGAGGTAAAGGTAAAGTTGATTTAACAGATGGACCAGTTTCATCAGGAAGATTCATCAAAAATATCCAGATCAGTTCTTCATGTGAAGAATTTAGCGATATAGATGGCCTTTTAATTGACCCTGCAGGAGTGATATACGAATCCTCTACAAGACAACCGGTCTCAGGAGTAACAGTTAAATTGCTTTATGAAGGAAGTCTCGTAAATAACGACTGGCTGGATGACAGTGGAGGAAATAATGTACAAGAGACGGGTTCAGATGGCAAATATAATTTTGTTCTGAAAGGAGATGTCGCACAAAGTGGTAACTACTCAATTACTGTGGATCCGCCCAAAGGATATGGTTTTGAAAGCACAAAGATTATCTCGGAAAATGGCATTTTCACTCCCGATCTTGGCGGTGGAGCACAAACCATTCAAATACAGGAAGATGCTCCAGATTCTGGAGAACTCACAACCTATCATTTGAATTTTAACTTTACTTTCACAGGCATTTCATCCACCACATCAAATGGTGTGATAAATAATCATATTCCTATAGATTCAAAGGGTGATCCAACTTTGAAACCTGATGTACTGGGAATGGCAGAAGCCTGGACAGACGCATCAATACGATTCAGCAAAGCCGGTGTAGATGCTGTGAATAGAAGGCTAGAATGGCTAGCCAGGAATAAACGATCTGATAAAAAATCATTTCAAGGCATTGATTTTTCTTTCTCAAATCCAACATTAGAGAAAGTTTTTAATGGATCTGGGGAAAAATTTAAAGATATAGAAAGTAAAGATTTTGAAAATTGGGCCAGAGCAAACTGGAATGATGAAAGGATGAAAAATGAATCGGACCAAATAATCGATGATCTCAGAAATAGTTCAGTAGACATTGCTTTTGCAGAATTACGCGAAAAAACATTTGATCCTGATTTAAATCCAAAAGGTGGAAACTTACTTGGAAACTGGTTTTTATGGACTGATGGAGAGATAGTTGTTGGTGATTATAAAAAAAATGCAACATCATCAAATCAGAAATCAGATGCACTTAACTTAACTTTTGGTGCAGACAAAAAATTAAAAAACAATTCTCTGCTTGGCTTCGCTTTTACTTATGGTAACGATCATATAAAAATCGGCTCGCAAGGAAGCAAGTTAAATTCAGATAACTACAGCGTTTCAATTTACTCCTCCAAGAAATTCAAAGGCTTTTTGCCCACAGATTTTCAGTTGGGAATTGGAAAAATGGATTTCTATACAACCAGATTCGAAGACTCAATTGCCCACAAAGGTCAGAGAGATGGCAATCTTATTTTTGGATCTCTTTCTTTCAAACCCGAACCGATTTCCAGAGGAAACATAACTTTTAATCCCTACGCACGGATTGAAGCTTCTCATATATCATTAAAACCATTTTCTGAATCAGGCAGTCATCTTGCCTTGACTTTCAAAGAACAGACAGTCAACCATAAATTTTTGGCCCTTGGATCAGATTTATTCAGCGAATTTGAGATTAAGGAATGGAAAATAAAACCTTTCGCAAAGATTGAATATAATTTCGACTTCACAGATAATTCAATTGTGGATCTGAATTATGTAGATGACAGCACCACCAATTACAGATTTTCAATTTTGAACTCATCGGACAATTTCCTCAGCAACACTATTGGATTGCAGATGAACAGGAAAAATAAATTCGGAGCTGTGCTTTCTTACAAAAATGAACAGAGAGATTCAAAAAATTCAGATTCCTATCAATTAAAGATAAATTGGAATTTCTAAAAAAAAGTGGATTAAAGAATAATCACAGAACTCCCTAGTTTAGATCGACTGTCAATCGTATTTAATGTAGCGGTGCCAGTAGTAAGCGTTTCATTTAAGGATTAAAGTCTCTACATTTTGATCTTTCGTTTTCATAATCTTTGATAGCAGTATCCCATTCTGATAAATCTGCTTCTTTTCCAGAAATATACAATTCCATTTGTTTCGAATAGTTTGCTGATTCAATCTGACTATTGAATGAAGCATTACAAAAAATTGTACTTCCAAATTTTTCATAGTCCGTGTAATCTCTTTTTGCAGCAAATTCTGCATTTGCCCGTTTCTTATCTAATTCTTTATATTTCAAATCCTCAATACTAGGTTTTGAAAAAAGTAAGGATGGTTTCTTCTGCACATTTAGATATGCAATAAGGGCAACACCAATAAGAACAACAGCAAATGCTCTAATTAACCAAGTGTTAGTTCTATCCATTTAATAAAGCGGTACAAAATCACCAAGTAATAAGTACTAATTGTTTCTATTGAACTTATTGTGTTTTTTATTATTGGGTCCGTTTCTTTTCTCAGCCTCATTAACCCTTATCTCTCTTCCCATCCATTCAACATCTTGAAGATCATCAATAGCTTTTTTTTCAGAATTATGATCATTTAAATCTACAAAAGCAATACCTCTCTTTCTTCCTCTTTCTCTATCAAGAGGTAAATAACATTTCTTTACTACTCCATAATTACTAAAAAGTTGTTCAAGATCTTCAACCTCAGTTTCCCAAGATAAATTCCCAATAAAAATAGTCATTTCTTTAATTTTTTTGTGAAGGTATAAATAGTTGCTTTGGACTAGCGAATTTATCTCCAATCAAATGCTTCCATTGTTCTTACTCTAACTCTTTATTGGCTATGTAACGAGTAGAAAAACTTATTTTATTATCATAAACCCATTGCTCTTCTTAGCTTTGCAGCCTCATCTAAACCTTCCATAACAGTAAAAGGAGCCGTAAATATCAGGTCCTATTCTTGAAAAAGAAAATGATTTTTCCTAATGTAAGGTTTTTACTTTATGTGATCCCAAAATATTAAAGCTCAAAAATTTGTATTGATAACTACATTTTTATAAACAAAAACCAATAAAGACAACTAATTACAAAGAAAAATCTCAGAAAAAGTCCAATGATTATAAGTTTCTGTATAGAAGTAATACAGGAAATAAATAAAATATTAAAAACTATAGGTCTATCCTCTAATTGTTTATGATCTCAGCATGACTTTAAGTTCTTACAGAATGCATAGGATTTATCTGGCAGCGACCATGGGCTATGGTCTTGGTTCTGATGATCCTGAGGAACTTGCATACTACAAGAAATTAAGGAAAGAAATGGAAGATATGAAGAAAGATCCTGTAAAAAAAGGTATCCCTCTATCTTTTGAAATTAATGAAGGTAAGGATAAATGAACCTGAATACTTTTTAATTAATTGACGGGAGTTTGATGCTTATCGGCCTACCTTTTTTGATGATTCTTAAAGGCAAAAATTGATTAAAAGTTCTTTACATTTTACCCATATTTAAATTCAATTGTTGATCCTTTATCCGTATATTGGAGTACCTCAAACCGTACATATTTATTACTCGAATGGCCTCTCTAACTAGTTAGAACATAGGTGTAGCCGTCATGAGCAAATGTCTACCAAATCCACACTAAAAGAAGATTATAAATCTGAGATTGAAGAAAGATCAGAAGAAGAACTTCTTGAGGAAGAAATCAGGAATCAGCAAACATTGGATAGCTTTGTTGAATCTGATAAAAACTGGAGCTGATTAAATTTTATTTATTTTGGAGAAAGTTATGAACTTAAAAAGATCACCATTCTCAATTCTGGACAAAGAAAAAAGAGAAATGGACTATATCAAAGGAGTTTACAAAAGAAAAATTCAAGCTGAAATTGAATCTTATAAAGACCCCGAAGACGAAGATGAAGATAAGATAGATACAATCCAAGCTCAAGATGTATTGATGCTTGATAGGATCTCAATCTAGTTATTTTTTTTCTTCTTCTTATCTTTCTTTTTCTTCTTTACCTTTTCATAAACCTCATCAGCCTTCTGTTCAATACTGTCCAGCTTATTTGAGATTTCTTTTATAGCTTCTGCTTTTCCTTCTTTAACTACAGTATCTTTTACCTCAATTATTTTAACTGTCTCTCCTTTAAATACAGTATCTTTTGTCTCTTCAATTTTAATTCCAAACTTACCTTTAATAAAGTTGGCTATAAAAATAAGAACAGGTACATGAGCTAAACCGCCTATTACTATTCTTGTTTCTGAATAAGCCATTTAATAGTTAAAAGTTCTGAGATATTTAAGCATAAATTTAATTTTTAAATTCGTTTTATTAAGCCAATAAATATTAGTAATCATTTTTTGATTCATAGATCAAAAATCTTGCTATTAATTAAGTAGAGACTTTTTTATTAAATGCCATTAGACGTATTTCTAATGAACATGTGTGTTGTAGTTATAGCATTGCTTATCAGAAGAGAAATCAAACTTAAGAAGGCGAGATAAATTATGAAAACACAAATTTTAAAAGAGCATTACATTCCAAATATCCATGCTATTACTATTTTACTAATGCTTCTTCTATGTCTATGGTTACCTCTAGCACTTAGATTCTTATTAATAATTTAGTCGAACTAATTAGTTAATACTCTTATCTTTAAACTCTGGTATAACCTAATTTTGTATTAAAAATCTTATGCTGAACTCCTGTTTCGCATTATTTGCATAGGTTTAAATAGTTAGTATTTCGACTACTCAGAAACCCAACTTGTAATTTTCGTTGTGCTATAAATATGCCCTCCAGATTCTATATTCTTGATGGTTTCTGGATCTGAAAAAATATGCTTAGCCACACCTTCTTCAGCTTGATGAATAACAATCACTTCTTTAGGATCAATTAAACTTTTGCCACGATATAAAGGAGTAAGGCCTACCGTTTTATGAAATGTATCTATCTCTGGACTATCAAACATTTTTACCCATTCCTCAAATGTATTTGAAAGTTTAAAGGTGAAAACAGTAGTTTCAATAGTCATAAAAAAAAGCTAATTGCTATTTATTTTAAATCGACTGTCAATAATCAAGAAAAAACTGGTGGATAAGGTGTTTGTCCATTCATTAATGATGTGTCAATTGGTTTACAGATATTCATCAATGCATCTTGTCCGAACCCTGGACCAGAGGGTCCATCTATAAACTCCTGAAAATCTTCAGCAGAAATACCCTCCTTTACTTCCCAGAAACAATATACAGGACCAGTTTTAGTTACGGCATTTGCAGAATGGTTAAAAAATCCTTTTTCTTTATTAGCTGCTACCGCATCATCCCATCCACCACCTGGCGACATTGCCGCATAAGCTGTTTCCCACCATTTTTCAGCTTTTCCTGCCTTAAATTCATGATGAACAATATAAAAAGTTGATGCCATAAAAATAATTTTTGTGATGATAATTAAGCTACTTGATATAAGTAAAGGGAAGATTAATTTATTTTGGATTCCTAAATAAAAAAAGGGGGCTAAAAGCCCCAAGCGATAGACTGTCAATAAAAACAACCTTTATCAGAATCCAGATATTGTTTCATAGAAATCAGCGTCTGGGAGTATTTCCTTCAAGGGTTCAATCTCTTTAGCTGGGCCATGGACCTGCACAGTAATATCTGACACTTCAAAAAGCTTGGGAATCATATGTCCCATATTTTTGAGATGAAACAAAGCGGCAGCACCATCTTTATATGCCTCTCTTACATAAGCCTTATCTGAACCGCATGTAGTGATATTAAAAAAAAGGCAGTCTGGTTCATTAGATTTTGTCAGTACCAAAATTTCCTCTAAAAGAGCTATGCACTGGTCCATCTTCCCATCCTTGATTGTGAAGTGGGGATGGATAGAAACCATGGATGTATCGAGAGACATGAATTTATAGATATTACTCCTATCTTTTTAGCAACTAATCTTGATGAAAAAGTTAAAAATATAGATTATCTAAAAATTAAGAATTTTAATTTGGTATCGCATGTACCGTTTATACGTTTTTTGTAAGCTACTAATTGGACATGAGTTATTTTGCTGAACCAAACCATATTGAATATGATGCATGGTTCGATGAAAACATCGACCCAGTGGATCTTGTCAATTACTCAGATGAAAAGGAGTTCAGTGATTCGGTACACTTTAAGTTCCATAAGATGTCCACTAGAAATTTAACGATTGGTTCTTCTGATAATTTTCACTGGTAAAAAAAAGATTTTTCACTCCATAGATTTTTATGAATCTTACGCAGAATATGTTCCATCACTTTCTCTTCTAGCCTTAGCTAATACAATTTCATCTACAACTTTTTCAATCATGTAAGCACTTTTTTTACCAAAACATTTTTCTTTTTTAATACTATCAAAATCATTTGGTATTAAATCATTATGTTCACAACAGTCGCATTTAATATCGATTTTCTTACCTCTAAAAACCTCTAAAGCTCTAGAAAAAATCCATTGCTGAACTGAAATACTTTCCCAACTATCAAAATTCGACCATTCATTAAAATCCTTATTAAGGATGCCTTTTAATCCATCAGCCTGATTTACATATACTAAGTATGAATCTTTTCTTGGTTCATCATTAATACCAATTGTTTTGACAGAATTTTGATTCATTAAATATAGATTGATTGAGTAGCCTTATAAATCTAGAGGATAATTTCAAAAATATAAACAAAAAAATGTCTCAAATAAGATCATTAATTGCTTTATCCAATCTAGAAGTATGATTTGTATTTCTGAGTAATTCAAAATCCTTAAAATCAAAGCCCGGGGCAACACAACAACTCACTAAAGTAAATTCGCCTGTACTTTTTGCAGCTTGCCAATGTCCAGATGGGATCATTTCTACTGGATTATTGGAATCTAAAATTAAATTTCTTATTAACTTATTATCATTATCTAGGCACCATAAATTAAGAGGATCGCCCCTTAAATAAATCCAAATTTCATCAGCATTTTTTACTCTGTGCCAAGCACTTTTTGCATCTCTCTCCAAAAGATAATAAATTCCAGTAATAAAGTTTCTACTTTGGCCATCTTCCCTTATTAGAGAATTTTCACTCCTTACTATCTCTCTAAACCATCCACCCTCAGGATGAGGAGATAAATTGAATTGTTTAATTATTTCAATGTTTTTTTTATTAGGAATCACATCACAAAATATCTTTTAAATTTCTCTTATACTTAAAAGCTAACTGAAAAAAAATCAAAATAAACTATATTTCCTAAAAAATTAAGCACAAATAACTGACAAATCTACAAAATTTTTATTTTCATCTGCCAGTTCAGTAATGATTCTGTTGAGCCATTCAGAGGTCGTTTCACAATAGCCTACATTTAGAATAGTTTTTTGCTTTGCTGTTTCTTCTTTATTCATAGTTAAAGTATTTTTATATAAATTAGTCTTTAATTAAATCTATGTGAATAAGTCTTAATTACTATCTATTTTAAAAAGTTGTATTTAATACATATTTAAGAACTGCTAGTAAACAAATAAAATTAAATCGTTGACAAGAAAATGTATACAAGTAAGAGTAGAAAAAATTTATTATTTAACCTATGAATAACATCAAGATTGAGGAATTGATGAAAGTAAGGTTCGATGGTATTGCTAATAGAATTGGGCAATTAAGCAAAAGGGAAAGTGAGTCTTTATTACTTGAGCATCTTGAGTGGTTGGAGGGAGGATGGGAGACTGAAGAAATCTTATTTTTAAAAAAGCCTTACAGAAAATGGTGGTTCTAACTCCGCTTCTATAAATAATTAATGATGGCCTAAGGGACCAGGGCCAGAACCTATTTTATAAGAATTTTCTAAAGATTTCTCCACAAACAATTTGGCTTTTTGTATAGAATCAAATAGATCAAAACCTAAAGCCTTGTAACCACAAATAGCAGCACTCAAAGTACAGCCGCTACCATGGGTATTTTTTGTATTTATAAAATTATTAAATAACCACTCTTTTCTACCATTTAAGTCAAGGAAAAAATCCTTCCCTTTCATATCTTTTAAACCGCCACCTTTTATAAGTACCGCTTTAGCTCCAAAACCAATAATTTTTCTTGCTGAATTTTCGATATCTTCTTTACTCCTTATTTCTAAACCAGAAAGTAGATTTGCTTCATAAATATTTGGAGTTACCAAATCAGCAATTGGTAATAAGAGTTTTTTATAAGCATTAATAGCAGAATCTTCCAGTAATTTAGAACCAGTTCTTGTAACCATTACTGGGTCAATAATTTTGGTTATTTTGTATGTATTTAATTTTGAAGCAGTATCATTAATTATCCTTTCATTTAATAACATTCCAGTTTTTAAGGCATCAATACCAAAATCAGCAAATAAAGTATCTAACTGATTTAATAAAGTATTCTTCTCTACTGGTTGAACGCATGTAACCTCTATACTGTTTTGTGCGGTAATACATGTAATAACAGAACATCCATGTACTTTAAGGGCCATGAAAGTTCTCAAGTCAGCCTGTATGCCTGCTCCACCCCCAGAGTCACTACCGCCTATTGAAAGTGCAATTTTAGAATACATAATTTATTAACTCGTTCTTAAAAGTACTATAAATAAATTTTAATTTAAATCAGAAATTTGAATATGCATTAAAAAAATCTAACTCCAATTCCATAGCTCTCCTGTATAAATATTTGGCCTGATTAATATCATATGTTTCTTTATTAGTCTCAATAAGATTTTCAAGTGAATCTGCTAGCTTTTCAAAGCTCTCATCAGAATAAGTAATTATCCATTCTTTATATTTAATGTCAAAATCATCCTTATACAAACTTTTTCCTATCCAAGAATAAAGTCGCATACATGGAGTCATTGCAAACATTATTTCAACGGAGCTAAGTCTTTTGGAAGTATCATCAAGAAAATCTGTATAATTTTTAGTGGCTTTTTTTATATAGTTATTAGACAAATCAATATCCCATTCTTTTGCATACGTTTCATGAAGTATTAACTCCTCTGAAACGCCCATTAAAAGTTCACTCAACTTCCTTATTGAGTACTTATCTTTTGATTTAGAAACTGCAAGACCATATGCCTTAGCAAAAGTCTCTAAAAAGAAATAATCTTGAGCTAAATATTCTTGAAATATATTTTTAGGGAGACTTCCATTCTTTAAACCTTGAACAAATTTTGTATTTAAACTTAGTAAAGCAATCTCATAATTATCCTCCCAAAGTTTTTTTGTTATTTTCATTTTTTTGATTTTTAGTTATTCTAAAATTTTTTATATTTTTTACCTACAAACTTAATCTTAGTTTTCTAGGATTAAAACAAAAAATTATGAAAGAAATAAATATCTTATGGTTTAAGAAAGATTTAAGAATTTTTGATAACGAAGCTCTCTGTGAGGCTACAAAAGATAATGATATTTTACCTATTTATATTATTGAGTTAGATATTTGGAGCCAAAATACTCATTCAGATAGACAATGGCAATTTTGCAAAGAAAGTTTAATAGATTTAAGAAATGCACTTGCTGAGATTGGACAACCATTAATTATTAGGACTGGAAATGTTATTAATATTTTTGATGAAATTAGTTCAAAATTTAAAATCAAAGGTATATATAGCCATCAAGAAACCGGAGATTGGCTTACTTATAAAAGAGATCAAAAAGTAAGAGAATGGGCTTTAAGCAAAAATATTATTTGGAAGGAATTTCTACAATTTTCAGTTTTTAGAGGAAATTTAGATAGGAATAATTGGTCTAAAAAATGGCAAGAAAATTCCAAAAAAAAATTACTTAAAGCTCCATTAAGAATTAATTCTATTAACTTTAATATTGGAGAAATACCCTCAGACAAAATTTTTACCTTTAAAAAAGGAATTTGTCCAGGAAGAATGCAAGGTGGAAGAAAGAAAGGTTTAGAGAGAATGCAATACTTCTTTAGTAATAAATTAGATTCTTATTCAAAAGATATATCTAGCCCAGAAAAATCATTTGATAGTTGTACAAGACTATCCCCATATATTTGTTGGGGATGTATTTCATTAAAAGAAATTTTTAAAGAGGCAAATATATCAAAAAACAATAATTCTACGATGTTAAAAAGCAGATTAACTTGGCATTGTCATTTTATTCAGAAACTTGAAACTGAACCAGAACTAGAGTTTAGGGAATACCATCCTTTTTTTAAAAATATTAGAGAAAAAAATAATGAATTACTTTATTCATGGAGTTCAGGCAATACGGGCTTTCCTTTTATAGATGCATGTATGCGTTCATTAAATTTCAATGGATGGATTAACTTTAGGATGCGAGCGATGTTAATGTCTTTTGCTAGCTATAATTTATGGCTACCATGGCAAGATTCAGGTTCTGAATTAGCAAATAAATTTGTAGATTATGAGCCTGGAATACATTGGAACCAATGCCAAATGCAATCTGGAACTACGTCTATAAATACCAATAGAATTTATAATCCTATTAAGCAGGGAAAAGATCATGATCCTCAAGGAAAATTTATAAAAAAATGGATACCAGAATTAAAGGATATATCACTTAATTTCATTCATGAACCATGGCTATTATCTAGATTTAATCAAGAAGAATATGAACAAATTAATTACATAAGACCAATAATTGACATCCCAAATAGTACTAAAACTGCAAAGAAGAAAATTCAGGAAATCACTAAAAAGGATGGATATTGGGCTATCTCAAAAGAAATTTATTTAAAGCATGGCTCTAGAAAAAGGCTTAGAAAAAACATAAATAATAAAAAAATTGTTTCTAAGGAAAAGGAAAAACAATACGAACTGAAATTAGATTTCTAAATTTTATTGTCAGAAATTTCCAGATTACTTTTAGCTCCTAGGAAAGTTTTTTAAATTTTGAAATTAAATATATAAACCCACGATGAACTAATGCAACCTTTAATGTATTTATTAGATTTTATTAATTATGTCTGAAAGATTTGAATGGGACGATACCAATAGTTCAGGTATATGGTGGAGTACTAATGTAAGTATCAGAGACGAGTGCATTTTGCTCAAAGAAGATACTAAATGCGAAGATTCTGATATAGTCGAACTTCTTAGGAGTATTGCACAAAATATTGAAGATAATGGCCTTTAATATTTAAAAGCATATTCACATATTAGAGATTTTCAATTCCTTTTACAGCTTTTATTAATTCGATACTTATACCTTTTTCACTCATTGAATGACCAGCATCATTAACAATAATTAATTCAGAATTCTTTAATTTCTTATTTAGATCCCAAGCACTCCTAACAGGACATAAAACGTCATACCTCCCCTGAATTATTTTTGTAGGAATCGATTCTATTATTTTTATATTTTTCAAAATAAAATCATCTTCTAAGAAAATATTATTAATAAAATAATGACATTCGATCCTTGCAAAGGCATCAGAAAAAGAATTAACTTCAGACTTATCAAAATCAAATTTTTTATTTATTAAATGACTTGTAGAGAGTTCCCATTTTGTCCAAGCTGCTGCTGCTTTTGATCTAAGATTTGCATCTGATGATGTTAGATATTTATAAAAAGAACTTATTAAATCATTTCTTTCTTCTTTTGGTATTACAGAAATATATTCTTCAAATTCATCTGGGAATATCTCACTTGCACCATATTGATAGAACCACAATAATTCAAACTTTCTACATAAAAATATTCCTCGCAAAGTTAAGCTGATAACTCTTGAGGGATTTTTAATCGCATATATAAGTGAAAGTGTTGAGCCCCAAGATCCACCAAATAAATGCCAAGTATCTATTTTTAAAAGAATCCTTAATTTCTCAATATCATCAACTAAATGATTGGTCGTATTTTCTTTTAATTCGGAGAAGGGAGTTGAAGAACCGCAACCTCTTTGGTCAAATTGAATAATATCGAATTTATCTGGGTCAAAGTATCTTCTATATCTTGGTTGACTTCCTCCTCCTGGACCTCCATGAATAACAAGAATTTTTTTGCCATTTGGATTACCAGATCTTTCCCAATAAATAGTATGAATATCACTTACTTGTAAAAAACCCTTTTCGCGTACTGCAATTTTTGGAAACAAGACTTGATCTTTCATTTTGAAATATTTTTAATCACTTTATTAATCCATATTATCCAAAAAGAAGTCTAATTTAGAAGAAATTTGTTAAACAAAAAAAGGACTGCTTGTACAGTCCTTTTTAATATTTGATTTCCTTCTTACAGGATATAAAATTACATATTTTAAAGTCTATTTACTCATAAACCTAGAATACGTGAATTCGGGGATTTCTCTCGATAATTTCAGTCCCTATTGTCGCTAGTAATTATAAAGCGAAGTCTTATCAGACTAATTGATTGAACTTTAATTTTCGAATAATCCCATTCTCAGGAATACGCTTCCTATATTTTGGAATTTGCTAAATTTCAGGCGGACTATCAATCATTTAGATTGCCTCCGAACTCAACATTTATAAATTACTCCTTTTTATATTTTCAGTAAATCCGTAAATATGCTGATTTACTTTTTTCTTAATTTGTAAGAGGATTTTAATGATCTTTTGTTTTTTATAGATAAATATAAAAATTAAAGTCTATAATCCCTTATTTATTCAGATTCATAGAGCAAAATAGATTCAATTATTCTTTTATCACTATCAGAAAGTTTATAATCTTCTAATTTCCACTGAACAAATTTTACACACTCATCAATAGAAGGATTCTTATCCCGGCACTTACGCCACTCTCTAATCCAATCTGCCAAGGCAAAAGTTATTTTTGTAGTAAGCATATTTACCAATCAGGGTAATTAAAATCTCCTCCAATAGGTTCTTCATAAAATTCCCCTTCGTTTATACCTTTATCATATTTTTCAATTATCTTTTTATAAGAAGCTTTTGAGGGAACTAAATCTCCTAAATAAATGGGTTCCATTGTAATTGTTATAATGATTATAATTATTTATTATTTTATATAAGAATTTAATAAAAAGATTATTAATATGCATTATGGATTTCATCAAAAAGAACAAAATCTTAACACTAATGGCTGTAATTGCAGTTTTATCATTTGCATTAGAAAAAGTAGGCATAATACACCCTTAAATTAATTAAGTTTATTTTTAAATACTTCCTAATGAAATAAGTAAACCGATACTATTACTGCAAAAATAAGCAATGGAGATAATAATGTAAAAACTAAAGTTGAAAGATTAATCAGCATAAATTTTAAATAAATACACAAATTTAATAAACATCACTTTTAAGCATTTGCAATAAGTAAAATTTAAATTATTACGATATAAAAAAAATTTGAATAAAGAAAGATATAAAGAAGAATATGAAGAGGGCTCAGACTTACTATGGCCTAGTGATAAAGAAGATAAAATAACTCGGCAATTTTATAAAGATTTATCTAATCTTTCAAAAAACATAAATTATAGTAAAAAGAAAAAGCTAAAACTTTTTGAACAAGTAGTTAGAATCATAAAAGGCAAAGGATGGGGTTAATTAATATTCAAAGTAAAATGAAAAATTTAATGATACTAATTAGAAGTTTCTTTCTTTTAAGACCAAGATTTTTATCCACTATATTTTTTATTCCTATTCTTTATGGCATTGGCTGGGCTTTATCTCAGCCACTTTTATTGTTTAATTTTGAAAAAGATAATTTATCATTAATTGGTACGATTATTACTTTCTTACTTTTTATCTTTTTACTCCCATATTGGTTTTATATCAAACATAACAAATCAAGTGCTTGGATACTTCTTGGGATAACAAAAGACAAATTCTTGAAAAACTTTTTCAATTTTTCACAAGGTATTTTATTTGCTTTAGTTTTAATAATTCTAATTCTGGTACCACTATTGCAAAAAAATTATATTTCTTGGATAGGTGAATTCTCGCCAATAATATTGTTAAATTCTATTCTACTGGGATTAGGTGTTGGATTCGCAGAGGAAATAATTTTTAGGGGCTGGTTACTAGAAGAATTAAAATTTGAATATGGCACAAAAATATCAATAGCTTTACAAGCTATAATTTTTAGCTTCGTTCATAATTTATCAAATGAGATCTTTTGGAACATAGTAGGATTACGTTTGGGATTTATTTTACTTGGGATATTTCTATCATTAGTAAAAATTAGAGATAAAGGTTCTTTATGGAATTGCATAGGAATTCATGGAGGACTTGTGGGCATTTGGTTTTTATTAAATAACGGATTAATAGAATTCAAAGAAAATACACCTTCTTTTTTAGCAGGGCCTTTTACACAAAATATTCCAAACCCAATCGGAAGCTTTAGTGCAATTTTAATATTACTTTTATTATGTATTTTTTATACCGTACAATCAAAAAAGATTTTTACTAGACGTATTAATTAGATATAAATACCGATTGATTTTTGATTAGTAATTGTCAGATTAAAATAAAGCTTAATATTCATATGAACTTTGATGCAGGAATAAGATTTATTGTGTTTTTAATAATTTTTGGAGTTACAAACTATCTAATGATGTTGAGAAGATATGAAAACGACGTCAAAAAAAAGAAATATTTGCAACAGGAAAAAATTTCCAAGCTATACCCTAAAGGTTCATTTACTTTCTTAAATTAAAAAAAATTTTTGTAGAATTTCCTCACCATTTTTTATTAGTTTTCTGCCAACCTTCATTTAACAATTTTTGCCATAGTAATCTTGCTTCTTCAATAACAATTTTTTTTCTAGTTTTCATTAATGGAGGATTTTCTCCATGAATTCCCATAATAATTCCTTCTTCAATAAACATATAATCAATAGATTTATCAGAATTATCTCTATCTTTGTAGAAACGCATCACCCCTACAAAATTGGAGTCAATTAACCAGAAATCATTAGTTGTATTCAATAAACCAAAATGAAATTAAATTAATAATATGCTTTCCTTACAATTTGCGATGGAAATATTTATTTAGTTTATTCATATTTGATATGTTTTTTCTTTTTGTCTACTTTTTTTCAATTCGCCACGTTTTTTCTTAACCTCAACTCTTTTCTTTTGTGATGCTTTAGTGGGTTGTGTATATTTTCTTAATTTAAAAGGTTTATTTAAAGCATTTTTTATTATTGAACTAAATTTCATTAAAGCTAGCTGCCTATTTAATAATTGATTTCTGTGTTCTTGAACCGCTAAACGAAAGCTATTATTCACTAATTTATTTTTCAAGTTTCTCTTAAGAATTTCTTTCTGATAATCATTTAATACTTTGGAATCTTCTAAATTAAAAATAATCTCTACTCTGCTTTCAATTTTATTTACATTTTGTCCTCCAGGACCGGAGGATCTGGAAAATCGCCACTTAATTTCGTTGGATGGGATTACTAATGTTTTAGTAATTTTTAAATCCATTTTTAGTTCTTTTTGATTTAGATCTTTAGGATCATCTCCTTAATACTTTAAAACATACCTTAAAATTCGATCGGTAAATACTGGGCGGTTAAGTTAGGTAAACCGAAATTCGGTGTATTTGCCGTATCAATATCTTCGGTATTTATCCTTTCATATTTCAAAGAATTATCAGATATTTAATTTGTACTAATTCAAAGGTCACTTATGTATTCAATGTTTGATCTTCTTTTTGAAACACCTTCATATCGCCCTGTATATGTTATTTCCGATAGTGAAATGAAGGAGTTAAAGAAAAACCAACATCAAGAAGAGCTTGATGAAATTACAACACAAAAAGTAAGACTTGAAGATGCTTTTAAAGCTCAACTAAAACATCTTGAAGAGAGAGAAAAAGAAGTAAAAAAAGAACTTAAAGTACTCTCAGCCTCAAAAGATAAATAATTTATTTTTAGAGAAATTACTTTTTTCAAAGACGGTTAAAAACCGTCTTTTTTAATTCTTATAGTTTTAAGGTATCTATTAAATCCACAGATTTTAAAAATATTTTCCATAATTAAGAAATGAACAATAATAAAGAAAAAATAAGAATGTTTTTACCTTTTAGTTGGGTAATTTGTGCAGCAATATCTTTTGCTTATATAAACTCACATTTAATAAATACCTAACATAAATGTCTTATCCTTCAAGAGACGAAATACTTGCATCTTCAAAAGGGTGGGTTGCATCTTTTTTAAATTTTCTTCCTGGTTTAGGATCGGGATACTTATATCAAAGAAGATGGAAACCCTATTTTTTTACCATCACTGCTAGTACTGCATGGTTCGCTTTAGGTATTTTTTTACAAGGTGATTCAGAACCTTCTCAAAATGAACAAATAATTGGAATTTCTGGTCTTTTTTTCATATCAATAGTCACAGTAATAGAAGCCAACTTGGCTTTCAAAAAAGCAAGTAATAAAACAAAAGCTGAAAAAGAGAAAATAATATCCTCTAACAAAAAAGGATGGTTTAAATAATTCAAAAAAATTAGATCTAAAAAAAATTTTTATTATTTTCAGTTTTTAAATTTAAGCAAAGTTACCATTATTAAATTTTAAGATAATTTAAAATTTTTTTTAGTTATAAAAAAATAAAATTTCCTTTTCTTTGAGACCTTCCCATCCCGAGTCTATTAATAATTGATTCAATGTTTCTTTATCAAAATGCTTAGAACCCGTTTTGACGCATCTATTTCTCATTGATTTTTTAACACCACTCCTTTGTCTTTTATTCTCCTCATCCATAATTCTGTTGTATAGATCTAGCATTTTTTGAGGGATTGGAGTACCGTCAAGATCCACTCCATTTTGAATAGCAAGATCAACAGCCTGCATTCCCATTTTCTTCATATATTAAAAAAAAAGCTGAAACTATAATAAAGCAAAACTTATTAATCTAAAATTCTTCGAATAATAATTTATTGATTTTGAATTTCCTTAAGTACTCTTATAGCCTCTTTAATGTGTTCAGGACCATTCAATAAATCTCTAAAAATATGCCTAACTGTCCCTTTGCGATCAATAACGTAAGTTACCCTGCCATCCATAAAACCTAATACTTTAGGAACTTTAAAAGTTTTCCTAAGAGAGTCATTCGTATCACATAGTAATGGGTATTGTAATTTATTTTTATTAGCAAATGCCAAATGACTTGAGGTACTTCCATTACTTACTCCCCAAACCTGTGCACCTAATACTTTAAATAAGTCATATTTATCTCTAAATCCGCAAACTTCTATAGTACAGCCCGGCGTATCATCTTTTGGATAAAAAAACAAAACAAGGGGATTTTTTAATCCCTTATTTGATCTTTTAACTCCATTTTGATCCAGTAGAGAGAATTCTGGAATTTTATCTCCAATCTGCACAATGATTCTTATAAAGTTCCATATTAGAGGTTAATGTGTTTTTTTTGTGGCCTTAAAGTAAATAACTGATATCAAAGTCAGTTTTTTTGTTTTAAAAGATACTAAAAAATTATTGAAATAAACTAGGGTTAATTAAACTAGGATGAATTTATTAATTCAATAATATGGAATTAATAATTTATATTTTTTTATTTCTTATTCTTTTTTTGGGAGTTATTTTTAACTTAAAAATAACTAACTTTAAAAAAGTTAAAGAAATACGAAACAAAGCTAAAGATTATTCAAAAAAAGAATGATTAAATATGTTTGGCAAAAATTAAAATTCAATTTTTTCATTTGGAGTAAATACTGAGCAATATTTTTTAACTAGGTCCTTTGGCTGATTAGTGGAAGGATTCGTTAATTTTAATTTTAGTTTTTCTATAGCCTCATCAGCATTAATCTCACCGAGTCGATATCTTGCACACGTATCCAATACTTTAAACATTTTTGTGGTAACGGCTTCAGCTGGATAAATTAGAAAAAAAAGGTAAAAAACAACAAATAAGTACTTCATTTTTTTTTGATAGTAGATATTTAGCAAATGGTTTGAATAGTTTAGAAAAAAAATTAATTTAGAAAAGATTAAAATTTAATAGAATAATCTATTATGGATTGAATCTAGGATTTCTATAAAATAATACTAAAAGAAATTAAGATAAAATAAGTGTTAGTAATAAATAATCTCGGTGAAAATGAGAAAATTAATAGACAAACATAAAACTCTTATAAATTGGTACCAAAAAAAATTCAAATTGAGTGATTATCAATTACTTTGGTTAGTTTTCTTTAAAGGAGTATTAATAACAATAATATTTTTCAAAATTTTTTAATATTAAAAAAAGCTCTTCCGAGAATGAAATTTTCACATGATTTGACTATATTTAATAGTAGATTTCCTAATTAGTTAAATAGTTATCAGTTATGAATATTTTTGGTGTAGGTTTGCCTGAAGTTACTGTAATACTTATCTTAGCTCTTTTAATTTTTGGTCCAAAAAAGCTTCCAGAATTAGGGAAACAGCTTGGTAAAACTTTGAAAAGTCTTAAAAAAGCATCGAATGAATTTCAAAATGAAATCGACCAAGTTATGAACGAAGAAGATAAAGATGAATCTCCTAAATCTATAGAAAGCAATCAAACCAACGAAATTAATCAAGAAAAAATAGATTCAGAAAACAGCAAAAAATAATATCTTGAATAGGCCCATAACCCCCATAGACGAATTTGAAAGAGCATTAGATAAAGCAGCTCTTACTAAAGAAGAATATGAATTGATAGACTACATCCGCTATACAAGTGTTTTTACACAACCTAGTCTTATTAAAGATTTAAAAAGGCCATCAAAACCTCCTCTTTTGTCAGTTCTATGTCAAATTTGCAGAAAAATTGGTTCGGAGATGCCAGATCATTTCAAAAAAGTAATTGAGTGGTCAATTGAAATAAGTGATCACAATACAAAATGGGATGCTCATTTAATTTGTGCAGAGGCATTAAATATAGACAAAATCCCATTAAGTCCTATTCATGGAACAACTTTATTTGATGTTCTTGTTGTACACAAAGAATTATTTCTTGGCTTTGATTGAATTAAACTAAATTAATCATCTAAAGGCACAGAATCAGTATCTATAACTTCCGAATCATCATACTTATTTATTTTATTTTCAATCCAGTTATTTATATAACTAACTAAAGGCAATGAACCTCTAAAAATAAAAATAGAGGTAGGCAAAGCGCTTAATAATCCGACTACAGGACTTTTAAAAAGTAATCTTCCTGCTTTTACGTTAAATAAAATAATAAGCGCTGAGGGGACTATAACTTTAACTACTGTTTTGAGCGCCTCAAGCCAACCAACACGATATATCCACCATATTAAAATTATGCCAACTATATATAGGAATAAGTAAGTCATAAAAATAGTATAATGATTATCTATTTATCTTGTTCTTACTAAGAAAAAGATTTTATAAATTTCTTTTACATCAATCAATCAAATTCTAGTAATGAGTTTTTCTGAAATAAGAAAATTTTTAATCAAGATGCAATCTGATGAAGACTTAAAAAAGCAGGTTACAACATCCTCTACAGCGGATGATGTAGCCCTAATTGGTCAACGCTTAGGTTATGACTTTTCCAGAGATGATCTCTTAAAATTTAATGGACAAAAAGTTGATAAAGTTACCGTAAGAAAGGTAGATCATCCAGGAGAATATCACTAAATTAAGACTTAACCCATATTGCAAGCCCTCCGCCCCTTCCTCGAGCACATAACCAATTATCTTTAGTGCTAATTCCTACAAGAGAGAAAAAAGGCATTTTTTTTTCTTCTGGTTTTTTTAATTCCTTATTAAATACTGGAAAACTACTAATACTAATTTTCAATTTTTCAAAATAAAAAGCCAATAAAGGTCTAAGCCCTTTTAATTCTGCACTGCCTATAAAAGTAATATTTAATAATCCGAAATTAATTGAATTTTTTATTTCATAATTTATTTGATCCTCTTTATTTTTACTTCTTAATTCGAGTCTTGCCGACAATACTTGGAGAATAGAACTGGGTATATTTTTGATTTCATCTGACTCCTTTCCCCATACATACTTAAACTTCCATATTCCTAACAATTCCTCATATAAAATTCCGCTACCGTTTTTTTGAGAATTTTTTTCTAAAAGTTTTATCTCATTAATATCAGGAAATTGTTTCATAATAGATTTTAATCTAAGAATCAAATACTAAGATAACTCTATAAAAAATGTTCTTAGTTAAAAATATCTCCAAAAAGATTTCTTTATTTCAAAATATTTTCAAAAAAATAATTTCATGGCACACATAAGGAACAATATCTCGTTAATATATTTACATAAAGTAACTAAATCAATGGATTTTATTTCTAAAAGTCAAGGTTATATCCCTCTAAAAGCAATTCCTTACATATTTTTCCTAGCTGTTGTACTAAGTATTACAACTTCAACTAATACATTTGTCTAAAACTAATTAGTTTTGAGAGAAGAGTAAAGTTGATATTTAATGGAAAAGTACGATGTTGTAATAGTTGGTAGTGGAATAGGGGGATTATGTTGCGGTTCGATTCTCGCTTTATCAGGCAAAAAAGTACTTATATGTGAAGCTCATAGCCAGCCAGGAGGTGTTGCCCACAGTTTCAGAAGAAATGGTTACACTTTCGAATCAGGTCCTTCATTGTGGAGTGGAATAGGTAAATGGCCTACAACTAATCCCCTAGGGCAAATTCTTAAATTACTTGATGAAGAAGTTGAACTATTTCAATACAAAGGTTGGCAAGTAATTGTCCCAGAAGGCAATTTTAATCTTGATGTAGGGGAAGAACCTTTTAAAAATACTATTAAAACTTTAAGAGGTGAGAAATCTGTTAAAGAATGGGAATCATTTATTTCCGGAATAAAACCTCTTAGCCAAATAATAAATGAAATACCTTTACTCTCATTTTCTCCCGAATCAATAAATTTCTTAGATCTAATAAATTTAACCTCAAAATTTTTACCTAATATCAATCAAATACCAAAAATTAATAAAGGCTTTGGGAATTTAGTAAATAATCATCTAGAGGATCCTTTTCTCAGGAATTGGGTTGATTTATTGAGCTTTTTGATAAGTGGCATGTCAATGCATGATACAAATACAGCTGCGATGGCTACTTTATTTAACGAATGGTTTGAACCAAATTCATACCTTGAATACCCCAAAGGAGGTAGTGAATCTATCGTAAAATCTTTAATTAATGGATTTAAAAAAAATGGAGGAGAATTAATTCTTTCTTCGAGAGTAAAGACAATTAACTTCAATAAAAATTTAGCCACAGGTATAACTCTGAATAATGGTTCTAGTTATAGTTGTGAATCTGTTGTCACGAATACTGATGTTTGGAATTTAAAAAAGTTAATTCCAAATGAAATTTCAAAAAAATGGAATACAAAAGTTTTGAACCCTAATAAATGTGATTCTTTCCTTCATATACATCTAGGTTTTGATGCTGATGGTCTTGAAAATTTGCCAATACATGCAATACATGTTGATGAGTGGGAAAAAGGTATAACTGCAGAAAGAAATATAGTCGTATTTTCAATCCCATCTGTTTTAGATAAAAATATGGCCCCTGAAGGAAAACATGTTCTTCATGGATATACTCCCGCAAATGAACCTTGGGAAATTTGGGAAAACCTAAATCCAAAGGAATTAGAATATAGAAATTTGAAAGAAGAAAGATGTTCAATATTCCTTAATGCAGTGCGAAAATTCATCCCTGATATAGATGAAAGGATTGATTTAAAGATGCTAGGAACCCCAATCACTCATAAAAAATTCACCAATACCTATTGCGGTAGTTACGGCCCTGCATTATCTGCAGCAAAAGGTCTTTTCCCAGGCTGCAAAACTCCAGTGAAAAATTTATTTACTTGCGGTGCAAGTACATTTCCAGGTATTGGAATTCCTGCTGTTTCGGCAAGTGGCGCTTACGCAGCTGAAAAAATTATTGGTAAAAAAGAGTTTAAAACTCTTCTTAAGAAAATAAATTTATGAATCAAGTTATTTTTTATAACTCTACAAATACTTAGTTAAGAAATAAGAATAAAGAAAGCAAAAACGTTCAATAATGATAATCTTTATCTGAACATAAACTTAACTTATAGCTCTTATATGTTTTTCTTATCAATTCCTCAAGCCTGGCATTTAGTTGGCACTTGGTCAGAACAACTTCCAAACGAGTCAAATCTTATAGGAATGGGCCAAACAGAATTAATGATGACTCTGCATTCAATATTCGTTCCTCTCTTACTTGTAATTTCATATTACCTATTCAATAGACTTAACAAAAACGAATCAAAGAAAATTAAAGGGTGATCGTTTAAAGTTTATTTAGCTGAACTTCTTCTAACTACTTTTCTGCCTGTAGAAGTATCAACTTCGCTTGAATCTTTAGTTTGTGAATTAGATTCAACATTATCAGCATCACTTTTATCCATTTCCGCACAAACACCTACTACCATGGCAGCTTGCATTTGATCTGGTAAATCTCCAATAGTTAATAAGGCCTTTAAAACTAATTGAAGTCGAGTTTGCCGATCTATTTCAGGTCTTAGTTTTTTTACGGTATTCCAAAGTTCTTGGGTAACTTCTTTTAAAAGTTCTCGATCTACAGCCAAATTAAATCCTTCTTGTATTTCTACTAATCTAACAAAAAATTGGATCTCGTAAAATAATATTCAATAAAAAGATTGTTAGTTCATATTTTTCTATCCGAATAAGAGTTGCATTTGTTGGTGCGATGCATTCTTCTCTTGCAAAAGTTTATCTTTTTCAGTCTTTTTTAGAGTAAAAGTTCTATAAAATTTTTTTTGAATCTTTATTGGAGTATTTTCAAACTTTACATTTTTGCTTATTAGAGAATTCCACTCTTTTGAATTAAAAGGGGCATAAGGAGAAGATGAAATCACTTTCATGTCTTAACAATACATCTGTACTAATAGTAGTACAGATTTACTATTATGCAACAACTGGGTCAACTTTTCTTAAATTTTAAAATGTCTTTGAGAATGGATTGATTTTTTTTATCTAATTTGTGGGAATTATAAGTTTGATAAATGAATAAAAGTATCATAAGTAACTTATTGATCCCTTTTTTTAGTGTCTTAAGACTTTTATTGCTTAAAAACCTCTTAAAGTAGTTAATTTGTTGAAATTAACATTGACAAGATATATTTAGTAATCCCTCCTATAAAAAGAATAATGAATTGATCGCAAAATGCTTCTTAGTAATTCAAAAAGACTAAAAATCCAAGGAATAATTAAAAGAATTGCTCAAGATAAATCAATTACATTAGAAGAAAGAATTTATGTCGAGAAATTTGCACACCATAACTCTACAATTTCTCTTTGGCTGAAAAAAGCTAACAGTTTTAGAAGGAATGGTACGAAAAATGATGGGGGGATTGATAACCTCTTACAATCATTTGGGATAGATGGATTAGATAAAGAAAATCATTTCAACCCTAATGAAGATGATATATCGGATTGGTTTGGCGGTGCTCCTGGTTGGTTAAGGAGAAGCTAGATCCATTAATTATTCAATTTACCCAGGCTATCTTACACAAATATAAACTCATAAAAGATATAAATACCCAAAAAACCCATGGTATAAATTTAATCGGAACTAAATATTTTTTTGAAAAGGTTTTCACATTTATTTTTCTTTTAGATTATTTCTTCCTTACAGTTTTTGAAAATAGGTTTAATTGCTCTATTTATAGATAAAATAAATATTCGAAACCTCAAAGATATTAAATCACTTTAAGTAGATAAACTGAATTAGCCTTAATCTTCACAATCTAAGCAACTTTATTTTCAATGTTTTTTGAAAAATTTAATATTTTTGCCTCATCATGGTCTGAATCATTCCAAAATTTTATAAGTCTTTCTAATTCATCAATCCTTTTTTTGGCATTTGCAATTTTTTCAGTAGTTGTCATATAAAATTTTTATCTATCCAATTAATGCATGAAAAAAAAATATTTCAATGGAAGTAACAATTTTTAGACTATAAATATTAATTTTTGGTTAATTACTTCAATACATCATAGTCCTCGAGCGGCTGAGTAATTATACTTAAAGAAAAACTAAATCTATGAAGAAATTAAATTCTTTGATTTTGAATAGCACAGTTAACTTCTTAGACTTCATATACTCAGGTAGATCTTTACAAAGATTTTGGGTTTTAGAAGTTATAGCTAGATCACCTTATTTTGCATTTCTTTCAGTTCTTCATTTTAAAGAATCTCTAGGAATTAAAAATGAGAAAACAATGATTTTAATGAAAGAACATTTTTATCAAGCTATTAACGAAACTGAGCATCTTAAAGAAATGGAGAAAAGAGGAGGAGATAGGTTCTGGATTGATAGATTTTTTGCGAGACACCTTGTTCTTGTGTATTACTGGATCATGGTTTTTTATTATTTCCTCTCTCCAGCTAATGCTTATGATGTCAACATAAAAATCGAAGAACATGCATTTGAAACTTATTCCAAATATTTAATAGATAATCCAAATGATCAAAAAATAAAAGAAATTGCTCAAGATGAATTAAATCATGTCAAAGAACTTAACGAAGCTTTGTCAATGCTTACAACAGTTTAGATTAGTGCTGAGAAATCTATTAGCAATATTGAGAGTATTACCGAAGAAGAAATTAATCCTAGGCTGATCATTAATGAGACGTAACCTTTTTTTCTAGGCAATTTATAAAAAGATATTCCAATAATTAATATCATTATTAATGAGAAAAAAATTATAATTTTTTCATTTACTAAATTGAGATGTATAACTAAATTTTTTTCTTCAAAAAATTTGAGAAATTCAGATAAAACTAATTCTTCTTCTATTTTCTTAAAATAGTCAAATAAGCTTATAAAAGCAGAACTTAATAAAGATAATGCAACCAGTGCAGTAACTGGTTTTGTTAACCTGTTAAGTGTTCTGTTAAAACTTGCCAATAAAATAAGAATAAAAAAAGAGGTTAATAAAGGTATTAAAGGTATAAGAGTTGTTGAATTTATGAAATTTCCCACGGAAATAATATGTATCTAACTTAAAATTTTATATTATTTCGACGCGTTATTTTATTAAATAAGATTTTTTAAAATCTTAAATGTAATTAGTACCTATTGCATTCTGTGTAAATTGATACCAAAATTAAATTAGTATTGAAAAATAAAATGTTAGCCATTTCTGAAATTATTATTGCAAGTGCTATCTTCCTAGGAATTGTATATTGGGAAGTTAAATTTCTATATGCCAGAAGTACAGTAGCGAAATAACTTCACTCAAAGCCGGAAAATTAATAAATAACTTGCAAAATTTAAATAAAATTTAAGAATTTAAGTTGACAAAAAAAGCTGTATATATGAGAGAATAAACACAAATATTCAGTCCCCTCTAATGAGCGAAGTCCAAAATTCTAATACTAACTCAACTCAGCAGCAACAACAGCAACAGCAGCAATCTTACTCAGACAGCAAAATTAATTCTGCTGAAAGCGAGAGGCTTTATCTTGAGATGAAAGAGGCTTGGCTATAGATTTAGTTCGTGTTTAAAATAATATTTCTATAAATTTATAAATTTTTTTTTTAATTTTGAAGTAATCAATACTTTTTTATTTTCTATACCCTTTAAATTTTGTTTAACCGCAAGATTAATTTGTTGAGAAAACTTAAGTAGTTAGAGAAAATTAACGGAAGGCTCGCAATGGGAGGGTTGATATATTTAGTTTTTACAAAACTGGTTTCCAACCGTGCCGACATATTAGACCAGCTTAAATCTTATTTAATTTAATAAATGAATTAGAAGTATTTATTATCCAGGAATATTTCGTTCTATATAAGCGTCAGTTAAAGCTAAAATTAACCCCAATAATGTTGAAAATATAGCAATTTCAGTTGATTCCATTTTATTTTTGAATTACCCCTAGTTTGCTAAATAATTCAAAGTTCAGCAACAAAACTAATAACTTACTATAGTACGTATATACTACAAGTTATTTATTGTGAGCTCAGCAACTCCTGAGTTTCTTTTCGTTAGGCCTGGTGATTATGTCGCAGTTAAAAAAGAAAATTGCGAAGATACTAAGGAAAAGAATGAAAATTATTGGGTCGGTCAAGTTATCGACTGTATTGGAGGAGCTAGAAATCCAAATTCATGGACCTTGTTTCAAGTTGCCAATATTGATAATGGAGAGATCACTATAATCAACGCAGATATTGTAGAAAAAATTTTGAAACCTTCTGAAAGTTAAGCTTATGGATAATCAAACAAACTTCATTCAGTATTACAAAAACAAAAGTCAAAATGGGCACTTTAAAGGGAATCAACCCAGTTCCAAGCAGGCAAGTCCGTATACTTGATTCATAGGGCAAGGAAGTTGAATGCCTTTATACATTCTGTAAGTTTTTGATATTTCCTCAAATCCCAAACTTGATAAAAGATAATTTGCATAAGGATTCAGATTAGAGCAATCCAATAAGATTTGGGCATCTAAATCACCAACTAACTCCCTTATTAATAGTTCAGCTAGTGGTGGAGTATCCGCTAAAAGAGGTCCGATTCTCCAGCCTTGCTCATTATCCTCCAATACACAAGGTCTTATCCTGCCAAATCCATGGCACATCCCATTATTATCGACAATTGCACTGACATTACCATGAGAATTTTTCAACCAGTCATTTAAAAAATGTGGTCTAGGACTAGGTTCTCTTTGATCATCATAAATTAAGACTGCTTCAGAGGAAATTTTATTACCCGGGACAACTTTAAAAGAATGAAATTGATCTTTATAAAAATTTCTCAATGGCAAATCTTGAGAACCATTTAATTTCCATCGATTTGTAATGGAAGATTTTCTAAACCCCCACTTTGCGTAATCATTCAATCTATCTGGGGCAGCCTCAAGACCAATACAATCAACATTTTTCAAATATTCGAGGGCATGTTTCCATAATCTCACTCCATATCCATTATTTCGGAATTCTTTTTTAACGATAAATAAACCTATAAAGCCATACGAGGAATTATATTTAATACACGCAATAGAGCCTATAGGATTATTGTCTAGACAAGCTACCCATACCCCTTGTTTATCTGTATTTCTATAAATTGATACATCATCCATTCCAGGAGAAAATCCTTCTAACCTTGCCCAGTTTGTAACTACTGGTATTTCATTTATAGATATTAATCTAATTGAAAAATTTTCCCTCATAGAAATATACTAACCAAGAAAAATTTGAATTTTTAAAGGCAACATTAATAAATTTGATTATTTCTCATGAATTATTCGCTTTGATTTAATTGGCTTAAAACCTTAGTTATTTACAATTTATCCTCTGATATATTTAATACTATTCAAAGGTAAAAAATGAAAATTTCTGATAAATTTCATTTAGAGGACATTTATAAATTAAAAAATACAGTTCTCACAGGTAAAACTGAAGATATAAAATGGCGGATCCATCATATCAATATAGTTTCTAAACTTTTGGATGAAAATAAAAAAGAGATAATTAAATCACTTTTTATTGATCTAGGTAAATCTGAAATTGAAGGGCTTTCAGAAATTCTTTTAGTGAAACAAGAAATTTCACTCATAAAAAAGAAACTCAATTCTTGGATGCGACCAAAAAAGATTGATACACCTTTTTATCTATTTCCATCATCCTCCAAAGTTATTTATGAACCTCTTGGGTGTGTCTTAATTCTTGGTCCTTATAATTATCCATTACTTTATGTTTTAAAGCCATTGGTAAATATTTTCTCAGCAGGAAATACTGCAGTTATAAAACCATCAGAGAAATGTCCTGCGACCTCAAAACTTATTAAAAAGCTTACTTCCAAATATTTCCGTAAAGATGTCCTAATGACAGTAGAGGGTGATAATAAACAATCCATAAAATTAATTGAACAAAATTTTGACCACATTTTTTTTACAGGAAGTACTGAAACTGGAAAATCTATAATGAAATTAGCTTCAAAAAACTTAACTCCATTAACTCTTGAGTTAAGCGGAACAAATCCTGTAATTGTTTTCAAGAATGCAAATTTAGAAGTGGCTGCAAAAAGAATTGTTTGGGGCAAATTTTTTAATTCTGGTCAATCTTGCATGGCGCCGAATCATATCTTTGTAGATAAAGAAATTGAAAATATTTTTATAGAAAAATTAAAGAAATACATAGTAAGTTTTTACGGAGATAATCCAATTATTTCCGAAAACTTATCAAAATTAGAGAAAAAGCAATTTACATCAACTTTAGAAATTCTCAAACAATATAAAAAAGAAAAAAGAATTTTATTTGGGGGGACTTTTAGTAAAAAAAAGTTGAAAATATCTCCTACAATCTTAAGAATTAAACTAAATGAAACAGATATTTTGGAGAAAGAACTATTCAGTTCATTGCTTCCAGTAATTGGGATCAATGATAAGGAATCAGCTTTAAAAAAAATTAGTCAAACATCAAAACCCTTAGCAATCTACTTATTTGGAGGCAATAAAAAAATCCATAATCATATTTCAAAAGTAACCAGCTCAGGCACAATTTGTATAAATGATGTGATGTTACCAGTCCTTATTCCAAATTTACCGTTTGGAGGTGTTGGGCAAAGTGGTATTGGTAAATTTCATGGTGAAGAGGGGTTTCGCAATTTTTCAAATCAAAAATCTATTACTTTTAAAGGTTTTTTATTTGATTCAAATCTGCGGTATCCTCCCTACGAAAGAGTAAAGAAATTTTTAAAGTTTATTTTTCAGATTTAAATTACTTAAATTGTTTTCAAAAACCTAGCGATTTTAAATTTAAAGATTATCTTTAAATAAATAGTTAGTTTAATGAAATTTGCATTTTTAGTAATTGCCATATTTATTAATTTTTTTGATCACTCATTAATAAAATCAGAAGAAAAGATATTTTCAACAAAAAATAAAATTGAGAATTTGGCTAGAAAAGAATTAATTAATGAACAAAAAACTGAAATAAAAAAAATTCATATTGTAAAAAGTGGAGATACATTATCGAGTATTTCAAAACTCTATTCGATAAATAAAGATTTAATTATTAAATTGAATAAATTAAAAGATGAAAATTATATCTTTGTTGGCCAAAATCTTATTATTTCTGAATCTACTGAAAATCTTACAAAACAATCTGATTTAATAAATAATTATCATATTGTTGAAACTGGTGAAAATCTTACTGAGATATCAAACAAATATGATTTAAAAGTAATTGATCTGAAAGAGATTAATAATCTCAAGAATCCTGATTCAATAAAAGTTGGTCAAAAGCTCATAATAAGAAAAAAGAAGACAATTAATTCAGAAAATCATGAAACAACTGAAAATAAAAAAAATAATGACTTACTTGAGTTAGATAAAAAAATTTATGGTCCTATAATTATCCAAAATAAATCATACAAAGATATTAAAGGTAGAAAAGTTTTTAACGTGCTAAATCAAGAAAATAAAAAACTTATTCTCTCAATCAATTGTGATACAAATGAATTAGATGTAAGAATACCTGGTAGGAAATGGATGGGAAGTAAGCCTGTAAAAGAAGAATTCGAAAATAATTTAATAAATGATTTTTGTTAAAACTTTTAATTAATATGTGTGAATAATTTGTCTAAGAATATTAATGATGGGTTATTCTACAAAAAGTTAAATTAATAGTTATGGCTATTTCAAGAGGAGATCTCGTAAGAGTAAAAAGACCAGAATCATATTGGTACAATGAAATAGGTAAAGTTGCTTCAGTAGATACATCAGGTATTAAATATAACTGTGTAGTCAGATTCGATAAAGTTAATTACGCTGGGATAAGTGGAACTGATGGTGGAGCAAATACAAATAATTTTGCAGAAAGTGAATTAGAGAAAGCTTAAATAATTGCCTGAATTACCTGAAGTAGAAACTGTTCGCAGAGGTTTAGAGCAAAAACTTAATAACTTTATTATTAAAAAAGTAGAAGTCTGTAGGGATTCAACTGTTGCATTCCCATCAAACAAAGAAGAATTCATTAAAGGACTTCTGAACTCACTTATTTATAAATGGGATAGAAGAGGAAAATATTTAATAGCTCAATTAAAAGAAGTTCAAAATGAGAATAGTCAGTTTCCTCTAAAAAATTCACAAAATAAGGGATTTCTTGTAATTCATCTAAGAATGACTGGATATTTCAAATTCATTGAAAAATCAACTCATCCTTGTAAACATACAAGAATTAGATTTTTCGATAAAAATAATAATGAGCTTAGGTACGTTGACGTAAGAAGTTTTGGTCAAATGTGGTGGATTAACAATGACCTATCGCTTAACAAAGTAATTAAAGGACTAGGATCATTAGGACCAGAACCATTTTCTAAGGACTTTGATGCAAATTATCTTAAAAAAGTTATTTCAAAAAGAACAAAATCTATAAAAGCTATCTTATTAGATCAAACAATAGTGGCAGGTATAGGTAATATTTATGCTGATGAAAGTTTATACTTTGCTGGCATCTCACCTTTTAGAGAAGCTCGAACAATAAAGAAGAATGAATTAATCAAGCTTAAAGAATCAATTGTAACTGTATTAAAAAAAAGTATTGGTTCTGGGGGGACGACATTTAGTGATTTTAGGGACTTGGAAGGAGAGAATGGAAATTTTGGTTTACAGACAAATGTTTATAGGAGAACTGGAAAAGAATGTCGTAAATGTGGAAATTTAATTGAAAGACAAAAAATAACTGGAAGAAGTACCCATTGGTGTCCTAAATGCCAAAAATAAAAAAGGGCTTACTCAAGAAGAGTAAACCCTTTTAAATATTTTTACCTGGCATCGAGCTATTTTCTCAAGGGGCTACCCCCTAAATATTTTCGCCGCTGATGCGTTTCACAACCGAGTTCGAGATGGATCGGAGTGGTTCCACATCGCCATGAACACCAGGATAGTGTGAACCTTGAGAACTGCATAGAAAATATAAATTAAAGACAATAAATTAAGTTTATTTGGTCAAGCCCTCGGTCTATTAGTACTCCTCCGCTGCACTTGTTACCAAGCTTCCACGTAGAGCCTATCAACGGGTGTTCTTCCCGTGACCTTACTGGCTTAAGCCATGGCAATACTCATCTTGAGGTGGGCTTCCCACTTAGATGCTTTCAGCGGTTATCCACTCCGCACATGGCTACCCAGCGTTTACCGTTGGCACGATAACTGGCACACCAGAGGTGCGTTCCTCCCGGTCCTCTCGTACTAGGGAGAAATCCTCTCAATATTCCTGCGCATACACCGGATATGGACCGAACTGTCTCACGACGTTCTGAACCCAGCTCGCGTACCGCTTTAATGGGCGAACAGCCCAACCCTTGGGACCGACTTCAGCCCCAGGTTGCGATGAGCCGACATCGAGGTGCCAAACCTCCCCGTCGATGTGAACTCTTGGGGGAGATCAGCCTGTTATCCCTAGAGTAACTTTTATCCGTTGAGCGACGGCCCTTCCACGCAGAACCGTCGGATCACTAAAACCGACTTTCGTCCCTGTTCGACTTGTAGGTCTCACAGTCAAGCTCCCTTCTGCTTTTGCACTCAACGACTGATTTCCAACCAGCCTGAGGGAACCTTTGTGCGCCTCCGTTACCTTTTAGGAGGCGACCGCCCCAGTCAAACTGCCCATCAGATACTGTCCGCTTCCCGGATAACGGGTAAGCGTTAGAACCCTAGCTCTAAAAGAGTGGTATCTCACCGATGACTCAATAGTACCCACAAGCACTATTTCAATGTCTCCCACCTATTCTGCGCATTCAGAGCCCGAGCACAATATCAAACTACAGTAAAGCTTCATAGGGTCTTTCTGTCCGGGTGTATGTAGTCCGCATCTTCACAGACAATTCTATTTCGCCGAGCCTCTCTCCGAGACAGCGCGCAAATCGTTACACCTTTCGTGCGGGTCGGAACTTACCCGACAAGGAATTTCGCTACCTTAGGACCGTTATAGTTACGGCCGCCGTTCACCGGGGCTTCAGTCGCCAGCTTCGCTTACGCTGACCGGCTTCCTTAACCTTCCGGCACTGGGCAGGCGTCAGCCCCCATACATCGTCTTGCGACTTAGCGGAGACCTGTGTTTTTGGTAAACAGTCGCCAGGGCCTCTTCACTGCGACCACCTTGCGGTGGCACCCCTTCTCCCGAAGTTACGGGGCCATTTTGCCGAGTTCCTTAGAGAGAGTTACCTCGCGCACCTCGGTATTCTCTACCACCCCACCTGTGTCGGTTTCGGGTACTGGCAGTTATGCCTTAACGGGTATAGAGCTTTTCTTGGAAGCATGACGTCACCAACTTCGCTGCCGTAGCAGCTCGTACTCACGCCTCAGCTCGGAACGTTTTCACCGCTCCTCAACGCCTCGAACGCTTGAACCAGTAACCAACATCTGGCTTGGCTAGCCTTCTCCGTCCCTCTTCCCAAAACATAACCGGTACAGGAATGTTGACCTGTTATCCATCGACTACGCCTTTCGGCCTCGCCTTAGGTCCAGACTAACCCTCCGCGGACGAGCCTGCCGGAGGAACCCTTAGGGTTTCGGGGCATGGGATTCTCACCCATGTTTTCGCTACTCAAGCCGACATTCTCACTTCTATGCTGTCCACGTCCGCTTACGCTAACGCTTCACCCTACATAGAACGCTCCCCTACCATAAATAAATTTATCCGCAGCTTCGGTATAACGCTTAGCCCCGTTCATTTTCGGCGCAGGATCGCTCGACCAGTGAGCTATTACGCACTCCTTTGAGGATGGCTGCTTCTAGGCAAACCTCCTGGTTGTCTGGGCAATCCCACCTCCTTTATCACTTAGCGTTAATTTTGGGACCTTAGCTGGCGGTCTGGGCTGTTTCCCTCTTGACTATGGAGCTTATCCCCCACAGTCTGACTGCCTAGTTACACACAGGGTATTCAGAGTTCATATCGATTTGGTACCGCTTTCGCAGCCCGCACCGAAATGGTTGCTTTACCCCCCTGCTGGAGCACTAGACGCTACGCCTCAACGTATTTCGGGGAGAACCAGCTAGCTCCTGGTTCGATTGGCATTTCACCCCTAACCACAGCTCATCCGCTGAATTTTCAACTTCAGTCGGTTCGGACCTCCACTTGGTATCACCCAAGCTTCATCCTGGCCATGGTTAGATCACCAGGGTTCGGGTCTATAAACACTGACAAACGCCCTATTAAGACTCGCTTTCGCTGTGGCTCCACCATTTCCGGTTTAACCCGCCAGTGCCTATAAGTCGCCGGCTCATTCTTCAACAGGCACACGGTCACCCGATTAGTCGGGCTCCCATTGCTTGTAAGCTCACGGTTTCATGTTCTATTTCACTCCCCTCCCGGGGTTCTTTTCACCTTTCCCTCGCGGTACTGTTTCACTATCGGTCACACAGTAGTACTTAGCCTTACGAGGTGGTCCTCGCAGATTCACACGGAATTCCACGTGCTCCGTGCTACTCGGGATACAGCTAGGTCAACTCATCTTTCAATTACGGGGCTTTCACCCTCTATGGCACGCCATTCAAACGTTTCTTCTAGAATTGTTGATCCATATTGCTGTCCCACAACCCCGATAGTCAAGACTATCGGTTTGGGCTATTCCCCGTTCGCTCGCCGCTACTGAGGGAGTCGTTATTTACTTTCTCTTCCTCCAGCTACTAAGATGTTTCAGTTCGCTGGGTTAGCTCGCACCAACCTATATATTCAGTTGGTCGTTCAAGGGGTTGCCCCATTCGGAAATTCCCGGATCAAAGTGTGCTTCCAACTCCCCGAGACTTATCGCAGGTAACCACGTCCTTCATCGCCTCTGTGTGCCTAGGTATCCTCCGTGAGCCCTTTGTAGCTTGACCAATAACTTCAATAATTGAAGCATCAGCTTAATAGAATTGTTATTTAATGCATTCGCACAAATAATAAATCTGCATCATTAAAGATGCTTATTGTCTTTAAAAATAATCTATGCAGTTGTCAAGGTTCTCTGAAAACAATGAAAAAAAATTCAATGAGTCCAGCATCTTATTTCTTGGATAAAATAGGAAGCTAGATTCGCTCAGAGCAAATTAGGACACGACTCAAAACAATTTCCCTCTTTAAATATATGTAAGAGGTGGTATTCAGTGGAGGTAAGCGGACTCGAACCGCTGACATCCTGCTTGCAAAGCAGGCGCTCTACCAACTGAGCTATACCCCCAACATAGAGATATGGGCCATCCTGGACTTGAACCAGGGACCTCACCCTTATCAGGGGTGCGCTCTAACCACCTGAGCTAATGGCCCAG
>OZSS01000107.1_pt1 | contig 35782 bp, 30 predicted proteins | sample 1779911 | NCBI WGS metagenome assembly OZSS01 (sample SAMEA2603589, study PRJEB24840) | metagenome | biome: Water; feature: Photic zone; material: Seawater sample | place: Mediterranean Sea | collected 2013-11-12 | depth 10 m
ATCCGAAGGGTGGGGAAGTGACCGCTGCGTTGAAGAAAAAGGTCAAAAGAGGCAGGCGAACTTATTATGAATGGCACCTTGCGGAGAGCACAAAACTCTATTTGTTGGGCTCTGCGGTTGTGGACGAAGAGACCGGAGACCGTCTGATGTTGTCGGACGGAAAGGACGATTTCCCCTTTCTCATATCGGATGAGTCGGAAACGGAGACCATGCTTAGGCAAAGCAGAATGGGGTTGGGTGGGATTGGCTTTGCCCAAAATGCCACGATTTTTTCGGGTTTTATTATCTTCGGAGGTTTAGGCTCCTTCGCGGCAACCGATTTTCTGATGGCGGCCTCCTTCGCTCCCTTGTTTCTTGCCCTCAGTATAGTGGCCTTGATGTACAATGATTTGGTTTTTCTTAAGAACCGAACCAAGCGTGCTTGGGCGAATATAGAAGTATCACTCAAGAAGAGGGCTGACCTTATCCCTAATTTAGAGAAAGTCGTAAAAACTTATCTCTCCCAGGAAGAAGGAGTCTTGAATTCCGTTGCCGAGCTGAGGAGCGCTGTGGTTGGTGTGAAATCCTTCACACCTGCGGAAGCCGATCAGGCAATGAAAAGAGAATTTGCGGTGACCGAGAGACTCCTTGCTCTCCGCGAAGCATATCCGAATTTGAAGGCCAATCAGATGATGGAAGATTTCATGAACCGACTGACCCGGATGGAAAACGAAATCTCAATGATGCGAGCCGGTTATAACGACGGGGTTGAACGATACCTTACAGTGAAGCGTAGAATTCCGGAAGTTTTTCTGGCACGAGCCTTGAAATTCAAGGATGTCGATTTACTCACCTTTTCATCGGAGGTGCGTGCAGTTCCTCAGCTCAATTTGGATGACAAGAAAGAAATTGAGCGGAGTTCAGCTGATGATAATGATTCTGGGCAAGCTCAGGTTAGGGAGGAATAGCCAAAAGCTTTTAGGCTATTCTCTTCTCAAACCAGCTGCCCTATAATCCGTGAAAAACAATCATATGAAACCCTATGGGCTCAGATCAGGATTTAATCCTTTTTCCGATAGGGGCTTGGGCGGTTCAAGTAACGCTGGTGAAGTCGGGTATGCTTACTTGCAAGCGAAACTTCTCTCCCCTCTATGCGCATGTCCATGACCTGGGTCCGCAAGTCGAGCAGGTCCCCGTCACAGGCGATGAAGGTTGCATCTTTGCCTTTTTCAAGAGTCCCCAAGCGATCTTCCATACCCAAGAGTTTGGCAGGGTTTAGGGTAATGGATGCCAGGGTATCCGCCCGGGAGAGTCCATAAGCATGGGCTTGGGCGGCATAGTAGGGGAGGTTGCGTTGGTTGGCCGCAGCCCATGCACCCAATCTCAAACCAATCGAAACCCTTACTCCGGATTCGGCCAGGATGCCAGGTGCCCGAAAATGTAAATCATGAGCTTGGTTTCTTTGCGAAGGAGAGGTGAAAACATGTCGGAAAATAACCGGAACCTGATCCGCCGCCAGGCGTTCGGCTACTTTCCATGAATCTTTGGCACCGGAAAGAATCATATTGTAGTTTCTCTTTTTTGCCCAATCCAAGGCGGAGGTGATCTGGCGAGCATCTTCCGCGTGAATAACGATAGGTATCTTGGCGCTGAAAAAAGGGAGCATCGCTTCCCAGGTTGGATTGATTCCGATTTGGAGGTCCTTGGCTTGTCGAGCTTTTGCATACGCTTCGCCCTGATTGAAGAATTCGTCGACTTCTTCGACACGCTTTTTGCGTTCCTTATCCTGTTCCTCGATCGATTTGGGTTTGTTTGCTGGGGAAGGTTGAGTTTTGAAGTTCAAAGATAATCCTTGCCCCGGCCACCAAAGATGCAGGGCAACCGTTTTTCTTAGAGTCATTTCCTCAATCCCCCAACCCCGCAACTGTATCAGACCGGAAATCCCTGAAAGAGTACCCCCCATGGGTATGATCCATGAATGAGTAATTCCATTGGCTCGAGCAACTGGGATTAATTCGGAATCCGGATTGATCGCACTCCATGCTTCGATTTCGGCGGTATGCGAACCAACTTCACGCTCGTCACGCGTGGGTCGTAGCGCGTTGATCTCAGCAAGCCCAAGGGAAGACCCGGGGCTAATCAAGCCGGGGTAAACCTGGTAGGAAGCCCAATCGATGATCTTTAATTTTTGGGGGCGAGGGACGGTTGAGCCAATTGCGATGATCCTGGATCCCTGGACGAGAATTTCGCCAGGACTGATCCGCTGGGAAGGGCTCAGTTGAATGGACTTTGCCCGATACACGAAGCTTTCCTTGCCGGAACCTTTTTGGATCATGCAAAGACAGCCCACGAGGATTGCCCAGGTTTTCATCGTTTCAACCTTTCTTTGGAGCAATCATGAGTTCTGCATGAATGAGGGAAGAGGTCGCAGCTCGTCTCCAATGCCAGTCGGAAGAATTTTTCTTCGGCGGTTGAGGAGTTCTTGGAGGTGTTCGATCCATTGATTAGGTCGCGTGCCTTTTCAACTAATTCCTCTCTTTCCTTGGCTCTTCTTTCGCTTCTGTCTCGGGTATGTTCGAGAGAATGGAAGAGCTTTCCGTCAATCCAAGTTTCCAAACATGTGGTTCGGTAATCCAAGGGGTTGGTTGACCAAATTGCCAGATCAGCGTCCTTGCCAACTTTAAGCGATCCGACCCAGGAGTCGATGCCCAGTTGCTTGGCCGCGTTCAGGGAAACGAATTTGAACGCTTCGGCTTCGGGTAACTTGCCATACTTCACCGCTTTGGATGCCTCCAAGTTCAGCCTGCGGGCATGATCCGGGGAATCCGAGTTGAAACTGACGACACATCCTCTCTGGTGCATCAGAGCCCCCGCGTAGGGAATGGCATCATAAACCTCAAATTTATAAGCCCACCAGTCGGAAAAAGTCGAGGCTCCGGCACCATGTCGGGCAATTTCATCCGCCACCTTGTAGCCCTCCAGCACATGTTGCAAACTGGCGACCCGGACACCAAAGCTTTCCATGGTTCGAAGAAATACCAGGATTTCATCCTGTCTGTAGGAATGGCAATGAATGAGCCTTTCTCCGCGAATGATTTCGATAATGGCCTCAAGCTCAAGGTTCCTCTTGAAGGGAGTACCTTCGGTCGTGGCTTTTTGATTCAGACGATCATATTCGAGGGCAGCGTGAAAACGGTTTTCGAAGAAAGCCTTCACGCCCATGCGTGATTGAGGAAAGCGTGTTACATATTTGTCTCCCCAGTTGGCTTGTTTGACATTTTCCCCCAAGGCAAATTTGATGCCAGAGGGTGCTCGCTTCATGATGAGCCCCTTGGGCGAGCTCCCAAGTCGTAGCTTAATCACGGCATTTTGTCCGCCAATGGGGTTGGCTGAACCATGGAGCAGGTTGCAGGAGGTGACTCCTCCTGCGAGTTGCCATTCGATATTCATACTTTCGGAATTCACGACATCCGCAATCCGAACCATAGAGGTGGAAGGTAGAGTTGATTCGTTGACCCCTCCCAGGATCATCGCATGGCTGTGACAGTCTATAATTCCCGGAGTTAGGTGCTTACCTTTTCCCTCGATTATTTTACAACCTCTGGGCACGCTTTCCTCCAAGCCCATTCCAATGGCAATGATTTTGCCATTTCGAACCAAGAGATCGTGGCCCGTCAGGATACCGTCTGCTTCACATGTCCAGAGTATCAACCCCTTGAAAAGGACGGACGTCGGGCTTTCAATGGGCTTTCGTTCGATGGCAGGGAATCGGGCAATGGGTTTCGCGTCAGATTTGGTCTCATTGGACTTGTTGGAGTCCTTGAGCTTGAGGTCTGGACGAAACAGATGGGGGGTTCCGCGGATCCAAGTGGAATGGATGAGAGAATCCCTGCTGAAGACATTCTTGCCCTCGGTAATAAATAAATTGGCCAGTTTATCTTTCTCCAAAGTCCCTGCAAATTTTTCGATACCGCAGATTTTGGCGGGGTTCGTGGTCAAAGCGGCAAGGGCCAGGTTCTCGGGTAAACCGCGATCGATGGCTTTGAGAAGATTGGTTCGGAACTCACTGGGGTTGCATCCACTGGTGGTGAAAGACAGAGACTTAGCCTTGGATGAGAGTAGGGAAGGGGTACTTGCCGCAAGATCCCATGAGCGAAGCTGATCGAGGGATACCTGATCCCAGTCCTCCTGGTTAGGCAGTTTCGCGGGAGCGGGGAAAACAAGGGGCAATACATAGTGGTGCTCGGAAGATAAGGAAAGGTCCGGTCTACGCCATTCCTGTCCGGTCGCAATTAGTACGGGAGGTGAAAGGTCGAATTCCTGACCGAGTTCAATCGCCTTTCCCATCATCAGGCAACTGCCGGGTTCCATCCAGAGAGGAAGAGTCGGGTTGGGTTGTAGGGAACGAAGCAGGCTATCGATTCCTTCATGCATGGTAAAAGGGCTGGCACTTGGGTTGATCTCCTCAACACGCATGCGATCGAGGGAGTACTGCGTTTCCAAGAAAGTCTGACGGATTACCGCGATCACACCCATCAGGGAGTTCGGATAAATCGAAGGTGAACTCTTTTTGCCGACCGGGTCGAAGGCAACGACCTGGGCAACCTCATTCTTGAGAATTCTTTGGTTTGTCTGATTATCAGAGAGCAGGACGCAGGGCCCTGAACCTCGGAAAATTCCTTCGGACGGAGCCAAGTGGGCAACAGTGAAGCCATTTTCACGAAGTTTCTCCCACTCCTTTGAATACTCCTGAATGTCACGGACCCATTTTCTTTGAGGGTGGACTCCGTCGACTTCAAAACCAGGGAACTTTCGGTTGGTTTCTGGATTTTCAGAGGGTAGTCCATGAAACGAAAGGTCTGAGGTCGCTTGAAGGCTCCGGTGATGTCCGAGCTCAAGAAGAGTCGGTTTTCCCTCGCCCACCAACAGATAAGGGTCGATGAAGCCTGGGTAAATCGTTTTCCCTGTGCAATTCCACTCTCTGTATCCTGAGGGAATCGCGCCTTGCTTCCCCACGAATTCGATGGAGTCGTTCCTAATCAGAAGTATCCCCTTATCAATTCGCTTATTGGGATTTACCTGAATGCTCCCCCCCACTAGGGCATGAAGCTTGGGCCCGGTTGGTTTTTCTCCCGGGAAAGGAAAGCTTTCCGAGCAAAAACTCGTTTTTAGCAGTCCGAAAAGAATCGCCCAGAGAAGGGCATAGCTAATCCGGAAACTGAATCTCATGATGTGGAGAATGAGCGGTCCGAACCTTAGGGCAACTCTTAACCAACTATCGTTTTATGAAAAGGGTGATCAGAGGAGAATTTTTATTATGGTAAGTACACGCCAACCGTGCCCTTCCTATTTGAGGTCTGAGCAAATCCGATTGCAAACTTAGATCTTTGCCTTGTAAACCTTCGTCCACATGGAAAAACTATTTTCTTATGGAACCTTATGTTTTCCGGAGGTGCAAAAGTCACTCTTTGGCAGAACCCTCCGTGGCAGCAAGGATGAACTGGTTGGCTACAGGGTGGAGAAGTTAAGAATCAAGGATCAATCGGTGATCGAGAAGAGTGGGACCGAATGGCACCCGATTTTGATATTCGTCGGTCTACCCTCCGCGATTGTCCAAGGCATGGTTTTCGAAGTTTCGGAAGAAGAACTGATCCAAGCGGACGCATACGAGGTGGACGATTATTCTCGCAAAAAGGGGCAAACGAAATCCGGAACGGAAGTGTGGATCTATACCTCCTTGCACTAATCCTGAGAAAAAAAGGCTCTCTTCTTTTTTGAGATTATTTCTCTTCGAACCTTTTTCCGCCTACAAGGCTTTTATTCCGCTAACAAGTTTTCAATTTCCAACCGTAGGCGTTCTCCCATGCCTGGGGCATACCCCACATGCACCTCGCGGATGACTCCCTTCGGATCGATCACAACGGTGCGCGGAATTCCTTGCACGCCGTAATCGGAGCCAATCTTTCGGTTGCGGTCGAGGGCGACCTCCAAACTTTCGAGTTGTTTGGAAGCCAGGAATTTCGAAATGACTTTTTTGGCTTCCCCTTGGTTCACGGCAATCAATTTGACTTGATCATCATTGAAGCTCGAGGTCGCCTGCAAGAGTTCGGGTAAGGCCTGCACGCAGGGTCCGCACCAAGTGGCCCAGAAATCCAAAACAACCACTTTGCCTTTATGATCAGCTAGTTTGAAGTCTTCTCCATTGAGTAGTTTCGATTGAATGGGCTTGGCGTTCTTTCCTACCATCGGATCCTTGGCGGTGCTTAAGGGTTGAACTTGAGGACTCATCATAGCCTTGAATTCATCCAAGTCTTCCATGAGCATTTCCACGCGAACAAAGACGTTTTTATCCACTGCTTGGGTCTTAATTCTTCCTAGGATTGCAGGGGAATTCGGACCTTTTTGAGCCATGGCCAGCTGGGCCATGCCCAATCCACCCTGAGCAACCGTCCAAAGACCAAGAGCGGACTGGGTGTCCTTGCAGTGGACGCAAATTTCAACCCCAAGAGATTCTTCCATGAAAGTAAGGGAAAACCCAACTTCCTGAATCCCCTTAACCGATTCAGCCAGCCCGGCAAATAATGGGTTTTGAGGGTTTGCTCCGAATTCGGGTCGATCCCAAATGGCAGGGTCAAGCTCAAGGGCAAAGGTAACTTGCCTAGCCTGTGCCATGGCCTCCAGGGATGCCATCGATAAATCCTTGGGTTTGCCTGCAAGGGCTTGGTTTACGCTTTTGGGAACACCCAATATCACCAACGATTGATTTTCTAGTTTTTTGACTGCAAGTAAGAGGTCGGATGTGCTCGCCTCCTCACCCATCACTTCTGCAGGAACCGTCATTACAGTAGTTTCCCCCATCCTTTTCTTAGATGCTTCTACTTGTTTTCTAACTTCTACGCCTTCTTCTTTTTCCAAATGCTCCAGGAAAAACTGAAAGAGAGCTCCAGCGTCCAATTCTCCTTCGATTTCCGAAGAAAGCAGGAATTCAATTTCGGAGCCAAGCCGGGGGCTGATACCAATTGCTTTTGCGTTGGCCATCGCTTCCAATCCCTCCACGGTCAAACTGAAACTGTTCAGGTTATCAAATTCCAAGCCGGTAAGTTTAATGAACTTTTGCAACTGGGGGTCGGATTGAGCTTGTTTTGAGGCGTTTGCGACTTCCGGGTACTTTTCTTCAAGCAATTTGTAGAATCCGCTCTCATGAATCGAATCCATCTGAACTTGAAAGAAAAGGAGAAAGGAGAAGAGAAAATCAGAGGTAGCGGTCATGGTAACAGGAGTTGGAATGAGTGGTTTTTCACAGGATACGGCAACAGCGTATCATTAGGTAGCGTGAAAATATCTATAATGCGAAAGTCTTATTTGGGTTCGAAAGACAAAAGGCGAGGCTAAAACTATTGGGTAGACCAAATACTTTTAACTAAGGCTTAGCCTGTAAACATTAGTCTCTCTCGTTTTGTACCCCAGCGACTGGTAGAGCTTGTTGGCGGACTCTCGACTGGGGCGAGAAGTCAGGTCAATGCATTTGGCACCTTTCTCTAGGGCCTGTTCAAAAGCGTGATTCATCAAAGCCTTCCCTAGCCCTTTGCCACGAGCTGTGGAGTCCACCACCACATCCTCAACCCAAGCCTTGGTTCCAGTTGGGATGGAGAAAACGACCAAGCTGAGCATTCCCCAAACCTTATCTCCCTCTTTGGCAAGATAGAGGTTCGTACTTTCAGACTTTGCCAGAATATCCAAAGATTCCAGACTCAGAGGAGATGCGGATTTTGATAACTGAGGGAGTAAGCGATTAATTTCAGATAAGATTTCATCGCTTGCCTCTGTGATTTCATTGATTTCGATCATGATTCGATAAAATGGAAATTTATTGTGTTGGTTCGGTTCAAAAATGCGAGCGATGAATTTACAAATTTCACGAACTTTCGTTTTTTATGTCCTAATCTGGTTTTGGTGAGATATATGCCTTCAGTTTCATTAACCCAAACATTTACCAAGCCAGAGAGGATAAAACGCCATGATGAAAGTCAATGATTTCCAAAAGTACGAAGTTACCCTAAGCATTTCTTACGAAGACTATTTTAGTCTCATATACGATACCAAATACTTGATAGAGGCTAGGTTGGGGCCGGATCGGACTTTCATTGCCAAAAAGTCCATTTACGGAAATAGTCGCAAAAAAGCGGTGCAGAAAGCCGTGCAGTGGTTTTGGAAAGATTTTAAGGGTGCACTTGGTCCGGTTCACAAAGTGATGACAGTCAATGATCCATTCGACGAAGTTAGTTATGATGATGGGTTCGCATGCAATGATTTGGCCAATAAATACTTGGAGGATGAAACCATCGAGCGGGTTCTTGAACAAGCGGACGGAGATTTGGCTCGAGACGACAGTGAAGGTTCCGAAAACCATCCGCCTAACAGCCTCAAGCGGATTCGTAGGCGTCGAAAGGAAGATGTTGAAATTGCACCTCGCTTGTTTCAAACTTCTGGAGGCAGCATTTACTACAAAACCTCGGAGCCACCTATGGGTAAGGGCATGCGAAGCAAATCAAAATCGGTAAAGCTTTCTTCCAAAAGTCTCGAAAAAGCCCTACGGGAGGTTTCTCGTCGCGGATTGGATAAATGCGTTACTACTCGCTTGTCCAAGCAAGCTGCCTGACCTAAACTCAGGTCATGTCTGAGGCATTCGATAATCGCTCCACGGAGTTGATTCAGTTGATGATGAAATATCAACGAAGAATCTTTGCCTACATTCACACCTTGGTGCCATCCCGTAGTGATGCTGAAGATATCCTTCAGGAGACGAGCTTAACGATTTGCGAGAAGTTCAAGGATTTTGAAATTGGCACCAATTTCTATTCATGGGCATGCCAGATCGCCTACTGGAAGGTGAAGGCGGCCCGTAAGAAATACGCAACCGCGAAAGTGGTTTTCAATCAGGAGGTGTTGGATGTGATTGCACAGACCCGTGGTCAAATGGAGGAGGAACTCGATCATCGGCACCATGCGCTTTCGCGTTGTTTGAAAAAATTGAATGAGCGGGATCGCAGGATGGTCTTGACCCGTTATGAATCCGGCAAAAATGTTACTGCTGCTGCACATGCATGCGGACGCACAGTACAGGGTGCATACAAAGCATTGAATCGGATTCGCAAGGTTCTCTTTGATTGTGTGACCTTTGAGGTTTCAGTGGAGCAAGCCCAATGAAAATGTTTGACGAAGAAGTGCTTGAATTGCACGAGCTTTTCGATGGATTGGTGGAAAATAATCTGTCAATCAAACAAAAGGCTAGGTTGCAGTTTCTCTTGGAAAACTCGGAAGATGCTAGGACCCAATATGTCTTGTTCATGGATCTTTCTTCCAGTTTGAGGCACTACGCGGAAGAGTTGGTGAGTGATGATTTCGAGGTAGAGAATGTCACCGAGGAGTTTGGATCAAAGGTAGTGCGCTTTTCTAGGCACTTTCTTGCTCTTGCTGCTCTTTTGATCTTTGGCTTGTTTTTATTCCCTACTTTCAAAGCCTTTTTTCTTGCAGAGAATGATTCTTCTCCAGATGCTCTCCTTGCTCAGTCCTTGAGTGCTCCCGAACCTATGGTGGACACGGTTGCGGTGCTTACCAAGTTGGTTGGCTTGAAGTGGGCGGAGGATGCAGGTTTTCGACCCGAACTGGGAAACACACTGGAACCTAGTTCCTTAAAGATTGAAGATGGTCTTGCCCAAATCGAATTTATTCAAGGATCTGCCGTCATCTTGGAAGGGCCTATCGATTTTGACATCATAAACCCAAACGAAGGCACACTTCGAGAGGGAAAACTTCGAGCAAATGTGCCCCGGGTGGCTCGTGGGTTTACGGTTAATTTGCCTAAGGGCCGGATCATCGATTTGGGGACTGAATTTGGTTTGAATGTACATTCCGGAGGTTCCTCGGAAATTTTCGTGTACCGCGGAAAAGTTTTGTATGAAGGGCAAGCCGGGAACGATGAATTAATCACGAGAGAGATTTCGGGTGGCGAAGCACTTTTTATTGACCCCTATGGTTATCCCAATTGGATTGAGATGCCAAGCGAGGGCTTTATGAGTGCCGCGGACCTGGCCTTTCGTTCCATGGAAAAGGCCCAACAGCGCCACTCAGCATGGGTTGAGCTGAGTAAGGAAATCGCAAATGATCCCAACGCCGTGGTGTATTACAATTTCGATAACCACAGTCCATGGTCTCGAGTTTTACGCGATGAGGTGAACCCCGACGGGACGAGCGGTAACGGAGCAATCATAGGTTGCAAGTGGTCGGAAGGAAGATGGGCAGGCAAGGGGGCATTGGGATTCAATCGTAAGAACGATCGTGTTCGCATGGTCTTACCCGATCGATTGGATGCTGTGACCTTGTCCGCTTGGGTGAAAATAGACTCACTGGACTATGAAATGGCTCCTATTCTTTACGCTGAACCAGTCCGTCCTGGTGCAGTCAGTTGGTTTGTCAGTCAACAAGGTCAGTTGGTTTTTCAGGTAAGAAACGGCAAGGGTGCGGATCAATTTGTCTCAGCTGTTGCCTTTCGTAAGGAAAGGTTTGGGCGCTGGACTCACATTGCCACTACTTATGATCCCAAGCAGAAAATGGTTAGCCACTATGTCAACGGTCGTCCTTTCAGCCGTGAAAGGCTGAATGCTCCCATTCGTTTGCATTTTGGTAAATCCATGCTTGGGCATTCCTTAGCCTCCAAAAATAGGGTTTTCAAAGGAAGCATTGATGAATTCGCCTTATTCGATGCGACCTATGATGAATTAGCGATTCGCAGGATTTACGAAATTGGTTGTCCCTATGAGGCGACGAACCTTTTCGCTCCCACGATCCCCTAGTCATTTTAGTCCAAGGCACGATCCTTTGCGTGACTGAACTACAGCCGAATTCCATAAAGAGCCTGAAACTTGTTCCCTAAGTGTTGGGGGTGAATTAACTCTTTCAAGCTTTGAAGTTTAGGACTGAAGGTCCCCTTTGATTCAATCAGGACATCTTCGATCTTAGCGGCGGCATGCTTCATGAAAAATGATTCCTGCCGATCGATGGAGATTTGGGAAAATCCATTTCCGTTCAGGATTTCCTTAAGCGGATCCCAGCAAAGGTGACAGGTGATATCTTTTTCTCCGGGCGACTGCAGGAGATTGTCATCCATTTGATGGCGATGATAGGTCCGAGCGGTTCCCTGCGGTTTTTGAAAAAAGATATCATGGTAAGACAAACCATAGTCAAAGGTCAGGAACAAGCCATTCCATTGACTGTTGCATAATAATTCGGACAGACAACGAGTCGATCCTGACGGCCAGTCGACTAGATAATTGTCACCTGGGGGAGCGGGGAATGATTGAGTGATAGAATCGGTGCGGTCAAGAGGGGTTTCTTTCAAATGTCCATTCTCTTCACAGACTCCCAATTCGAGCCATCTTTCTTCCTTGGATGAAAATAAAAACCTTTTGAAGGGCTGGGCGTCTAACCATTCGTTTGAAAAAACAATCGAATGGTCAGGGATTACCAATGAGTCCCCGAAGTTGTAAGTGATTACATTTTTGAATTCTTGTTCCACACCGGAAAGGACAGAATGATTCGGTTCGGCGGCAATTTCTACGAACGAAAATTCGGACAGAGGTTCCGGTGCGAGTAACGAATTACAAGCCGCAACGAGCAACTCCCCCCAAAGCGGAGCCAGGTTCGAAGAGGTATAGAAGTCGCTCTCATCTTTTCTTCCGACTCGTTGTTTGTTTCTCCGGTAATAACCAATTCCTTCAGCGTACAATGCCCATTCGATATACTCGTCGAAGGAAAGTGCCTTGCTCTTGCCCAACCTTTCTCTGAAAGACTCAATCACTTCGTTTTTAAGCTTTGTCGTTGGCAATGTCATGAGCCTTGGCTAAAGCGTTTTCAATGAAACTCAAGCGAGTCTTACTTGGAAGGTTGTCTTTGTGGTGGGCGATTGTCATTTGGAGCTTATGCTCCTTGGCTGGATTTATGTTGGTTTGGTTCGTTTTGAATCCTTCCTCCAAATCATGGTTGGATCTCAATTATTGGCAAGCGTTAGGGAGATATGGGGAAGCACTCAGGTTGGTGAATAACAGGTATGTGGATGAGAACAAATCCAAGTTCGAGTACCTTACTGATTTGGCTGTCGATGGAATGATCGGAGGGTTGGACCGACATTCAGGTTTCTATGATCCAGAACAATTCAGATCTTTCCAAGCTGACACCCAAAGAACCTATGTCGGAGTCGGAATTATGATTCGTAAAGTCGAAAAGGGTATTTTGATTACGAAGGTTTTTCAAGATGGGCCTGCTGAAAAAGTCGGAATTCGTATTGGAGACTTCATTGATGAGGTAGCTGGTAACACCGTAGGGGAATGGACGCTTGACCGAATAAGCAACCAAATAAAAGGCGAGGGCGGAACATCTGTGGAGTTATTGATTCGTTCACCGATTGGGCAATCTCGTTTGCTTACAGTGTCCCGCCAAAAAATACAAGTTGCCAGTGTCGAGGAGTTTTCGGTTGATGACAAGGGTACGGGTTACTTGCACTTGGCCCAATTTACTGGATCTACAGGGGCAGAAGTTCTCGAGGCAATGCTGGAAATGAGGGAGAACGGGATGAAGAGAATGATTTTGGATCTAAGGGATAATTCGGGTGGTTTGCTTTCCGCGGCGGTCGAAGTTTCGGAAATCTTTGTTCCCATTGATAAGGTGATTGTAACCATTCGCGGTCGAGAGAGCACGGACATCCGTGAATTCAAGTCCTCCCGTAATGGAGAATTTCAGGATCTTGCAGTCGTGGTAATTTTGAATGAAGGAAGTGCAAGTGCTTCGGAGATTGTTGCAGGTGCTTTGGCGGTGCTCCGGGGCACGGACTTAATTGGAGAAAAAAGTTTCGGGAAGGGATCCGTTCAAACGATTTTTCCATTGAGCGACCAATCGGGTTTACGATTAACCACTGCAATGTATTTCCTTCCTGATGGATCTACGATTCATGAGGAGGGCTTGGAGCCTGATTTTTTGGTTCCATGTGACGAAGATAATGAATCCAAGTTGCGTATCCAAGGCTTTGGTAGAAGAGATTTGGATGCCGACGAGTTTGAGAAGCTTTTTGGGTTTAGCCCCATTGTCGATCTGCAGTTTGAAAAAGCGTACGATTGCATTTTTCCGGTGCCAGATGAGCCAATTCCTGAAACATCCAAAGAATGATTCTTGGTCTGGAGAGTTCATGCGATGAATCCGCTTTATCTCTCTTGGAGAAAGATGGAACAATTGAGGGTGAATGGGTTCATAGTCAAGTTGCCCGGCATGCTGAATACGGAGGGGTGGTACCGGACTTGGCGGTCGGCGAGCATCTAAGGAATTTTTTCCCATTGCTTGCCTTGGCTGACCCACAAGGTTCTTTGCGAACTCGGGTTTCTATGATTTCGGTCACTTGTGGGCCTGGGCTTGTTGGTTGCTTGGGGATGGGAGTGTCGATAGCCAAAAGTTTGGGTCTCCTTTGGGGGAAGCCCGTATTTGGAGTCAACCATCTTCGCGGTCATGCCTTTTCTCCTTTTATGAGTCTAGGGATTCCCAAGGATGAGGAGTGGTCGGAACTTCTTCCTCATCTGGGTCTTTTGGTTTCCGGAGGGAATACGATTCTTTTTGAACTGGATGTAACGAGAAAACTTCGAGTCTTGGCAAAAACAGTGGATGATGCCGCAGGCGAAGCTTTGGATAAGGGTGCAAAGCTTTTGGGGATTCCCTACCCGGGAGGAGCCGAAATGGAAAAGCGTGCCAAAGGAGGCAACCCCAAGGCTTATTCTTTTCCAAGAGCATTTCCTGAAAAACATGTAATGAAATTCAGTTTTTCTGGTTTGAAAACTAGTTTGCTTTACACTTTGAGGAAGATGAGTGAGGCCCAAATCAAATCTTCGTTTGCAGATTTGTGTGCATCTTATCAATCGGCGGCGCTTGATCAGCTCGTCCGAAAAACACAGCATGTTGCGGAATCGAAGGCATTTAAGAGTATTGGCTTGTCGGGCGGGGTGGCAAATAACCAAAACCTGAGGCTTTTGATTGAAAAACTGTGCACGCATACTGGTATGCAATTTCTCCCAGCAGACAAACATCATACCGGTGACAACGCCTCGATGATTGCATACGCATCCCTCGTTGACCCCGCCGCCCTGTGGCCAAACCATGGCCAGATACTTTCCTTTCGCCCTTCTTTAGCGCTAGACGATTCTCCAGTTCCCGTAAGCTAGATTCTTTCACCTTCTGCCTCAGTAAAATGAGCGTGTGATTTCCTTTCTTTGGTAAAATATTCAATAAGTTTGCGTCGCTTTATATTATAGCATAATATAACAACTTAATGACTTCTCAACAAGCATACCCAATTCCGAGTCATGCAGGTTCGGGGCCTTCAAAAGTCGTTACCTTTGTGATGAAAAAGGAGGATTTGGATTTGCTCGATGAACTGGTCAGTAAGTTTCCTGCCCACATGAATCGTTCGGATGTTATGCGTGAAATGATTCTACCCTATGTACATGCGGTTCGGGCCGCCAAAAACGGAGAAGAATGCATGAAACATATCGACGAGGGAGCAGGTCTGTCTTATCTTAAGAAGTTGATCCTAGAAGTTGAGAGTGATGCCCAACCCCTTTACTCATACTCCATTTAGAGTGTACCAAATATAATGTCTAATAACACCAAAACCTCCAAAAAACTCTCGAAGAACGAAGGAATCAAAGTAGAAAGCAACTTCCTTCGCGGCACGATCGCGGAAAGTCTTGCTGACGATTCCACCGGTTCCATCTCAGCGAATGATGCCCAGTTGACCAAGTTTCACGGTACCTACTTGCAGGATGACCGTGATAAGAGAAGAGAACTCATTAAGGAACGAAAAGAGAAGGCCTTTTCCTTCATGATTCGGGTCCGTGTGCCTGGTGGAGTATGCACCCCCAAGCAATGGCTAGGTATTGATGATATTGCAGATAAATTTGGCAATGGAACCCTCAAGCTGACTACGCGTCAGGCTTTTCAACTCTACGGAGTTTTGAAGCGAAACCTCAAGCAAACCATGAAGGAGATCAATGACACCTTGTTGGATACATTGGCAGCCTGCGGTGATGTTAATCGAAATGTAATGAGTCCCTCGAATCCCTTTGAGTCCGACTTACATGGACAGGCTTTGGGTTTGGCTCAACGCATTCATGACCACTTGACCCCCCAAACCTCGGCCTATGCTGAAATTTGGTTGGATGAAGAAAAAATTTCCGTCGGCGAGAAGGTGGAGGAACCTATTTATGGCAAGACTTACCTGCCTCGTAAATTCAAGATCGCAGTTGCTCTCCCCCCTAGGAACGATGTGGATGTTTTTTCAAACTGCTTGGGGTTTGTTGGGATTTCCGACGGTTCCAAAATCATTGGATATAATGTGCTCGTCGGTGGAGGTCTTGGGATGACCCATGGCAAGACAACGACTTTTCCTCGCCTTGCTGATGTAATTGGCTTTTGCGTACCTGAAAAAGCGGTTCAGGTTTCCGAAGAAGTGGTCAAAATTCAACGTGATTTCGGTGACCGAGGTGATCGAAGGCATGCTAGACTAAAATACACGATCGAAGACCGTGGGGTAGAATGGTTTAAACAAGAACTCAATGATCGACTAGGGTGGAGCCTTGATGAACCCCGCGAATTTTCCTTTGACTCAACCACCGATCGCTACGGATGGAGTGAGGATAAGGATGGCCGCTGGGCTTTTGGGCTTTTTGTTCAAGGAGGTCGGTTGCGAGACCAAGATGGGAGCAATGCGAGGCAGGCGATCCGTCGGATTGCCTTAGAAATTGATTGTGAATTCCGCTTAACGGCCAATCAAAACCTTGTGATCGCCAGGGTGCCACCCGGGGATAAAGAAAAGGTTGATGAAATCCTCAAAGACGGTGGGGTATGCCTGCCCGATCACCTCTCGGGACTTCGGCTTAATTCCATCTCTTGCACCGCTCTCCCTACCTGTAGCTTGGCTATGGCTGAAAGTGAGAGGTATCTGCCTGATTTAGTTGATGAGCTAGATGAGATGCTCGGCGAATTCGGGCTCAGGGAAGAATCGATTGCGATTCGCTCTACAGGTTGTCCGAATGGTTGCGGCCGTCCATACCTTGGTGAAATCGGTTTAGTGGGCAAAGCCCCCGGTAAATATAATCTGTACTTGGGAGCTGGCCTTGATGGTATGCGTTTGAATAAGCTTTATCGTCAAGCGATTACCCATGAAGAGATCGTCGCTGAATTAAAGCCTATTCTACAGGATTATGCCGGTAATCGCTCGGATGGCGAAAGGTTTGGAGACTTCTGTATTCGCTCGGGTTATGTTAAGGCAACCGCTGAAGGTACAGATTTTCATGACTAGACTTTGGTTCGGCTTCGCTCACGCATGAGCAATGGGAAGACGCTTCTCCAAATCATTGGGTAGAAAAACTCATGGTGATCCTTTGGCCGGGATTTCCACATTGAATGAGGATGAGGCTTTGGCTCTGCTTGACTCTCTTGAAGAAGACGCATTTGTTCTAATTCTTGACCAAGTGCAAGACCCACGTAATTTCGGAGCTTGTCTGAGATCAGCCGATGCAGCCGGGGTCAACCTGGTAGTGATGCCCTCCGATCGTTCCGCCGGGCTGACTGAGGTGGTTCGACATGTCGCGGCTGGTGCGGCAGAAACCCTTCCCCTAGCTCGGGTGAAAAACCTAGCTCGATTCATGTGCTTGTTAAAGGATCGTTCGGTTTTCTTAGTTGGCACCAGCGATCAAGCTACACAAACGCTTTACGAGATTACACTTACCGGTCCTCTGGGTTTAGTGGTTGGGGCTGAAGGCACAGGGGTTCGCAGATTGACCGCGAGTCAATGTGACGAATTGGTCAACATACCTATGTTTGGCAAAGTCGATTGCCTTAATGTATCTGTCGCTACTGGCGTCTGTCTTTTCGAGGCAATTCGACAGCGCAGGCTCTGATTTTGCCTTGGGATATTAGAAGCTAGAGACGGGCTGCTCCAGGCCCTAATCGTCTCAATTCTTCTCTTTTAGATTTTTTTGAATCATAGGATGCAACCCAATAAAACAATACACTGAAAAAGATCGTGCTCATGATCGAGTTTCTCAAAAAGAGATAGGCGGGGGCATACCCCGGTTCCCCGAGGGTGAGGGCTTGAAGGAAGCCGGTGGCGCTTTTGGCGTAGAATGGGTTGATCCACCATGCGAAACCACAGGTAAGAGCATGAAAGACAAGAGCGGAGCATAATCCATAACCAAAGGAAAACCTAAGAACTCCAGTTTTAGGACCTACTTGATTGCCCAAGGCGAAGATGATTCCATAACTCAGCAGCGTTATGAGAGAAAAAGGTTCGAGTAAACTTGCCCCATAACTCGGATTGATCAGTATGTCAGATATAAGTACTGCGGTCATGGGGGCGGCCCATGAAGCCTTTCCCTTGAGAAACGCTCCTGATATCAGAAAGATGGCAAGGACGGGCGAAAAATTATATAGGGATGGATACGATAAGGGAATGTGTCGGGAAAACCCAATCAAAAGAACGGCGGCGAGAAGGATCCAAGTTTGCCTGAAGGGTTTGTCATTAGAGTCTGAAGTATGCATAATTAATCGAATCGTAATGGAAGTTTCTTAAATATTCAACTCAAGGATAAGGTTTTTGGGGAGTCATGTTTTTGCACATAATGATGAGATCAATCCACTGGTTTTTCAGAATTCTGGATTTTCTTTTGACTTCAAGGATTTCAAAACCGAGCGAAAAATAACAAGATAAAGCCGATGTGTTATTTTCCAAAGTGTTGAGGGTAAGACGAGTGCATCCCAATCTCTTTTGAGAAAAATCTATTACTTCTTTGCAAAAGCTCTTGCCCAAACCAAGTCTGCGAAGACAGGGTTTGACGATAACTCGGCAGAGGTTGAATTGTAGCCTTGTTTTTTTTACGACTTCTGCGTAGGCACAAAGATCCTGGCCTTCATCTCTGAGACTAAAGGCACAAAGATCTTTCCTCTTCTGATGTTTGAGGAAGTTTTGCAGAGTCAGTCCTTTTTCAAAAGTATTTCCGGACCATAGAATTCGATCCGAGTCACTTTTTAGCCATGACAATAATTCTTGGCAATCCTTGGGACTGATGTGACCGCTCTTTAGGTGATAGTTTTTTTGGCAGGATAAGCTTATGCCGAAACAAATTGGATTTTCTTATCAAATTAGCAAGGATAAGCGTGGGTTTCTGTCGGTTATTTATGGAGGAACCCTTTCGATTGGTTTTGCGCTTACTGAGGGTTGTGAGGTAAAGAGGTATTTTTAACCTTTAATAACGGAAAATGGGAATTATGAAAAAAAATATGCTAGTTGGATTAGGGTTGTTGGTCATTGGAAGTTTGTCCATGGGGGCTTTCTTCAATAAATCAGAAGCAACACTTGGAGTGATCAAGGCAGGTGCGGATGAAAAGGGGAACCCTATTTGTGTGAATAAAGCTCAGGTTTATCTTTTTAAAAAGAACCAAGCGGAAAATAAGATCGTCTTCCACTACCATGATTCGCAAAGCTCGGATGCATCGATTGTGAAATCATTTCCTGACGAAGAATCCTTGGATAAATATTGGGTCGAGCTATTGAATAACTGGTAAAAAAAATTGGATTCCTACCAGATGTAAGGCTTTCCTGAGATTACTGTCGAAAGTCACTTTTTATTCATTCACTCTTTTGTCTGAGTAATAATCACCTTTTTTCCTTTTTGGGAAAAATTGGCATCAGTTCTGCAAATACTCATTTGAGGAAAGGGTTTCATGGGTTAGCAACCATGAGGTGCGCGCCAAAATTTGGCGCGCACTTTTTGTATCCGGATCTTTTGTGAATCATTACTTAGCTGTTCTGAGCTCCCAGTAATCTTTAATTCTTATTCCTCCATTCTTGTCCATCGGAAGAATGTCACATATTTTGGCTTTTTCGGAATGAACCGTAAAGGTTTTTGGATGACCGTCTGAATTAACTTTTCTCGGGAGCCCTGCTCTTCCTGAAATTTCTACACATTCAAGGAAATCCTTTCCATTGTAACCTTTTTCGTAAGACTCAGAATAGAGCCCATCTGGGTGGAGGAATCCAATGATTCTCCCGAATTTAAGCCTGCCGTTATGCGTGTACCGAATACAATCACCAAGCTCGAAAGTCCTTTTTTTCGTATATCTTCTTAGATTAAGCCTTTTACATTCTTCCTCTCTCAAGCTAAAAAATCGAGGCCCGTTCAAATCGTTTCGGGAGAGAGGGGTGAGGTCATGTCGACTCACTTGCAGTAAATCTAATCTTTTCCTTCTTTCACCTCTTATGAAGACGACTTCTCCTATTCTTCGATTGGTTTCAGTGAGTGTTTTCTCAATCACTATATCACCAATTCTCAACAACTTCTTTTTTCTTTTGATCAAACTCATAATAACTAATCTAGTGTAATAGCGTACATAAACTAAATGTACTTTTGTGCAAAAGGCAAAACTATTTTTGGAAGAGTTGTACACTTTTGGGAAAGGACTTACAAAAGGGTAAGTCCGATTATTTTTCCATGATCCAAATGTTACGAAATTGCAGAGGGTTTCCGTGACCCTGCAGTTTTATGGAACCTGGGGTTCCTTCCGGGTCGGATCGAGCCCCGCCTGTTTTTCTGGGGATGGCAAAGTTTTCGTGAATCACGATTCCATTGAGTCTGGAGGTAATTCTTGCATTCTTAATTTTTTTTCCATTTAGGGACTTTGCGTTGGTAAATTCAATGTCATAAGTTTGCCAGGTAAGAGGAGGGAAGCATGCGTTGACTAAAGAGTCCTTGATTGAGTAAATCCCGCCGCATTCGTTATGGATTCCATCTGAACCAAAGGAGTCAAGAATCTGGTTTTCGTACATGCCTACATGGTACAAACCACTGTTTCCGCGACCCTGTCCTCGGGCCGATGGGCGAAAGGGCAACATGAATTCCAGGTGGAGGTAGTAATCGCTGAATTTTCTTTTACTCTGTATGTCCGAGCCATCCGTATTGAGGAATCTTGTTTGCTCATCGATGCGTCCGCCTTCCCACTCGTCTTTATTGCTCCCATCAAAAAGAACAATGGCTTTCTCGGGTAGATTGAGGCCGAGAGTGGGACTCTTACGAACCGTTTTCTTAAGTTGTAATTTTTTTGAGTTCGCACCCAATAGAGTCAGAACATCGCCATCGATACTTCCCGAATAAGGAATGTGACCCGTTGGAGGTACTTTTCGAGTTGGAGAAAATGTCTCTGCTTTGGAATCGAGGTATTTTCTAGATCCCGTCGCTGGTTCGAGCACGACAGCGTTTTGGATCATTTTCCCAGTAAGGAGGCTTTTGTTTTTTCCATCCCAGCCGGCACCTGGTAGACCGCCGGGGTAAAGGACCAAATGAAAAGCCCCTTTGTCCAAAGCAATAACCTGAGCCCCTGTGCCTGAGCCGGCGTATTCACCCTGAAATTTGAAATCAATGGGCAGGGAAGGGTCTTTCGGGTCGACGAAAGTTCCCTTGAAGTTCTTTGTGGCGGCGTAAAGAGAAAGCGTAACCGGAATCAGAAGAGCGAGACAAAAGAATCTTTTCATAGCTTTTCGATTATTCCTTTTCAATCGCACTGAGCAAGCGACAAAGCAGAGATTTTGAAGATTTACTGAATCTTATTTTCCGGAGTCAAAGATGAAGTCCGCTTTGCACCGAATGGAAAACCCAACTAGGGAAAGGCTAGACATGTAGAGAGTTGTAGCTGACCGTCAGGGCATTGATTCAGACCGTGTCTCATTCAATATGCAAAATCGAAACTTGGTAAATGGTGCGGGCACTCGGAATCGAACCGAGGACACCAGCTTGGAAGGCTGGGGTTTTACCCCTAAACTATGCCCGCGTCCAAAGAGTTCTATTAATCTAAGTCCCTAGACGTCGTCAAGGGGATTTGGGCTATGCGGTTTTCACTTACCTAGTGCGGCAAGAACCTCACTATGAAAAAGGTCGGAACCGACACGAAATGGACATGACCCCATCGATGGGCTGAATTGCTTGAGAGGGAACGCTGGTTCGTAGAGAAAGTGAAAACTCGCTCCGGAGCCTTCACAGATTGGATAGCCAGCCGCACAATCCCATGGTTTGGCGCGATATTCCAGACACCCGTCCAATCGACCCGTAGCCACATTCGCAAGTCCGATCGCAGCAGATCCAGGGCAGCGGATTCGCCAGACCTGCAGGGCATTGGTGAGGGCTTCGTGTTCCTGGCTGGGAATGGGAAAGTGCATACAGAAGGTTAGCTTCTCATTGACGAGATCGGTGCTTGATTGAACAACGGAGGTACCTTCGATCGAACTAAAGGACTTTCCGCCTTGAAGCAGGTTGTCCCGACCGTAATCGTAGATGAATCCGTATACCGGCATGCCATGCCTGAGGATTCCCAGCGAAATTCCGCATTCTGGGATGCCCAACGCGTAGTTGTTGGTGCCATCAACCGGATCCAGAACCCACGCGAATTCTGCATCAAGGGCTATGGGTTCCGGGGTATCGGCCGATTCTTCCGAGCAGTAGTCGTCTTGAGGGAAATCTTTTCCAAGAGCTTCAAAAAGTAGTTGAGATATGGCCTCGTCGACTTCAGTTACCCGGGTGCCATCGGCTTTCCACCGGCTTTGTGCGTTTCCGAAATTATTTCGAAAATACTCGACTTGACCGAGAACGGCAACGTGGGCTGCTAGGATTCTTTCCTGCAGGGCAGGGTCAGCGTTTGAAAGGTCGGGAGTTTGGTTGGTTAGGGATCGATCCATTTCCCTTCTTCTTGTATTAGATCGACCAATCGGTCAACTGCTTCGTCTTCCGGTATGGATGATTTTACCCGTTCTTTTCCTACATAAAGGTTGATTTTACCTGGGCCAGAACCGACATATCCAAAGTCGGCATCAGCCATTTCTCCCGGACCATTCACGATGCACCCCATGATGGCAATCGTCACACCTTTGAGATGACCGGTAGCTTGTTTTACTTTTTGAGTGGTACTTTGCAGATCAAAGAGAGTTCGACCGCAACTTGGGCAGGCTACAAATTCGGTTTTGGTGATCCTCGCTCGGGCTCCTTGCAAGATGTTGTAGGCTAAGCCTCGGTTTAAGTCCATCGAATCGAGATTCTCCACGGAAATCAGATCCCCAAGTCCATCACAAAGAAGGGAGCCGGATAGGATGGAGGAATCTAGGAGCCTTCCAGAAAAGAGTTTGTCTTGAGGAAAAAGCCGACCCTTTTCACGGTTGCGTATCCATAAGGGAAGTTCGATTTTTGCAGACTTTAGAGCTGCTGCAAGCAATCGGTACCCTGCAACCGGGTTATGATGACTAGCCATCCCAAGGGTAAGGACAGGTGGCTTGGCTGAACACTCTAGTAGGGAGGTCGTTCCTTCGGTAAGGGGGGCAGGTGGAAGAGGGACAATTGGGTGAAAGCTCGCTTGGTCGCAAAAAGCGAGGAAGCGGGCAAGCTGGGCATCCTCCGTAAATTCCTTTTGAGGAAGCCAAAAAACCGGAAGCATGCCAGTAAAGCTAGGAAGGTGGTCATCGGATTCCCGATGGTCTTCTATGATGAGAAAGGGGACCGCTCCCCAAAGTGCATCAGCAAGAGTTTGCAGATGTTGAAACTCGGACGAGCTATGCAGGTCGACCAACATGCCTTCGACAGGTGCGTCTTTCGAATTGGTTTGGACTTGGGCGACTTCCCTGATGATGGAGGCAGGATCTTGAATGGAATGACTACTTCGAGCGATGACTGAAGGGGGGGCATTGCCGCCGAAGGAGAGGGGAGGTTTTCCCAGTTGGATGGCCCGCGTTTGTCGTCTTTGAAAGGTATAGGGATCAATGTCTTCTTTTCCATCCCAAACTTTTTCTTGAGACAGCGGTTGCTTCCACCAAGTCTCGGCTCTACGAGCTAAGTCTTGAGCAACCGGAATTTCCGCAACTGGATCTTCGGTGAGAGAAACGCGAATGGTATCCCCGAGACCGTCGAGCAAAAGGGAACCGATGCCGATGGCACTCTTTATGCGGGCGTCCTCTCCATCACCGGCCTCGGTCACACCCAAATGAAGAGGGTAATCCATGTCTTCGTCTTTCATCATGGAAACGACGAGTCGATAAGCCTCAATCATGATCTTTGGATTGCTCGCTTTCATCGAAAGGACAATTTGGTGATAGTTGTGGGTTTCAGCGATCCTGATGAATTCGAGGGCCGATTCGGCCATTCCTCTGGGGGTGTCGCCAAATCGGTTCATAATGCGGTCCGACAGAGATCCGTGATTGGTGCCTATGCGCATCGAACGACCAAGCTCTTTGCAACGCAAGACCAAGGGTGAGAATTCAGTGTGTAATCGTTCGAGTTCCTCCTCGTATTGTAAATCTGTGTATTCCCGAACCTGAAACTTCTTGTGATCCGCATAGTTTCCTGGGTTCACCCTTACTTTCTCAACATGCTTGACCGCTTCCATCGCAGCGGAGGGCAAGAAATGAATGTCAGCTACGAGGGGAACATCGACTTTGGCGTGTCGAACCTGCTTGGCGATAAGCCCAAGGGCTTCGGCGGAGCGAGCGTTGGGGGCAGTGATTCGTACAATCTCACAACCAGCTTCGGCAAGTTCGATGGTTTGACTAGCGGTTGCTTCAACATCGAGGGTGTTGGTGGTGGTCATCGACTGAACTCGAACGGGTTGCTTCCCCCCTATTACCAAGGCACCGATGTCCACTTCACGAGCGGATCTGCGTTGCGGTTGGATGCGGGAGTCGCAGTAAGGCGACGACATGACGAGCTTACCCTCTAGGGGAAGATACGCTGCATGTCGAAAAAGGTGACATAGAGCATGAATGAAAAAAGCAGAACGACAAAGAGCATCTGAGCGCGTTCCATAAAAGCCATAGGAAGGGGCTGTCCTCTGAGCTTTTCAATGGTTGCGAAAAACATGTGCCCACCATCGAGAACCGGAATCGGCAACAGATTAAGGATGGCGAGGTTTACATTGATGAAAACCACAAACCAAAGGAGTTTCTTAAATCCGATCTTGGCGAAAATGCTCAAGTGGTTGACGATACCTACCGGACCACTCATGTTCCTTAATTTGACATCCGACCGGGGACTGACCAAGCCGGAGAGCGTAAGATACATGTCCTTTACCCGGCGCATGATCAAGGTGAATGGGTTCGGGTAAGTCGTAACGATTTTCCGTTGGGGGATAAATCCGATAATTTTTCGGGTGATCATCGACGAACCGACGGCAATGTCTCTTTCAATAGGGATCATTGAATAGGTTTTTTTAGGGCCATCCTCGCCCCCTTTCCTGACCGTAAAGGTAATGCTTTGGTTGTGTTCAGTTTTTTCGAGAAAATCGATGAGTTGGGCAAAGGAAAGGATCGGTTCTCCGTCTATGGCAATCGGTTGGTCACCGATTGCCAAACCGGCACTCTCGGCAGGCATGCCAGGAGACAATTCATCGATGAAGAATGTTTCTTTGGGTCCGATGCCAATGACCCTCATTTCTTCAGGCCCAAAGACTTCAGGGGTGATATCGAATTGCATCTCCTTGCCATCGCGAAGAATGGTCATTGTGACTAGGCGCCGCCCTTGAGCATCTTGCTGCTTGCCGGTTATGATCCGGTTTTGAATATCCATGAAGTTTTCCACGGAAGCACCGTCGACCCGAAGTATTTCGTCGCCCGGCAGCAAACCGGCTTTTTTGGCTGGACCACTAACTTCCTCACCATCGTCAATCAGCGGATTCCAACGCTCGACCGATTCTGCCACATAACCGATTTTTGTGGTTAATTGAGAGTCTGGAACATCGTAGCCGAAAATCGAAAGAAATCCGGCCAGAACAAATGCGAGAAGAATATTGAAGACGGCACCCATCACCGAAACAATCATTTTGTCCGCGTAACCGATCTTGGGCAAAACCCCTTCCTTGGGTTTGCCTTCATCCTCGTCATCCTCCCATAAATTGGATCGAGAGTCGCCGGAGGAATCCTTTTCATCTGCTCCCTCCACTCTTCCCATGTCAGCAAGTTGAGGAAGTGCGACATACCCGCCAAAAGGAATGGCCGAAAGGCGGTATTCCACTCCGTTGCGGGTCCAGCCGAAAACTTTGGGGCCAAATCCAATGGAGAATTTTTTGATTACCAATCCACGGTTGCGAGCCGCTAGAAAGTGACCTAGTTCGTGAATGAAAATAGTGAAACCCAAGGCAAATAGGGCAACGAATAAGAAGGCGAAGTCGTAAAGAAAGGACATGCGAGTATGGTTATCTGACAGTAGAGGTTACACAATCATTTGCTAAGCGACGGACTTTCAGGTCCACGGCAAGCAGTTCGTCCAATGAATTTGGTTGAGCATGTGACATTTGATTTAAAGTTTTGTCTATTATGTCAGAAATCTGAATAAAGCCAATTCGATTAAGTCGGAATGCATCCACTGCGATTTCGTTGCTGGCATTGAAGGCGAGTGGTGCGGACCCTCCCTGAGACAGTGCATCCTTTGCCAGTTTTAGGCAGGGGTAGCGGTTGAGGTCTGGCGGGGAGAAGGAAAGATCCATGGTCTTAGAGAAATCGAGGGATGATTCCACTCCAGGGCATCTCTCCGGATGCAAAAGTGCGTTTTGCAAAGCAAAGGTCATAGAAGGCGGACTCATTTGGGCAAAGCAGCACCCATCAACGAAGCGAACAACTGAGTGGATGATGCTTGGGGGATGAATCACTACCTCGAGCTTTTCGCTTGGCAAACCAAATAACCAATGGGCTTCGATCAACTCCAAACCTTTGTTGGCCATGGTTGCGGAGTCGATGGTGACCTTGGGGCCCATTGACCAGTTGGGGTGTTGAAGAGCCTGCTCCAATGTTACATCTTTGAGCCGGTTAGTCGGTAAATCTCGAAACGCCCCTCCTGAAGCAGTTAGAATGATTGATTCGAGAGATTTCTCATTTTGCCCATGCAGGCATTGAAAGACTGCATTGTGTTCGCTGTCCGCAGGAATAATTCGGGCACCGGTCCGCCGGGCGGTTTCGGTAACGATATTGCCACCTAATACGAGCGATTCTTTATTTGCGAGCACAACATCTTTACCCGCTTCCAAGGCTGCCAAAGTTGGACCTAAGCCAGCTGTTCCTACGACGGCAACCACCACAACATCAGCCTCGGGGTGAGCGGCAAGTTCCTCCAAGCCCTTGGTTTCCGAGTTAATTGGAAAGTCAGTTAAATCGGAATTGTTCGTTTTTGTAGGAACGGAAAGGTGGAGGTTGGAAATCTGAAATTCCTTGGCGATTGCAAGCAGTTTGTCCCTCTGAGAATGAGCGGAAGCTCCGAGTAAAGTAAGTTTGTCGGGGTGTTTACGAATGACTCGTAAACTGCTTTCGCCGATGGAACCGGTTGCCCCTAATAGGATGCATTTTTTGGGGTTGCTCACGGGCTAAGAATCATAAGCACAAAGTATCCGGTCGGGGCAGCGAGGATCAGGCTGTCAGTCAAATCAAGCAAACCGCCGATTCCTGGAATGGCCCCACCGGAGTCTTTCATGCCTGCCAAGCGTTTGAGAACCGAGGCAATCAGGTCACCGATTACTGCGGCGACAGCGATGAGCAAACCCCAAACTGCACCTTGCCCGGGACTGAAGGACCAATGACCGAAATCCACTACTTCGGGAAAATGGTTAATCACTAACCATGGCAAAAGAGCTCCCAGCCCTGAAGAAGCCGCAAGGCCGCCAATGAGTCCCTCAACGGTTTTACCTGGACTAATGGAAGGTGCCATCTTTGTACGCCCAATGGCTTTTCCTACCAAAAGAGCGCCGATGTCGCTGAATTTTGCAACGATTACTACCCAAAGAGAGAAGAACAGTCCAAATCCCAAAGTTTGAGAACCACTGTCCACATCGGTTACTTGAATGATTCGAACGAAATAGTGAAGAAGAAAGGTGACGAAAAGTAATCCGAAGAAGGTGGGCATGAGGCGCTTTACATACATGCCGCGTTGGGCTTGCGGGAAGAGCACGCATGCTCCAGATGTAAGGAGTGCCCCTATGGCAAGTACATCAACACCCGCACCTGGGAAGTGAAAGGCAATGGGAATCATACAACCTCCCGTGATTAGACCGGACATCCGGTTGGCGGCATAGCCTAAACGGCCTAAGATGGTATAGATTTCGAAAAGTGTGAGCGTGGCACACAGATTGAGAATCCACATGGCTCCGGTTTCCTTAAGAGAATAAACCACTCCGCCCATGGCTCCCCAAAGAATAATCGTTGATATGGTACGAATGATCATGAGGAATTGTGACTGGTTTTTTGGGTTTTGAGTTGTTCGCTGGTTTTTCCGAATCTTCTTTCTCGACGAATGTATTCACGCAAAGCATCTGCTAAGGCATCTCTGTTGAAATCGGGCCAATGGAGTGGGGAAACGAAGATTTCTGCGTATGCAGCCTGAAGCAAAAGAAAGTTGCTTAAACGGAACTCTCCCGAGGTTCGTATGATGAGATCGGGGTCTGGTAAATCTTTCGTTTCTAGGTGTTGGGCGAAGTCCGCCCAAGTCAATTCACCATTGTCTGATTCGTGCTTCAAGCAACAGGAACTAACCGCACGCAGGACTTCTTGCCTACTTCCATAATTAAGAGCAAGGGTAAGATTCCAGGAATCGTTGTCTTTGGTTTTTTCGATGGCATCTTCGACTGCTTTTTGAGCGAATTCGGGAAGCCCGCCCAAGTCGCCGATTGCCCGTAAACGAGTGCCGTCTCGTTGCATGCCCTTGAGCTCGATTTTGATGAATTCCTCCAAGAGTTTCATCAATCCTGATTTTTCGTTTTTCGGCCGATTTTGGTTTTCTTGGCTAAAGGCATAGAGCGTGACATATGGAACACCGATTTCCCTAGCTGCATGTACAACATCGCGCACATTTTTGACTCGATTCCTGTGTCCAAACAAGCGTGGTTTTCCACGGGAACGAGCCCATCGACCGTTGCCGTCCATGATGATGGCAATGTGATGGGGCAATTGCTTTTGTTCTTCGGGCGTGAATGCGTGCATGAAATCGTCTGCCATGGAAAAGAGTTAGGGGCGAATTGACAACGAGGAAAGCATTCTTTAGAGCCCGATTGTATGACAATGGCTCTTAGTATCGAAGAAATCGATGAGAAATTAGCAAATCTCAGTGGGTGGACTTTCGAAAATGACCGCGTCCGGAAAAAATTTCAGTTTAAAAATTTCCGGGAGGCGATGAGTTTTATCCTTAGGATTTCCTACGAAGCCGAACAAATGGACCATCATCCGGAAATCTTCAACTGTTTCAATCGCGTGGAGATTTCGCTCAACACCCACGACGCTGGTGGGAAAGTCACCGAAAAGGATTTTTCTCTCGCTAATGCGATAGAAAAGACTCTCTAGTTCACCCCTTCTTCTTTTTTTTGGGTGTTCGGGGTGCTTTGGTAAGAGGGCGGGTATCTTCGGGCACCTTGTAGAGAGCACGTAGTCGGGTAAGTTCGGTCTTGAGCTTGGTAGTGACCTTTTCATACCCGGGCTTGCCATAAAGGGAATATAATTCGTTTGGATCTTCCTCCAGGTCGTAGAGTTCCCACGCATCGAGGGAGTAGAAATAAATGAGTTTGTATCGATCGGTTCTGACACCGTAATGACGACGGACCGAGTGGGCACCCGGGAACTCATAGTATTGATAGTAGAGAGAACTGCGCCAGTCCTTTGGTTTTTGCCCATGAAGAAGGGGAACAATGGAGGTTCCCTGCATATCCTCGGGTGATTGGACTCCACAAATGTCAAGGAAGGTCTGTGCGTAATCAAGGTTTTGTACAAGATCTGTATTTCTCGAACCAGGCTTGGTTACTCCAGGCCAGCGAACGATAAGAGGAGTGCGGAAAGACTCCTCATACATCCAGCGCTTGTCGTACCATCCATGCTCGCCAAGATACCAACCTTGATCGGATGAATAAATGACAACGGTATTTTCAGCAAGACCACTATCATCTAGGTAGTCAAGTAAACGGCCGATATTTTCATCCACGGAATCAATGCAACGAAGGTAATCTTTCACATACCTTTGGTATTTCCATTTGAAAAGGGCATCTCCTTCGAGGTTTGCTTTTTCAAAAGCCTCGTTCTTCGTGCCGTAGGCAGCATCCCATTTGGCCTTCTGTTCAGGAGTCAGGTTGCCGGGAGCCTTCAGTTTTAAATCGGTAACGGACAGATGCCGGTCGATAGTCATTGCTTGAGTGGAGGCGGGTTCAAGTCGGTTTTTATAGTCGTCCCGTAAGGTCTCAGGCTCAGGGATATCGATACCATCATATTTGGTGAGGTACTTTGGACCGGGTTGCCAATTACGGTGGGGTGCCTTATGCTGACTCATTACTAGGAAGGGTTTGTCTTTATCTCGGTCATTCTTGAGCCAATCAAGGGTAATATCTGTGATCACATCTGTGGTGTATCCAGTAATTTTTTTAGTGCCCTGAGCGGTATTCATGGGGGGGTTGTAATAGGGGCCTTGTCCTTGTAGTACTTGCCAAAAATCAAATCCTGTGGGATCACTTTTGAGGTGCCATTTCCCGATCATGGCGGTTTGATAACCTTGCTTCTGCAAAAGTTTGGGGAATGTTTGTTGCTCGCCGTCAAATCGTTGACCATTGGTGAGTTGTCCGTTCAGGTGGCTGTGTTTTCCGGTCAGAATTACCGCCCGGCTTGGAGCACATATTGAATTGGTGACAAAGGCGCGGTCGAAGAGCATACCATCCTTGGCAATGCGATCAATATTCGGGGTTTTGTTACGATTGGAACCATAAGCGGAAATGGCTTGATAAGCATGGTCATCAGTAAATATGAACAGCACATTTAATGGTTTTCCATGGAGGAAAAAGTCTATGGAAATAAAGAGTAGGAACAGAGTGATTGTATTTTTTAGCATTTCATATCATCAGCATACATCGATTTCCCTTGGCAATTGAAAAATTGCGGATGAAATGGGTTTGATTATGGGGGAGGACTTTCCACGTGGTGAAGGCAGATAAAGAAGAAAGATCGTTTGGGGTTGTTTGGCCGCTGATGGTTGCTCAAACCATTGGTGCTTTTAATGACAATGTGATGAAAGCCATGCTGCCCGTTATGGCTGCCGTTCAATTTGGAAAAGCGAGTATGGATACGGTGAACCAACAGGTTTCGATTCTTCTGATTTTACCTTTTGTTGTCTTTGCACCTTTTGCCGGATGGCTCGCAGATCGGTTTTCCAAGAGGAAGGTAATTGTCTTTGCTTTATTTGGCCAATTACTCGGATTGGGGTTGCTCGGGTGTGCCTTGTATGCCCAAAACATGCAGTTTTCCCTGGCCGGCTTCTTTCTTCTTTCAATTCAGTCCGCTTTTTTGTCGCCTGCTAAAAAGGGTATTCTCAAGGAGTTAGTCGGAACAAGCAGATTAGGGAAAGCGGTGGGCTACATGGAAATGCTGGCCATGGTAGGCATTCTTGGAGGAGCATTCGTGGGAGCGATTGCATTTGATCACTTGGTTGCGGAACGAGGGGGATGGGCGGCGGCTCTTATTATTTGTGGGTTTGTTTCAGTATTTGCCCTCGCTTCCTGGGTCATCTCTTGGCCAATTCCGGAAACCCAAGTCATTCGAGCGAAACCTTTTCGAGCCAGTCTTTTCGTGAGACATTTTCATGACCTTTTTTATCTTTTTAAGCATAGGGGACTGAGATATGCCGCCATGGGGGATGCATGGTTTTGGGGCGTCGGAAGCTTTTTCTATCTTGTTCTTGTGAAGCTTTCCGGGGAGGTTGTGGTTGGTAAGGTAGGGATGGGTTCTTTGTATGGTTATTGGTTTCTGCTAGTCGGATTCGGAATCATGTTGGGGAGTTTGTTTGTCGCTTATCTTAACCGTGGAAGACTAGAAATCGGACTTAGTCCAATTGGTGCTTTGGGAATCCCCATTATTTACCTTGGTCTGTATCTAGCCGAACCGACTGCAGTGACTTTCGACTGCTGTTGCCTATCCTTGGGTTTTTTTGGTGCTTTGTTCTTCGTTCCATTAAATGGATATCTTCAGGATCAAGCCAAGGAGGAAGAACGGGGTAAAATTCTTGCGGCTTCGAATCTGCTTACCCAACTTTGTGGAATTGGGCTAATTTTATTTCACGCTTATCTTTCCAATGTATTAAAGCTTAGTGCCAAAGAGGAACTGTTAGTCATAATGGCACCGGCATTAGTGATTGGGCTGCTGACAGCACGCAACTTGTTTGAGGATTTTTGCCGAGCTTGGTTTCATATGATACTGAAGATCTTCTACAGAATTAAAATAGTAGGGATGGAAAGGTTTCCAGTCGGTGGCTGTTTGATCGTTAGTAATCACTTGTCCTATGCGGATCCGGTTTTCATCGGTGCAGCGTTTCCCAGAAAAGTTCGATATCTTGCCTACGCCGGTTTGGCTGATTCACCTCTTATGGGCTGGGTCTTCCGTTTGACCAAAACTCTCACGGTTTCATCGGAGAAATCCTTGGACAGTTTCCGTCTTTCCGTAAAGCGGTTGAAGGAAGGAGTTCCTCTGTGCGTATTCGCAGAGGGAGGGATTTCCAGATTAGGAGTGCTTTTGCCTTTTATGCGAGGCTCCGTTGTTTTGGCCAAGCAGGCAGGGGTTCCTGTGATCCCGGTTCATTTGGATGGTGTCTGGGGTTCCGTATTCAGTATGCAAGGCGGGAAGTTTTTTCGTAAGTTTCCGACCTCTTTTCCTTATCGAGTCACAGTTCGGGTTGGTTCACCCGTCCGGGCAGGAGAGGCAAGTGTTTCCAAACTTAGGCAAGAGGTTATGGGATTGGGAATGCAATCCTTTTGCGATCGCATGAAAATGGGCGAAGATGCGAGAAATGAAGTCAAAAAGGCTCTTCTGAAAAACCGTAATGGCCTTTTTTTTGCGTCTGAGGATGGGTTGCGAGTCACTCGAGGTGAATTCCTGTCCGCAAGCCATAGTGGGAAGACTGATTTCCCTGTGGGTTTGGTGGAGTGGAGGAAGAACTTCCTCGAGTTTCTTGATAGGGATAATGATCCAAGCAGTACCCGAATCTACGCGAACTGGATGAGGTTGAGGGAGATGCACCTTTGGGACTATCCACTCCTGTGGATTCGACCCGGGGTGGGTCCATGGTTTCAGCAGTGGTTGCCATGGATTCCTTTGCTTAGTGAGCGTGTCCTTCGCTTCAAGGATGAAGGGTTTCTGATCGGAAAATGTGAAAATTGTTTAAATCAAGATTCAGTTGTTGAAGTTCAAGGTTTGGCGACCGATCGCAACGGAATCGTTTCGCTGAACGGACCCTCTGCGACCTACGAAGGCTCCGATCAAAATGATGGTGATCAAGTGGGTTCAAAGGATTTTTCATTGGGTCGGATGATGGTGGGTTTTTCGTACCGAGAGGAGCCCGGTTCTTTCTTTGTAAAGGGGTTGGAGGAAGAAGAGGTTCGAGAGGTTCAAGGTATGGATGAGGATGGTTTCTTGATTGCAGGTTAGAAAAAGTTCGGAGCTTTCCTTTCCTTCCCTTTGTGCTAGTATAAACGATTTTCATCATCTCTTTGCCTATGTCAGTCTTTCTTCCGCAATCCGAACCCTTTTCCCAACTCGTCCAACAACTATCGGGTAAACCCGTGCTTGTTTTGGGTCACCGCAGACCAGATGGAGACTGTATTGGTTCGCAGGTCGCACTGACTCGAATTCTGCGAAGCAGGGGAATCGATGCCCGAGCAGTTAATGCGGATCCGATTCCCAGAACCTTGCAATCGTTTGTGGGGGATACACCATTTTACGGTCCAAGCGAAATCGGAGCTTCAGAGTGTTTGGTGATCACCGTGGATTGTGCAGATTATTCACGAGTTGGAGAGTCTTTGCAGGATAAGTTTCCTGAGGTGTTTCTAAATGTCGATCATCATGTTTCGAATACTCAGTTCGCACTTCACAATTTTGTGCTTCCAGAAGCCTCAGCCACCGGGGAAATTCTTGCCAAATTCTTTTTCGATTCCGGTTATGAATGCGATCAGACAACTGCTGAAGCTTTGTATCTTGGGATTTGTACGGATACAGGCCAATTTTGCTATTCGGGGACCAACGCATCGGTCTTTGAAGTATGCCGGAAATTATGCGAATCCGGTGCGGAACCATCCCGTGTCGCTCACGAGTTGTATGAACGCGAGAAACCTGGGCGTATTCAATTATTACAAAAGTTTTTGGCTAGTTTCCGGATGGAGTTTGATGATCGTGTTTGCGTCGGCAGCATTTATGAGAAGTTCTATCAGGAGACTGGTACCCAACCTGAGGACACTGAAGATTTTGTCGACTATGCTCGGTCTCTCGAAGGTGTCGAATTAGGCGTTCTTCTCGAAGACCGGAACGGAAAAATGAAAGGGAGCTTTCGAGCCAAGGAAAAGAAATACCGGGTGGACTTGCTGGCGAAGTGTTTTAACGGAGGTGGGCACGCCTGTGCCGCCGGTTTCAATGTTGATTCAACTATTGAAGAGTTTTATCCCAAGCTTATTCAGACCATTGGTGAACATTTGCAACTCGTCCAGGAAGGAGGACTTTGAAATGGCTGTCTTACAAGATCCAGTTTTTGAAGGGGTGCTCCTGGTTGATAAACCCATTGGGATAACTTCGCATGATATTGTCGATCGTTTGAGGCGGAAATTGAAAATGAAGAAAATCGGGCATGCCGGCACGCTTGACCCATTGGCCACCGGACTGATGATTATGCTCATTGGGAAGGCTACCAAAGTTTCCCAGTTTTTGATTAGTTTGGATAAGAGTTACGAAGGTGAATTTCTTCTTGGAGTGGAGACCAATAGCCAGGATGCTGATGGAGAGGTGGTCGCGACCAAGGAAATCCCCGCTTCCGTCAATCAGGAGGGGATCACCCTCGAGATGAAGAGTTTCATGGGAGACCAGTATCAGACTCCGCCGATGTTTTCCGCGAAAAAAATTGATGGCGTTCCCCTGTATAAGATGGCCCGAAAAGGAAAGACGGTCGAGAGAGAGCCCCGTTTTATTCGAATTAATGAGTTAACTCTGACAGGTTGGGATTCTCCCAAGGGGAAATTCTTTATGGAATGCAGCAAAGGCACCTATGTTCGAACGGTCTTTCATGATCTTGGACAAAACTTGGAATGTGGCGCTCACTTGACTGCATTGCGCCGTACCCGAATTGATCAATTTTCGATTGAGGGGGCCAAAACTTTGGAGGAAATCGAGTTGATGCCGCTTTCTGAGTTTCAGTCTTTGCTCATACCCATTCATCAGGCGGTTCCTTCCCACGTTTTGTAGTTCGTTATGGAGGACGACTGTTCCATCGAAGGAATTGAGGGGAAACACCATCCACGGGTGATGCTGGCACTTGGTATGTTCGATGGGGTTCACCTTGGGCATCAGGCAGTTTTGAATCTTGCCGTTGAGCAAGCCAAGGAATTCGCTGGTACAGCGATAGCGTTTAGTTTTCCCGAGCATCCTGCGACCCTTCTGCGCCCCGAACAAGCTCCACCCTTGCTGATGAACGCTGAAACGAAGGCAAGGCATCTTGTGCAAAGAGGCATGAAGGAGGTCATTCTTCAACCTTTTAATCACGAATTTTCACAAATTGAAGCCTCTCGCTTTATCGAATTCCTTACTCGCCATATTCCCACTTTGCATACTCTGTGTGTGGGTAAAAACTTTCGATTCGGAAAAAACAGAATGGGTGATCACGCTTTCCTTCAAGAAACTGCCCATTCTGCTGGATTGAAGGTTTTAGTTGCCGACTCAGAAAGTTGGGGAGACCATCCGATCAGTAGTTCTCGCATAAGGGTTGCTCTAACAGAGGGCCGGATTGAAGAAGTGAACCAGATGCTTGGCAGGGAGTATGTGATGGAAGGTTTGGTTTGTCCGGGTAACGCCGTGGGTCGAGAAATTGGATTTCCGACCTTAAACCTCAATTGGAGTCCCCAAGCCCATCCGGTCTTTGGGGTTTATGCAGGAACGGCGACGAACCTGGAAACCGGACAAAAGCTTCCCGCGGTCGCCAATTACGGACTCCGTCCAACTTTAGAGGAGCTTAATACCGAACCTCTTCTGGAAGTTCATCTGCTCGAAGAACCGGAAGCTGAGCATTGGAAGCCAGGCATCGAGCTGCGAATGGAAGTGCACTCTTTTCTAAGAACTGAGAGGGCATTTGAATCCTTGGAAGAATTGAAAGCTCAAATCCAGTTGGACAAAAATCAGGCTTTGGCGATGCGTACTTCCCTTTGACGGGCGGGCAAGCGTTGTAAAAAAGGGCACCAGCAGCTGGTCCGTCCTCCAACCTGTTCTCTTCGAAGGGGCTTTTTGCTCTTTGGGCATTTGCCTCCGTCTTTCCATCGAGTGTGAAACAGCCAGCCCGCAGGGGGATCTCCTCCATGCCGCCCCACCGAATTCATGGCTCCGCGAACCACGAAGAGAATTTCTTGAAAGAGTTTGTTGCTATGATTTTTGTTTAGCTTTCCGGCTAGGTGTGCGGGGTGAATGTTTGCTCTCCAAAGGACTTCATCGGCCATCCAGTTTCCCATTCCCTGAAAATACCTTTGATCAAGGAGCAGGGCTTTGACTGGTCGTCTGGCATGTTTTTTCAGGGTATAGGTGAGAAGATCCTGGTCGAAGCGTTTATCCATCATTGAAAACGGCAGACTTTTCCACCAATCCGGCTCGGATGGATTGACCTCAAGGCGTAATCTGCCAAATTGCCGAGGGTCGCGGAATACCAGGGTC
>OZSS01000109.1_pt1 | contig 35667 bp, 30 predicted proteins | sample 1779911 | NCBI WGS metagenome assembly OZSS01 (sample SAMEA2603589, study PRJEB24840) | metagenome | biome: Water; feature: Photic zone; material: Seawater sample | place: Mediterranean Sea | collected 2013-11-12 | depth 10 m
GAAGATGTAAAAATTGCATTAGTAAATTCTGGAATTGTTGGAATGACTGTAAGTGAAGTCAGGGGATTTGGAAGACAAAAAGGTCAGGTAGAAAGGTATAGAGGTTCTGAATTTACAGTTGAATTTCTTCAGAAACTTAAAGTAGAAGTTGTAGTAGAAAATGAAAAAGTAAGTTCAGTAATTGATGCAATTGCCGAAGCAGCAAAAACAGGCGAAATTGGAGATGGAAAAATATTTATATCATCTATTGATTCTGTTGTAAGAATTAGAACTGGAGATACCGATGAAGAAGCCCTTTGATCAAAGAGTTTCTTTTACTAAATTTTCTATAAATTTAGTATTTATTATTGGATTAGAAATACCAAACTTAGACATCCAAGCTAGATATTCATGATTTCCTGCAGGCCCAACTAAAGGCGAAGCTACAAGACCTTGAATATTCCATTGCAATTGATTTGCTGCATTAATAACTGACTCAATAGCCTCAATATGATATTCAGCCTTTCTTACAACGCCCCCTTTACTTACTCGATCTTTTCCTACTTCAAATTGAGGTTTAATAAGAAATATTCCCTCTATAAAATCTCCTGATAATAAATTATTAATAGGTTGTAAAACTAACTTTAGTGAAATAAAAGATAAATCCGCTACAACAAAATTTGGTAATAAACTTTCTTCAGAATAGATATCTAAAGGCTTTAAATTTCTAATATTTGATCTTTCAAAGAGTTTCACTTTTGGATTTTTCCTTATTTTCCAAGCCGTTTGACCATAACCTACATCTATCCCATAAACCATTTTCGCCCCTTGTTGCAACAAGCAATCAGTAAATCCTCCAGTAGAAATTCCTGCATCTATACAAACTCTATCTTTAACATTAATTTTTAATTTTTTAAAAGCCTCCAGTAATTTTTCTCCTCCTCTCGATACAAATTGAGGTTCAGATTCAATAATAAATTCAGTTCCTATTAAAACTTGTTGACCAGGTTTATCGAAAATCTTACCATTGATATCTTTAACCTTTCCTGCAAGAATTAGCCCCTGTGCTTTCTGACGAGTCTCGCATAAACCTTTGTAAATAAGATAAAGATCTAGCCTACTTTTTTTATTCATTTATTCTAAAAAGGTAACTTTAAAAAATAATTACTGGCTATTTTCAAATTATATTTTTGAAACATAATACTTATTTAAAATTTTATAAAAAACAAAATACCTACTAGTTATAAAGATAATCCAATCGCAAGATTTAGACATTTTTCAAAATGAATTGATATTTACAAATCCAAAAGCTTTTATTTATGACAATAATACTTATACAAATATGTTCAATGGCAAGTAGAACTTTTACGTATAGAGCAATTATGAGATTTTAGTTATAAAGTTTAAATTGAAGATGTTTAAAAATTGTGATTGAACGTTACACATTACCCGAAATGGGAAGAATCTGGACTGAAAATGCAAAATTCCAGAGTTGGCTTAAAGTTGAAATTGCAGCATGCGAAGCAAATTGTTCTCTTGGAAAAATGCCTGAAGCTGCTTTAAAAGAAATTCGTTTAAATGCAAAATTTGAAGAATCAAGAATTAAAGAAATCGAGAAAGAAGTAAAACATGATGTAATTGCATTTCTAACAAATATCAATGAATATGTTGGAGATTCCGGAAGATACATTCATGTTGGAATGACTAGCAGCGATGTCTTAGATACGGGCCTATCATTACAGCTAAAAGATTCCTGCGAATTGTTATTAGAGGAAATTAAAAAACTAGAAAATGAGGTTAGATCATTAGCAAGAAAGCATAAAAATACTTTAATGATTGGCAGATCTCATGCAATTCACGGAGAGCCTATTTCGTTTGGATTTAAATTGGCAGGATGGTTAGCAGAAATATTAAGAGATAAAAAAAGATTATTAATCCTTAAAGAATCTATTTCCATTGGACAAATAAGTGGAGCAATGGGAACTTACGCTAATACAAACCCAGAAATAGAAAAAATTACTTGCGAGTTGCTGGGTTTAAAACCAGATACAGCAAGTACTCAGGTAATATCAAGAGATAGACATGCTGAATATGTTCAAACAATAGCGTTGATAGGAGCTTCACTTGATAGGTTTGCTACTGAGATAAGGAACCTTCAGAGAACAGATGTTTTAGAAGTCGAAGAAGGATTTTCAAAAGGGCAAAAAGGAAGCTCAGCTATGCCTCATAAAAGAAACCCTATTCGTAGTGAAAGGGTTAGCGGTTTATCTAGAATTTTGAGGAGTTATGTTGTAACAGCTCTTGAGAATGTTCCGCTTTGGCACGAGAGAGATATTAGCCATAGTTCTAATGAGCGTATCATGTTACCCGATGTATCTATATGCCTACATTTTATGCTTAGAGAAATGAAAGAAATTATAAATAATTTAAAAGTTTATCCGGACAATATGCTCAAAAATTTAAATATATATGGGGGAGTAATTTTTAGTCAGAAAGTTTTACTTTTACTTGTTGAAAAGGGTATGTCTAGGGAAAAGGCTTATAGCTTGGTACAAAAAAGTGCTCATCAAGCCTGGAATAACGAGGATGGTAATTTCAAGGAAAATATTGAGGGAGACCAAGAGATAATGACATTAGTTTCTGAGAATGATTTAAAGGTATGCTTTGACCCCTCAATTCACCTCAACAATTTAAATGTAATATGGGATAAGTTAAGTATTTAAATCCCTAAATATTATTTGAAGTTTAACCACAGTTTTTTTGATGACCAAGAACTTTAGATTTGAAAAAGATAGTATGGGACAGATTAAAGTTCCTTCAGAGGCTTTGTGGGGAGCCCAAACGCAGAGATCAATTATAAATTTTTCTATTGGTGAGGAGTTAATCCCAATTGAATTAATTTATTCACTTACGGTTATAAAAAGAGCAGCTGCAATTTCTAATTTCAAATTGGGTTTAATAAATAATGTAAAAAAAGATCTCATTATTGAAGCCTGTACAGAAATACTTGATGGGAAACACGATTCTCAATTCCCTTTAAAAATATGGCAAACAGGTAGTGGTACACAAACAAATATGAATATCAATGAAGTCATATCTAATATTGCTGCGTTAAAAACAAATTCAGAACTTGGAAGTCATCATCCTATTCATCCAAATGATGATGTTAATAAATCGCAGTCTACAAATGATACTTTTCCTGCGGCTATTCAGATATCTGTTGTTACTCAAATAATTAAAAAATTAGTTCCATCAATAAAGGAACTTACTAAGGTTCTTGATAGTAAGAGTAATAAATGGAAAGATCTTATAAAAATAGGTAGAACTCATTTTCAAGATGCAGTGCCAATTTCTCTTGGTCAAGAAGTTTCTGCATGGTCAAAACAACTAAAGGACGCTGAAGATGCTCTGATAATTAGTCTTGATGAATTATGTTTCTTACCACTAGGTGGTACGGCAGTTGGTACAGGTATTAATTGTCCAAAAGATTTTTCAAAAGAATCTATAAAATCAATTTCAGAATATACTGGTTTATTTTTTTATAAATCAAAGAATCATTTCTCTTTAATGGCATCTCATGATCGATTAGCCCAAGTAATGGGTCAAATAAAAATCCTAGCAAGTGCATTATTTAAGGTTTCTAATGATATTAAAATATTGTCCTCAGGACCAAGATCTGGCATTTATGAATTAATAATTCCCAAAAATGAACCGGGGAGCTCAATCATGCCTGGGAAAGTTAATCCAACCCAATGTGAAGCATTATCAATGGTATGCACTCAAGTAATGGGTTTTGAATACGCAGTATCAATAGCTAATGCCAGCGGCACTTTACAAATGAATGAATATAAGCCACTAATTGGATTTAATATTCTCACGAGTATAAAATTACTGAATCATGCGATAAGTAACTTCAGACTAAAATTAGTTGAAGGGATACAACCAAACCCAAAAACTATAAAAGCTAATCTTGAAAATTCACTAATGCTTGTAACCGCATTGGTTCCCAAAATAGGTTATGAAAAAGCAGCAGAAATTGCGAATCTTGCTTTTAATGAATCAATCAACTTAAAAGAAGCAACAATAAAATTAGGTTACTTAACTGCTAATGATTTTGAGGATGCTATAAATACTAATAAAATGATTTAATTGAACTACTTTTAGGAATTATTATCAATTCTTTTCGTTGCTGGATTAATATTATCAGAGACTTTTAACAAATCATTCGATTCAGAAACAGGAAATCTATTTATAGCTTTTAAGGCTAACTTTGCTTTATTTTTTAGTTTATTACTTACTCCTACGCAATATTGAATTTGTGATAAAACATCCATAGACCTTCTTAAGATCCTTACAACATCCCCCTCATCTAGAGAAGTATTAAAAATTAGTTCTTTCCATTTTTTACCTCTCGCCCATTCTGAAATTATCCCAGTCAACTCCGTTTCTAAAAAAATTGGAGTGTTAATATTAAACTTATTTTGTTTCGAGGCTACTAATTTTTTTAGGCTCTCTAACTCATTAAAAACATCTATAACTTTTATGGAAGGCTTAAAATTACACCAAAGATTGGGTCTTCTTACATCCACACAAATTGCTTGAATGATTGCGGCTAAATCAGGAGGGGTCAAATCATCCAAGTATCCACTAAGTAAAACAAGTCCAACCCATAATTCATTTTCACTTCTTATTGCACCAACTGATTGCCCTACTTCGGTAAGCTCTAAATCATTTAAACAGCCAAAATGATTCAAAATTTTTATTAAATCAGTAAATTTTATCCAGTTATGATTTTCTTTTTCTTCCATAAGATTATTTTTCATAACTATTTCTTGCTCAATCTCGATAATCCTTTTTCTATATCTTTTTAATTTTTTAGAGTCACCAAATTTATGCGCAGGCTGATTAGTAATTGTTTCTTCCAAATTAGTAATTAGTTTCTTTTGTGCCAAAACTTCAGTTGATAGGTCATATTGAGGAGTTCTTAAATCATATTTTTCAGAAATATCAAAAATTCTATCTACAAAAGTTTGTGATTCATTATCACCTCTTACAACTTCTCCTGAGAAATTCATCTTGGGTTCTTCAAGCCTCAAAATTTCAATTTCTTCTAAATCAGGAAAAATATTGACTATGTAAGAAGGTTTTATAAGGATAAATAAATTATCAATTGTTAAACAAAGCAAACTTTTAATTTTTTTTGATTCATATATTTTTTTACAAATTAAAGCTGGAACAACTTTTCTATTTATTTGAGGGGCTTTTATGGAAATTAAACTTCCATCTTTAATAAAGGTAAGTGCACTAGTAATTTCTTCTGATAATTTTTCAGCTGCTTGTTTTTCTAATATCCTCAACAATCTTCTTTCTTCTTTTAAACGACTTTTCAACTTTTCGTATGAATCGAAATCTTGCCATGAAATATTGGAAGTTATTTTTTTTAGTTCTTTTAAATCTCTTTCTAAATTATCAAGAATAGCCGTCTCTTCTGAAGATTCCCCTAAATATAAAAAGCTCCCAAAACTTCTTTTTATTAACTCTCGAGATTTATCTAAACTATAATTTTGCAAAAGATTAAGAACCATTCCATAGCTTGGTGTGAACTGACTAACTAGTGGATTTGGTTCACTAATAGCCAAGGTACTAGCTTCTTTTGCTCCCTCAAATCTAGTTTGTAAGGTTACAACATATCCCTGCAAATCCTTTCCTCTTCTTCCAGCTCTTCCTGACATCTGCAAGAATTCACTACTAAATAATAATCTATGTCCTTCATCAGTCCTTTTTGATAATGTTGAAATTACTGTTGTTCTTGCAGGCATATTAATACCCGCAGCTAAAGTTTCAGTTGCAAAAACAACTTTTATCAATCCTTGCTGAAATAGTTCCTCTACTAACTCTTTCCATGCTGGAAGCAAACCAGCATGGTGTGAAGCTATACCTCGTTTAAGAGCTTCACAATGAAATTTATCTTTTATACCCTCTTCATTATTTTTTAGATAAACATCTAATCTTTGAGATATCAAATTTGCTTCTGAATAACTTACTAAAGATAAATCTTTTACATACTCAACAGCCTTGTCACAACCTCTTCTACTAAAAATAAAATAGATAGCTGGTAACATATTTCTCTCTGCAAGTTTAGAGACTACAAAGGCAATCGGAGGAGCCTTTGGTTGCATTATTCTTCCTACTTTACCTTTCTTTTTTTGCCCTTTTGGTGCTCTCCAAATCTTACAATTTGGATGAATCCCATTACCCTTATTATTCAAAAGAGGATGAAGTCCCTTGGCACTACAGAAAATAAAATCTAATGGAACTGGTCTTTTATTACTGTTCACAAGTACTGTAGGACCATGAACTTTTTCTATCCAATTTTGAAGTTGGTCTGCATTAGAGATAGTTGCTGATAAAGCTATTATCTGTGCTCTACTTGGACAATGAATTATTGTTTCTTCCCAAACTGTCCCCCTTTGAGGATCGTTCATATAATGACATTCATCAAGAATTACAGATTCCAGATTTACCAATGGGTCATCAAATTCTTCAAATTCTCCATAGAGCATATTCCTAAAAATCTCAGTAGTCATTACTAAGATTGGAGCATCTCTATTGATACTAATATCTCCAGTTAAGAGACCTACTTTCTTCTCTCCAAATTGATTAATAAAATCTCTAAACTTTTGATTTGATAAAGCTTTTAAAGGGGTTGTATAAAAAACTCTACTTTCATGGGATAAGCCTCTATAAATAGCAAATTCACCGATTAATGTTTTACCTGAGCCAGTTGGAGCAGTTAAAACAACAGAATTTCCACTATTAATAGCTTTTATTGCCTCTATTTGAAAGGGATCTAGTGGGAATGGGAAATATTCCTCTAAATTAAGCAATAATTGTGATTGAAGAGGGGAGGAGTTAACTTCTTAAGATATGATCTATATAGATATTAATAAACAATAGCCGCCTTGCACACTTTAATAGTAAATCTAGATCATTTTATAAAAAATATTTAGTTAAAATTACTTACAAATGAATAGAGTAAAAATCCCAAAAAATAGACTTCGTAAATTAAAAACATTCACATTAGGTCAAAAGCCATATGAACTTCAAGGTGTAAATCCAAAGAAAGTTAAAAATAACTTTATTGACTTATGTAGTAATGATTATTTTGGATTAAGTAGAGATAATGATGTAATAAAAGCCTCTTATGAAATAAGCTTATCTGAAGGTCTTGGTTCAGGCAGTTCGAGATTCATAACAGGCTCAAGACCAATACATAAATTATTAGAGACACAACTTGCAGAATGGCTTAATCAGGAAAAAGTGCTTTTATTTCCTAGCGGTTTCCAAGCTAATATTGCTGCCGTGCAAGGTTTAGCTAACAGAAATAGTATTGTAATTGCAGATAAATTTATTCATAATTCTTTATTAGTTGGAGTAAAAGCTGCCGGATCAAAACTAGTAAGATTCGCACATAATGATTTAAAAGACTTAGAAAATAAAATTCTTAAATTCAATTCATCGCAAAAGTCCATTCTTATAATTGTTGAATCCCTTTACAGTATGGAAGGTTCAATTGCTCCTCTCAAAGAAATTGCTGGAATTTGTAAAAGGTATAATGTTGAATTATTAGTCGACGAAGCTCATGCTATTGGGATTTTAGGGACTGAAGGGAAAGGTTTAAGTTTTGATTTATCTGATGAAATAACTATGCTTACTGGAACCTTTGGCAAATCGTTTGGTAGCGGCGGGGCTTTCATAGCTTGTAACTCAAAAATTGGTGAACACCTTATTCAAACGAGTGGGGCTTTTAGATATACAACTGCTCTTTCCCCAGCTTTATCTGCAGGTGCACTTAAATCACTCCAAAAAATCAAAGCCAATCAGGAATGGGGTATTAATTTATTAATCTCTTCTAAAAAATGGAAAAAAGAAATTCTTCGAAATTTAAGTTACCCAGTTAAGGGAGAATCTCAAATCTTATCTATAATCGTCGGACAAGAAGAAAAGGCAATCCTTCTACAAAAACATCTTGAAAAAAACGGTTTTTTAGCTATTGCTATTAGACCACCTACTGTTCCTGTGAACGAATCAAGAATAAGGCTAACAATTAGAAGAGATTTAAATCTAGACATACTTAATAATTTTATTTCTGTTTTAAAAACCTTCAAATGAAACAAGTTATTACTCAGCATGGTTGGGGGTTAGATCAAAGTTTCTGGGATAATTATAAAATTGAATTTCAAAAAAATGGATGGCATTGGCAAGATAATGAAAGAGGATATTTTTCAAAAAATATCAATCAATCAAAATGGATACAAAACAATATGAACAATCAAATCAAGATGATTTTATGTCACTCTTTAGGTTTCCATTTAATTCAAGAAAATCTTTTAGATGAAGCATCCCATGTTGTCTTTATAAATTCATTTAATAACTTTCTTCCTTCAAGCAAAAAAAGAAATTTAATTTACAGATCTCTTAAGAGAATGGAAAAAAAAATAATGTTATTTGAAGCAGAGGTTATGTTAAAAGAATTTATACGTAGATCTTTTTTGCCCAATAATATGAGCATTAATTTCCAAACTATGTTTTATAAAAACTTAGAGAATTTAAATAATAATCTTCTATTAAGTGACCTTAAAAAACTTTATACAGATAAAAATTCTTTAAAGTCTTTTGAGAAAAATTGCAATGTCATCATTATAAATTCTAAAAACGATTTAATTCTTGACCAAGATTCAAGTGATGACTTTATTGAATTATTAAAAAAAACATTAACTAAAAAGCCAACTTTAATTGAATTAGATAATCAAGGGCATTGTCTAACTAATTTAAATTTTTACCAAATCATCAAAAGAACTCTGGATAATAAATATGAAAAATAAAATCTGGAATGAAACAGTTAAAAATAACTTTAATAATGCTTCAGCAAATTATTTAAGTTATTCAAATATTCAAAAGCATTTTGCTGATAAGATTGTTTATTTCTTAAAAGATCTAAATATTCAAAAAGGTGAATGGATAGATCTTGGTTCAGGAACTGGCTTATTAGCTGATGAAATAGAAAAAGAATTTTCTACAAAAAATATTAGCCGAATTGATTTCAGCAAAAAAATGCTTCTTCAAAATAAGGACTCTAGTAAAAAGATTTTATGGGATTTAAATAATGGTTTACCTCCATCAATTAGAAACTGTCCTCTAATGACATCTAACTTTTGTATACACTGGTTAGACAATCCCGAAAAAAAAATAAGAGATTGGTTTAACAAATTAAGATCTGGTGGTTATTTAATCATTTCATATCCCACAATAAATTCATTCCCGGAATGGAAGCAAACTTGCTTAGAAACTAATATTGAATATAGTGGCCTTACTTTCCCTGTTTCGCAAAATATAGTCAAAAGTTTCAACTCTGACGAAATACTCTTCTCAAATAAATACTTATATATAGAAAACTTTCCAGATGTTTATAAACTTTTCAGAAGCATAGTGAACGTGGGAGCTCAATCAACCAAGTGTAAACGTAATAAAGTATGTGAATTAAAAGCAATACAAAAGTTTTGGCCTAAGACGGCAACTAATTCAGTTAACCTTACATGGGAAATTAATATTGAAATATTAAAAAAATCATGAGCGCTATAAAGAATAAATCCCAATTTGTTATTTGTGGGACAGATACTGATATCGGGAAGACATTAATTAGTTCTTTTTTTGTAAGAGGATTAAATTCTTTTTACTGGAAGCCTATTCAAAGTGGTATTGAGTCAGAGACTGATAGTCAAGCTGTTGCACGACTTGCAAAAGTGAAAAAAGCGAAAATAATCAGTGAAGCTTATATCTTTAGAGAACCTGTTTCTCCTCATTGGGCGTCAGAAATAGATCAAAAAGTTATAAACTTTCAGCTATTAGATTTACCAAATATCGATGGGTCATTAATTGTAGAAACAGCGGGGGGCTTAATGGTCCCAATTACAAGAAATTATTTGCAAATAGATCAAATCAAGAAATGGGATATCCCTGTAATACTTGTATGCAAGAGCGGCCTTGGGACTCTTAATCACACTCTTCTTAGTATTGAGGCATTAAGAAAAAGAAATATTAAAATTCTAGGTCTAGTTATAAACGGGAAAAAACACTTAGATAATCCAAAAACATTAACTGAATTTAGTAGTCTTCCTATTATTGCTGAATTTCCATATATCCAGAAAATTGACTCTAATAATTTAGATATACTTTGGGAAGAGCTTAATATTAAAAATAAATTGATCACCTTATTAAATCAAAAAAAATAATAAATGAAATCTCCAGTTTTAAAAAATCCTAATCAAGATTGGCATCCTAATATATGGCCGCCTTTTACGCAGATTATAAATAGCAAGCCTCAATTAGAAGTTACTCATGGAAAAAATGCTTTAATTTATACTAAAAATCCAAAACAAGAACTCATTGATGGAATAAGTAGTTGGTGGGTTACTCTACATGGTCATAGTAACGATTACATAGCAGATGCCATTTATCATCAAGCCAAGACTCTAGAGCAAGTTATATTCGCCGACTTCTTACATCCACAGGCTCAAATATTATCAGAGAGACTCAGTGGCTTAACAAAATTAGAAAGACTATTTTTTTCTGATAATGGATCTACCGCCGTAGAAGTAGCTTTAAAAATTGCCTATCAATCTTGGCAAAATCAAGGTGAAACAAGAAACCAAATAATTGCTTTTGATGGTGCTTATCATGGTGATACATTTGGAGCAATGGCTTTAGGGGAACGAAATATTTTCAATGAGAATTTTGATAATCTAATGTTCCCTGTTAAAAGGGCCCCATGGCCTTCAACTTGGATAAATGATGAAGAGGTTGAAATAAAAGAGAATAACGCGATTCAAATATTAACTAAACTTCTTAAAAAGCCAACTGTAGCTGTCATTCTTGAACCATTAGTACAGGGTGCGGGAGGAATGAATATGGTTAGGCCTGAATTTATCAGACAAGTTTCAGAAGTAGTAAAAAATAATAATTCTTTATTAATAGCTGATGAAGTATTAACTGGATTTGGGCGATGTGGAAGTCTCTTTGCATTTCAAAAGGCAAATATAATTCCTGATCTAATTTCTATTTCGAAGGGTTTAACGGGAGGATTCCTACCTATGGGAATCACATTAGCTAAAGAGACAATTTTCCAATCTTTTATTAGCGATTCTCCTAAAAAAACTTTTTGGCATGGTCATAGCTTCACTGCAAACCCTTTAGGGTGTGCTGCAGCTAATGCGAGCCTTGACTTATTAGAAAAAGATCCAATAAAATATCTTTCTTTTGAGGAAAAGCACCTTTCCCATCTAAAGAAAATTAAAAAATTACCATTTGTAAAAAACATAAGAGTCACAGGAACTATCGCCGCATTTGATATTGAAATAGGTAAAAATGAAGGTTATCTAAACAATGTTGGCAAAAGGATAAAAGCATTATCAATTAAAAAAGGTTTATTTATTAGGCCACTTGGTAATGTTATCTATCTATTACCCCCTCTTTGTATTACAGACAAACAGTTAGAAAAAAGTTACAGAATTATTTTTGAAATTTTAAGCGATCTTTAAAAAACAAAATTAAGGCCCCTGTAAAATAGCATTTTCTATATCTTCTCTATTAATACAATAAGAAAATAGTCTTTTAGTTAATTTACCTCCACTCTCCCAGACAACACTTAAATCTTCCTGTTCAAAAATAATAGTTGCATTCCAATTAGAAAGTAACAAATACCATTTAGACGGATTATCAATATCTTTAGTTGCACCTAAATCTTTTAACCATAATTCTAATGATTGAAGTGAATGTTGATTAATTGGGGTGTCAGATGGGATCACAGAATTTCTTTAAATTATTATCTCAAAAGCCAAGTTGGAATTGACTGTATTTCTTTGCCAGCAAAAGAAGCGATTAAGATAGCTAAAAATAAACTTATCAAAATAATAATAATCAACAAAAATAATGAGAACATTTCTCCATTTGAAAATGGTCTCCTATTACCTACTAACTGCTGATTATTAGCATCCATTACTAAAGGATTCAAGACATTTAAATTTGTTTTATTTGGTTTTTTAGAATTTACTTGTAATTTTTCATCATAAATTTTCCTCAAATTAGAATTATTTAAATTTTCATAGGCCTCTAATACTTTTTGAAATTTATTTTTTGCATCTTCTAATTCTAAGGAAGTCGTATCAGGATGTAATTCTATCGAAAGTTTACAAAAAGCTTTTCTTAATTCGTTATTTGAGGCATTTTCATTAACGCCTAAAATCTTATAATAAGTTATCTCGCCTTTCAAAAAAATTTAATTATCATTAAAAATATTCTAGTCATTTTTGATTAAATTGAATATTTTTAATTATCAAGAATAAGAAACTACTTAAAACTCAATGACAAAAGAAAGTATCCCTAATGAACTTCTCAATTTATTAACTGAAGAGGAAATAATAATGTTTAGAGAATTACAGATAAAAATCCAAGAACTAAATTATAAAACTAACTTAACTAGATTAATTGAAGGAGATGATTACTGGATATCACAAGTCTATGACAGCCTTTGGACATTTAAAGAAAATACAAATAAAATTTTTGATAATAAAAAATTTATTGATATTGGATCAGGTTGTGGTTTCCCAGGATTTGCCTATGCGATAACACATCCTAATTCAGAAATATATCTAGTGGATTCCTCTAAAAAAAAAACAGATTCACTAAAAGAAATTATCAAAAGTATTAAATTCAAAAACGATATATTTGTAATTAATGATCGTATTGAAAACATTGGCCGTCAATCTTCATTTAAAAATGGCTTTAATATTGCGACAGCAAGAGCAGTTAGTAATCCTTCAACAGTTTCTGAATATATATTACCTATGTTGAAATCAAACGGATTAGGTATTTTATATTGTGGGAAGTGGACCAATGAAGATAATAAAAATTTAGAAAATACATTAAACGTATTAGAAGGGCAAATCTTAGAAATTAAAAGTAATTTTCTTCCCAGAGAAAAAGGGATACGTAATGCTATTTTTATTGAGCCAAAAGCATCTTGCCCTGATATTTATCCTAGAAGTATTGGCAAGGCTGAAAAATATCCACTCAAAGGTTAATTCTTTGATAATCTTGATAATGATTTGTCCCCAAACTTGTCTTTTAGGACTCTTAATTTCTTTATAACCTTTTTTGGTTTTATATGACTTTCTAAAACTTTTAATAATTGACTTTCGCATACATTAACATCTAACAAATTTGCATTATTGCCTGGAAACCAATGACTCCCATTACCCAGTAATTGGTATCTAGATTTTGCAAATTCTTCTAAATCAAAGGAATCTATTAAATTCGCGAGCCAGAGAAGAACCGGAATATTTATTCCTCCTGGTGTATTTTTCCAATTTGGTAAATTTTTATCCCATCTTTTATACCACTCTATACCTAATGAATTTATTGATTCCTCTTGTAATCTATTTAGTATTTTAGGAATATAATGATCAGATTTTGACAATAATGAAACTGCTTCTAAATGTAAATTAAAGTCTTGCTCTTTCGCTATCCCGACACTAATTGTATGAACATTTTTGTTCCTTAAGCAAAAAAGATCGTTAAATACTATTGGGTGTAAAGGGTTGCAAAGTTCCAAAATTTTTGTTGATGGAGTGTGAAGATGTCCACCTTTATCGGTAGGACTTATTATAAAAACCCCAAGATCATATTTACGAGCCAACTCAATTAACTTGGAATTCGTTTGATTGATGAAATACCAGTGCAAATTAATATAATCAAAGAAATTTGTAGATATCGCTTTTTCTATAAGAGATAATTCTCCATGAGTCGAAAATCCTATATATCCAATTAAATTTTCTTTTTGGTATTTTTTTAAAATATCAATACAGCCTCCATCTTTTACAGATTGATGAAGATGCTCAGGTGTATTGATGCCATGAATTGCTAATAAATCAATTTTCTTTACTTGCAATTTTTCAAAACTTTTCAAAAGTTCTGCTTCGAATAATTTTGGATCACGATTAGGAGGGATTTTTGTTTGAATAATTTTTGGTATTTTTTTAATACTCTTAAAAGCCATACCTAACTGAATTTCGGAAGTCCCATAATACTTAGCTGTCTCAATGTGATTGAAACCAAGTTTATTTGCAAGATTCAGTATATTTTCAACTTTATTCTGTTCTTTTTGTGAAATATCTGAAAATTTTAATTCATCCCAACTTTTTTGGAATCTCATGCCTCCTAATGATAAAACAGGCATATTTAGATTGGTTCTACCAAATCTGCGACAAGGCAACTCCATTAGAAATTAATGCTTATTCATTCGTGGTGGTTTTCCCAGAGATTGAAACATATCCCTATCAAGACTACTTTCTAGATCTTCTAAGTTTTCAAATTCAACCCAATGAATACAATCCACTGGACAAGTATCAATAGCTTCTTGCACCGTTTCAAGATTATCTCCATCTTGTCTTATTGCTCTACTCCGTCCATAATCATCATCAACTACAAAAGTATTAGTAGCTACATGAGCACAATATCTACAACCTATACATCTACTTTCATCAACCCAAACTGCTTTTTCAGTTAATTCTCCTCCTAGGACAGGCTCATAACCTGTTAGTTCTCTAGTTTCAACATAATTATCAATTGCACTTAAGGAATTACTATCCAATTATTAACTTTCCCACTTAGTGAGAACCAATTCGATAGATCCATCATTTTTGTTTATTTGGTCAACTATTTGGTAACCGTCCTCTTCTGTTTTAGAAATAATTGTATGGTAAGCATACATTTGAGTAACCTTTGAAATAAACCTTTCAACCGGTAAATCAAACTTCCAAAGGTCGAGATCAGTAACTAATTCATATGAGTTAGAGTTATTATCCCATTTGAATCCAACTTTAGTTTCGCTAGGCAAATCCATGCTTATATCAACAGCTGTAAATTGTCCTCTGTAACCTTTGACAAACTTTTTTTCCTGATTTACTACGTAGCCTAGTTGGTCTAAAGCTTTAATAAGAGGCTTTACTTCCTTAAGTTGAGTTTTGATAGTACTAAAATGTGACATTAGATTCGTTGTTAATTTGATTTGATTTTTCGCTTTGATTAGAGATAAATGCCTCTGAAGTTTTATTCTTGACTTTTACTTGCCCAAGAGCATCTTCAACATTTTTTGTTGCACTATTACATGCATTGCCGTTGAATCCTTCAACAGTTTCTTCAACTCTTCCATCTTGATGAATTTTGAATCTTAATGTTCTTTGAGGCATTAAAATCAAGTACTAAGTACTAATACTTTATATACGATAACGAAAAATAATTGTTTCAGTTGGTACAAGTTAATTAAAATATATTTTTTTATATTGATTACTTAATAAATATAAAACTCTATTTATAAAACCCTTTCATTCCCATTGAATCTAACGCAGTTTTAGCTTCTTCCATAACTGAAGGTTCTTTATCAAAAAGAGCAATTTTGGTACATTCATCAACAAAACTTTCTTGCGCTATTTCATTTAATTTTTCAAACAATCTACATAAAGACCATATACAATTACTTCTTACTACAGGCTCATTATCTATTTTCAAGCTAATTAATAATTGTTCAGCCGCTAATTGAGCGTTAAAGGATGAAGTACTTCCAATTTCCGCTAGAGAACTAGATGACCATAATCTTACTGAAGCCACATCATTTTTCAATGAATTTATTAATGGCTTCAAAACAATTTCATTATCATAATTAGCTAGACTCCAAGCAGTAGCTCTTCTTACATATGCATTGTCGTCTGTTTCTAATAGACTGACTAATTTTTCAACTGCGCTTGGAAATGGATTTCTACCCAATGCATATACAGCACTCATTCGTTCTACTGGGCAAGGTTGATCAAGTAAAGGAAGTAAAAGAGGGAAAGATCTTTTATCTCGATATTCACAAAATATTCTTAAGCCTTGAATTCTTTGCTCTCGGTCACCCTTAAGTAATTTTAAGGCTTCATCGCATTCTAAATTTTTATCTAAAGTTCCTCTTGAGAAACCATCTTTATCAATCTGTTCTAAAGGATCAATTTCGAGCTCTACAGATAATTCTTTAGCTAATACATCTGGATCTATTGCTATTTCTGCCAAACTTTCATTTTGTATATCCTTTCTTTTAGTCATTATCAAATAATAATAAAGATTAATTAATCGGAGCAGGTGACATCATATCTCCAGGTAGCCAAATCCTTGCACTAACAGCAAAAAAAGCAACGCCGAATAAACTAACAATTGCAAAAGGTAAAAGCTTAGTTCTAATAAATCCCAATAATAAAAAAAAGAATTAAATCAATAATAACGTGTTTAAGTTGAATTTAATAAAAAGTTTTTAAATATGATTATTTGATCTTTTCATTTTGCCTTAACTGACCACATGCTGCATTCCTATCTGAGCCTCTACTTTTTCGAAAACTAACATTAATCCCACTATTAGAAAGTCTGGTTTGAAAGAGTTGAGCATTTTTTATAGGGGTTTGCTTAAATTCAACTTCCTCGACATGATTATATTGAATTAAATTCACATGGCATTGGAAACCTTTTATTAGATTACTTAATTCATCAGCATGTTCTAATTTATCATTAACTCCATGGAGCATTAAGTACTCGAAACTCACTCTTCTGCCGGTCTCTCTTACATATTCTCTGCAATCATCAATAATATTTTTAATATGATAATTTTTTGCACTCGGTATGATAGCTTCTCTTATTTTTTGATTTGAAGCATGCAAACTTATTGCAAGCGTAAACTGACATTTACCCAAAATTTGAAAAGACAGTTCTGATAATTTACTTATCATTTTTGGAATAGCGACAGTGCTTACTGTGATCTTTCTCTGACTAATATCAAAATCCTCATTGATTGATCTAATTGATAGAAGTAACTCATCAATATTTAACAAGGGCTCACCCATTCCCATAAAAACAATATTAGATACTTTCTGATTCATTTCATTTTCAATAAATAAAATTTGATCGAGTATTTCACTTGCTTTTAAAGATCTTTTTAATCCTTCTTTACCAGTAGCACAGAATTTACAATCCATTGGGCATCCTACTTGACTTGATAGGCATGCAGTTAATCTTTTCTCAGTTGGAATACCAACGCACTCAACACTTTCATTATCTCTAGTATTTAACAACAACTTTAAGGTTCCATCAGTTGCTAAATGCTTTTCATTTAAGGTTAATTCTCCAAATAAAAAGGCTTCATTTTTTAATTGATCTCTAAACTTTAATGGCAAGACGTTGATTTCATCAATACTTTTAGACCTATTTTTATAGTTATAAAGCCAACTATAAATTTGACGCCCTCTAAAAGCAGCTTGACCATAATTCAAAGCTATGTTTTCTAGATCTTTAACACTACATCCAAGAAGATTCTTCAATTTATTTATAAACTAATTAATTAAGTAGGATTATCACCATAATAATAATCCATGTTTTAAAAAAAATTCAGTAAGAATAAGTGCTATAAAACCAATCATGGCCATTCTTCCATTAAGTTTTTCATTATAAAAATGAAACCCGTAACGAGGTAGTTTTCTTTTAGGAACAATGTCAGGCTTAATCATTAATTAAAATTTTAAAATAGCATTCTAGTAACTGAAAATGAGAATAGCCTTTATTCATCAGAGAGAAGTCCTTCCTCTTGTAACCCTTCCAAAGCTGCAGGATCAGGTAATTGATCTTCAGAAAATTGATTTTCAGCATTTGGCCTTGCAAAAGCAGCAAAATTACTGGATGTAGGATCAATTCCATGTCTATTCCGAGTAGTTTCTAAATCTTCATCACTTGGATCATCAAGAATAGCAGTAGAACTTACAATCGGTGTTTGTGGCATGTCAACTGTATAGTCTGGCCTTAAATTCTGAGCCCTTCTATACCCACCTGATTCTTCTGCAAGAATATCAGGATGAGGTCCAGCTTCTGAAGCTAATTCTTCAACAAACCCACTAAAACCTGTACCAGCAGGTATCAGTCTTCCAATAATCACATTCTCTTTTAGACCTCTAAGCCAATCAGATTTACCTTCTATAGCAGCCTCAGTGAGAACTCTTGTGGTTTCTTGGAAAGATGCTGCTGAAATAAAGCTATCTGTATTTAGTGAAGCTTTAGTTATCCCTAATAATACTGGAGTAAACTCTGCGGGTGCCCCCCCAGTAATAGACATTGCTTGATTTGTATCTTCTACTTGTCTTAACTCTATTAATTCACCAGGAAGAAGGGTGGTATCTCCTGCATCTTCAATCCGAACTTTACTTGTCATTTGTCTTACTATGACTTCAATATGTTTATCACTAATTGCTACGCCCTGGGACTTATAAACATTCTGAACCTCGTTTACCATCTTTCTTTGTAATTTTGATATGGATTCTTGCGCCGCTTCCATTAAAGGTTTTTGATCTTTTAAATCTGTAAATAAACAATCTAGTAAATCATGAGGATTAATAGGACCATCAGTTAAGAGTTCTCCACCGGTAACTTGCTGTCCATCACTTACCATAATATTCTGTCCCATTAAAAGTTGATACTCACTAATAGAATCATCTCTCTCAATAACAGATAATGATACTGATTCTTCATCAGTCCCTTCTTTAATTTGCACAACTCCAGATTTCTTGCATAAAGTTGAAGAATCTCTTGGTCTTCTTGCTTCTAATAATTCTTCAATTCGAGGCAAGCCTTGAACAATATCCCCAGTTTTCTGCCTTTCAAAAACTAGTAATGCTAAACCATCACCTCGAAGAACTAAATCTCCATCTTTCACATGCAAAACAGAATCTGGAGATACCATATAGGGTCTTCCAAGTCTTAAGATCACATATTCGCTAGAAACTTCTTCTATTTCTCCGCATGAGGTAGATTTTACTCCCTTACTAATTAAATCTCCATCAACAACACGATCTCCAGTTTTAACAACTGCTTTATCTTTAATATTAATTTTTATTTTATCTTCGTTTCTTTCAACAATAAGTCTTCTAATTGGTTCACCTTCAACTGAATCTGGTAATTGCAATACCCCTCTCTCTTTACAAAGAATTTGAGTAGTAGCAATTACATCACCAGCTTTAACAAGCTGATTATTGTTTATTTGAAGTTCAGTATGAGTTGAACCATGACTTGAGTCAGAAATTGTATCCCTCCTAACCAAGATAGATTCCAAAATAACTAAATTTAATCTATTGATTGATTTATCACTTTTATCTTGAATTGTCTCTACATCAATTGTCATCTGAGGGGTAGCATCAAAACTTTCAATACTCAAATTAGTTTTAAGTAGTTCTACACCCTCGACAGATTTTATTAATTCACCATCTTTAAAAGAAAGCCTTTGAATAGCTTTCAAAGCTAATGATGGTCCTTTTTCCTGTTTAACATGAGATAATTCAGGTAACTCAGCCTCATTAGGTATGGTGTATTCTTCTACAGTTCTCAAAAGTAAACCCTTACCTTTTGATGTTTCTAATTTTTGAACAAACAGAATTTCGTCATTATCTACTCCATCTATAATTTTTTCGCCTGGATTAACCAACTTTCCTTCTTCAGTAAATCGACTCAATATCTCTTCATCTTCACACTCATGAAAAGAACCATTTCTAACAGTAATTTCACGCAAGATATCATTTTTTTGAGTCACTGTAACTATTCCTGATGTTTGGCTAAATATATCTTTGACAACTTCTGTTCCTGCTTCAATCCATTCCATATCCTCAGTCATGAGTAAGGATATATCTTTATTTATTTCATGTGTCTCTTGAGGAATCCAAAGCAATGTTCCACCTTGACTAACTTCAAAACCATTTTTAGATGATCTTGCTTTTTTAACACTTAAACCAGGTGCATATTTCACCAGCCCGCCAGTTTTTGTTCTGAATCTTTCATCTGCTAAATCAGCAATGACTTCACCACTACTAATTTTACTTCCAGGTGAAGTATTTAACCTGTAAATAGTTCCATCATCAGACTCTAAATGAAATAGTTCACCTGAATGAGTAGATTCTTCAAGTAATTTAAAATTACTTAATAGCATTGAAGTTGTTACGATCTGAACTTCTCTTGAATCGCCTACTGATTCCCTCAAACGCACTTCTCCACCGAACTCACTAGATTGACTTGCTTCTGCTAAAACAGTTCCTTGTTCTACCTTTGTTTCTGTAGAAACAACAGGTTTAGCATTTGGAGGTAGATTATATACATCTCCAGCTAAGACCCATAACCTTCCTAATCTTTGTGCTTTCAAAGTGATATTACCCTGCCTATCAGTAACTTCCTTTGGTTGGATTACTTTGTCATACCTTACTTCTCCAGCTAAATCGCAAATAACATCTTTAGTAGCTTTTTCAACACTTTTCTTGACAGCTCCTGAGGTAATTTGTGCAACAGTTATATCTGAGTCAATATCTTGACCATCTTCTACAAATAAAAGAGATCCACTTGTTACTTCGATTTTTTGGGCTTTGTTAGTATTACTTCCAGTTGGAATAATCTTTAATAAAAAATCTACTTCAGCTTGTTTAGCCTCCACTCCATGCGGGGTTCTATATCCTCTGATTTTTGCTTTTGAACCGAATTCAACTTTACCTTTAATTTTAGATCTTACAACTCCACTTTCTGCAGTAGATACACCTCCAGTATGAAAGGTTCTCATAGTCAATTGGGTTCCAGGTTCTCCAATTGATTGCGCAGCAATAATCCCTACAGCTTCTCCTAAATCAACTAAATGATTATGAGCCAAAGCCCATCCATAACATTTTCTACAAACAGAACGGTTAGCCTCACAAGTTAATGGGGATCTAATATTTACTTTTGAGATTAAGGATGTCTCTAAAGTCTTAGATAAAGAAGGGTCTATCGCAGTATTCTTTGGAACAATTAAATTACCTTCAGAATCTAAGATATCTTCAGCAGAAAGTCTTCCGATAAGCCTTGAACCAAATTTTCCATCTTCAGAATTTATAACTATCGACCGTTCAGTGCCGCAATCTTCCTCTCTCACAATTACATCTTGTGCCACGTCAACTAATCTTCTGGTCAAATAACCTGAGTCGGCAGTTCTTAGTGCTGTATCAACTAAACCTTTCCTAGCACCATAAGAAGAAATTACATATTCAGTGACCGTAAGCCCTTCCCTAAAGTTAGTTCTAATGGGTAAATCAATAATCTCTCCTTGAGGATTAGCCATCAATCCCCTCATCCCAACTAGTTGCCTTACCTGAGACATGTTACCTCTAGCCCCAGAATTAGCCATCATCCAAACTGAGTTAAGTGGATCATTTTGATTAAAATTATTCTTAACTGCATCTACTAATCTCTCATTAGTTTCAGTCCACGTATCAATAACCTTGGTATGTCTTTCAACTTCTGTAATTTCTCCAAGTCTATAACATTCTTCAGTAGCCGTAATTTGAGCTTCTGCCTGTCCAATTAAATCTTGCTTAGCTTCAGGAACTTTTAAATCATTTACTGAAATAGAAACAGCTGCTTGTGTAGCATATTTAAATCCTAAATCTTTTAGATTATCAGCCATTGCAGCAGTAACGGCAGTTCCATGGGTTTTATAAGCCCATGAAACTAAATTCTTTAAAGCTTTTTTATCTACTACTTTATTTTTGAATGATGGCGGTGTTTTTGCCAATAAAGGTATCATTGTAATATTATTTTTTTTTGAATTTTTTGTAGTTTTACGTACTCTTGAACTTTTTTTTGGTTTAGATGATGTCATGATTTTATGAATGAATAGTTTGTTTTTTTGAGGATTACGTTTTGGAAACAGAATCGATGATCGTATGATTCATAACCACCCTTCCTACTGTTGTTAAAATAAATCTACTTATTAGATTATTTTGAGAATCAAATCTGTCTCTTCTAAAGTTCCAAGTTTCTAACCTTGAACCATCTTCCAGTTCTTTAGATTCTTTGGGTTTATTCGCTTCTTCATCATCATCAACTTCACCATTAAACCTTACCCAGACCCATTCATGTAAGCCAACTCTTTTATCTTCAAAAGCAAAAATAACATCTTCTAATGAAGCATAAGTTTTTTGATTATCACCAAATTTTGGTTTTTTAAAGTTTGGCTGTAGTGCAGTTAGATAATAAGAACCTAAAACCATATCTTGTGAGGGAGTTACAATTGGTTCTCCTGTAGCTGGTGAGAGAATATTATTACTGGCTAGCATAAGCATACGCGCCTCTGTCTGTGCTTCTAAAGCCAAAGGGACATGGACAGCCATTTGATCCCCATCAAAATCAGCATTAAAGGCAGGACATACAAGTGGATGTAGTTGGATCGCTCTACCTCCAACTAATTTAGGTTCAAAAGCTTGAATTCCTAACCTATGAAGAGTTGGAGCTCTATTTAAAAGTATTGGGTGACCTTCAATAACTTCTTGGAGTACTTGCATGACTTCATCATCTCCTTTTTGTATTAATTTTTTTGCGGCTTTAATATTATTTACAATATTTTGACGGATTAATCTATGTATCACAAAAGGTTGAAAAAGCTCAATAGCCATTTCTTTAGGGAGTCCGCATTGATGCATCTTTAACTTTGGACCAACAACTATGACAGACCTTCCAGAATAATCAACACGTTTACCAAGTAAATTCTGTCTAAATCTCCCCTGCTTACCCTCTATTATATCGCTGAGAGATTTTAGAGCTCTATTATTTGCCCCAACAACTGTTCTACCTCTTCTTCCATTATCAATAAGTGCATCAACAGCTTCTTGCAACATTCTTTTTTCATTTCTGACAATGATCTCAGGAGCTAAGATTTCTTGAAGCCTAGCTAACCTATTATTCCTATTTATGACTCTTCTATAAAGATCGTTTAAGTCGGATGTGGCAAACCTACCTCCATCAAGTTGGACCATTGGTCTAAGATCAGGAGGAATAACAGGGATTGCATCTAGTACCATCCATTCTGGCTTTGCGTTAGTTGCCAGGAAATTATCAATTACCCTTATCCTTTTAATTAGTTTTGCTCTTTTTTGACCTTTACTGTTTGTAATTTCTTCTCTAAGTTCTTCAGCAATTTGGTTTAAATCAAGATCCTCAAGTAATTGCTTAAGAGCTTCTGCACCTATACCAACAACTGGTTCATTTTCAATAGTAGAGTCTTCTGCATAAACTTCATCTTCTATTTCTAACCATTCATCCTCAGTAAGGAGTTGCTTATATTTAAGATCTTTATGATCCCCAACATCCAAGACAACATAACAATTAAAGTAAACTATCTGTTCTACATCTCTAAGAGGAATATCTAGCAGAATTGCGACATAACTTGGTATACCCTTTAAATACCAAACATGGGAAACTGGAGCTGCCAGTTTTATATATCCCATTCTATGCCTTCTTACTCTACTTTCAGTTACTTCTACACCACATCTTTCACAGACAATTCCACGATGTCTAACTCTTTTATATTTACCGCAGTGACATTCCCAGTCTTTGGATGGTCCAAATATTTTTTCACAAAAAAGGCCATCCATTTCTGGTTTTAAGGTTCTATAGTTAATCGTCTCTGGTTTAGTAACTTCTCCTACTACTTGCCCATTAGGTAATGTCCTTTGCCCCCAATCCATTATTCTTTGAGGTGACGCAATAGATATCTTGACGTAATCAAAATGATTTTCTGTTCTTAAGTTGCTGTTAGTCATTTTTAGAATATTTAAATTAGAAAGTGTTGATAAAGTATTTAATCTTCTGCATATTCAGAGGTACCTAAAGATTCATAAGTAGGTCTCGAAGGAGTATTTCTTTTTGGATTTACATCTTGCATTAAATCAACCTCCTTACCTTCATCAGTGTAAACACCAATGTCTAGACCTAGGGACTGTAATTCTCTCATTAGGACTTTAAATGATTCAGGAGTTCCTGGTCTAGGTATTGGTTTACCTTTAACTATGGCGTTTAATGCTTCATTTCTTCCTTGCATATCATCTGATTTAACAGTTAACAATTCTTGCAAAGTATAAGCTGCACCGTATGCCTCTAAAGCCCAAACCTCCATTTCTCCAAGTCTCTGTCCACCTTGTTGAGCTTTACCACCCAAAGGTTGCTGAGTAACTAAAGAGTATGGACCTGTTGATCTGGCATGGATCTTATCATCTACTAAGTGAACAAGTTTAAGAAAGTGAGAGTATCCAACAGCTACTGGTTGATCAAAAGGTTCGCCTGTTCTACCATCTTTGAGTAATAACTTTCCAGGATCTTTAGGGTTATAAACCCAATCCTTACCATCTTGCTTTGAAGCTTCCTCTAAAAACGCTTGAACAGTTTGATGTGATTTTTCAGCACCATACATTTCATCAAAAGGCACAACTTTAACTCTGCAATTTAAATTTGATGCTGCCCACCCCATTAACAACTCAAAAACTTGACCTACATTCATTCTACTTGGAACACCAAGAGGATTTAAAACGATATCAACTGGTGTACCATCCGGTAAATAAGGCATATCTTCTCTAGGTAAAATTCTACTTATTATGCCTTTGTTACCATGCCTCCCAGCCATCTTGTCACCTACCTGAATTTTCCTCCTTTGAGCAACATAAACTCTTACAACCATATTTGCACCTGGAGGCAGCTCATCGCCTTGCTCCCTTGTATAAATACGAACATCTAAGACTCTTCCTTTTTCTGTTTTAGGAACTCTAAGAGAATTATCCCTCACATCTCTTGCTTTTTCACCAAATATAGCTCTCAAAAGTTTTTCTTCAGGTGGCTGATCTGATTCTCCCTTAGGGGTAACTTTTCCTACGAGAATATCACCACTTTCTACAAAAGCACCTGTTCTGATAATTCCCATTTCATCAAGATTATTCAAACTTTCTTCTGAAATATTAGGAATTTCTCTAGTTATTTCTTCAGGGCCCAATTTAGTTTGTCTGGCTTCTATTTCATATTTTTCAATATGCACTGAAGTATAGAGGTCATCAGTAACCATCCTTTCACTTACAAGTATTGCATCTTCATAGTTGTAACCTTCCCATGGCATATAAGCAATTAAAACATTCTGTCCTAAAGCTATTTCTCCACCTTCACAAGCTGATCCATCAGCAAGAACTTGACCAGATATAACTTGATCTCCATTTTTCACTATTGGTCTTTGGTTTAAACAAGTATCTTGATTAGATCTCTGGTATTTTTGAAGATAATGAACATGCTCATTACCATCTACATCTTTAACAACTATTTCATTAGCATCAACATAAGAAACGATTCCATTTACTTTTGTAATTGGCACCATCCCAGAGTCTCTAGCAACCTGGGATTCTAATCCTGTGCCGACTAGGGGTCTTTCAGGTCTTAATAATGGAACCGCTTGACGCTGCATATTTGAACCCATTAACGCTCTATTTGCATCATCATGTTCCAAGAAGGGAATAAGAGAAGTGGCTACTGAAATAACTTGAACAGGAGAAAGCTGAACATAATCAACTTGATGAGGCGGAACTTTCTCAAAATCTTGCCGGTACCTTACTGGAATTAAATCTGCAAGGATATTACCACTTTTGTCAGTCGCCACATCGCCAGGAGCAACCCTACATTCATCCTCCAAGTCCGCTGATAAATAAACAGGATTCCCCTCTTTCATAACCCTACCTTTTTCTACTTCCCAAAAAGGGGTTTCAATAAAACCAAATTCATTAACTCTTGCATGTGTTGCGAGAGAATTTATAAGACCTGCATTTGGGCCTTCGGGAGTTTCAATAGGACATAATCTTCCATAGTGTGATGGATGAATATCTCTAACAGCAAAACCTGCTCTTTCTCGAGTTAGCCCGCCTGGTCCTAATGCTGATATTCTTCTTTTATGCGTTAACTCAGCTAATGGATTTGTTTGATCCATAAATTGACTTAATTGACTGGATCCAAAAAATTCCTTAATAGCTGCTACCAAAGGCTTTGGATTAACTAGCTGAGCAGGTGTAAGAGAATCTGTCTCGCCAACAGTCATCCTTTCTTTGATAATTCTCTCTAATCGGTTAAGGCCAACTCTGACTTGGTTTTGAAGAAGTTCTCCAACGGATCGAACTCTTCTATTACCTAAATGATCAATATCATCTAAACTCGCTCCACCAATATCAAGTTCTAAATTGATAAGATAATCAATTGTCGAAAGAACATCCTCATGTGTAAGGGTTCTGACATCATTTGGAACAGTTAATCTCAATTTTTTATTAATTTTGTATCTACCTACTCTTCCCAAATCGTATCTTTTAGGATCGAAAAATCTACTATGTAGAAGTTGTTGCCCACCAGAAACAGAAGGGGGTTCACCTGGTCGTAATTTTTTATAGAGTTCTAATAAAGCTTGATCTTCTGAATTTATTCCTTCATCATTAGCTGAATCAATTGACTGTTTATAAAACTCAGGATGTCTTAATTTATCAACCACATCATTATCCGAGAGGCCCATAGCTCTCATAAGTACGTGTGCATTAATTTTCCTCGTTTTATCAACTCTTACATAAAGTAGATTATTTTTATCAGTTTCAAATTTTAGCCAAGCTCCTCGATTGGGGATAACGCTAGCATTATAAGTCCTCCTACCATTTTTATCCATTTCATCTTTGAAATAAACCCCTGGACTACGTACTATTTGATTGACTATTACTCTTTCGGCTCCATTAATAATAAAGGTCCCTCTCTCAGTCATTAAAGGTAGTTCACCAATAAAAACTTCTTGTTCTTTGATTTCTCCTGTTTCTTTATTTATTAACCTACATGTTACGTACATTTGCGAAGCAAAAGTTGCATCTCTTCTCTTGGCTTCTTCTACATCATGTCTAGGTCTTTTCAACCTATATTCTTCGCCGATAAAATGTAGTTCTAATTTACCTGTGTAGTCAGTAATTGGAGAAAAGCTTTTTAATTCTTCAATTAAGCCTTTTTCCAGAAACCATTTAAAACTTGCCCTTTGAACTTCAACCAAATCTGGTAGATAAGTTGCTGTTTTAGCTATCTGTAAAGCGCTACTGCTCATCCAAGAAAACCCGCCATTATGTAAGATTTACTAATTACCATAAGTTTGACTTAACTTTTAGAAAAATAATCAAAACTTTTAAAGTGAATTCGAGATTTTAGTCTTGAATTCAACAAATATCAAGATTATTATTAGCTGAAATGATCAAAGATAAAGGTAATAAAACCACACTTCAACCAGCTGTTTACTAATAATTAAGGAAAAAATCCAGTAATTTTTAATATTAACAGGTTATATGTTAATTTATCAAGTCAAATTTAAACAATTCTTCAGCATTCCTAGAAGACTCATCTGCAATATTTTTCAAGTCTGAAGATCTTAAACTGGCTATAGACTTAGCTACACTCTCAACAAAAGCTGGCTCATTTCTTTTCCCTCGATATGGGACAGGGGCTAAAAAGGGAGCATCTGTTTCTATTAAATATCTATCACTCGGAACAATTCTTGCGCATTCATGAATTTCGTATGCTTTTGGGAATGTAACTATCCCACTAAAACTTATATAAAATCCTAGATCTAAAAATTGCCTCATCTCATCTGGAGTGCCACTCCAACAATGCAGAACTCCTTTAGGACATATACCTTGTTTAGATAAATCGTGACATATTTTTATCATCTCATTTGCAGCTTCTCTACAATGGATAATGACGGGCAAGTCAAGTTCGCAGGCTAAGTGCATTTGTGGAACAAGCGCATCAATCTGTTTATTTGTATTATCACTTTTAAAAAAATCTAATCCTAATTCACCAATAGCAACAACTCTTGAATCACCTTGGGCTGCATTTTTCATTATAGATTTAGAATTACATTCCCATTTGTTAGCTTCAAGAGGATGTAAACCAACTGAGTAATACAATTCATCAAATTTTCGAGATATATTTTTCAATTTGGGAATTTCTGATAATTCACAACATGCATGGAGCAATTTTTTTACTCCTATTGAACGCCATCTTGAAACAACTGCCTCAAGATCCTCTTCAAAATTTTCAAATATCAAATGACAATGAGAATCAATTAGTTCAATATTGGTCATTTTTACTTACTTACTTGTAAGAAAATCTTTAACTACTTTGTTGATTTTTGATTTTTTGTTAGCACCGTTATTCTTATGTAGAACATTCTTCTTGACTGCCTTATCGATAAGACTGAAGGCTTCATTTACACTAACAAGAACTAGATTTTTATTATCTGAATTAGGTTCTTGCTTATATTTCTCACAGTTAGCTAATGTTTTTTTTGTTAGCGTTCTTACTGTTGAATTATATGATTTATTAACTAAACGATTTCTCTCAGCAACTTGAATTCTTTTTTGCGCTGATTTGTTATTGGCCACAGAAAATTAGATTAAAATATAGATTTTATTATATCAAATAGATAGACTATTAATCAATAATATATAATTTAGATCAGTGAGTTACATAATTAATTAATTGAATTTAAATTAAGTTTAAGAATATGAAGATTATAAATAATAAACAAAAAGCTCTCCAAGAGTTAAGAAGAATTTCACAAAGAACTACCTCTGGAGACAATAAAAAAATAAATTCAATTGTTGAAAATATTCTTCAAGAGGTGAAATTTCATGGAGATATAGCTGTAGAAAAATATACAAAAAAATTTGATGGATTCTATCCTAAACCAATGCAAGTAAGTACTAGGGATTTAAAAACTGCGTGGGAAGAGACAGATCAGCATTTAAAGCAATCATTAGAAATTGCCTATCAAAGAATAAAAAAATTCCATGAAAAAGAAATCCCTGAATCATTTACTATAAAGGGAGAATATGGTGACTACGTCCAAAGAAGATGGATGCCTGTAAAAAATGCTGGTTTATATATTCCTGGAGGGAGAGCGGCATATCCAAGTACAGTTTTAATGAATGCGATACCTGCAAAAGTAGCTGGAGTTAAAGAAATTTCAATGGTATCCCCTGGAAACAAAAAAGGGGAAATAAATACAACTGTTTTAGCCGCTGCTTACTTATCAGGGGTTGATAAAGTTTTTAGAATTGGTGGAGCTCAGGCAATTGGCGCATTAGCATTTGGCACAAAGCAAATAAATAAAGTTGATGTAATTTCGGGACCTGGAAATATCTATGTAACCACTGCTAAAAAGTTAATTTACGGATTTACTGGAATTGATTCCTTAGCCGGTCCAAGTGAAATTTTAATCATCGCCGATAGAACAGCCAACAGCTCTCAAATAGCATCGGATTTACTAGCACAAGCCGAGCATGACCCATTAGCTTCCTCAATACTGTTGACTACATCAAATGATCAAGCCCAAGAAGTTTTTGATGAAGTCTTTAAGAAAATAGAGCATCACCCCAGAAAAGAAATTTGCATTCAATCAATTAAGAATTGGGGATTAATTGCTATTTGCGAAAATTTAGAATCATGTGTTGAACTAAGTAATGAGTTTGCCCCAGAACATTTAGAAATAGTGACTATTGATCCAAAAACGATCCTCAAGTCTATTGAAAATGCAGGTGCGATATTTTTAGGAAAATGGACACCAGAGGCTGTAGGTGATTATTTAGCTGGGCCAAACCATACTTTACCAACATGTGGGAATGCGAGGTTTAGTGGTTCATTAGGAGTTGAAACTTTCATGAAGAATTCTTCAATAATTGAATTTAATGAAAAAAGTTTAAAAATTAACAGTTTGGATATTATTAATTTGGCAAATAGTGAGGGTTTACATAGTCACGCAAATTCAGTAAAAATTAGATTTGAAGATTAACTTTTCCTAGAAGGTGAAAATAATACTGGAACGTCATCCTCAATTCTACCCACCAAAACCTTATCTACTAAATCAACAAATAATCCATTTTCCAAGACTCCAGGAATATTATTAATACGCATTTCTAAATCTTTTGGATCTTTTATACCAGCATCAAATAAAACATCCAAAATCAAATTACCTTGATCTGTGACAACTGGGCCTGCTTTTTTTGTTGCCATCCTTAAATTAGAAACTCCACTCATTTCTGAAATTATATCCTTCACCTGCTTCCACGCAGAAGGCATAACCTCCACAGGGAGAGGGAAAACTTGGTTTAAATTTTGCACTAACTTTGATTCATCAATAACAATTAATAATTTATTTGCTTTAGATGCAACCAATTTTTCTCGGACATGGCAAGCTCCTCCACCCTTGATGAGTTGAAAGTCAGGATCTACTTCATCCGCTCCATCAATGGCTAAATCAATGTAAGGAACTGAAGCTAAATCAATTAAAGGGATATTGAGTTCTAATGCAAGCACCTCTGATTGAAAGGAAGTTGGAACTCCTTTAATATTTTTTAATTTGCCTGATCTAATTTGTTCAGCAAGACTTTTTATCATAAGTGCAGCTGTTGATCCAGATCCTAAACCCAAGATCATTCCATCTTCTACTTCTTTAATAGCTGCGTCAGCAACTATTTGCTTCATCTGAGTCTGTAAATCCAAAATGTTTTGACCAAGAGTTTATAGATTATTAAATTTCAACAGATGCTTTATGTCAAACCTGGAAGTGCTTCAGGTTTAATATTAACTTTAATTTCTTTATTATCTCTTAAGACATTTAAAAGAAATATTTTTCCAATTTGAGCTTTTTCTACCTCATCTAAAAGAGTTTTAGGCTCTTCTATTAGAATATTTTCAGCAGCAATTACTAGATCACCTCTTCTTAATCCCGCTTTTTCTGCAGGACTATTTGGTATTACAGATTGAATTAAAGCCCCTGACCGCTCTGGCAATTGAACAAGTGAATTAGGATCTTCATTGTGTTCTTTGGCTATTTTAGGATTCAAGGAAATCAATTGTACGCCTAAATAAGGATGAATAACTTCTCCATTTTCTAGTAACTGTTCAGAAACATTTTTAGCCAAATTTATTGGTATTGCGAAACCAAGACCAGCTCCAGGTCCACTTCTTACTAGAGTGTTGATACCAATTACCTGACCATTGGAATTAATAAGTGGGCCTCCTGAATTACCTGGATTAATTGCAGCATCTGTTTGTATAAGATCAAGCCTTTTATCAGAAAAACCGAGAGCATTAATATCTCTATGAAGACTGCTAACTATACCAAGAGTTACTGTTTTTTCTAGGCCATACGGAGTCCCAAGAGCTATTGCCCAATCTCCAACTTCAAGTTCTTCTGAATCTCCTAAAGGTGCATAACTAGAGTCCTGTTGATTATCAATTTTAACTAAGGCTAAATCGGTAATTGAGTCCGTTCCCAACACTTGACCCTCCCGATTAGTTCCATCAGCCAAAGTAACAGATACATTATCAACTCGTTCTACAACATGAGCATTAGTTAGAACTAAACCATCTTTATCAATAATTACACCTGAACCTTGACCTCTCTCTCGGTCGGGAGCCATGCCGGGTTCTCCAAGTAAATCTCTCAATAGTGGATCTAATAAAGTTGGATCAAATTGTTGTCTTTCTACTAATCTTTCAGTATCAATCCTTACGACTGCAGGACCTACCTTTTTGACCGCATCTGAAACAAAATTATGCCCATCAATAAAATCAAGAGCTAAAACTTCAGAAAAAGGGAATAAATATATAAAAAAAGTAATTAGTAAACTTATTTTAAGCAAATAACTAAATTTAGTTTTTAGAAATCTCATTACCTTTAAAAACATCAAGAATATTCAGAATTTAATTGAATAAAATTCCTAGTGTTGTTTTTTTGTTAACATCCATAAAATACACATTACAAAAACTTATTTTCAAAAAAAATTTTTGATATGTGAAAGTAATCAATTATTAAAACAAAAACTTAAATTAAATTGGATAAGGAATGTAAAAGCAACTTAGAAAGTCTTCTTCAAAGAGTCGCTAAAGAATTTAACCTAAAGATACATAGTTTAGATATACTGACAAATCAAAATCCCATTATTATAAAAATTATTATTTGCAAAACTAACAACGATGATATTACTTTAGATGACTGTTCAAGATTCAATAACCCTGCTATTAGTGTGATTGAGAATTCAAATCTTTTAAATTGTTCATATGTTTTAGAAATTAGTAGTCAAGGTGTCAGTGATGAATTAACCTCAGAAAGAGACTTCAAAACTTTTAAAGGTTTTCCAGTTAATGTTGAGTTAAACCAAAAAAATTCTCAAATAAAATTTTTGAACGGTTTACTTTATGAAAAGTCTAAAGATTATTTAGCCATTAACATTAAAGGTAAGATTAAAAAAATTCCCTTTAATGAAGTATTAAAGGTTAGTCTTTGCACTTTTAAAGACTAATTAATTATCAACTCTTATTCATTTTACCCATCATAGATGGCATTAGTAATTCTCCCAGGTTTAAACAATCTTATTGAAGACATAAGTGAGGAAAAAAAATTACCTCCTCACGTTGTGGAATTAGCTTTACGTGAAGCTTTACTTAAAGGTTACGAAAAATACCGAAAAACTTTCTACATTGGAGTGAAAGAAGATCCATTTGATGAAGAATATTTTAGTAATTTTGATGTAGGATTCGATCTAGACGAAGAGGGTTATCGAATTTTATCGAGTAAAATTATTGTTGAAAATGTTGAAAGCGAAGATCATCAAATATCTCTTCAAGAAGTTAAACAAGTTGCTGATGATGCTCAAATAGGCGATACCGTCGTTTTAGATGTCACTCCCGAAAAAGAGGATTTTGGTAGAATGGCTGCCTCGACAACTAAGCAAGTATTGGCTCAAAAGTTGAGAGACCAACAAAGGAAAATGATTCAGGAAGAATTCGCAGATTTGGAAGATCCTGTTTTAACTGCAAGAGTTATTAGATTTGAGAGACAGTCAGTAATTATGGGGGTTAGCTCAGGGATCGGGAGACCAGAAGTAGAAGCAGAACTTCCTAAAAGGGATCAATTACCTAATGACAATTATAGAGCTAACGCTACATTCAAAGTTTTTCTTAAAGAAGTTAGCGAAGTAGCTAGAAAAGGTCCTCAACTTTTTGTAAGTAGAGCTAATGCTGGTCTAGTGGTTTATTTATTCGAAAATGAAGTCCCAGAAATTCAAGAAGGCACAGTCAAAATTGTTGCTGTTTCGAGAGAAGCAAATCCTCCTTCAAGAGCTGTTGGGCCAAGGACTAAAGTTGCCGTAGATAGTATTGAAAGAGAAGTTGATCCAGTCGGAGCTTGCATTGGAGCTAGAGGAGCAAGAATTCAACAAGTAGTTAATGAATTAAGGGGAGAAAAAATAGATGTTATAAAGTGGTCATCTGACCCTATTCAGTACATACTAAATTCTTTGAGTCCAGCTAAAGTTGATCTTGTCAGACTTGTTGATCCAGAAGGACAACATGCTCATGTTTTAGTTCCCCCTGATCAATTAAGTCTTGCCATAGGAAGAGAAGGTCAAAATGTTCGTCTTGCTGCTAGGTTAACAGGCTGGAAAATAGACGTTAAAAACTCCCATGAATATGATCAGGAGACTGAAGACTCTGCAGTAGCAGAATTAATTGTTCAAAGGGAGGAAGAAGAGAATCTTCAAAGAGAAGCTGAACAGAGATTGGAGGCTGAGCAAGCAGAAAGAGCTGCAGAAGATAAAAGACTAAGGGAACTTTACCCTTTACCTGAAGATGATGAAGAATATGGAGATGAACTATACGAAGAAGAAACTCGTTCAGAAAACGACCAAACAGAAAACTTGAAACAAGAGGAACTATTGTCTAAAGAGGAGAACACACGGTGATACAGAAATCTCCTGTTATGCGTAAGTGCATTTCTTGCAGGACAACTTTTGATAGAAATAATCTTTTGAAGATTACTAATGATCATAAGTTAGGAATAATGCTTAACCAAGGTATGGGTCGTTCTGCTTACATTTGTAAGTCAAAAAAGTGTTACACAGATTCTAAACTTAAAAAAAAGCTTCAAAAAGCTTTAAAAGGCATTTTAAATCCTGAATTTATTGATATTTTTGAAAGGGAAATTGCAAACTATAAATAACTATCCCAAAAGGGCATATAATTAAAATTACATTCTTCCAAAATTTCTTAAAAAGAGTAACATTCAGATTAAATGACTATCAGCGATAAAATCAGAGTTTATGAACTTTCCAGAGATCTAAAACTGGAAAATAAAGATATATTGGACGCTGCTCAAAAACTTTCAATATCAGTCAAAAGTCACAGCAGTTCAATAAGTTTAGAAGATGCGAAAAAAATTAAAAATCTTATAAATAACAAAAATTCAAGTAAAAAAATTCTTTCTGTAAGTAAATCTGAAATTAAAGCAAAAAATGAAAACCCAAAAAATAATAAAAATTTTTCTAATCCCTCTCATCCAGAAAAGTTGTCAAAAGAAGGTTTAAATAAAAAACCCCTTTTAATAAAGCCTACTAATAAAGTAGAGAATTCATTAGTAAGCTCAAATAAAAAAAATCTAAATAATATTAAAAATCCAAATCCCCCTACTATTGTCTCTAACCTCAAATCTCAAGCGCTTTCAAAAACTCAAAATAAAACTAATACTTCAGTAATAACAACTCCCAATCTAAAAGACAAAAAAGATCCAAGTGCTCTACAAGACAAAAAGCCTTTAAAAAACTCTTCAGGATCTCCCGCAAAAACTACTGCAAGACCGCCTATTCAACTAATTGAAAAACCAAAAAATTTGGCAAATTCCAATAGGAATATAAACGCAAACAAAATAAATAACTCAGTTAATCAAAGGGCTCAATCATTAAATAGAGCTGATAATAATAAATTAAGTAGAGCTGATAATAATAATTTTCCTAAAAAGAACTTAAATAGTCCTAACGTAAAAAGTACTCCTGAACTAGTAGGTGCCCCGATTAGAAGGGAAGATCCTAAAATTAATACAAACAGGCCAAACTCTAATAGCAGGCAACCCTCATCTAATACACAAATTTCTGCAAATAGGCCAGGGGGGCAGAATAGGCAGGGTGTTCCAAATAGAGAGGGCGGTGGCCCCTATAGACAGGGATCTCCTAATAGGCCAGGAACTCCTTATAGACAAGGTGCTTCTGGGATTAGAAAGCCAGTAGCACCCAATGAACTGATGCAGTTACAGAAAACCAATGCATCAAATAAAGAAAAACCTAATATTTCTAATGTAAACAAACAAAAAATCGAAGGGGCCAATCAGAAGGCAAAAGCACCTAATAGTCGTTTAAATACATCTCCTTCTCCTACGGCCAAGAAACCACCTCATAGATCATTTGCAAGCAACTCTAAGAAGCCTGGCAGAACAGATTGGGACGATAGTGCCAAGCTGGAAGCATTAAGAAATAAAAATCCACAGAAACAAAGACAAAAAGTTCATATTATTGGCGAAAATGATGATTCATTAACCTCTGAGACTAGCGGTTACTCAGGAGAAAAGGTTTCAATACTATCAGCAAGTTTGGCTCGTCCAAAAAAAGAAAAGTCTGAAGAGATCAAATCACAAAAACCCTCAAAACAATTCAAGAAAAAGAAAAAAGAGACTACTAGGCAAAGACAAAAGAGAAGAGCTATGGAATTAAGAGCTGCGAAAGATGCGAAACAAGTAAGACCTGAAATGATAATAATACCTGAAGATAATTTAACAGTACAAGAATTAGCCGATAAGCTTAGTCTTGAAAGTTCTGAAATAATCAAATCTCTTTTCTTTAA
>OZSS01000110.1_pt1 | contig 35426 bp, 32 predicted proteins | sample 1779911 | NCBI WGS metagenome assembly OZSS01 (sample SAMEA2603589, study PRJEB24840) | metagenome | biome: Water; feature: Photic zone; material: Seawater sample | place: Mediterranean Sea | collected 2013-11-12 | depth 10 m
TTCCTATAGACACGTTACAGTCTATATTAGACGATCCATCTAAAGGGTCGATGGCAACCCCTAAATCGCCATCTTTGTTAAGCGTCTCAATAGTTTCACGTTCCTCTGATGCATAAAAACCAACACCTGCATCTTTCAATGATGCACAAAAGATATCATCGGCGATAACGTCAAGTTGTTTCTGTCGATCTCCATCAGAATTCGTTCCCACTAAAAGCCTATGATTTCCTTCAGAGTCACTCAACGAAATTTCTTTACTAAGTTGTATTGCACTAGAGCATAAAGAGATTAGAGTTTTTTCTAATCGTGGATCTTTAACAATTTTTTTTAAATCGATCATTACAGTTATTGGTTTTGGTGTTTAAATGAAGTTTTCAAGAATTTTCAGCCTCTTCCATTGCCGCTCTTGCCATCTCTTCTTCATACTTCTTTTTATTTACATAGCTTCTTACCTTTAGGTAGAAAAGCAGAAGCAATAACACGCCAATAGTGATCCCAATATACCGATGCCAACCAGAAGAGAAGTTGTTTGTTGGAGCGAAAAACATCAGCACTATGTAAATCAGCCCAAAGGGGGCAAAATAAGCAAAAATTGACCGCTCTATATTAAGAAAAGGTCGGACAAATAAGGTGACTACTAAGGCAACTAGAGCATACCCCAGTAAAGCATAAAGAGTCAGGCTGAACCTCCATTATAATGCGTTTAATTTCAACGTCCGTCCCCTTAACCTCTTTTAAGAAAATACTATTAAGTTTTCAACAAATAATTTCAAAGAAAAGGTTATTAATTGTAACGCTATTATTAATTTTTCTCTATTATATGAATTATGAGTGAAGAATATGTCCTAAAGTATACAGAGTCAGGTGGGCTCACTATTGCCTATCAAATTTGGGGTTCATCCGACGAAACATTGATTTATGTTCCAGGAATGATATCACACTTGGAGGCTTCCCTGGGAGACCCTGAGTACCTGAGCTGGATAAGAGGGTTAAGTAGGTTCTTCAAACTCATTATTTTCGACAAAAGAGGTCAAGGCCTTTCTGACAGAGATGCGTCCGCACCTAATTTAGAAGAAAGAATGGACGATATTTCTTCTATTGTTAAGGCAGAGAAACTGGAAAATTTTTTTCTTTTAGGACTTTCCGAAGGTGCCTCTATATCATTGATTTATGCTGCAACTTACCCTCAAAACGTAAAATCCGTTGCAGTTTTTGGGGGAACAGCTCGATTTACTAGAGATGATGATTATCCATGGAACCCAGAACCTGACAAAATCAAGGAGAACCTATTAAGTAATTGGGGCACCGGAAGTTCAGGTTATATTTTTTGTCCTCAAAAAATGCCTGCAAAACAAGAGGACTTTGCAAAATTGGAACGAATGGTCTGTAATCCAAAAACTCTCGAAAGCGTTCTAGAATTACTCACGAGGGTAGATATACGCGCAAGCTTGCCTGATATAAATTTACCTGTTTTGGTATTACACTCAAGAGATGACATAGCGGTCTCCAAACTAAATGGAAGATATTTAGCAGATAAGATAGGCGGATCGAAATATATTGAGTATCCGAGCGGAGGGCATCTTCCATGGCATGAGGAAAGGGAAAATATTGTGAAGGACTTGATCACGTTTTTCTCTGAGACAGGAAGAGATATCAAATCAGCCGATCGAAACCTTGCTACGATCTTATTTACTGATATAGAGGACTCAACAAAGCAGATGACCGAAATGGGCGATGTACAATGGTCAGAAAAAATGAATAAGCATGATCAAATAATGAAAAATACAGTTGAGAGTTTTAATGGCAAATTGGTAAAAAATACAGGAGACGGTATTCTGGCAGTTTTTGATGGCCCTGCAAGATCTATTGAAAGTGCAATTTCTAGTATAGAGAAGTTGAATGAAATCGGTTTGAGAATTAGATGTAGCTTGCACGTAGGTGAAGTGATATGGAGAAAAGACGATATAACAGGAATAGCGGTCAATATCGCAGCAAGAGCGCTAGAGAAGTGTCCTGGGAGCAGAGTTATTATTACAAAAAATTTGAAGGATCTTTTAGGCCGAACAAAATTCTCTGTAAAATCAATGGGGGACTATACTCTGAAAGGTCTTGAAGGTAATTGGGAATTATTCAAAGTTGAAAAGTCTAAATGAGGAAGGAATTTGCTACCTAAATTTAAACATAAACAGCTAAAATTTAATGAGGGAGACTTGATTTACTCAATTGGGGATCAAGCAAAGAATGTATATTTAATTCACAGTGGTCATATTAGCATAAGATCTAAACATGGAATGGAACTCGGGAACCTGGGGCCTGGAGAAATTTTCGGTGAGGTGGGCAGAGTTATTAATTCTCCCCGAACGGTGACTGCTAAGGCAAAAACGGATTGTGTTGTATATGAAATTGATTGGGGGAATCTCCAAAAAAAATTGGATGAAGCTGATCCTGTATTAGTTGCTATCACCAGAGGCCTTTCTTTAAGAATTGGTGACGCTAATGAGCTTGCAGAAAAATTGTGGCTTGAATTAAGTGTTTACAAATCACTTGAATAAAAAAAATCACTTTTTCTTGATAAGTTTCAGCCAATTTTCATAAATTAGCTTTGCTCCATCAATAAGTGATCTTTTGTTTTGTTGTTGGTATTTAATTATTTCAGAAATGCCCTTTTGGCCGATAGCTTCGTCAAAGTCTCGTTTTATTTTTGGAATAGATATCCAATCTTGTATAGTTTCATTAACAACTTCTGGATGAAACTGAACAGAAAAAGCATGGTTTAAATACGAAAGCGCTTGAATTGAACAGTCACTAGAAGATGCTAGCACGGTTACAGCTTTGTTAGAGAGATCGGATATTTCTGCAGAGTGACCTTGCAAAACAAGCATGTCTTTTGAAAAGTTTTTTAATAAGTCATTTGGGCATACTCCTCGACTTAAAGAAATCTTTTTAAAGCCGATTTCCGGGTTTTTTGACTTTACTACTGAAGCGCCTAAAGCATCGCCAAGCAGCTGATGTCCTAAACAAATTCCAAAAAATGGTTTTTCCAAATTCAAAACCCAATTTTTTATAAATAACTTTTCTTTGATTAACCAAGGATATCTGTCTTCTTCCCAAACATTCATGGGACCTCCCATAACCCATAAAGCATCAAATTTGTCGAGGGATGGTGGATTTTCCTCGGAAGAAAAATTAAATATTTCAAAATCGTGCCCATCAGATTGAAAGAATGCCTCATACGATCCAAGATTAACCTCAGGGACATGATTTATCACAAGAATTTTGATTTTCGTTCCTAGCTTTGTTTCGTTATTTTTACCTAATAATAGATATATTTTCTATAATCAAAGTTGAAGATATTTATTTTTCTTTAACAACTTTTTTTTGAAAGTGTGTCTAATAGACCTAGACTAAAATCATACAGGGGATAAAGTAATTTCAACAAAAAAAATTGCGGAAAAATGAAGTATTCTGGATTTAAAGTCTTATGGGAAGGATTAAGTGGAAACAAGGGTTGGAAGCCCTTGTGGAGGAACCCATCGCCCAAAAAAAGTTATGATATAATAATCGTTGGTGGCGGTGGGCACGGTTTGGCAACGGCATACTATCTCTCAAATAAATTTAATATCACTAATATTGCCGTTGTGGAAAAAGGTTGGCTGGGATCAGGAAATATCGGTAAGAATACGACCATAATAAGATCTAATTACTTGTTGCCACAAAACCAACCTTTTTATGAGTTCTCTTTAAAGCTTTGGGAAAATTTAGAACAAGAATTAAATTATAATTCAATGGTAAGCCAAAGGGGCGTTTTAAATATTTTCCACTCAGATAGCCAAAGAGATGCTTTCGTAAGACGCGGTAATGCCATGCTTATGTCAGGAGCTGACGCTTCACTCTTAGGAGTAGACGAACTCAAAAAGCTTGTTCCTTTTTTAGATTTTCAAAATTCCAGATTTCCTATTAAAGGTGGTCTGTGGCAACAAAGAGGAGGAACAGTAAGACACGATGCCGTAGCTTGGGGTTATGCTAAAAAAGCGGATTCACGAGGCGTCGATATAATAGAAAATTGCGAAGTAACTAATTTTTTGGTTAAGAATGGGCGCTGCTTTGGAGTTGAAACTACCAAAGGTATTATTAAGAGTAAAAAGATCGGCGTTTGTGTTGCTGGGTCATCAAGCGAAGTAATGGGCAAGATTGGGATTAATCTCCCTATAGAAAGCCATGTTTTACAAGCCTTTGTATCCGAAGGCTTGAAGCCCCTAATTCCTGGGGTAATAACTTTTGGAGCTGGTCACTTTTATGTGAGCCAATCTAATAAGGGTGGGTTGGTTTTTGGAGGTGATATTGACGGATACAATTCCTATGCACAAAGAGGGAATTTACCCGTGATAGAAGATGTATGCGAAGGAGGAGTCGCTCTTATGCCAATGATTGGACGTGCGAGGCTTTTGAGAGCTTGGGGAGGAATAATGGATATGTCCATGGATGGCTCTCCTATCATTGATAAGACTGAGATAAAGAATTTATATTTCAACGGAGGGTGGTGCTATGGAGGCTTTAAAGCAACTCCGGCAAGCGGCTTTTGCTATGCACATCTTTTGGCTACGGGCAAACCACATAAAGATGCCAAGGATTTTTTGTTCAATAGATTCGAAAAAGGTAGGTTGATAGACGAAAAAGGCCAAGGCAACCAACCTAATTTGCATTAATTTGGGGATATAAAATGCTTATTAACCATCCATTACTAGGACTAAGGGACTCTTCTGAATTTATTTATATGGGTGACGCAAAATTAATGAACAGGCCAAGTTGGCGAAGCAAGAATATAAAGTCCAAATTTATAGAATATGGCTATTTTCGAAAAAATCCTGCTGGGATACATAAAGAGCTTTGGTACCACGAACAGGGTGATAGATCTTGGCTTGTAGTGACGAGGAATACCGTGACACATGAAATTTTAAAAGTTGAGCTTGCTCGAAATCTTAAAAGAAAAGTAAATGCGAAATAGCTCACATCCGATAACAAAAAAGAAAAAACTATCTTTTACCTTCAACGGGAAAAAATATTTTGGATTTAAAGGGGATACGCTGGCCTCTGCTCTTGTTGCCAATAATGTTAAAACTGTTGGAAGATCTTTCAAATATCATCGACCAAGAGGTATTTTTAGCGCAGGATCTGAGGAGCCCAATGCATTGGTTGAAATTGGCAAGGGTCCGTTCAGGGAACCGAACACCAAAGCCACTGATATAGAACTATTTGATGGACTGCAAGCGTCGAGCCAAAATTTTTTAGGCTCAGTAAATTTTGACCTTATGGCAATAAATGATTTGTTTAAAAATTTCATTGGCGCTGGGTTTTATTACAAGACATTTATGTGGCCACAAAAATTTTGGGAAAAACTATATGAACCCGTTATTAGAAGAGCTGCTGGACTAGGAAAATTATCAATGGAGGCTGACCCTTCACAGTATGACAAGGGATATCTCCATAGTGATTTTCTGATAGTAGGATCTGGTATCTCAGGCTTAGTGTCTGCACTTCTTTTGGCCGAAACAGGAAGTGAGATCTTATTGATTGAAGAAGATTTTATTTTGGGTGGAAGGCTTAATTCAGAAAAGTTACAAATAAATGGAGAAAAGTCTTCGGCCTGGGTTGATAAAACAGTAAAAAAATTAAAAAGTTTTAAGAATGTCCGCATATTAACTAGGACAACCGTTTATGCTGCTTTTGATCATGGTATATTTGCGGCTCTCGAGAAAAAAACTGATCATATCTCGGTAAAAAATTCAAAGCCAAGACAGATCAATTGGAAAATATATACTAAATATTGCATCTTAGCTTCTGGTGCTCTAGAGCGTTCCATTGCGTTCCCCAACAACGATAGACCAGGAATAATGTTGTCAGGGTCTGTCAGAACCTATGCTAATAGGTATGGTGCACACTATGGTCAAAAAGTTGCAGTCTATACAAATAATGATGATGGTTGGAAAACAGCAAATGACCTTAAAGATATGGGTCTAGAGGTAAAGGCAATAATTGATACCCGCAAAGAGATACCCACTCTGTCTTCAAATATTCCATCGTACTTAGGACAAACTGTGAAAAAGACATACGGAAGACAAGGCATTAAAGCAATTGAATTAAGCTCTGGAAAAAAATTGAATGTTGACTGTCTTGCAGTTTCAGGAGGATGGAGTTCCAACATTCACTTGACGTGCCACAAGCGTGGTAAACCGGTTTGGGATAACAAATACAAAAACTTTCTATCGGCAAATAGTAGAAAAAAAGATGATATCATTCCTGTTGGAGCCGCTAAAGGGACATTTAGCATTCAAAATATAATTCCTGATACAAATAGAGTTATTCTATCTTTAATTAAGAAACTGGGGTTAAGCACTCCTAATCCCAAAGAACTAAATGCTTCAAAAGAACAATATAGTTGCTCTCTTGATCTAGTAAGCTCTTCAGACCCCTCTAACTCTTTTATTGATCTACAAAATGATGTCACGCAGAAAGATATTGAGTTAAGTTTTAAAGAGGGATTTAAGAGCGTGGAACATTTGAAGCGTTACTCGACATTGGGGATGGCTACAGATCAAGGGAAAACATCTAATATACTCGGCTTAGCATCTATGGCTCAATTGAAGAAGACCCACATTTCTGAAGTAGGTACTACTATTTTTAGGCCTCCTTATGTACCTATAGCTATATCGGCCTTTGCAGGGCGTTCCAGAGGAAAGGACTTTAGACCGACTAGGTTAACGCCATCGCACAATAACGCCTCTAAAAGAAATGCAGTATTTGTCGAAGCCGGTAACTGGTTGCGCGCACAATGGTTCCCGGAGCAAGGGGAAACATTTTGGCGGCAAAGTGTCGATAGAGAAGTTTTACAGACAAGACGTTCTGTTGGAATTTGTGACGTAACTACACTCGGAAAAATTGATATACAAGGGAAAGATTGTTCCGAGTTTTTAAACTTTGTATACACAAATGCTTTTGCAAAACTCCCGATTAATAGAGTGCGTTACGGGCTAATGTTAAGAGAAGACGGTGTTGCATATGATGACGGTACAACCGCAAGGCTAAGTGAAAACCATTTTATAATGACAACCACAACAGCTAATGCTGCATTAGTTTTTAGAAATTTAGAATTCATTCGACAATGCCTTCTTCCAGACCTAGACGTTCATTTAATTTCCACAACAGACTCCTGGGCTCAATATTCTGTTGCTGGACCAAATTCTCGCAAATTATTACAAAAAATCGTTGATAAACCAAAAGAGATAACTAATGCAAATTTTCCCTTCATGGCATGTCGTGAATTAACTATCTGCGGCGGTGTAAAGGCAAGACTTTTTCGGATTTCTTTCTCTGGAGAGTTAGCTTACGAAGTTGCAGTTCCCTCACAATATGGAAACTCTTTATTCACCACCCTTCTTTCCGAAGGTAAAGAGTTCAACGCTATTCCCTATGGGACTGAAGCACTGGGAGTTATGCGAATAGAGAAAGGCCACGCTGCTGGCAATGAAATAAATGGACAAACAACTGCTCAGAACCTTGGTCTATCAAGGATGATATCGAAAAAAGCAGATAGCATGGGGAGTATATTATCAGAAAGAGAAGGGTTTAATGACTCTGGTATCGGAATATTGACGGGGTTTAAACCAGTTGACCATAGACAAAAACTAGAGGCTGGATCACACCTTATTTCACTGGGAAAAAAACCAATAATGAGAGATGATGAGGGCTGGCTATCCTCGGTGGCTTTTTCTCCAACACTTGGTCATTATATTGGCTTAGGTTTTGTGAGGAATGGTAGCAATCGTATTGGGGAAAAGGTATTGGCTGTAAATCTCTTACAAAACAAAGAAACAGAAGTTGAGATCGTTTCACCTCATTTTTTTGATCCAGAAGGAATTAGGCAACGTGGCTAGACAAGCGCTTAAAATAGAAAAGCCCCTAGATGGCTATTCAAAAATCATAAATGAATTAAAAATTGAAGAATACCAATTTGATAATCTGATATCGCTTGCAATCCCATTAAATAGTCAAAGAAAATGTAGACTTAACTTCAAGAAATCCCTTGGAACGTCAATGCCGAACATTGAAAAATCAATCATAAATAAAAGTGGTGTTTTAGGATTTAGAATTGGCCTTGACTCACTTTTCGTTTGTAGTTCGACTAATTTCTCTTTTTCAAGGAAAACAGTTCCATTGCTTAAACAGGCTTTTTATATAACTGATCAAACTGGTGGATGGTGCGGAATTAGAGTAGAAGGGGAGAAAGTTATCAAAATGTTAGAACGAATTTGTCCTCTCAATTTATCCATAAAAGTTTTTGCTATCGGAGATGTCAAAAGAACTATTATGGATCATTTAAATGTGATTATATTTAGAGAGAAAGAGAAAAAATTCATCTTATTCTCGCCGAGCTCTTCTACTGGTTCCTTCATTAAATCAATAGAGACGTCATCGAGAAACATTTAAATAGTGGGGACGAGAAATGAAAGTCAAATCAGATATTGAAATTGCAAGAGAAGCAAAAAAACTTCCAATAAAAGAAGTAGCAAAAAAACTAGGAATAGAAGAAGAAGAGTTGATACCCTTTGGGCATGATAAAGCAAAAATCTCAGATCAATTTATCAAATCTGTAAAAAACAATGAGAATGGCAAGCTTATTTTGGTTACTGCAGTAAACCCTACACCCGCAGGTGAAGGGAAAACCACCACCACAGTAGGTCTAGGTGACGGTCTCTGCGCGTTAGGCAAAAGAGCGGCTATATGCATTCGGGAAGCTTCTTTGGGTCCCTGTTTTGGTATGAAGGGTGGAGCTGCAGGTGGAGGCCTAGCGCAGGTCGTTCCAATGGAAGACATGAATTTACATTTCACGGGGGATTTTCATGCCATAACAAGCGCACACAATCTTTTAGCAGCTATGATTGACAATCACATATATTGGGGGAATGAGCAAAACATCGACTTACGAAGAGTTGTTTGGCGACGTGTTATCGACATGAATGATAGGGCTTTGAGAGATATAGTAACCAGCCTTGGAGGCGTTGCTAACGGCTACCCAAAACAAGCAGGTTTTGATATTACTGTTGCCTCGGAAGTGATGGCAATCCTCTGTTTAGCAAGAGATCTGACCGATCTTAGGAAGAGATTGGGTGACATTATCGTTGCTTATAGAAAAGATAGGAGTCCTGTTTTCTGCAGAGATATAAAAGCGGATGGAGCTATGACTGTGCTTTTACAACAAGCCATGCAACCTAATATTGTGCAGACATTGGAAAACAACCCCGCCTTTGTTCATGGAGGACCTTTCGCAAATATCGCCCATGGATGCAACTCGGTTGTTGCAACTCAGACCGCATTAAAGATTGCTAATTATGTTGTAACTGAGGCTGGTTTTGGAGCCGACCTTGGTGCTGAAAAGTTTTTAAATATAAAATGCCGTAAAGCTGGAATAAAGCCCGATGCTGCAGTAATCGTTGCAACGGTGCGATCTATGAAAATGAATGGAGGCGTTATTTCAAAAAATGACCTTAGCAAAGAAAACATTCACGCGGTACAACAAGGCTGTGCCAACCTTGGTCGCCACATTGAAAATGTGAAATCATTTGGGATACCAGTTGTTGTGGCCATAAACCACTTTGTTAGCGATACCAATGCAGAGATTGAGGCTTTGAGACGTTACGTTGCTGATAAAGGTACAGAAGCATTTGTTTGCAAACACTGGGCTGAGGGATCAACTGGGATTTTACCTTTGGCAAATAAAGTTGTTGAAATAGCCGAAAGCAAAAACAAGTTTTCTTACACTTATAAAGATGATTTACCTCTGATTGCAAAAATTGAAAAAATTGCTACTAAAATATACAGAGCTGATGAGGTTCTTGCCAGTAAGCCAATTAGAGATCAATTACAGCTTTGGGAGAATGATGGATATGGGAACTTACCTATCTGTATGGCAAAAACTCAATATAGTTTCACAACTGATCCTAATAGAAGAGGGGCTCCAAATGGTCATTCAATTCCAATAAGAGAAGTTAGATTGTCAGCAGGCGCTGGTTTCATTGTTGTTATTTGTGGTGAAGTTATGACTATGCCTGGACTTCCAAAAGTTCCAAGCGCTGAGTCAATAATGCTCAATAAAAAAGGTGACGTTGAAGGCTTATTTTAGAAAGACTGAGGTGATCGATGAATCAAATTATTGACGGGAAGAAGTTTTCCCAAACTCTGCGTGATAAAGTTAAAAATTGTGTAGACCTCATAAAAGAAAAAAAAGGTATAACTCCAGGATTGGCAGTAATACTTGTTGGTGAGGACCCCGCAAGTCAGGTATATGTTAGAAATAAAGGAAAGCAAACCATAGAGGCAGGAATGAATTCCTATGAGCATAAGTTGGATGCTTCAACCTCCTCTGAAGTACTTCTCAACCTTATAAAAAAGTTAAATAAAGATGCAAACGTTCATGGTATTTTATGTCAACTTCCATTGCCCAAGCACCTTAATGAAAAAGAGGTAATTAATTCTATTGATCCAGAAAAAGATGTAGATGGCTTTCATATATCCAATGTTGGTCTTCTTAACACTGGTCAAAAATCAATGATTCCCTGCACACCGTTAGGTTGCTTACTATTGCTGAAAGACAGAATCGGGAATCTTTCAGGCAAGAGTGCAGTTATAGTGGGAAGATCAAACATAGTTGGCAAGCCAATGGCTAATCTCCTCCTGCAAGAAAATTGTACCGTAACCATAGCTCACTCTCGGACAGAGAACATAGAAAGTGTCTGTGCGCAAGCTGATATCATTGTTACCGCAGTAGGACGACCTGAGATGATAAAAAAAGAGTGGGTAAAGCCAGGTGCAACCGTAATTGATGTTGGAATAAATCGGGTAATAAAAAAAATTGATGGAGTTGAAAAAACTGTTTTGGTTGGTGACGTTTGTTTTAGTGATATGGCTGGGGTGGCAGCTGGGGTTACACCAGTGCCTGGTGGGGTGGGACCAATGACCATAGCCTGTCTTCTGGCTAATACCGTTACCGCTTCCTATAGATCACAAGGCTTATCTGATCCAGAATTTATTTGACACTTATTTTTGGGTACTCGTTTTGGTAATAATTAGCCATAGTAGTATCATATATTGATTATTAACATGAGCCTGGCTTTTGAAGAATAAAACAAAATACGATAGCTTTTTTAATATTGCCCTCCGAAAAAGTGTTGTAAGGCGAGCAATAAAAATCGCTCTTGTCGTTGGCTGCATTCTTGCTCTGATAAATCACGGTGACAGAATAATTTTTCAAGACATGCAACCAGTTGATTGGTTTAAAATCCTTTTAACTTTCTGCGTGCCTTATTGTGTCTCTACTGTTTCATCAGTTTTAGCAATCAAACGGGAAGTTAAGATAAATGAGTCCTAAAAAAAAAAGTTTTCTCTATAATTATTTTTATTGAGGTATTGATGGAAAAAAAGATTTTACTCACAGGTGCTGGAGGTAGATTGGGTTCTTATCTTAGAGAACCCCTTTCAAAAATTTGTAATCAATTGGTTTCAACCGATATAAAAAAAAATATTGGAAAACTTAACGAAAATGAAACCTATATCTCAGCTGATTTATCAAACTTTGATCAAATATGTGAAATAACAAAGGATGTTTCACTAATCTGCCATTTTGGAGCTTTAGTAGATGAAGTACCCTTTAATGATATGCTAGGTGCTAATTTTATTGGTTCCTATAACGTCTGGGAGTCAGCGCGTTTAAATAGCTGCAGAAGAGTAGTTTACTCAAGTTCTATACACGCAGTTGGAATGTATAGAAGAACAAAGACATTGAGACCAAAGACCGCTCATCGAGCTGACGGTTTTTATGGGCTGTCAAAGTGTTTTACCGAAAATTTAGCACGTATGTATTATGATAAATGTGGCATCGAAGCGGTATGCCTACGAATTGCGACGTGTTCACCAGTAACAACATTACGAAGTTTAACAAGTTGGCTTTCATATAGCGATTTAGTTCAATTGGTTATGAGAGCAATTGATACCGCACATACGGGCTACTCAGTCGTTTATGGAGTATCAGACAATGATCGTTCTAATATGAGCAACGTAGACGTCGGGCATCTTGGATTCAAGCCCAAGGATAATGCTGAAATTTACGCTGATATAATTTTTGCAGGAGACCTAGCTGAGGAATTGGCGGACGAAGGAAACAAATTGCACGGTGGGCCTTTCGCATCAACTGATCTAGGAGTTAGCGCGATGGATAAAATGAAAATAATTTATTCTCACAAGGGAGATTAGCCAGATGAAAGATAATACTATGGTTCGAGGAGGGCAACTTTTAGCGAAGTCTTTTAAAGAGAAAGGGATAGAGCATGTGTTTACACTCGCAGGTGGGTTTTGCAACCCAGCGCTTGAGGGTTTTATGAATCATCAAATACCTGTGATAAATTGCCCTCACGAACAAATTGCGGGTCATTTAGCAGACGGCCACACCAGACTTTCGAGACAGCCAAGTGTATGTTTGGTTGGTCCAGAGGGCTTTGCAAATGCTATACCTGCAATGATGGAGGCTTGGGGAGAACGTTCCCCTGTAATTTTTGTAACGGGCTCATCTACACTGAAAAAGCAAGGTGCTGGAGGCTTCAAGGAAATTGATGACGTCGCTATCGCAAAACCACTGACGAAATACAGTGCATCAATAACAGATGGAAATAGAATTCCTGAATTCGTAGATAGAGCTTGGAGGATAGCAACAAGCGGCTATCCAGGCCCTGTTCATTTAAGTATGCCCGTTGACATAATGTTTTCTTCGTTCAGCGAAAATTCCTCAGATATGGAGCGACCATTTAATACAAATAAACCAAAACCTCTCAAAGCGTGGCCTGAGCCTTCTGCACTTAATGAAATAATGGAAGTTCTCAAGTCTTCCAAAAAGCCGATAATTATTGGTGGGCACGGGATATGGTGGTCAAAAACTGAAAATTTATTAAAGCGGGTGGGTAACGAAATTCAAATACCAATTTTTAATGTGCCCTATCATCAAAAATTGTTAAATGAAAAATGTAAGGCTTTCCTTGGACTTGCCGATGTGCATCAGTATCACCCCTCGAAATTTGCTTTGAATGAGTCTGACTGCATAGTAATGGTTGGAGCGCGTTTAGATAATCAGATGAATTTTGGTAATCCACCATTATTTCCCGCAAGTTCAAAGTTAATATGTGTTAACGGATCGCACGAAGAAATTGAGTTTAATAGGGCAGCTGATCATTTGCTTTTAAGTGATCCAGGAGCTTTTTTTGAACGTCTGTTGGAGTCATACAACAAAGATAAATTCTCCATCGAAAAAGACTGGCTAGATACAAATATCGCAGAAAGAAAGAAATGGGTGAGTTCATCTGTAAACAATCTTTTTGAAACAACAAATTCTCCTGCATGGAGAGGTGGAAAAATTCATCCACTAGAGCTTTCTTTATCGGTGCAAAAATGTATGACTGATCAAGATATCTTAGTTTTTGATGGAGGCAACACACACTTTTGGTCAGAAATTGCAGTTAATATCGCTGCCTCAAACGGATTAGCCCTATCTCAAATCATGCACCCTGGTTCCTATTCAATGCTAGGGGTCGGTGTATCATTTGCTCTATCAGCAAAACGGCTAAATAAATCAAAAACAGTTGTATTAATCTCTGGTGATGGAGCTTTTTTGAGTGGAGGGTTATCAATTGAGACGGCCTTTCAAGAAAACCTGCCAATTGTAATAATTATAGATAACAATGGTGGTTTAGATTGTATATCTCAGCAACAAGAACGACTGTTCAAGGACGGTTCGCACTTTGCGACAGATTTTAGAGATATCCCATTTCATGGGATGTTTCAAGGCATGGGAGGGTATGGCGAACTTGTAACTCATAAGGATGAAATTGAAGGGGCTGTAAGAAGAGCAATAGAAAGCGGAAAACCTGCATGCGTTAATGTAAAAACCAAAGGCGTTATAAGCCCAATTGTAGCCGCTACAAGCGATAAAAGAGACAAGGCTTCTATAGAATAATAATGCCCTTAATAAGCACACATGTATTAAATTCTGAAAACGGTACTCACGTTGCTGGTTTAACGGTTACGCTTACATATATCGAACCTGATGGAGGTAGAAAGAAAATATTTTCTAATAAAACTGACACAGGGGGACGGCTTGTCCAGAACTTCGATTTTATTCTTACAAGCAATGAAATTTTTGAGATTGCATTTAAACTATCGGATATTCATAATAAAAAAAAAGGTATATACTGTAAGGACATAATTTTCAGGGTATCTTTAAGTTCAGAGAATGACAAATTTCATATTCCCATCATCGTATCTCAACACGGCGCCTCTACTTGGTGGTCAGGAGAATAGTAATGAATATTCAAAATAAGCTTAATTTTTCTAGAAGGATCAGAAGAACGCCTTTTACTGCCTCTGTTGAAAAATATGGGGTGACTGGTTTTTCAGTTGTGAACCATACTCTTCTTCCAAAGTCATTTCAAAACTCTATTGAAGATGATTATCTGCATCTACAAAAATATGCTCAGATTTGGGATGTTGGGTGTCAAAGACAAGTTGAAATTAAGGGCAGAGACGCTCTCAAACTTATTGAGCTAATGACACCAAGATCGATCTCAGAGCTAAATTCAAAAAAATGTCTCTACATTCCTTTAACTGATGAGAATGGTGGTATAATCAACGACCCTATTCTAATCAAAATAAGCGACGAACATTACTATCTATCTGTTGCGGACTCAGATGTATTATTATGGGCAAGAGGATTAGCTATTGGTCTCGGATTGAACGTTAGAATTAGAGAACCTGACGTTTGGCCTCTGGCAATACAAGGACCAAAAGCTGCTGATGTTTTGGCTAAGGTTTTTGGTGAACGTATACATTCACTTAAAAGGTTTAATTTTGATTATTTTCCGCTTGATGGTTCGTCTCAACTAATTGCTAAAACTGGTTACTCTAGAATTGGTGGATTTGAAATCTATTTGTCTCGACCAGAGCTAGGTACATTTCTATGGGAAACAATTCTAGAGGCAGGTAAACCTGAAAATATAAGACCAGGGTCTCCAAACATAATAGATAGAGTTGAGGCAGGCTTATTATCCTATGGGAATGAAATGACAGTGGAGAACACACCGTTGGAATGTAACATGGACAAATTTTTGGATATATATAAAGAAGAAGATTATATTGGAAAAAAAGTTCTCCTCAGACAGATTAAGTATGGCATTAAAAGACGTATAAAAGGCGTAATTTATAAAGGTCCCCGACTTCCAACAATAACGAGACCGTTACAAGTTTTTGATACAGATAAAAAAACGATAGTTGGCAATTTAACGTCGGGCGCGTTTTCCCCTTTCTTCAAGAATAATATTGGGCTTGGCATGATCAATGAGGGATACTGGGACAATAACAAAGAAATATTAGTTAATATCAATGATCAGGAATTTCGAGAAGGCTTAATCAAAGATCTCCCTTTAATTCAATGAGGTTAGAATGAGCCTCGCTATTAATAAAAATGTTTTTATTACCTGCGCCGTTACTGGTTCAGGAAGCTCGCAGGATAAAAGTAACGAGGTGCCAAGATCGCCAAAAGAAATAGCAGATAGTGCGATCGACGCCGCTAAAGCTGGTGCTGCTATTGTACATTGCCATGTTAGAGATCCTGAGACCGGTATACCAAGCCGTCGCGTCGATCTTTACGAAGAGGTAACTAAAAGGATTAGAGACTCCGAAACTGATGTTGTTTTGAATCTAACCACTGGAATGGGAGGCGACATTTATCTTGGCCTTGATCCTGAAAACCCACTACCACTAAAACAGCCAGAAACAGATATGATTGGGGCATCAGAAAGAATTAAGCATCTTGTTACGTGCAAACCGGAAATCTGCACTTTAGATTGTGGCACAATGAATTTTGCTGAGGATAATTATGTAATGACTAACACACCAGGAATGCTTACTGCTATGGCTTCTAAGATTACCAGTTTAGGCATACTTCCTGAGATTGAAGTGTTCGATACAGGACATCTTTGGCTTGCAAAAAAACTAGTAAATGAGGGTTTGATAAAAGACCCCGTTCTTTTACAACTTTGTATGGGCATACCATGGGGCGCACCAAACGATATAAATACGTTTATGTCTTTAGTGAATAATATCCCCAAAGATTGGATGTGGTCTGCATTTTCTATAGGACAATTTCAGATCCCTTATGTTGCACTGGCTACTCTGGCGGGAGGACATGTTAGAGTGGGATTGGAAGATAATATTTGGTTAGAAAAAGGACAGTTAGCAAAGAACTACCAGTTAGTCGAAAAAGCTGTGAATGTTATTGAAAACTCAGGAAGTAAGGTCATGTCAGCAAAAGAAGTTCGTGAGACCTTGCGTTTGAAAAAACAATGACCACAAAAATTCTTAACGTTTCGTGCATAGGAGCTGGAGTGATAGGGTCTGGTTGGGCCGCTCGCTTATTAGTTAATGGGATAAATGTAACCGTTTTCGATAAACAAACAGAAAGCTACAATAGAACAAAATTATCTGTTGAAAGAGCGAAAAAATATTTCTCTCAATTAACAAAGGCTCCTTTGAGAGAAATAGGTAATCTTACTTTTGCGAAATCTTTAGACGATGCTCTGGAGCTGCCGGATTATATAATTGAAAGTCTTCCAGAGAATTTACAAATAAAGCAACACCTTTATAAGGAAATTGAGGAGGTTTCCAAAAACTCTATTATTTTGTCGTCTACTTCAGGTTTTAAGCCGACTGATCTTCAAAAGCGTATGAAGAATCCAAAGAATTTGATTGTTACACATCCTTTTAATCCCGTGTATCTGATGCCTTTAGTTGAGGTAGTTCCCGGTCAACAAAAAGATCAAGATATTATTAATGATGTGTGCCATTTATTGGAATTCAGCGGTATGGTACCAATAACAATCAAAAAAGAGATAGATGCTTTTGTTGCCGATAGGATGCTAGAGGCAATGTGGCGAGAAGCGTTGTGGCTTATAAAAGATGATATTTGTACTACTAAGGAATTGGACGATATTATTACTTCTAGCTTCGGAATACGATTTGCTCAAATGGGAATGTTTGAAAGTTACCGCATTGCCGGAGGAGATAAGGGCATGCGTCATTTCCTTGATCAATTTGGTCCCGCACTGAAATGGCCCTGGTCCAGATTAACAGATGTGCCAGAGTTCAATTCTGAGTTGATAGAAAAAATTTGCTCTCAGTCAGATGCCCAATCAAACATGTATAGTATCTCCGAATTGGAAGACATTAGGGACAAAAACTTGGTTGAATTACAGAAAGCTCTTAGAAACAACCGTTGGGGATCCGGTCGAACATTAGCAAGCTATGAAAAAGACCTCTTCGATGAACAATCAAAACAAGCAGAGAAGGCTAGCACGCGAATAATTAGTGACTTGTTAATCACCTACACTAAAACGATACCTCCTGAATGGGCAGATTATAATGGTCATATGACTGAATATCGCTACCTTAACTGTTTTGGTGATGCATCAGATGCCGTGATGCTTCATATTGGATGTGATAAAGCATATATTGAGGCGGGGAATTCATACTTTACCGTTGAAACAAATATTAAGCATCTGACCGAGGTAAAGGTAGGGCAAGAAGTACACATTGAAACTAAAGTTATAAAAGGGAATGGGAAAAAATTACATGTTTTTCATATGCTGAAGAATAAAGAAGGAGAACTTTTTGCTACCGGTGAACATCTTCTTCTTCATGTATCTTTAAAAACAAGAAAAACGTGTGCTGCAGGTGAACCTCTTATTAACAAACTAGAGGAACTTGAGAAAAAACATCGAGGAGTGAGCATTCCATCAGAGCCAAAAATAATTGTTTAGTAATCTTTTAAAGTAGCTACCAATATTTTATCGACCCATAGCGTAGAATTCTTCATTAGGTAACATTGAAAATGTGTTAGCTAGACGGTTACTCATAGCAAAGAAGGACGCAACTGAAGCTATCCTCCACGCATCTTCAATATCAAAACCAAAGCCTTCTAAAACTTTAAAATCAGAGTCCTCTATGTTCTGAGACTCCTTTGCTACCTTAACAGCGAAATCAAGCATAGCGCGCTGTCTCTCCGTTATTTTACTCTTTTTATAGTTAATAGCTATTTGATCTGAAATATTTTTATCTTTGGATCTTATTCTCAAGACCGCTCCATGCGACACAACACAATAAAGACAATCGTTTTGAGCGGAGGTAGCTACAACTATCATCTCCAGCTCCGCCTTAGTTAGGTTACACTCAGTTTCCATAATAGCGTCATAATAGGTACAAAAACCTCTAAACTCGTCGGGTTTTCTTGCCATTATCATAAATACATTTGGTACAAAGCCTGTCTTTTCCTGTACGGCTTGTATTTTCGTTCGCACGTCATTTGGTAAATCTTCTAAATTCGGTATTGCTGATCTACTAATAGGTCTATTATCCATTGTTCTCTCCCTTTTTTACCCACGGTGCAGGTCTTTTTTCAAAAAAAGCCTGAATACCTTGTTTCCCCTCTGTAGAATCCCAACTGTTCGCAAGAATATTTGTTGTAAGTTCAAAAAAGCTTTCTGCCTTATCCCCCGTAAGATTTTTCAATAGCTCTTTTGATTTTTTAATCGCCTCAGGAGAACATTTTAATATGTTGTCGATTTCCTGCGATTTCAGTAAATCAATTTCTTTTTTATCCTCACAAATATAATGCACAAGACCCATCTTGTAGGCCAAATGAGCATCAAAAATTTTCCCACTGAAAAATACGTTACGGCCAAAACTTTCTCCCAACTTCTTAATCACAAAGGGTCCAATAGTTGCAGGGATCAACCCTAGCCTGGTTTCTGTGAGACCAAATTTTGAGTTTTGTGAAGCAATAACCGTGTCAGACACTGAAATTAGACCTAAGCCTCCTCCAAATGTACTTCCAGAGACTATAGAAATCAGTGGCATTGGAAGAGTATTCATTGTTGCCAACATTTTTGCTAGGGCTCTAGCTTCAACTAATTTGCCTTCTTTGGATTTTTTTTCTTGGTCTTTCATCCAATTTAAGTCTCCTCCGGCGCAAAAAGTAGTTCCATTTGCTTGAAGAAATACTACCCGAGCGCTGTCTAATTGTGCTAAATACTGCCCAGCTTCCTCTAACTCATCAATCATTCTCCTATTCATCGCGTTATGTTTATCGGGCCTATTTAAAATAATTTCACACACGCCGAGAGAACCAATACTGACTTTAATTTCTTCAAATTTATTTTTCACGCTAAAAGATTTCCCATTTTCATAATCTCATTTTTCACTGCCTCTACGCCCTCTTCCTTCTTCAAATTTGTGAGCAAGACAGGTTTACCATTTCTTTTAGCAATGGCATCCTGCAGCATCTGGTCTACAGAAACATCGACATATTCTGCTAAATCAATTTTATTTATTATTAACAGATCCGATCTCATAATTGCAGGGCCACCTTTTCTTGGTATTTCTTCTCCCATACAGACATCGATCATAAAAATTGTATAATCTACAAGTTCTGGACTGAAAGTGGCCGAAAGATTATCTCCTCCACTTTCGAGTAATATAAGATCGAGATCGGGAAATTCATTTGAAAGTTTATCTACTGCTTGCAAGTTGATCGACGCATCTTCCCGAATCGCTGTATGGGGACATCCCCCAGTTTCTACTGCTAAAATCCTTTCCGAGTTAATGACCTGTTTTCTCATCAGTATTTCAGCATCCTCTTTAGTATATATATCATTTGTAATAACGGCCATCGACAATGTTTTTGAAAAAACTTTACATAAACTCGCTGTCAGGCTCGTTTTACCAGCCCCAACCGGTCCACCAAGTCCAACTCTAAAAGCATCTCCCATCTCAAAAATCTCCTATGACTTGAATATTTTACCCTGGAATTCCTCATGCAATAGTGTGCAAGTATCGGCTAAATAACACGATGAAAATAAATCATTCTCAGTTGACAACACCACTTTTCTTGATATTTCGTTTATCTTCTCAAAAAGATTTTTCAAAATGCTAGTTGATCTTTTATGACCTAATGGCAAGAGGCGCTGAGCGGCGGCTATTAAATTACTTATGTTTGACTGTAAAAATAAAGGAATTAGTTCCTCTATTTCAAATTTATTTTTTCTCGCAGCGGTTCCCAAAGCTATAGGATAAGGAAGACCTAATTGCGTGTCACTGGCTTTAGCAAAATTATCTCCCGTTAACACTTGCTCATTGAGTTTCAACGCAGAGCAAGAAAAAGCCAGACATTTTTCAGTTAAATCATCTAAATCTTTGTCTTTCGAGATGTGATAAGCTAATTTTAAGAATATTGCGTCATTCCTTAAAAAACCGTGTTCTAAATTATTTTCAATCCACTCAACTAAATCAATTTCATTTTTAACCATTGATCGGCTCACGGCATACTCCAGCCCCTGAGAAAAATTGAAGCTTCCCGTTGGAAAGCTTGGCGAGAGCCACTGAAACATTAATTGATTCTGATTATACATAAAATTCTTAATAATCAGTGGGTATGTTGAAAAGTACGCCCTACCCCATAAGCACCAGAAAGAGGAGTGAAGCAGTCTTCAAAATGTGAGACTTTACATTTTAATTTTTTAAGCATTTCAGCAATTACCTTATCTTCTCTCAATATTACCTCAGTGCTACTTATATCACAATTTAAATGCCGATTGCCAATATGCCATATAGCTTTCATTAGATCGATTGTGTTTTCAGTTTCTATGCGCATAAGTGCCTCTTTGGCGGCTAACACTCTTATCTTTTTTCCGCTCTTTAAAATTAAAGTACCATTCGCTGGTAATTCAACTGCCTTATCCAATGATAAAAAAAACTCATAACCAGTATCCGAAATAAGTTTTATTTTTCTTTTAAATCGTGCATCAAAATCGAGGGAAATAGTATCATCAAATACTAAACTCTGGTCTGTAATTTCGTCTACAATATCCATATCAATATAAAAAATATCTTTGTGCCATAGGTAACTCTTTAGCAGGCTCACAGGTTATTAATTCTCCGTTGAGCCGTACTTCGTAAGTTTCAGAATCCACCTCAATCTCTGGACACAAATCATTCAACTTCATACTTTTTTTGGATATGTTTCTCGTATTCTTTATAGGAACAAGTGCTTTCCTTAAACAAAGCTCATCTAAATCTTTATTTTCACTTGCCAACTGAGAAACGAAGATGACTGAATTTGTCTCCATTGACCTTCCGTACGCACCAAACATCGGTCTACTGTAGACAGGTTGAGGCGTCGGGATAGATGCATTGGGATCTCCCATCTGAGCACAAGTTATTACACCACCGATCAATACCATTTCCGGCTTTACACCAAAAAAAGCGGTATTCCATAAAACGAAATCAGCTCTTTTTCCAATTTCTATACTACCGATATGGTTCGAAACTCCATGTGCTATCGCCGGATTAATGGTGTATTTAGCTATGTATCTTTTTATTCGAAGATTGTCGTTTTGACCCTTCTCTTCTGATAATCTCCCCCTCTGCTTTTTCATTTTATCGGCTGTTTGCCATGTCCTTATAATTACTTCCCCAACCCGACCCATAGCCTGGCTATCGGAGGCAATGATAGACATAGCTCCAACATCATGAAGTATATCTTCTGCTGCAATTGTTTCTTTTCTAATCCTACTTTCTGCGAAAGCTACATCCTCAGGTATAGATTTATCCAGGTGATGACATACCATTAACATATCCAAATGCTCTTCAATAGTATTGACGGTGTATGGTCTAGTTGGATTAGTCGAGGAGGGAATAACATTTTCTTCTCCAGCAAGTTTTATAATATCCGGTGCGTGTCCGCCTCCCGCCCCCTCAGTGTGGAAAGCATGTATTGTTCGTCCGCCGATTGCCTTTATCGTATTTTCCACAAATCCGCTTTCATTGAGCGTATCCGTATGAATCATTACTTGCACATCCAATTCGTCAGCTACATTTAAACAACAATCGATAGCTCCCGGAGTAGTACCCCAGTCCTCATGAAGCTTTAGGGAAGAAGCGCCTGCCCTAACTTGTTCTTTTAGAGCCTCAGCAAGACTTGCATTGCCTTTACCCGCGAAGGATAAATTCATTGGAAAGGCATCAGCTGATTGTAGCATTTTACCGATATTCCATGGTCCTGGGGTGCACGTTGTCGCGAGCGTTCCGTGCGCTGGACCAGTACCTCCTCCTAACATAGTTGTGAGGCCCGAATGAAGTGCGTCTTCAATTTGTTGGGGGCAAATAAAATGTATATGCGCATCCATACCACCAGCCGTCAAAATTTTTCCTTCGCCAGCAATTACCTCAGTTGCTGGACCAATGATTATATTTACCCCACTCTGAATATCAGGGTTTCCAGCCTTTCCTATAGAGTGGATCTTCCCATCCTTTACGCCAATATCTGCTTTATATATTCCCAAGTAGTCGATCACTAATGCATTAGTGACAACTAAGTCAACAGCCCCATCTGATCGGGTAACTTGGCTCTGTCCCATCCCATCTCTTATAACTTTGCCCCCACCAAACTTTACCTCTTCACCATATACCGTGTAGTCCTGTTCAACCTCCGCAAATAGTTCAGTATCTGCCAATCTCACTCTGTCTCCGGTGGTTGGCCCAAATATACTTGCATACTTTTCTCTAGAAATTTTCTGTGCCATTATAAGTCACCCATTATTTTCTTATTGAACCCATATACTTTTCTATCTCCATTAAAAGGGATTAAATTTACAATCTTACTCTGACCTGGTTCAAATCGTATCGCTGTTCCAGAAATAATATCAAGTCTCATCCCTCTTGATTTCTCTCGCTCGAACTTTAGTAGATCATTAGTTTCATAAAAGTGATAATGACTGCCTACTTGTATAGGTCTATCTCCAGCATTGGATACTTCAATTTCTATGGGTTCAGATCCAGAGTTAATCTCTAAATCCTTATCTGATACAATAATTTCTCCTGGAATCATTTTAACCTCTATCTAATTGGATGATGCACGGTAACGAGTTTGGTGCCATCTGGGAAAGTTGCCTCAACCTGAACCTCATGGATTATTTCGGCTATTCCCTCCATACAATCCTCTTTTGAAATTATGGTTCCACCAGTTGACATAAGATCGGCTACTGACCTACCTTCTCTAGCCCCCTCCATTACAAAATTGCTAATAAGAGCGATCGCTTCGGGGTGATTAAGTTTCACTCCCCTCTTTCTACGATCAGCCGCAACCATGGCTGCTACTGCGATCATTAATTTATCTTTTTCGCGAGGCGACAGATTCATTTATATCTCCTTATTTATAATTTCCATACATTAGGTGTATCTAGTTGCCAAATCTCCCTTAGTAGATTTGTGGCTCGATCTTTAATTGCTTTTGCTTCTGATCCAAACATTCGCACAAGCAAGCAGCCATTCCTAAGACTAATTCCAAGATAGATATTTTTATAAACTTGTTTCATTCTTCTTAATTTTTGTTCGAAATATTCTGCCTTGGAACCCACGTAATAAAATGAGGCGTATGACTTTATACCCTTTAACCCTGCACAGTTAACCGGGACATAGTCTTTCCATCCAGATTGATCAAAATAAACTAGTCTATCTCTATTATATATTTTCCAGTTATCATGAAAGTTGGACTCTTTGATATTTTCTCCCATAGCTGACCGGCCAAGAACAATCTGATCGAATGCCAACAATTCTGAATCATCTTCAATATGTATTGTAATTTTTCGTGAAAGATCGCTTTTTGAAAAAAGAATGGTATCTTGTGGCAGCCAAAGTAATTTACTATTTTTTCTTACAAAAAACGTCATTTCGACTTCTGCCGATCCATGGTTCGATTTATAGACCTTCTCCGAGGCTTGTGTTGTAACAACAACAGAACTTTCTTCACGCACTTCTATCGAACTTTTAAATTTGTCACCGCCTGTGATACCTCCAGCTGTGTTGATCACCACGCACTCCTTGGTATTGGAAAAGGTTTTAGGGAAAAAAAGTCTTGAGGAGCCTTTCTGATAAAGTTCACCAATCCTATTATCACTACCCCTTAATGTGGCTTTCAGTGTTCCTGTGGCTCTTTCAAGTGATTGATGCATATATCTCTTCAAAAAAAGGTCAGTTTTAGAATACTATAAACTGACAGCTTCCAATAATTTTTTTTTCCCAATTTGATTTGTTTTGCCCTCAAGAACAAATCTTCCTCGCTTCATCACATAAGTAAAATCAGACAATTCAAAGGCAAAATCAAAATACTGCTCTACTAGAACAATAGCTATCGAACCTTCTTCTTTAAGAGAACTGATAACTTTTCCTATCTGCATAATAATATTTGGTTGAATACCTTCCGTTGGTTCATCTAGAAGTAGTAGCTTTGGTCTGGTAACCAAAGCTCTCGCAATTGCCAATTGCTGTTGCTGACCCCCAGATAAATCTCCCCCTCTTCTATTGAGCATGTCTGAGAGGACAGGGAACATTTCGAATATCGAGCTGGGTATAAATTTTTTTTCTTTTTCGAGACAAGAAAAGCCTATTTCTAGATTTTCTTTAACAGATAATAGCGGGAAAATCTCTCTGCCTTGAGGGACGTAAGCAATTCCATTTCTTGCCAAATTATACTGATTTGAGTTATTCACTTTAATACCCGATGCGAAGTAAGTTCCCTTTGAAATCGGATGCAACCCAGACATCACTTTAAGTAGCGCGGTTTTGCCAACACCATTTGGCCCAATAACACTTGTTATCTTTCCTATCTCCGCTTTAAAATTTATATCAAATAAGATCTGCGACCCAGAATAGTGCATATCAATGTTACTCAGAATAAATTGCTTAACGTCCAAGATAAACCTCTACAACTTCTTTATTTTTTGAAACATGGTCGATACTTCCTTCCGCCAAAACCGAGCCCTCATGAAGTACAGTTACTCTACAACCCAGATTTCTGATAAAATCCATGTCATGCTCCACGACAATGATTGATTTAGTTTTTGATAGGTCACGCAAAAGTTGAACAGTCATATTTCGTTCATTTGTAGTCATTCCCGCCGCTGGTTCATCTATAAGCAATAATTTTGGGTCTTGTGATAGTAGCATTCCTATTTCAAGCCATTGTTTCTGTCCGTGACTGAGATCACCTGCTTTTTTAAATAACAAGTCACTCAATTTAATCGTGCATGCAATTTCTATAACTCTCAGTTTTTCTTCGTCAGTATACTTATAAGTAAGCGAAGAAAAGAAACCTCTATTATTGTTGAGTGAGATCATCAGGTTGTCTTCCACAGATTGTTCTTCAAATATAGTTGGCCGCTGAAATTTTCGTCCAATTCCCAATGCAGCAATTTGATATTCGCTCTTCTCCGTAAGTGAAATAGCCGCCTCATCCCAAAGCACCTTACCACTATCAGCTCTCGTTTTTCCCGTTATTATATCCATCAGTGTAGTTTTCCCAGCACCATTAGGCCCAATAATTGCCCGTAGCTCAGGGTATCCTATCGACCAGCTTAAACTGTTGATCGCTTTGAACCCATCAAAAGAAACAGATACGTTGCGAACTTCCATCAAATCGTTCATTTGTTTATTATTCTTTCCTTTACTTTTTGTATTAAACCAAACAATCCATTTTGAGTAATAAGGGTAATACTAACGAAACTAAGACCAAGTATAATTAACCACCAGTCAACCCAGTTGATGTTAATAATCCAAAAATCAATATTAGGTATTTGGCCGCTTGTAAAAAAGCTGGATATCAAAGATACAAAAGCTGCTCCCAAAACGGCACCGATTAATTTTCCCCTTCCTCCAATTGAGACCCAAACAGCTAAATATATTGACGCTATTGGTGCCAACTCAGTTGGATTAACTATTCCTGCTTGAGGATAGTAAAGGCTTCCAGCAATTCCTGCCATTATCGCAGTAACAACGAATATAAGTAGCTTATAACGCTCGACATTGTATCCTAGAAAACGAACTCTCGCTTCATCATCGCGAATACCCACAAGCAAGTTACCAAGCTTTGACTTGGTAATGATAGACGCTATGTAAAAGCCGCAACAGAGAGCTACTGTCGATATCCAAAGAAATATAACTGAGATTACATCTTGTGAAAGGTTTCCATACCCAGGAATATTTTGTAATCCGGAAAGTCCATTATTGCCTCTCAATCCGCTGTCGTTTTGGAACAAATAGAGAGACAACGCTAGAGTCATGGCTTGAGTGAGAATTGATAAATATACACCCGTAACTCTTGAGCGAAAGGCTAGCCAACCAAAAACCAAAGCCAGTAAGCCCGGAATAACTACAATTAGTAGAAGATGGATTAGTAAAGAGTCCGCAAAAATCCAAATGATTGGAATATCAGACCCACCTACTACCCCAAAAATCTGATTCCCAATAGCTTCCTTAATCTCTTCTGGGGTTAAAGGAATTAACTGCTCACTGGCAGCACTTATAACTATTTCTTTTGTCCTTTCATACATTAGCCACATGCCAATTAGATAACCACCCAACGCAAAAAACGCCATATGGCCTAGTGAAAGTATTCCACAGTACCCCCAGACTAAATCTAAGGCAATAGCAGCCAGACACAGCATCAAGGTTTTTCCCAACACTTTAACAAAACTCGTAGACAATAAGCCCATTCCAAGCTCACTCGCTATGGTTACAAAAAGAGTAAATACTAGAAAAAACATCACAAAATTCAAACTCTGGTTTCTTTTTTTAAAATTCATACTTAGTCTCCTGCAGCTCTTCCTCTAAGAGCCACAATCCCTCGAGGCCTAAATTGTATAAAAATAATTATAAAAATTATCATATATGTCTGGGCTGCCAATGTGTTTGATGGGTTAAACCACTCAATTGCTTTTTGTAGGAAGCCAATCAAAGTAGCCCCTGCCAGTGTTCCCCATATACTTCCCACACCACCAACCACTACTGTCATGAAGCTTTGTACTATATAATCATTGCCAAGCTCAGATGTAACTTTAGCATATAAACCAATACCAACACCCGCTACGCCTGCGATCCCAGAACCTAAGCCAAAAGTAAGCATGTTTATCTGATCAGGATTAACTCCCATACTGGCAGCCATGGAGGGATTTTGGGTAACAGCTCGGGTTTCCAGCCCAAAGCGAGTTTTATTGAGAACGTAAATTAAAATTATCGTAAAGACAATGCTCAAAAAGAAGATAGCCACCCTAATCCAACTTATGGAAATAATCTCATTGAATATTAATGCTCCGTCTAGCCATCCAGGGGAAGTTAAAGGTCTAGCCTGGGTTCCAAATATAATTTTTGCGAGTTGTTGAAGTGCGATGCTTATTCCAAAGGTAGCCAATAAAGTTTCTAGTGGTCTCTTATACAATTTTTTAATCACCAATCTTTCCATTAAAATTCCAGCAAAAAAGGTAACGAGAAAAGCAACAGGAATAGCAATAAGTATAGATAAAGTATAGTTTGTGACGAAAAGTTGGACCACATATCCTGAATAAGCACCCATCATAATAAATTCACCATGCGCCATATTAATTACTCGCATAACACCAAAGGTTATTGCTAAGCCAATTGCAGCTAAAAAATAAATTGATGCAAGACTTAGACCCTCTAAAGTTAAATCGATGAAGCTAAAGACTGATACCCGACCATTAATTATATTGAGCGTTTCTGTTGCGGCATTAGTTACCTCTTTCGAGCTTTCCTTATATTCTTCATAAAAAACATATTGCGTGACAATATTTTTCATATCTTCTTTTGAAACTATCGCCTCTACTTTTCCATTTTTTATAAGACTAACAAGCACCTTTTTTCTTTTTTGATAACTATCAAGTGATTGCGCTTCCTCTCTTTTGATATTTCCAATCTCTGCCTGTTGAGTGAGAATATCTTTAATTTTTGATTGCGTTAAAATTTCTGGTGCTTTTCGTTCCCTAACTAGCATTAGATAGGCATTAAGGTCAGTAAATGAATCAGATTTCCTGTTAGATTTTTTTGTCTCTAAAAAATCGTACCGGTCAATCGCGCCTGTCTCGGGTTCCAATATCCGAGCAATATTAATGTTCTCTGGAATTGACCTCTTAGCTTTTAATTCAGTCCTTATTATTTGGTTTAGAACTCCTCTCACATCAATGCCGAGGTCATTTTTAAAAGATCGAATTACTTCAACTCGCTGCAAAATATTCTTCTCAAACCTCACTGTTAATAACTTTTCCAATCTAATCATTCTATTTTTTATTGTCAGATTATTTTCTATCTCGATAGCCTTTCTCAATGGCATCCTAAATTTTTCGTCCGGTTTTCTTGCAATTGAATCTAAAGTTTTCGATCGTATGATTGGATCTGCATTCAAAAGTTGGAATTGTACTAGAGCCGAAGAAATAATAGCCCTTACACCACTGTTAGGCTTAATTTGTTTTATCTTTTTTTTATCAATAACTTCAATCAGTTGCTCGTCAACAACATCAAAGATCTGATAAGATTTTTTTTCTAGCTTTTTTGCTATTACGACCAATCCATCAGATTTTCTGAACCAAAGCTCTTTTTTGAGCCACCTTGATAAGAACTTCTCTGTACCAACAGATTTTAGTTCTAAAAGGCTTTCAATAACTGGACTTATCGTCTTTGAGGAACTCTTATGGAAATTAACTTTATTGATCCAAATAAACTCTTTTAGATCTTTCTCGGATGCAACTGAGCCAGAAGCAAACAAAAGTAATCCAACAAAAAAAATAAAGTTTTTCACTTAACTAGTTCCAAAAAGTTGTGGGGATAAGATATCCCCACAATAATCTAAAATATTGGTCAGTAATTGGACTTCATCTGCACACATGTCTTAGTTTCAGTATTGTACATACCACAACCCATATCTTTCCAATCCGACATCAAAGGCTTGGATTCTGCCAGATAGTCTGTCCATGCATCACCGGGTACCTCTGAGGTTTGACTGATAATATCAAACTGCCCATCAGCTTGAATTTCGCCTATTAATACAGGCTTTGCAAGATGGTGATTTGGAAGCATTTCAGCCATTCCACCGGTCAAATTTGGAACCTTTAAGCCATACATAGCTTTCCTAACAGCATCTACATCAGTTGTCCCGGCTTTTTCGACAGCCTTAACATACATCTCAAACCCGATTACGTGTGCCTCCATTGGATCATTAGTAACGCGATTTTCGCCCATGGTAGCTTTCCAATCTTTAATAAAGGCATCATTCAGATCAGATTCTGCACTTTGAAAATAATTCCATGCCGCTAAATGGCCTACCAAATTCGCTGTATCAAGTCCCGATAGCTCCTCTTCACCAACTGAAAATGCAACGACTGGTATATCGTCAGCGGAAATACCAGCAGCAGCCAATTCCTTGTAAAAGCCGATGTTAGCATCGCCATTAATTGTCGAAATTACACCAACCTTTTTCCCGTCTGCTCCTAAAGCAACTACGTCAGCAACAATTTTAGACCAGTCAGAGTGACCAAATGGTGTATAGTTTACAAAGATATCTGATGCGGGTATTCCTTTATCAATCAGATACTGATTGAGAATTTTATTGGTAGTTCTCGGATAGACATAGTCTGTACCCAATAATGCAAATTTCTGTACACCAAGTTCTTCCAGATAGTAATCGGTAGCTGGAATGGCCTGCTGGTTCGGTGCAGCTCCAGTATAAAAAACATTTTTAGAACTCTCCTCACCTTCATATTGAACAGGATAAAAAAGTAATCCATTAAGTTCTTCTATGACAGGTAAAACCGATTTACGAGAAACAGAGGTCCAGCAGCCGAACATGACATCAACCTCTTGAACGGTTAATAACTCTCTAGCTTTTTCAGCAAAAAGTGGCCAGTCAGAAGCTGGGTCTACGACCACAGGGACCAGTTTCTCTCCATTAATACCGCCTTTGGCATTCTGCTTTTCTATAAGCATCAGCATTGTATCTTTTAGAGTTGTTTCGGATATAGCCATCGTACCAGATAATGAATGTAGTATTCCAATCTTGATATCTGAATATGAAGGTAGTGTTGATGCTAAAATAATTATACTCGTTACAAAGCTAAACAATTTTTTTCTAAACATAATATTTTTACTCCAATAAGCGCACCGGCATAAAGAAATAAAAAGCTTGTTTAATTTTACTTATATATTAGCTTAGACCGGCACTATGTTGCATTGCGTGCGGTCTTCCTAGCAGTCGGCTGCACGCATTTTTACTGTACATGCACCCCCCGATTCTTTTGTACCTCTCAAAATTAGAACTTGAGTTGGAAATGTGAAGTCTCCGACGCGACTAACGTTGCGTCAAAGGAAATATGTATGCACAGTTTCTGTGCAAATTACAGAATTTGATTAATTTTTAAGCATAGACTTTAAATATTTCTCGGCGTAGAGAAGCTTTTCCAAGTCTAGAGCACCTATAAAACTGTTGATTCCAATAGCGTTTATCAGCTGAACTGTACTTAAGTTACCCTTAGCACCGGGAGCATAGGGACATCCTCCAAGTCCACCTATTGCGGTATCAAACGTTGTTATTCCATATTTCAATGCAATTTCAACATTTTTTATGGCAGTGTCACTTGTATCATGAAAATGTCCAGCCAGCTGCTGTGCATGTAAATTTTCACAAATAACTTTTAGAAGTGTCTCTACTGTTTTTGGGGTTCCTTTTCCTATTGTGTCCCCCAATGAAACTTCATAACAACCCATATCTAAAAGTCTCGAAGTTACTTCCAGAACTTTTTCCGGTTTAACTTTACCTTCATAAGGGCACTCCACAATGCACGACACATACCCTCTTACTGGTATCTTTTTTTGTCTAGCCTTTTTGAAAATATCTTCAAATCTCTCTAGGCTCTCTGCTATTGAACAGTTGACATTCTTTTGGGAAAAGGTCTCAGATGCCGCTGCAAAAACCGCTATTTCATCTACCTTAACGCTCATGGCATTTTCAAAGCCTTTTAGATTTGGAGTTAATGCTGTGTATTTAACCCCATCTTTTCTTAATATTTCCTGAAAAATTTGATCGGTACCTCTCATTTGAGGAACCCATTTCGCACTTACAAAGCTACCACACTCTATTTTCTTTATTCCGGTGGCACTCAGGATATCGATTAATTCAATTTTTCTATTTATAGGAATTTCATTTTTGATATTTTGCAAGCCATCTCTTGGTCCTACCTCAAAAATACTAATTTTTTTATCCATTTTATTCTATTTCTAAAAGTATCTCACCTTTTTCAATCAAATCGCCTTTTTTATTTTTTAATCCTGAAACCTTTCCACTTTTAGGCGCAACCAACTGGTACTCCATCTTCATTGCCTCAATAAATATCGCTGGTTCATCTTTGGATATCATCTGACCATTTTTGACCATGATTTTTGCAATACTTCCGGTGATCGGTGCAACGATGTTACTCTCTTGTACACCAGCTTCATTACCTTTATAGAGGTTAGTATGGTTTTCGAAAGTGAAAGCAACTCCTCGTCTGAATAAACTTATTTTTTTCTCGTTAACACTAAATTCTAAACTCACCAAACTTTTGTCCACATCAAACGAGATAGTTTTCTCAGTTAGTAAAATTCTCTCTACCTTAAAAATTTTATCTTCAATTTTAAAATGAAATTCATGTCCATCGCTAGAGCTGATTTTTATCTCATAATTTTTTTCTGTTTGCTTCAAAAAAATATTAGTTGCTCCACTTCCCCACAGCCTCCACATTTTATTTTTAAATTGAGATTCCGAGGATAAAACAATTAAAGCCGCTCCAATTACTTCAATTGACTCAGGTAAAAGCTTTTTGAATTGTAATGCCAAATTATCTAAATCCGTTATTTGGATCATGTCCTTTTTAAACAGCTTACTATTCAAAACGTATCCAAGAAAATCTTTGTTAGTTTCAATTCCCCGTACATACATGCCTTTAAGACATGCAGCTAAGTGAGCTCTAGCTTTTTCTCTACTATCCCCATGTACTATAATTTTTCCTAACATAGGGTCATAGAATGTGCTTATCTGATCACCCGATCTAACACCGAAATCTAACCTCCCTACTGTAGGTAAGTCTAACTTTTTAATATCACCAGGACTTGGCAAAAAATCATTTTTAGCATCTTCAGCATATATTCTCGCTTCTATAGCATGCCCACGAGGCATAACTTTGTTGCCGTCAATATTAAGTCTTTTTCCTAGCGCAATATTTATCTGTAACTCTACGAGATCCATGTTCAGAATTTCTTCTGTAACTGGATGCTCTACCTGTAGCCTTGTATTCATTTCAAGAAAGAAAAAAGGTGGGTCAATCTTATTGGATTGAACATCGACTATAAACTCAATAGTTCCTAAACTTTGATAGTCTATTTTATTAGCGATATCGATTGCCGCCTTGTACATTTTTTGTTTAGTTACTTGAGGAATCGATAGAGCTGGCGCCTCCTCTAAAACCTTTTGATACCTCCTTTGTGAGGAGCAATCACGCTCAAATAGGTGAATACAATTTCCATAGGTGTCTCTTGCAACTTGTATCTCTATATGTTTACCACCCTTTATATATTTTTCGACAATGACTTCATCATCTTTAAAGCTACTTTGGGCTTCTCTAATAACAGCCTCAATTGAATTCTGTAGTTCACCTTCACAATAAACAACTCTCATTCCTTTACCACCACCACCTGCAGCAGCTTTTGCAATAACTGGAAAGCCTATATCTTTTGCTTTCATTTTATTCTCGACTGGCTTTTTCTTATCTACCAAAAAACCCTTTACTAACGGTATATTGCCAGAAGAAATGATCTTCTTAGCATTATTTTTATTGCCCATTTCTTTAATTGCCTTCCAACTAGGGCCAATGAACTTAATTCCACTTTCTTCAATTCTTTTCGCAAAAAGATAATTCTCTGAAAGAAAGCCATATCCAGGGTGTATTGCAGCAATATTATTTTCTAAAGCAATATCAGTAATTTTTTTTATATTTAAATAACTCTTTTTTGATTCTGCAGGGCCAATAAAAAGCGCAACATCAGCCTCTTTGACATGCAAAGAATTTCTATCCGCTTCTGAATAGACCGCATACGTTTTTATTCCAAGACGCCTTGCTGTCTTGATTACACGGCAAGCGATTTCTCCTCGGTTAGCAATTAAGATACTTTTAAACATTATTACATCCTAAAGACGCCAAACTTTGTATCTTGGACAGGTGCATTCATTGCAATTTCGAGAGACAAAGCTACGACTTCTCTTGTTTTTCTTGGATCAATAATTCCATCATCCCACAAATGTGCCGATGCAAAAGTTGCCTCAGACTTACGAGCAAACATCTCCAAAATTGGCTTCTTAATGCTATTTATTTCTTTCTCTGAAAGTTTTTTACCTTTTGATTTGGCAGCAGCAATATTAACTTCTGCCATTACTCCAGCGGCCTGCTCACCTCCCATAACTGCAACTTTTGCATTAGGCCATGTCCAGACAAATCGTGGTCCAAAAGCTCTACCACACATCCCGTAATTTCCAGCACCGTAAGAACCTCCAACTATGACAGTAATTTTAGGTACATTTGCACAAGATACAGCATGAACCAGTTTAGCACCATCACTCGCTATTCCAGTTTGTTCGTACTTTTTACCGACCATAAAGCCGGTTATATTCTGTAAAAAAAGTAATGGTATTTTTCTCTGGCAACAAAGTTCTATAAAGTGAGCACCCTTTTTTGAGCTCTCGGAAAACAATACTCCGTTGTTTCCTATAATACCAACCTCAACTCCACAAATTTTGGCGAAACCGCATACTAGTGTTTCTCCATATGTAGCTTTAAATTCTGAAAATTTTGATTCATCAACAATTCTTCCAATTAGGTTATAGATATCAAAACCTTTCTTTGGATCAGAATTTACAAACCCTAGTAGGTCATCCGGATCAAGCAATGGTAAATTATCATTTAAACGCTTATATTCTGGAACTGATGACAAATCATCTATGATCATTCTTGTTAAAGATATTGCATGCTCATCATTATCGGCCAAGTAGTCAGCAACGCCTGAAAGCCTGGCATGTGTATCCCCTCCACCTAGCGTCTCAGCATCAATAATTTCACCAGTCGCTTGTTTAAGTAAAGGTGGCCCAGCTAAAAATATTGTCCCTTGATTTTTAACAATGATGGTTTGGTCTGACATAGCAGGTAAATATGCTCCACCAGCAGTACATGACCCCATAACAACTGCGATTTGAGGTATCCCTCTCGCACTCATTTGGGACTGGTTGAAAAATATTCTACCAAAATGATTTTTATCAGGGAACACTTCATCCCAAGAAGGCAAATTTGCTCCACCACTATCTACAAGATAAATACATGGGAGATTATTTTCAGCTGCAATTTCCTGTGCTCTTAGGTGTTTTTTTACAGTCAAAGGATAGTAACTTCCACCCTTCACTGTTGCATCATTACAAATAATCATACAAAGTCGCCTCGAAACGAGTCCAACGCCTGCTATTGCACCAGCGGAAGGTACCTCATCTTTATACTCACCGTTGGCAGCAAAGAGCCCAACTTCCAAAAAAAATGATCCAGTGTCAAGTAGATTTGCTACTCTGTCTCTTGGCAGCATTTTACCTCTTTTTACATGGCGTGCTTTTGAATTTTCTGAGCCACCTGCTAACAGCCTTTTTGCCAATCTATCCACTTTTTCAATGACGTTCGCCATTACAGAATAATTCTCTGTAAATTCCTTAGAATTAGTTGGCCTTTCAGACCCGACGTTTTTCATTAGCTTAGCTTTGTTTCTTCAAATAACTCTCTTCCAATAAGCATGCGTCTAATTTCTGAAGTACCTGCACCGATCTCATAGAGTTTTGCATCACGTAGAAGTCTGCCTGTAGGATAATCATTAATATAACCGTTGCCACCAAGACATTGGATTGCATCTAGTGCTATTTGGGTTGCTTTCTCAGCCGCATAAAGTATGCACCCAGCTGAGTCTTTTCTCGTCGTTTGTCCTTCATCGCATGCTCTTGCTACAGAATAGACATATGATCTGCATGCATTCATGGTAGTGTACATATCAGCGATCTTTCCCTGCATTAATTGGAAAGTACCGATAGGTTTACCAAATTGTTCTCTTTCGTGGATATAAGGCACTACCACATCCATCGCACCAGCCATTATTCCAACCGGACCCGCTGCTAAAACTACTCTTTCGTAATCAAGTCCAGACATAAGAACATTCACACCCTTACCTTCCTCCCCAAGAACATTTTCATAGGGAACTTCGCAATTTTCAAAAATTAACTCTGACGTGTTCGATCCACGCATTCCAAGTTTATCAAGTTTCTTTCCCGTAGAAAAACCTTTCATACCTTTTTCTATGAGAAAAGCAGTTATTCCCTTGGGGCC
>OZSS01000111.1_pt1 | contig 35154 bp, 40 predicted proteins | sample 1779911 | NCBI WGS metagenome assembly OZSS01 (sample SAMEA2603589, study PRJEB24840) | metagenome | biome: Water; feature: Photic zone; material: Seawater sample | place: Mediterranean Sea | collected 2013-11-12 | depth 10 m
ATAGCACCAAAGATTTTAGGATCATTCATTTCGATGTAGACACCATAATCATTAATAAATATTGCAGGAAATATGATCGCTGGAAACACTGCTGACGGAACGTAAGCCAATACCGCTTTAATTCTTTCACCTAATAAATCCCTTCTAACCAATACGATCATAGTCATTCTTGTCATATAAGTTAGTATTCCTGCGATTGTTATTGATAACCAGGTCATTTTTTTAACCTCAACAATAATGCTGCAACAAACAAAGCAATAACCGGTGAAATAAGTATGTAAGATTTAAATGGAGCATCAAAAAATAATAAAGAACTAATTCCGCAAACAAGCATTACAATTACATGATCCAATTTTTTCAAGTCTTGAACAACAATAGCTATAAAAGTAAGGGGTATTGCAAATTTTAATCCAAGTTCTTCAGGAACAAATGAGCCCAAGATAATTCCTGAAAGGGTAGCAATTTGCCAACAAACCCACATTGTCAAACCAGTACCGATTAAATGGTAATGCAAATATTGTTCAGTTTTATTTTTTTTAAAAAATTTATTAGACTCAGCAAAACCTTGATCAACAACAATGTAGGAAATTAATAATTTTTTGATAAAAGATAATTTTTCCAAATATTCAGATAAAACAGCCCCATATAAAAGATGTCGTGAATTAATAACACCAACTGAAGTAACTGCTACTAAAGCGGAAGCACCGCCTGATAAAAGTTGCAAAAAAACAATCTGTGAAGCTCCCCCAAAGATAATGATAGACATTCCATAAACTAAATATGGACTAAAACCAAGATCAACACCAATTGCACCACAAATAATTCCAAATGGAATTACCGAGAGCATATGTGGAGCAATATCAAACATACCTCTTGAAAATAATTGTTTTTTTGAGAGCATCTATTTGGTTTGTATTAAAAACAAACTATATGATCAATATTTATTGGTCTCTTAATACCAAATTTTTCATCAACTTCATGTTGGTGAACGTGATGAGAATGAACAAAAACAGGTATCAATAAATCACTATTAGTCTTTAAAGTATAAATAAAATTTGTACCTCTGAATTTCCTATCAACAACCTCTAACTTAAGATTGCTTTGATCATCATGTTCAAGATCTTCTGGCTGTAATAGCAATTGAACGTCTGAGCCTTTAGGGTAGTGTTTAATAAAATTACCTTTAATTGTTCCTAAATCTTTATTTTCAAGTGAATTTTCACCTGTGACCTTTGCAGGAATTAATATTCCTCTATTTAAAAAATTTACTACTTCAACTGAATTTGGGAAATGATAAACATTATAAGGATCATCAAACTGCTTTATTTGACCATCTAAGATAATGGCACATTTATTTCCTAAATAAAAAGCTTCATAGGAATCATGAGTAACTATTATCGTTGTAATTTTTAGTCTGTTTAGTATTTTTTTTAATCTAACTTGAATTTCCTCCTTAAAACTTTGGTCAACATTTGATAGAGGTTCGTCTAACAACAAAAGATCAGGTTGTGTTAATAAAGATCTTGCAAGAGATGCTCTCTGTGCCTCACCTGCGCTTATCTCATGTGGATATTTAGATAATATTTTTGAGATATCTAGGAATTCTATTATTTCTTTAAAGCTTATTTTCTTTCTTTTTTTTCCTTTATTTTTTTCTGCACCTAACAATATATTTTTTTCAACATTATAGTGAGGAAAGAGACTGTTATCCTGAAAAGCTAAAGATATATTTCTGTGCTCAGGTTCGATATTTTCTTTTTTAGAGGATAACAATTTACCATTTAATTTGATTGATCCTTTATCAATTTTTTCTAATCCAGCTATTGTTCTGAGTATAGTTGTTTTTCCAATACCTGATGGACCAAGAATACATAAAGTTTCGCCCTCGTTTTCAATGTTAAAAGAGGCATTCTTAACCTTAGTTTTACCACCTATGATAAAATCAACGTTTTTAATTTCTAAAAAATTGTTAATCATTTTTCTCTCAGAATATATTTAGATGTAAGCATAATAAATGTGGTTGCAATTAAAATTAAAAATAATGAAGGTGCAGCAGCAGCCTCAAGTAAATCCTCAGATGCAGAAATATAAGCAGTTGTTGCAAATGTTTCAAAGTTAAAAGGCCTTAAAATTAGCGTAATTGGAAGCTCTCTGATTATTTCAAGAGAAATTAATATTACAACAAATAAGAGTGAGTTTCTTAAATATGGAACATGAATATTCATAAATGTTTTTTGTTTTGAATAACCAAGAAGATAAGAACTTTCATCGACGGATATGTTTATTTTTTCATAACCAGATTTAATTCCATTAAATGCCAAGGAATAAAATCTTACAAAATAAACTAAAACTAAACCAATAATAGAACCAATAAATATTTTTTTAATAGATAAGAAACCTAATGCTTGAACTATATTCTCATCGAACCAAGCTATAAAAGTTATAAACGCTAGGGCTAAAATAACACCTGGTATTGCATATCCAGAAATAGATAGAGTAGATAAGATATTTAATATTTTATTTTTTGAAACTCTATTTCCATAATTTGAAATCAAAGAGAATAATATCAAAACTAAGCTTGATAAAAATACTAAATAAATAGTATTTAAAGTAAGCGTTAAAATATTAAGATCAAAAAAGTTTTCAGGGAATTTTATTGTCCAATATAACATTTGACCTAAAGGAAATAAAAAACTCAAGAAGAATATAATTAAGCAAATAAAAAATGCATAAAAAGCTTTAGCTCCTGAAAGTTGTATTTTTTCTTTCTGTTTAAACCCACCCTTTGTATTCGAGTGGTATCTTGCTTTTTTTCTAGATAAATTTTCTAAAATAAAAATTGCAAATATAAATATTAAAAGAAAGAAAGATATTCGATTTGAAAAAGCTAAATCATCAAAAGTAATCCATGAATTATAAATTCCAGTTGTTAAAGTATTGATCGAAAAAAAGTCTACAGCACCAAATTCAGCTAAAGTTTCCATTGCAACAAGTGATAAGCCAGTAACAATTGCTGGCCTAGCTGCTGGTAAAATTAAATAATAAAAAGATTTTAATTTTGAAAATCCCAAACTTCTTCCTAAATCAATTAAATTTTGAGATTGATAAAGGAATGATGCTCTTGCGAGAATATATACATAGGCAAATAAAGAAAAGGAAAGTGAAAGAACAGCTCCAAACAAGCCATCAAATTTTGGTATATATTGGTTATAATTTCCTGGTCCAAATAAATTTTTTAAAATTGAGTACAATGTTCCATAATTCTCAAAAAAGGCTGTTAATGAATAAGCATATATGTAAGGAGGCACGGCAAAAGATAAAATCAAGGCCCATTTAAAAAAATTACTTAGTGGAAATTTATAAAATGAGACTAAATAAGCTGTGCTAGTACCAAATATAAAAGTTAGAACTAAAACACAGATTAATAAAGTAAAAGAATTAAATATATATTCGAATAAAAAGGTATCTTTTAAAATTTGATAATAATTAGAAGTATCCTCAAAAAAGCTTGAGAAAACAGTAATAATTGGGATCGCAACAATAATTGAAATTAATAAAGAACTTAGAAACCAAAAATTAACTTTTCTTAAATGCATATTTACCCTTTTTATTATTTCCAACCTGCCGCAGTCATTACTTCTAATGCTGCTGCTTGATTTTTTCCATAAGTAGAAACTTTTGTCGCTAGATCTTGTTTAAAATCTAATCCCAAGTTATTTACTACTAATGGGCTTGGTGAAACACCTGATATCATTGGAAACTCAAAAGTATTATTTGTAAAATGCTCTTGAGACTCTGGTGATAATAAAAAGTCAACTAAAGCAATAGCATTTGCTTTATTTGGTGCACCTTTAACAAGGGCAGCACAACTAATATTCATGTGTGTTCCTCTACCATCTTGGTTTGGAAAGAATGCTTTGACTTTTTTAGCTGCCTCTTGTTGTTCTGGGCCTTTTTTACCAGATAACATTAGCGCTAAGTAATAAGTATTAGCAACAGCAATGTCAGCTTCGCCAGCTGCCACAGCCATAATTTGAGCTCTGTCATTTCCTTTTGAGTCTCTAGCCATATTAGCTACAACTCCTTTTGCCCAATCTGCTGTTGCTTTTTTTCCATTGTTAGCAATTAATGAAGCTACAAGAGATTTATTATAAATATTGCTTGATTTTCTTATTACTAATCTACCTTTCCATTTTGGATCAGCTAGACCTTCATAAGACATTCCAGATAATTCAGCGCCGGTTACTCTTTCTGGTGAGTAGTAAATAATTCTTGCTCTTTTTGCTACTCCAACCCAGTGTGTTGTTCTAAAGTTTTTTGGAACTGACGACTTAATTGTTGATGAAATTAATCCACTTTGTGTCATGCCTTTTGCTTGAAAAGCACCACATCTTCCAGCATCAGCAGTAATATAAAGATCTGCAGCAGAGTCGGTACCTTCTTCGATCATTCTTTTTTCTAAAGCGCCTGATTTACCATTAATTAAATTTACTTTAATCCCTGTAGCTTTAGTGAATTTTCCATAAAGCTCAGCGTCGGCTTTATAGTGTCTTGCGTTAAATATATTGACTTCGTTTGCAGCCAAAAATGCTGGGGCAAAAAAAGTTAAAATTAATGTTAAAATAGTTATTTTTCTCACTTGTTTCCTTTTCTTTACCCTTATTGATTTGCGAATGAGAATTATTCTCAATGCGAATGATTATCAATCGCATATTTTGTCGCAGATTACAATGAATTTTTTAGTATTTTAGATTTATTTCCAGTCGCCAATCTTGCTGAATAAGAAGTTCCTAAAAGCTTGAACTCTAGCAGTATTTTTTAGGGACTGAGGGTAAACGAAATGTGCTTCTGTAATTGGTCCTTCTGATTTTGGTAGTACTTTTATAACTTTTGAAGAATTTGTTACTAAGTATTCTGGCAAAGCAGCCAAACCGACACCCGACTCTACTGCAAGCAATAATCCCATTACACTATTCACCTTCATAATTGTTTTTCTTTTTTTTCCGTCATGCATTCCAAGTTTTAAAGCCCAATCAGGATTGTAAACTGGTGATGGTGCTCCCTTTCCAAAAGAAATGAATTTATGTTTGTTTAAATCACCAATTGTTTTTGGCATTCCATATTTTTCTAAGTATTTGTTTGATCCATAAATATAATATTTTATATCAACAAGTTTTTTTTGAATATAATTAAGTTGTTTGGGTCGTCTCATAAATATTCCAATATCAGCTTGTCGTGTACTTAAATCTAATTCTTTATCATCAAAAACTAAATCTATTTCTATTTCAGGATTTAAAGTCATAAATTCCTGAATTCTTGGAGTTAACCAGTGAGTTCCAAAACTTCTTACAGTTGTAATAGTTAATTTTCCAGTTGGTTTGTTTTTTTGATCTCCCAATGATGTTTCAACTTCTTTAAGTTTGCTTATAACTTCATGAGCAGTTTTAAAAACATATTCACCGTTTTCAGTTAAAGTCAAACCTCTTGCGTGTCTCTCAAATAATTGGACTTTTAAATCTTGCTCTAATGATTGTATTTGTCGACTTATTGCTGACTGACTTAAATTTAGGTTAACTGTGGCATTTGTAAAACTACCAGCTTCAGCTACTGCATGAAAAATTTTTAATTTATCCCAATCCATTATTTATTTAAGTCCACTAATACTCTTCCAGAAATCTCACCTTTTAAAATTTTTGGATAAGTTTCTAATAATTCCTCTAGACCAACGGTTAAGATTGATTTTTCTAACAATTCAAAATCAATTAATTTTGAAGCTTCACCCCAAATAAATTCTCTTCTCTTGATGCTACAATTAGCTGAGTCCATACCCCAAAGCTTAATTCCTCTTAACATAAATGGAACTACACTTGTGTTTAACTCATTGTTATTTGCATTACCACAAACTGCTACAATCCCATTGGGTTTAGTTTGAACAATTGCGTTTGCTAAAATTTTACCACCAACGGTATCTACTACTCCGTCCCATAATCCTTTATCTAAAAGTCTTGGATCTTTGTCAAATTCAGCTCTATTTACAATGTTTTTAGCTCCAAGTGACTTAAGGTAATCTGTCTTAGAATCTTTTCCTGTAACTGCAGTTACGTTGTATCCTAGTTTTGTTAAAGCCATGATTGCTACACTCCCTACCCCTCCAGTAGCACCTGTTACCAATACATCGTTAACTTTTTCTCCTAATAAAATACTTTCCCTTGCTTGAATTGCAAAAGCACTCATTAACGATGTAAATCCTGCTGTTCCTAGGATCATTGCTTGTTTGGTTGTTAAGCTATCAGGCTTTTTTACTAAAAAATCTGCATTTACTTTTGCAACTTGTGAATAACCACCGTAAAAAATTTCACCTACTCTAAAACCTGTCAAAATTACTTCATCCCCTTCTTTAAATTTTGAATTTTCGCTTTCTAAAACTTTACCTGCAAAATCAATACCTGGAATATGAGGAAATTCTTTTACTAATCTACCACCATTTTTTAAAATCATTCCGTCTTTAAAATTTAAATCAGAATAATCTACTTGAATAGTTACATCACCGTGTTTTAAAAAACTTTTATCAATTGTTTTAACTTCTCTCGTAAAATTTTCACCCTCTTGATTTACGATTAATGCTTTAAATTGATCTGGCACTTTAATCTTTTGGTATGCTAATAAATCTTAAATATCTATTTTGATAACTAAGGTCCTCTTTAAACTGACCTAAATAATAATTAGTTACAGTGGTTGCTTGTTCTTTTTTAATACCTCTCATAGTCATACATTGATGAGTAGAATCTATTGTTACCGCTACACCTTTAGCATCTAAAGACTCCATTAAAGTTTTAGCAACTTGCATTGTTAATCTTTCTTGTGTCTGTAATCTTTTTGAAAATACTTCAACAACTCTTGCAAGTTTACTTAATCCTACAACTCTTTCTTTTGGAATATAAGCAACATGAGCTTTTCCAATAATTGGAGCCATATGATGCTCGCAGTGACTTTGAACAGAAATATTTTTTTGTATAACCATGTCGTCATAACCATCGACATCACCAAAAGTTTTATCTAAAATTTTATTCGGATCAACTTTATATCCCCCAAAATATTCTTTGTATGCCTTCATTACTCTTCTTGGAGTTTCAAGTAGTCCTTCTCTATTAGGATCTTCACCCAACCATTTCAAAATTGTTTTAAATGCCTGTTCAGCCTCTTTGTCAGAAACATCAGGTGTTTCAATTATTTTATTGTCAGTATCTTTAACTAATTTCATAGCGGCCTTTTATACAGTAATTACTTAATTTTAAAATATTTAATATAATGAGATTTATGCTAAATAGTCACTGCATATGTTCAAAAAAAGAGAAAATGTAATAGAAATTGAAGAGGGTAATCTTTTATCACCTAAATTTGATAATGATGGATTAATCCCAGTAATTACAATGTGCTCGCAGACAAAGGATGTTCTGATGCATGGATATATGAATGTTGAGGCATTAAAAAAAACAATAGAGACTAAAGAGGCTCATTATTTTAGTCGATCAAGAAATGCTATTTGGCACAAAGGTAAGACTAGTGGTTTCACACAAAAAGTTACAGAGATTAGAATTGATGATGATCAAGACTCTATTTGGTTAACCGTTGATATTGGTGATGGAGCAAGTTGCCATGTTGGTTATCGATCATGTTTTTATCGATCTATTCCGATGGGACCAATTGAAAATGGTCGAAAAGTTGAAATGAAATTTTTAGAAGATGAAAAAAAATTTGATCCCGAAGAAGTGTATAAAGGTCAACCCAATCCCACTAAGATTTAAATGACTAAAGAAACAGAGATTAATTTAGAACAAATTAAGCCTTTTGGTCCAACAATATTAAAAGTAAATATTCCAGAACAAATTCTTAATGCTCTAAATGAATATACAGATAAAATTATTTCTAATAAAGAAAAATCTGAAAAACTTAATCACGGAAAAAATTTAGTTGCTGATGTAACTCAAGAGTTAAAAATTGAAAATGAGTTTGCAACTAAATGCGGTTGGGCTAATTTTTTAGCGAAGTGTACTCAAAGATGGCTTTACAAGTCGATGGGTCAAAAAATTACAAAATTTGAAATTATTCAAACGTGGATAGTTAGACAATTTAAAAATGAACATAATCCAATTCATTGGCATGGCGGACATCTCTCTGGTGCAGGTTTTTTGAAAACTCCAAAATCATGGGGTAAACATATTCAAGATAAAGGTCAAAATATTTATAAGGGTGGTAATTTAAATTTTGTTCATGGAAATCACCAATTTTTGTCTAATAGTATTTATGAGGTTAAGCCACAGGTAGGTGAGTTTTTTATATTTCCAAATTATCTAATGCATACGGTTTATCCTTTTAATGGATCTGATGAAGAAAGAAGGTCAATATCTTTTAATGCAAGAATAGATCCCAAAATTTATGATGTTTATCAAAGAAGTGGATAATGACGATTTCTGCAAAACAAAATAACAATAAAAAAAATGTTCTAGGTGAAGATTTAGAAGAATGCTCTAATGATCCATTAACTGGATGGTTTAGAGACGGTTGTTGTAATACAGATGAAAATGATCATGGTGTGCATACTGTTTGTGCAAAAGTAACAACTGAATGTTTAGAATGGTTAAAAGAAGCAGGTAATGATTTAATTACCCCTCACCCAGAATTTGGATTTCCTGGTTTAAAGGATGGAGATGGTTGGTGTTTATGTGCTAGCTGGTATGCAAAAGCTGTTGAGGCTGAAAAGGCTTGTCCTATTTTCTTGAAAAGAACTCATCAAAATACCTTGAAATATGTTCCAATTGAAACTTTAAAAAAGTTTGCAATAGATTTATCTTAATTTACATATTTCCGTATTTTGGTCCACCTCCACCTTCTGGAGTTACCCACACAATATTTTGTGAAGGTTCTTTGATATCACAAGTTTTACAATGAATACAATTTTGAGAATTGATCACAAATTTATTTACATCATTTTCTTTTTGAACTTCATAAACACCTGCAGGACAATATCTTTGAGCAGGTTCATCAAATTTTTCTAAAGTATAATTAATTGGTAAATTAGGGTCTTTAAGTTTTAAATGAACTGGCTGATTATCTGCATGATTTGTACCTGTTAAATAAACTGAACTTGTTTTATCAAAAGTTAAAACATTGTCGTATTTTGGGTAATCTATTTTTGGCATATCTTTAGCAGGTTTTAAAGTTTCGTGATCCGCATGTTTATGTTTAAGAGTGAAAGGCAATTTTCCTCTAAATAAAATTTGATCTATACCTGTAAATATTATTCCTAAAATTAATCCCCAACTAAAACTAGGTTTGACATTTCTTGCTTCAAACAATTCTTTGTAAAGCCAACTATTTTTAAACTTTTGATCAAATATGGATAAATCTTTATTTTCTTTTAAATGCTCATTAATAGTTTCAGCAGCTATCATTCCACTTTTCATAGCTGTATGAGAACCTTTAATTTTAGGCATGTTTAAAGTCCCCGCATCGCAACCAACGAGCAATGCTCCTGGCATAAACATCTGAGGTAAACTTTGAAAACCCCCTTCAATTAAAGCTCTTGCACCGTATGAAATTCTTTTTCCACCTTCTATAATTTTCTTAATAGCTGGATGAGTTTTAAATCTTTGAAACTCATCATATGGAGATAAGTGAGGATTTTTGTAATCTAAACCAATGACATATCCTAAGAAAATCTGTTTATTTTCTGCATGATACATAAAGCTTCCTCCATAAGTACTGTTATCTAATGGCCATCCGGCTGTATGCATCACTAGACCTTCTTCGTGATTATTCTCATCGATCTCCCAAATTTCTTTAAAGCCTATTCCATATTGTTGTGGATCTTTACCTTTGTTTAAGTCAAATTTTTGAATTAGCTCTTTTCCTAAATGACCTCTACAACCCTCAGCAAAAACTGTAACCTTTCCTAATAATTCAATGCCTGGTTCAAAACTGTCTTTTTTATTTCCCTCTTTATCAATACCCATATCTTGAGTAGCAACACCTTTTACAGATCCATCATCATTATATAAAACTTCACTAGCTGGAAATCCTGGAAAAATTTCTACACCTAAATTTTCTGCTTGTTCAGCAAGCCATCTACATAAATTTGCTAAACTTATAATATAATTTTTATGATTTTGTTGTACCGCTGGTAGCAACCAAGTTGGCCAACTTAATGATTTTGTTTTTCCTAAAAATAAAAACTTTTCTTTTGTTACCTTAGTTTTAATTGGTGAATTTAATTCTCTCCAATTAGGTAGTAGTTCATCTAAGGCACGTGTCTCAAAAACATTACCACTTAAAATATGTGCTCCTATTTCTGAAGCTTTCTCAAGTATGCAAACATTCAGATTAGGATCTAATTGTTTTAATTTTATTGCTGTTGATAAACCTGATGGCCCCCCACCAATGATCACCACGTCATATTCCATCGATTCCCTAGACATAAACTAGTTTTTAACTGTAAGGATTATTTTTGTATAGTGTTTAATTTGTTCAGCTCTGCCATGAACTGCGGCAGTGCTTCAAATAAATCAGCTTCGAGACCATAATCTGCAACACTAAATATTGGAGCCTCTCCATCTTTATTGATTGCGACAATTACTTTACTTTCTTTCATTCCTGCTAAATGCTGGATCGCTCCTGAAATTCCAATTGCGATATATAGATCAGGTACAACAACTTTTCCAGTTTGACCAACTTGATGATCATTACTTATATAGCCAGCATCTACAGCGGCTCTTGATGCACCGATTGCTGCTCCTAGTTTGTCTGCAACTTCTGTTATTAATTTAAAATTATCTCCACTCTGCATTCCTCTACCACCTGAAACAACAATTCTTGCAGTGCCTAACTCTGGTCTATCGGATTTAATTTCTTCTCTCTTTATAAATTTTGTATTTGAAAATTCTTCACCAGCCTCACCTTTTTCAATTGTTGCGGTTCCACCAGAACTTTCACATGGTTCAAAAGATGTAGGTCTAATTGTTATACATTTCTTAGCATCATTTGTTTTCACTGTAGCAAAAGCATTTCCCGCATAAATTGGTCTTAAAAAAGTATCTGGTGAAATCACTTTTATAATATCACTGACTTGAGAAGTATCTAAATGAGCTGCAATTCTTGGCATCAAGTTTTTACCAAATGTATTTGCAGAACAAACTATGTGAGAATAGTTTCCTGCAAGTTTTACTATTGCTGGTGCAAAGTTTTCTGCTGTAAAATTTTCATAATGCGGAGCTTCTATGCTAATCACTTTCTTAATTAGTGGTAATTCGGAGAGTTTTTTAGCAGCAGTTTCGCTGTTTTGACCAATAATCACCGCATGAACATCGGCATCAATTTGAGAAGCAGCGGTTGCAGCATTTAATGTAAAGGGCCTAAGCTCTTTATTATTATGCTCTGCTATAAGTAAGACTGCCATTATATAACTTTTGCCTCATTTTTTAATTTTTGAACTAGTTCAGCAACATTAGCTACCTTGATACCAGCTTTTCTCTTAGGTGGTTCTTCAACTTTTAATTGCTCTATTCTGGGTTTGATATCAATTCCTAAATCTGAAACATTTATTTCTTCTATTGGTTTTTTCTTGGCCTTCATAATATTTGGTAACGATGCATATCTTGGTTCATTTAGTCTTAGATCACAGGTTACAATTGCTGGAATATTAATTTGAATGGTTTCAAGACCTTCATCAATTTCTCTAGTAACTTCTAAAAAATTATCTTTTATTTCTATATTTGATGCGAAGGTTGCTTGCGGCCAATTTAATAAAGCACTTAACATTTGACCAGTTTGATTACAATCATCATCTATTGCTTGTTTACCCATAAAAACTAAGTCAGGTTTTTCTTTTTCTACAATCTTTTGTATGATTTTTGAGACAGCTAAAGGTTCCAGCGCCCCTTCTGTTTTTACATGAATTCCTTTATCTGCTCCAACCGCTAAAGCTTTTCTTACAGTTTCTTGAGCTTTCTCTTCTCCAACTGTTATTGCAACAATCTCTGTTGCTTTACCAGCCTCTTTTATTTTAACTGCTTCTTCAATAGCATTGTCATCAGGTGGATTAGTTGACATTTTCACATTATCTGTAACTACACCTGAACCGTCTTCTTTAACTCTAATTTGAACGTTGTAATCAATTACTCTTTTTACAGCGACTAAAATTTTCATTATGCTCTCAATAATTTATTTTCTGTATCGTATGGGCTTTCTTCTAATACTGTAGCCTCATACATTTCTCCCAAGATATCAACTTGTAATTTGTCGCCCACATTTGCAAAATCAGGTTTAACCATTGCTAACGCTATTGATTTATCTAATCTAAAACCAAACTCTCCTCCTGTAGCTCTTCCAACAACCTTGTTATCTTTATATATGGGGTTATTCCCTAAAACATCTGCATCTTTTGTGTCATGCACTTCAAGAGTAACTAATTTGTTGTCAAATCCCTTCTCTCTCCATTTATTTAAGGCTTCCAATCCAATAAAATTTCCTTTGTTTGGATGAATAAATCTATCCAAACCAGATTCGTAAGGTGAGTATTCAATTGATAGTTCTGTGCCTACAAGTTTGTATGATTTTTCTAATCTTAAACTGTTCATAGCTCTTATGCCAAAAGGTTTTATTCCTAAATCCTTACCTGCATCCATTAATTTATCAAAAATATGATTTTGATACTCAATTGGATGGTGCAATTCCCATCCGAGTTCACCAACAAAATTTACTCTCATTGCATTAACTGGAGCGTAACCAACATTAACTTTTTTAGCAGTTAACCATTTAAAATTTTCATTAGAAAAATCATCAGTAGAAACTTTTTGCATTAGATCTCTAGCTTTTGGACCGGCCACCACAAGTACACCAGTACTATTAGTTAAGTCCTCAAATATTACCGAACCATCTGTTGGCATCCATTTTTGTATCCAATCATGATCCAGTCTTAAATTTGCTCCTGCAGAAACAAGGTAATAACAATTTTCAGCCTCTTTCATAATAGTAAACTCAGAATGCACACCACCTTTAGTATTTAAAGCATGGCATAAATTTATTCTGCCAATTTTTTTTGGTAATTTGTTTGCAACTAAAAAATCTAAAAATTCCTCTGCTTTGGGTCCTTTTATTCTGCATTTTGCAAATGCTGTCATATCTAATAAACCAACATTTTCCCTAACATTTTGACACTCTTTCTTGATTGCATCGAACCATTTTGATCGTCTAAACGACCAATCATCTTTTTGTTCCATGCCATCTGTTGCAAAAAAATTAGGTCTTTCCCAACCAAATTTTTGTCCAAAAACTGCTCCCAAATTTTTCATTCTTTCATAACAAGGTGCTGTTCTTAAAGGTCTTGCTGCTGGCCTCTCTTCATCAGGATAGTGAGTAATAAATACATGACTATATGCTTCTTCATTTTTTGCTTTTAAGTATGACTTAGTTGCATAATTTCCATAACGTCTTGGTTCAACTCCCAACATATCAATAGTCGGTTCGCCGTCCACAATCCACTCTGCTAATTGCCAACCAGCTCCACCAGCTGCAGTAATTCCAAAACTGTGACCTTCATTAATCCAAAAATTTTTTAATCCCCATGCTGGGCCTACGATTGGATTTCCATCAGGTGTGTAACAGATTGCACCATTATAAACTTTTTTTACACCAACTTCTCCAAAAGCAGGTACACGGTGAATAGCTCCTTCTATATGTGGAGCCAATCTATCAAGATCTTCTTGAAATAATTCATATTCTGAATTTTTTGACGGTCCTTCTACGTAACAAGCTGGTGCACCATCTTCATAAGGTCCTAAAATTAATCCACCTGCTTCCTCTCTCATATACCACCTGCTATCACTGTCTCTTAAAACTCCCATTTCTGGAAGCCCTTCTTTTTTTCTTTTTTGAATTTCTGGGTGAGGTTCGGTCACTATGTATTGATGCTCGACTGGAATTACTGGGATATCTAAACCTACCATTTCACCAGTTTGTCTTGCAAAATTTCCAGAGCATGAAATTACATGTTCACATTCAATTGAACCTTTATCTGTTTCCACAACCCAACCATCTTTGGTTTGTTTCATACTAATTACAGCTGTGTTTCTATAAATTTCTGCACCTCTATTTCTTGCTCCTGTTGCTAGAGCTTGGGTTAAATCAGCAGGTTGAATATATCCATCTTCTGGGTGTTGTATTGCTCCAACTAAATCATCTGTATGACATAGAGGCCAAATTTCTTTTACTTGTTTTGGTGATAAAAATTTTACGTCGACACCAATGGTTTGAGCAACACCTGCATATTGATGATACTCATCCATTCTGTCTTTAGTACTAGCTAATCGAATATTTGAAACAACACTAAAACCGACACTCTTTCCTGTCTCTTCCTCTAATGTTTTATAAAGATTAACAGCATATTTATGAAGCTGTCCAACAGAATAACTCATGTTAAACAAAGGTAATAAACCAGCTGCATGCCAAGTTGACCCTGAAGTTAATTCTTTTCTTTCAACTAAAACAACATCAGACCAACCTTTTTTTGCTAGATGATAAAGAGCACTAACTCCTACAACCCCACCACCAACAACTACAACTTTGGTTTTTGTTTTCATTGAGCGATTCCTACTAAATTTTCATTAATTACGAAACAAAAATGTATCAACAAGATATCAGATTGAGCTACCTAGAGGTATTGGATTTGAAACCATAGTTGTAAGCCAACAATCCTTTAATTCTCCCTCAAGAATGTATTTTTCAACTTGCCAATTAAATTTATGATAAATTTTATTTTTATCTAGAATAATCACCTCAAATTGTGCCAATTTATCATTACTGCTTAATTCAGTTATTGTATGACTTAAATGGTCAATCATCATTTGATATGAATTTCCTTTAAGCATTCTTTTAAAGTTATTTAATGGCCCTGTAACTTTTTTGTTATTTGGATGTGCAAAATTCCATGTCTGTTCAATGCCGCTATCTTGATAATTTAAATCATTTTGTTGAAGTCCAGTTAGTTGAATTTTAACAACTTCTTTAGGTTTGATATTTTTATCAGGATTTAACAAATCAGCTTTGGAAAAACTTGTTAATAGAAATAATAAAATAAATACTTTAAATGTTATTTGCAGTTTCTTTAACATCTTCTAAAAATTCTTGTCTCTTTGCATCGCTAACAAATGGTACCGCAAAATACCTTCTGTAGATAATGTTATATATGCCACACATGTGAAAAACTCCTCTTTTCAATCTTCGAATAGGCAAATTTAAAAAGAAAGTTGTGATAGCTAATCTTGGAGAGCCATATGTGCAAAATATTATTGCTTTTTTTTGCTTTAAATTACCAATTGGATATCCGTAGTTTCCAACCAACTTTTTAAACTTAAATGCCCAAGGTGGTGCTAGAACTTTATCAATCCAACCTTCAACAATAGCAGGCATTCTAAAATTCCAAATTGGAGCGATCAAGACAATGATATCAGAATTTTCAATTCTTTTTCTATGATCAAGAACTTCTTGATCAGGTTCCTCACCTGCAAATACTGGATTAAATTTTTCTTTATATAAATCGACTACGTCTACGGAATTACCATTTAGCTCTACTTGTTTGATAAATTCATTTTTAATTGCAGCATTAAAAGAATTATCTTTGTAATGACCATAAATTAAGAAGACTTTTTTCATAGATACGTATTAGCTCAATAATCAAAAAAAACTAATAAATATTTATGAATATTTGTAATAGCTACTCTGCAGTTTTGTATTTGCTGTTGTTAATGATAAAGACAAATAAAATTGGAAGTATTAACGTTAATAAAGTTACCACAATTAATAAAATTCCTAGTTCAGAGTAGTCTGCGGTGGTTTGGATTTCACCACTAACTTTATCTTTAACTTCTCTTGTAACAGTGAAGACTTGATTTAAATATTTAGTTCCTAATGCACTTGCTGACAATGCAAGGTTGGTAAAAGATGCAAAAACTGCAAAAAATGTTGCTTTTAAATGCGCTGGAGCATTCTTTGCAATCCATGCAAGCAAAGGTATCATCGATATTTGACCTAAAGGAGACTCTAATGCTGTATTTATTAACGCAATGAATTTTGCATCCACGACACCTCCAGTTAGAGAACTTGTCCAATTGTGAAATCCATAATACATCCCCACACTAGGCAAAAACAAAATTGAACCAGCAATACTTAAAATAACTATTATTTTTGCGATAGAATTTTTAGCCATAAATGGCCTTAATAATACAATTCCAGCTAAAGTTAGAACCGATGCCAGTAATGATAAAACAGAAAAAAATTGTTCATTAAACTTAAGAACATCTATTTCAAACCAAGTTAGTCCCGGCCCTGGACTAGGCATGGCTCTAAAAATAAAAATTATTACAGCTGTTCCAACAATAGTTAACCTTAATTCTTCTGGTAGTTCTTTAATAAGTTTAAACATTAAAAAAAGAATGATTACTACTGAACCAATAAAAACAATTTCTTGAGCAAATGGGACATTGAATGATCCAACAGAAAGGGTAAAAATAACAAAGATTAAGCTTCCACCTAAAATCCACCAATTGACTTTTGTTTTCTCTGTCCCTCTTTCGTTTTTAAATTCTAACCCTTGTGATTTTAATATCTTAATTTTTTTATTTCTAAGATAATTTGCGAGAATTACACCAAAGATTGAAACTAATGGAATAATTAAAGCATAAATGTAAATAGAACCGTATAAATTAATTTTTTCAGCTTGCTCTAAACTTTCAACATCTCTGAATAAAATAACATTTGCTAATGCAACTAAAACTGTTCCACCAATTATTGCAAATCGACCAAGTGTTTGCATTGTAGTGTGCATAATTTTTACTTGGTCTTTACTATAATCTATTCCTTGTTCGTCTGATAAAGGAACTGCTTCAACAGTCATTGCATCTGCAACTACATCCTGAACAACATATCCAACTGGAGCTAAAATAACACTAATGACAAACCAAGTTTCAACAGAAAATATTTCTGCCATGGTTTCAGTATGAATAATTAATCCGTACATAATCATCAAACTTAAAGCTATAAGGCTAGCCCCTAAATAAACCATATAGTTTTTTCTTTCCCAAATAAGATCGACAAGATGACCTAAAGGCATTTTTAATGCCCAGGGTATACCTGCCCAAAAACCAAGACCTGCAAGAAAAGCAGCTGATAAATTTAAATAATCTTTAACAAAAAAAGTTCCAACTATACCTGTGAGACCTGAAATACCAGCAGCCACATAAACCATTAGTGGAGGCAGATAAGTCCATTTAAACTGACGACCTAAATCTAAAAAGGTGTTATCTAAAAATTTTAATATTGTATTCATTAGTCACTAAGAACAGGGAAAGCTTGTCTTACTTTTAAAAAATATTTCTGATATTCCATTTTTGTACATTTGTTCTCAACATACTCCATATGATTTTGCTCAACTAACTCTCTTGCGTTTTCATCACGAATTCCAAGTTGTAACCATAATACTTTAGCGCCAATTTTTACAGCATCCTCAGCAATTCCTAATACTTCTTTCGATGGTCTAAATATATCAACTATATCCACGTTTTCCTCAATATCAGTTATTTTAGCATACACTTCTTCACCTAAAATTTTTTGACCCTTAGCTGATGGGTTTACTGGATAGACTTTGTATCCATATTTCTGCATATACTTCATTACAATAGTAGACGGTTTGGTTTGATCGTTGCTAACTCCAACCATTGCAATACTTTTGTATTTTGAGAGAATATCTTTGATTTGACTCATGATTATCTATTACTTTTGATTTGTTCTTCACAAAATTTCTTTGCCTCTTCTAAATCAGTAATTTTGGTATCAGAAAGTTTTTGGCTCGCGGCTAGACACGCATCTACAGCTCTTTTAGTGTTATAATCGTTAAAATTAAAAACTAAGAACATTCCAAATATAATTAAGATAATGATGAAAAAATTTTTTTTGTTCATTATTATTTATTTTTCCAGACAGGCTTTCTTTTTTCTAAAAAAGCTGAAATACCTTCTTTGGCATCCATTGCCATCATATTAACTGTCATCATTTTGCTAGTATGCGCATAGGCTTTTCTCAAAGGCATTTCTAATTGCTTGTAAAAGGTTTGTTTGCCTATTTTAATTGTTAAATTAGACTTTGAAGCAATTTTTTTAGCTATATTTAATACTTCTTTGTTAAGTTTTTGTTTTGAATAATAATCATTAATTAATCCTATTTCCTTTGCATAATTTGCTTTAATAGGTTCGCCAGTAAGTAACATTTTCATCATGGGCTTTCGATTTATTTTTCTACTTACTGCTACCATTGGTGTACTACAAAATAATCCAATATTAACTCCTGGAGTTGCAAATAAAGCATCTTTAGTACTATAAGCTAAATCACAACTAGCTACTAATTGGCACCCAGCTGCAAAAGCGGCGCCATGAACTTTTGCGATTACAGGTTTTCTACCTTCAACAATTTGAAGCATAACCTTTGAACAAAGATTAAAAAGTTTTTGATATTTTCCTCTTTTTTTTAATCCTCTAACCTCTTTTAAATTGTGACCTGCACTAAACCCTTTGCCTGCTCCTTCAATTATTATAACTTTAACTTTTTTGTCTGAGTCTAATTTTTTTAATGCACTTAATAAGTCATTAAGATTTTTAAATGATAATGAATTATAAGTTTTTGGCTCATTGATTAATATTGATGAAATTTCACTATTAAGTTTAACAATTTTTATATTACTATTCATTGTAATTACTTTAATTTGCCCTCTTCTCTCATCTTGGCTCTAATTTTTGTAGCTGAAATTTTTTGAGTTTCTTCATCTAATACTATTTCTTCTATTTTGTATCCGACCCCTCTGCCATAACAAATATTTGTGATATTCGGTACTACCATAATCTTAAACCTGCCTTCAAATTCGGGATTTAATCTTTCTTCTATATTTTTTTTCACTGTATCAAAATCAAATGGATTATCGTCTACACCCTGTACATCTCTTATTTGAATACAAACTTGACCTGTTTTTTTAATAATTTCTTTAAATAAAGTATAATGACCATCATGAAACGGCTGCCATCTTCCAAGCATTTGTGCAGTTGGTTTTTTATTGTCCCATTTGTAAGTCATTTTTTATCTCCTGAATGATTTTTAAAGCCCAATTCTTAGCATCTTGAGTAGTAACATGATAATTAAATGTCTTTGGTTTCACAAACATTTGATTTGTGTCCTGAAATCGACCCTCTTTAATTGTATCTACCCAAATTATGTAATCTGCTGGGAACAAACTTCTTGCCTCAGGTGTGGGAGCAATAAAATCTGCAATAACATAATGTCCTTCAGCCTTTATTTTTAATGCAAAATCTGCCATTCTTTTTGCTTGTCTAATCCTACCTTCTTCTGAAAAATCCCAATCATCAGCAGCTTTTCTCACCTCGTCAGCATTAAGTCTTTTTGCATTCAAGAGTGGTGCTAATTCATTTGCTAAAGTTGTTTTACCTGCGCCTGGTAAACCCATTACTAAAATGATTTTCATACCCTCTATATAAACTAAACTTAGCCTTCACATCAATGTTGAATTTCTTTGACAGCTTTTTCAAAACAGATAATGATCTGAGAAATGAATTTTTCTCTAGAAATTGGTCCAAACACAGATGTTGATGCTGTCCCTGCATTAAGTGATGTTTACATCACTATGTTGCCTGGTGGAGACTATAGAGAAACTGCAGAAAAAGCCTCGGAACTTGTTAAAAAAGGATTTAATCCAGTTCCCCACTTTCCAGCAAGATCAATGCATGATGCTAATGAACTTAAAGATTATGTTTCTAGATGCAAAGATGGTGGAGTTAAGCAAGTTTTAATTATTGGAGGTGGAAGAGATCCTGCAGGAAAATTCGAGAGTTCATTTCAACTTTTAGAAACAGGTTATTTTGAAAAAATGAAAATCGGAATAGCCGGACATCCTGAGGGTAGTCCTGATATATCCGACTCTGAATTAGAAAAAGCTATGATAGATAAAAAGCCTTACGCTGATTATATTGTAACCCAATGGTTACTTGATCCTCAGCCTATCATAGATTTTATTTCTAAACAAAGCGTACCAGTGCATGTTGGAATTACTGGGCCCTTAAAAATATCTAGCTTAATAAAATTTGCTAATATTGTGGGGGCAAAAAATTCCATTAACTTTCTTAAATCTAATTTTACTAAGGCGTTAGATTTATTGAAACCTAAAGACCCTAATGATTTAATTGGGAAAGTTAAATCACATACTGATAACTTCCACATTTATACATTCGGCGGCTTGAAGGAAACTAACAAGTGGTTGAAGGAGAATAGTTATGTCTAATGAATTTGACTATACTAAATTAAAGCATGTTACTTCTGTTGATCAATCAGACAGAGAAGTACCATATAATTTAAGACAAAGTGGGCCAACGAAAGTTGAAATGTTAATTTCAACGAGAGTGAGAAAATCACCTTATTGGCATTTATCAATGCAGGCAGGATGTTGGAGAGCAACAGTCTATAATCGTATTTATCATCCAAGAGGTTATGTAAAACCTGAAGATGGTGGCGCAATGGTAGAGTACGATGCAATTGTTAATCATGTAACTATGTGGAATGTTGCTGTTGAAAGACAAATAAGAGTGAAGGGTCCAGATGCAGAAAAATTTACTGACTATGTTATTACAAGAGATGCAACTAAAATTTCTCCAATGAGAGCAAGATATGTAATTTTATGCAATGCTTATGGTGGAGTTTTAAATGATCCAATTCTTCTAAGAATTTCTGAAGATGAATTTTGGTTTTCTTTGTCCGACTCTGATATTGGAATGTATTTACAAGGGGTGAATGCAGATGGAAGGTTTAATTGTACTGTTGAAGAAATAGATGCATGTCCAGTTCAAATTCAAGGACCAAAGTCAAAAGCTTTAATGAAAGACCTTTGTGGAGATCAAGTTGACTTTGATAATATGCCTTTCTATGGATTGGCTGAAGCTAATGTGGGGGGAAGAAGTTGTGTGATTTCTCAATCTGGTTTCTCTGGTGAAGCTGGGTATGAAATATATTTAAGAGATGCAACTTTGTATGCTGAAGATATGTGGAATGCTGTTCTAGATGCAGGAAAAAAACACAGTCTAATGGTTATTGCTCCCGCTCACCATCGAAGAATTCAAGCCGGTATTCTTTCATGGGGACAAGATATGGATCAACAGCATAATCCTTTTCAATGTAATTTAGGATACCAAGTTTCTTTATCGGGAAAAGGAGAATGGAATAAAAAAGGAGACTACGTAGGTAAAACAGCTTTAGAAAAAATGAAAGTAGATCTTGTAGATGGAAAGAAGCCTTATAAATTACAATTAGTAGGATTGGAATTTGGTGGAAAACCAATTGAAGACTATGCACCTGACTTTTGGTTAGTATCTCCTGAAGGTGGTGGTGATCCTGTAGGATTTATTACTTCTCCCTGGTATCACCCTGAAAAAAAACAAAACATTGCAATGGGATATGTGCCGTTTGATGGAACTTTAAATTCAAATGGTTTTCCTAAAGGTAAAGTTGGAACAAAATTTAAAGTTCATTTACCTGAGCAGTACTCGGAAAAAGCTGGAGTTCCAGTTGACGCAGTTGTAGTTGATATTCCATTTAAAGAGTCTTTTAACGCAAACACAAGGGAAGTTGTAAAAGGCTAAAAATATTATGGGGGAGCAAAGTTTAACTCCCCCACAAAATCAATGACAAAGGGGTTTTTAATAGCAATTTGCATTACGATTGCGATTGCATTAATAGTATTTCCCTTGATAGTTTCATATAAAGCACAAAAAGATAAAAAGAATAAAAAATAATGTTTGGTGAATTTTTAAATATAATTTTTAAATCAATAAAATTAGATAAAACGCTTTATTCAGATAATAAAAATTTTACTGAAGCCTCAATTTATTTTGCAGGTATTATAATGATTTTAGATGGTGTAGCTGGAGCAGTTGCAGCGAACACAATTATCAAAACTGCGGTTGCTATGTCAGGACTGACAGCAATTATTACATGGTTAATTTGGGCAATTTTTATTTATGTTATCGGTGTAAAACTATTTCCAGATAAACAAACAAAAGTTTCATTTAAAAAAGTTTTAACTGCAGTTGGTTATGCACATGCTCCTGGATTATTAAGATTTTTTGCAGTTACACCAGATTTAATGATACCAATAATATTTCTTACACAATTTTGGATATTTGCAGGTCTAATTATTTCAACAAAACAAATATTAAATTTAAAATCTAATTTTAAATCTTTTGGGATTATTCTATTATCTTTTTTGATAATAGCATTTTTATCAATTTCTTTTGTAATGAGTAGAATGAATATGTTGCCAGTTAGTCAAATAAGTTAAAGTGGAAAGATAGTTTTTGAAACCCTGCAGGACTTACAGAGTTTAAACCCTGTCATTATTAGATTTTGAAATACGCTTTCATCCTCTTTTTTACATTCATCACAAATATTATTTAAATCTTTATTAATATTGTCTTTCTTGTCTTTTTCTAAATCTTTAGTCATTATCTGTTAAACCTGCTCCTGCAGCACCTTTTTTCAGACTGTCCGTTTCTTCCACAAAGGTATTTTCAGATAATTTATATAAACTTCTCCATTCCTCGTCGCTAAAGTTATCTTTATTTTCAACAAAATTAATCTCCAAATTCTTAGAATTTTTAGGAAATTCCAATTCTAAAACATTAGAATATATATTCACATTTAAATTTAATAGGATTTCTTTTTCATCAAATTTGACATTTATTTTTTTCCCAATAATTTCTGAAGATCTGCTCAAAAATGATAAAAAAAGTATTGGATAAGCTATGTTTGAAAAATATATTTTTTGGTAATTTTCTAAAGTTTTTAGTTGATCCAAAAAACCAATCCCCAAAATAATTGGACAATAAGGACTTGAAGGAGATGAGTTTGACTGATTAATTAAACTTAAATTCTCATAATTATTTTTTATTTTATCATGAAAATAAGAATTTAGATGCTTGATGCCAGGTAAACCAAACATCTCTAACTGTCTAATACATTTACCAATCTCTTCAGATTCACCCCAAGAAAATCCTGCAGCTTTTGAGGCTCTTTTAGCTGTGGTTTCAATTTCGCTTAAGGATTTCATTTTTTAAATACTTGTCCTGTAGACCCACTGTTCATCATAATTTTTTAGTTCATCAGGTAGTGGTGCTCCTTGGAACATACAAATTCTTAACCATTTATCTGATCGTGGATCAAATTTTAAAGCTCCAAAAAAAGACAACTTTAATCTAAGCATATCTATAGGCATTATATTTTTACCAATAGTATTGTCCTGAATCTCAGAGTATGGAAATTTTTCAACAATAAATACTCTTCTGACAATATGCCTAAGCTCAGGATTTATAGACAGAAATTCTGCAACGGTAGAAATATTTGTTGTATTTAATAATTTTTCGTAAAGTTTTTTTACGTCTCTAGCTATTGCAAGTGGTTGCTCTAATTCAGATCCACTTTCTTCAAATCTATCAGCTAGTCTTGGCTCTTCCTTATTCTTTGAAATAAACCAAAAGTTTTGGGTATTTTGCTTTTTATCAAAGTTTATTTTTAAAATATTTGAATATCTTTTTTCAATAATATTTCGTAATTCCTTAAGACTTCTGCTGCTGGGGATGGTAAAGTATTTATCCTCTTCTGAGCTCATCTGAGTGATTAATGGAGTAGTTATTTCATTATATGGTTCCATCATTATTGAAACTACGTACTCAATACATTCCTCACATGTTTCATTTTCTAACCAAAGATATATGTTGTTAAAAGGATATTCGTCTTCAAAATCAAAAGATTTATCAATAAATTTGATGAATTTTTTTATGTCTTTCAAAAGATTTTTAATTTTAATTTGTTGGTACTCACTATCCGTATTCCAGCTAGTAATATTTGTTAAAGATTTTTTAATACAATCAACAAATAAATCACTTTCTTTTTTCTTAACTGTCTTTATTTCTCTAATTTTTTTTAAAGCTATCTCCCTACTCAATACCCAATTATTCAACAAGGTTGGGTGATTAACTATAAATGGGGCCATGCCTAATCCAGTAGAATTGCCAATACCTAAATTTTTACAAATCTTTTTATCTAATTTGACAGCTTTACTTGGGTTTTTATGATGAGCAACATGGTTTACTTGATCAAATGTGAATTGTCTAACCAGATAAACAAGCATCATTTCTAGTCTAAAAGGTCCATTAATTTCTTCTCTATTTTTGATCCTAAAACGATCTGCAAGACCAAATTTTCCAGATCCATATACTGCTGTTGTTCTGTACAAGTATCCAACTTTTGATAGCAATTCTAAATCTGGTTGTTTACCTTCACTTAATTTTTCAACAACATGATTGAATACTCGGACAGATTTATTTGCTCTTGATAATGTTAATTCTTTAAATGAAAGTCTACCAACTTCCTGCTTTGGAACTTCATTTTTAAGTCTATCGATATCTTTTTGAGTAGGGACACCATCATGTAAAGTAAATGCTGCATCCCATTTTGTTGCAATTACTCTATCTGATCTTTCATTATCTTTTATCTCATTTGCAAAACAAACTAGTGAATAGGTTCTTTTATCTTTTCTAAAAGAGTAAACTGCTTCTCCATAACCAAATTTATCTAAATTAAACAAATCTCTTTTATACTCCCAGTCTTTAAATTCATTTAGAAAGCTTCTTAAAAAAGATAATTTAGACTGATGAAATGATCCCAATCTAGATAACTTCATTATCGTGTTGGGATCTCTAAGTTGAACTTTCATAACTATATTAATTTATAGAAATTGTACCAATTGTTTCCAAGTATTCCATTTGTCTCTTCGTCAGAAAATCCAACTTTTCTAAGCCCTTTTTCAATATTTAAAAAGCCTCTTGCATCCTTAAACCATTGAGGTTGTTTAGGAAAACCAGCTTTGTTTTTAGTTCCTTCGCCAAAATTTGTACTTTTAGACCATGTACCATTTCTCATCCATTCAACGACACTATCAGGTTGTTGAAGGCAAAGATCAGATCCAATACCTATTTGTTTTATATTCATTATTTCAGCTGTCTTAGCAACCATCTCACAAAAGCTTTCAAGAGTACAATTTGTATTATTTTTCAAATGATGAGGATATAAAGATAGCCCCAAGATACCTCCACTATCACTTAAAATTTTTAACAAATCAGAGGATTTATTTCTTTTTGCAGGATGCCAAAAAGATGGGTTTGCATGTGTTATTGCTATTGGTTTTTGACTTAACTCTATTGCATCAATTGTGCTTTTCTCTGCAGAATGAGACATGTCAATTACCACACCTACTCTATTCATTTCCTTTATAACTTCACGACCAAAATTAGTAACCCCACTATCTATCTTTTCATAACAACCAGTAGCTAATAATGATTGGTTGTTATAAGTAAGCTGCATAAATCTACAACCAAGTTTATGTATTTTTTCAACTAATTTAATATCATCCTCTATTGGAGAGCAATTTTGAAAACCAAAAAAAATTGCTGTTTTATTTTCTTTATTTGCCTTGTCTATATCTTTGTAATCCCATCCTTGAAATATGATGTCTGAATTATCTTTAAAAAGTTTTTCCCACTTTTTAGTTTCAGTTAATAATTCATTGTAATCTTCATGATAAACTATTGTAACGTGAACAGCATCAAGACCAGCAGTTCTATTAAACTCGAAGGTTTCTCTTGACCAATTACAATACTGTAGATTATCAATTTTAAAATTCATATTAATTTAACTCTAATCAATATGTTTTTTAAATACTATTAATTTTATTGAAATTTTAAATTAATTTTGAAATAAAGTAATACTTAAAATTCCATGAAAAAAAATAAAAATCTAAAAGTTTCAATTGTTATGGGCAGTCAGTCTGATTACAAAATTATGCAGCTAGCAGAAAAAACACTTAAAAAAATTGGTGTTTCTTTTGAAACAAAAATTATATCAGCACATAGAACTCCAAAGAGAATGTATGATTATGCTTTAAAAGCCGAAAATAATAACATAGCAGTAATTATAGCAGGTGCAGGTGGATCAGCACATTTGCCTGGCATGATCTCGGCTCTTACTTCAATACCAGTTCTTGGTGTTCCTATCGAAAGCAAAAAATTAAAAGGCTTAGATAGTCTTTTATCAATAGCTCAAATGCCAAAAGGAATACCTGTTGGAACACTTGCTATTGGTGAAGATGGGGCAATTAATGCTGCTTTATTAGCAGCTTCAATAATAGCTAACCAAAACTCATCTATTAAGTTGAAATTGAAAAACTGGAGATCCAGCCAAACCAAATCTGTTAAAAAAAATCCTAAATAAAATGTCTCATATTACTCTTGGCATTATAGGGGGTGGACAGTTAGGAAGCATGTTGGCAATTTCTGCAAAAAAATTGAATGTTAAAACTGTAATTTTTTCTGATGATGCAGAAGCCCCAGCACAAAACTTTTGTAATCAATTTATTTCAGGAAATTATGATGATAAGCAGAAAGTTGCTGATTTTGTTAGTCAGGTTGATGTTGTAACCTATGAATTTGAAAACATACCTTTTGAGACCCTCAACGAAATAAACAAATTAAAACCAGTCTTACCTAAACCCTCAGTAAATAGACTTATTCAACATCGTTTAGCAGAAAAAGATTTTATAAATAACTTAAATATCAGAACCACAAGGTATGTATCAATTGAAAAAAGATCAGACATAGATGCTTTGGAAGATTTTTTACCTGGTATATTAAAGACGACAACGCTTGGTTATGATGGAAAAGGACAGCATCCAATAAGTTCTAGTGATGAGTTGAATTCTATTAATTTGGATTTTTCAAGAGGATATATTCTTGAAAAATTGGTTAAGCTTAAAAAAGAAATCTCAATAATTATAACTAGATTTAATAATAATAGATATGAAATCTATGAACCAATCGAGAATAGTCATGAAGATCAAATACTGAAACATTCAAAAATACCTGCTGAGATAAGTGAAAAAATTTTTAATCAATCTAAAGAGTGGGCAATGCTAATTGCAGAGGAACTAAAGTATGTTGGAACTTTGTGTGTTGAATTCTTTATTGACAGAAATGATAACTTATATGTAAATGAAGTTGCACCAAGAGTACATAACTCTGGCCATTTAACAATTAATGCATACAACGTAAGTCAATTTGAAAATCATGTTAGAGCTGTTTGTGGACTGGAACAAATACCTTTAAAAAAAATTTCTAATGCAAAAATGATTAATTTACTTGGTGATCAGATATCCCATTATAGAGATTCTCCAAATTTAAAAGAGAATGAATTTTTCTTTGATTATTTAAAAAAAGAGATTAAAGAAAAAAGAAAAATGGGTCATATCACAATATTAATTTAAATGTTTAAATCATTAGAAGGTAATTTTGATAATCCTAAAGTCCATGAACTTTTAAGCAAACATTTTGTTGAGCTCAGAGCTGCATCTCCAGAAGGTAGTACCCATGTTTTGGATATACCTGGGCTTAAAATTTCCTCAATTAAATTTTGGAGTTTGTGGCAAGATGAAAAATTAATAGGTTGTGGTGCTCTAAAATTCTTAGAAGAGGGTCATGGAGAATTTAAATCTATACGAATTCATGATGAATTTAGAAATAAAGGTTATGGGATTCATGTGATTGATCATTTAATTAATGAGGCTAAAAAGCTTAAGATTAAAAGATTAAGTATTGAGACTGGTGCTGGAGATTTTTTTTTACCGGCTAGGAAACTTTTTAAAAAATGTGAATTTGAAGAATGCCAACCTTTTGCGCACTATAAAGAGGATGTGAATTCTGTATATTTAACCAAAATTATTAGCACAAATTAAATAATATTTTTAATTTACAATATATTTTGTTGACAAAACCCTTCAAAATCTAAACAAAGCCAGAATTACTTAATTATAAGTAATAAATTAATATAACAAAAAGTAAGAAGATAAATATGAGTCTACAAGGAAAAGTAAAATGGTTCAATCCAACCAAAGGTTTTGGTTTTATTGAAAGAGAAGATAAAGAAAAAGATGTGTTTGTACATGTTTCAGCTGTAAGAGATGCTGGTATGAACGGTTTAGATGAGGGTCAAGCTTTGACTTTCGATGTTGAAGATGGTCCTAAAGGTCCTTCAGCAGTTAACTTAAAAACTGCATAATTTCACACTTCCTATTGGCTGAAAACATTAATTAGTTTTTATAATTTTTATTTTTCAGCCAATACCAAATGTTGAAAACCAACGTTTAAACACAATTATTAATTATAGAAATTGAAATCAAAATTTATAAATTAATTAAAGATTATGATCGGAATTTTAGGCGGCATGGGAACTCAAGCAGGGCTTGATTTTTGCAATAAACTTGCGGTGCTAAATAGAGGAAAAATCGATCAAGAATACCCTTTATTTTTACTTTATAATAAATCAAATATTCCTGGTCGACCTGAATCCATTGGGTCTCAAACCAAAAATCTTTCAAATAAATCCACAAACAAAAATAGTAAAATAAAATATGAAAGAGTTTTAAGAAGTTTACTTAAAGGTTGTAAATTACTTGAGAAAAATAAATGTAGATTTATTGTTATACCATGCAACACAGCTCATTATTGGTATGATGATCTGCAAAAAAAAATAAATATTCCAATAATTAATATGCCTAAAGAAGTATTTAAATTTACAAAAAAAAATTGCAAAAAAAATTCAAAAGTTGGACTTTTAGCAACTGAGGGTACTTTGAAAACTGGTGTCTACAATAATTTTTTTGATGAGGAGTATAATCTGTTAAAACCTTCTGAAAGTATTCAGAAAAACTCTGTTAATAAAGCAATAAAATTTGTAAAGATGGGAAATGTTCGGGCTGCTGAAAAAGCCATCAAGCCTGCAATAAACTATTTGATGAGTATGAAATGTAAAAAAATAATTTTGGGATGTACAGAACTTCCAATAGCAATATTTGCATTTAAATCATTTAAAAATATAAAATCTTCGAAAATATTTTTAGATCCTAATCTTATTTTGGCAGAGTCTGCCATGACAAAACATAAAAATTAAGTTATGCAGACAAAGATTGAAAAGCCTTACGTGCTTAGAGTTGCAGAGTTTATTTATTTTAGAATAATTGATATTAAAAATAAAAATCCAGAAACTAATAATATTCAAGCATTTGAAATATTTATGACAACTAAAGAATATGAATTGATTAGCTCAGGAGAATTTCATGATAAATGGTTTGAAGAATTAGAAAAGAATAACTTTGTTGATAAATTAACAGGAAAAAAAATTACTGACGAAACTATAAAATTATTGGAGGTGCAAAAAGATTCGATGATAAAGCTTTTAATGAAAATTCCTAAACTTTATTATACTAAAAGCCATTTCCCATTAGAAATATCTCAAAGAGCCTTTGATCATCTTTGGCGTGTCTGCGAGAGCTACGAAATGTGGTGTAAAGAGACAAAGCAAGATAAATTAATAAAATTAGATATCCTGAATTAATTAGATAATAGTTTTTGTCTAGTAATCTCTATTCTACTTTCTATTAACTGTTTTAATTTAACGTGAAGTTTTTTTTCTTTATTTTTCTCATCAACTGCATCTTTAATGTGAGTTAGAGCATCCTTGCCGGTTTCTTTTTTCAATGCAGTATTAGCCCCATACTGAAGACCTGCTTGAAGCACATTTCCTGTAGTAGCTACGGTTATTCCTGGACCTAAAAGGGATGTTGTTTGAATGCACCCTGATAAAATTACTAAGATAAAAATTACAAAAAATGTTTTTAATATTTTCATAAAAGCTTCTTTTATTAATACTTATTTAGGTATTCAACTCAAGATAGAATTGGTTCAAATTGGTTATTATTATTGAGACTATGTTGAATAATTAACTATAAAACAAAATGGTTAAAGTTTTTCCATTTATCTTTATTCTACTTTGGTCTTCTGCCTTCATTACCACTAAACCAATTATAGATAATAGCGACCCCTTTTCAGCTCTTGCTTTTAGATTTGCTTTAGTTGCTTTAGGTTTTTTTTTATTTTCTATTTATTCTAAAAAAAAAATTATAATTGATAGAAAGAACTTTTTTGAATCTTTTTTCAGCGGCGTTCTTTTTCATGGAGTTTACTTAGGAGGTGTTTTTTTTTCAATTTCAAAAGGAATGCCTACAGGAATTGCGGCACTCATAGTAACTCTACAACCCATACTCACAAATGCATTAAGTGGACCAATTTTAAATGAAAAAGTTTCTCTAAAACAATGGATAGGGGTTCTGTTGGGTTTTTCTGGTGCAGTAATGGTCTTAGGTTTTGATATTGGTACTGAGATTCCCACTATTGGATTAGTAGCAACAGTAGTTGCATTAATAGCTATAACAACATCAACTATTTGGCAAAAAAAATTAAGTAATAATTTACCTTTATCAGTCAGTAATATGAACCAAGCTTTAGGTGGATTTATTTTTCATATTATAATTATTATTCTTTTTGCAGAACCTTACATTAATTTCTCAACTACTTTTATAATTGCAATGAGCCACCAAATTTTTTTAGTGTCCTTTGGTGCTTTTACAATTTTAATGTTTTTAATAAAAAAAAATTCTGCAAGTAAAACAGTTTCTATTTTCTTTTTAGTTCCACCTACCTCTGCATTTATGGCTTGGCTTTTTTTAAACGAGAACCTTAGTAATTTAGATCTTTTAGGTTTTTTAATTGCAACGATTGGTGTTTATATAGCTACAAGAGATTAAATTATTTTCCTATATAGCCAAATTCTAAAGACGAATCTGTTATTGAATGATAAAGAGACTCTCCAAAACTTCTTAAGGCAAATATTCTAAATGTATCTGGATTATCATTAATCATATCAACAATTATTGACATTCCATTAAATGTAGAATTCAGGCAATTATTTTTATAGAATTCGTTAAAATTAAACGGGCAGCCTTTTTTTAAGACTTCTTTTGCCTGATCACCTTCTAGCTCAATAATTGATTTTGAATGAGAAATATCAGTAACTGCAAAATCATCTTCTTTAAATTTTTCATCAATTTCAGTGAAAGTTTCTTTTTTAGATGTAATAACTAACCAATTTCGTGGCCCATTCCAGAGAATTCGAGTATTTTCATTGTTTACTACAGATAATGGTTTTGAACTTAGGTTAAGGTTGTCTATTTTAATTTCTTCACAAACAACGTTAGAACTTTTGAATTGAACAATCTGAGTAATTAATAAATTTTTTATCTCTGAAATTTTTATTAAATTGTTTTCATTTTTTTCTTCACAGTCACCAAATTTTCCTTTTTGATGGATATTTTCTAAAGCTGAAATTGAACTCATGATCTAACTCTTTCCCCTTTTGGATCTACATAATGCGATGAAACTATTTCTACTGGAATTACTTTATTTTTTAGTGGAGACATTACAAATAATTTTTCCCCGATCATATTTTTTCCATCTTTCAAAATTGCAAGTGAAAAAGGATTATCGTGCTCTACACTCCAGCATGAGGCAGATATGTGTCCTAATTTTTTATTTGGTAAAGGAGCCTTAGCGTCTTTAACCAAATGAGAGCCCTCTGGTATACTTGTTTTTTTATCTAAAGGAACAACTCCAACAATCTTTTGCCTATCTTCTGAGGTAAAAGCTTCTCTATTTAATGACCTTTTACCGATAAAATCTTTCTTTTTACTTACTAATCCATCTAATGAAGTGTCGTAAGGAATAGTTCTTCCATCAAGTTCTGATCCCGCTACATGTCCCATTTCAATTCTCAATGTGGATAATGCCTCTGTTCCATATGGTTGAACTTGAAACTCTTGACCTAACTTAATGATTTTTTCCCACATAAAGTTTCCATTATCAGACTCTACATTTACCTCATAAGCTAATTCACCTGAAAATGAGATTCTGAAAATTCTAGCTTTAACTCCAAACAGATCTGACTCCATATATCCCATAAAAGGCAGTCCCTCATTTGAAACATCATTGTTAGGAAATAATTTTTCTAATAACTTTCTAGATTTTGGTCCTGCTATAGCTGCTCCAGCCCATTGTTCGGTTGTAGAAACTACATTAACATTCAATTCAGGCCAAACGAGTTGTAAATAATATTCTAGATGTGAAAGAACATTTGCTGCTTGTGCTGTAGTGGTTGTCATATGATAATGATTTTCGGAAATCCTAGTTGTGGTTCCATCATCCATAACAATTCCATCTTCTCTAAGCATCACTCCATATCTTGCTTTACCAACCGGTAGTTTTAACCAAGCATTTGTATATACTCTATTAAGCAGTTCTGCTGCATCAGGACCCTTTATATCAATTTTTCCCAAGGTAGTAACATCACAAACTCCAACATTTGTTCTTACATTTTTAGCTTCTCGCTTTGATGCTTCGAAAAGAGTTTCATTCCCTTGTTTATAATATCTTGGTCTTAACCAAACTCCAGCATCAACAAATACAGCATTGTTTTTTTCATGCCAAGAATGCATTGGAGATTTACGAGTAGGTTTAGAATGTTTTCCAACTTCTCTCCCTACGATTGCTCCAATAGATATTGGTGTATATGGAGGTCTAAAAGTTGTATGGCCTACTGCTGGTACTACTTTATTTTCAATATCAGAAACTAATTGTAATCCATTCAAATTACTTGTTTTGCCTTGGTCAGTTGCCATTCCAAGAGTTGTATACCTTTTAACATGCTCTATAGATCGATAACCCTCTTTTAAAGCTATTTCAATATCTGATACAGAAACATCATTTTGAAAATCTAAAAATCTTTTATAATTTTTTCCTTCAGGCAAAGGAACACACCAAAACTTGTCATGTTGAGAAGATTTTTTTTCAACAACGTTAGGAAACGAAATTTTATTATCATTATTTGTAATCTTTTTCGATAGATCTTGACCAGCAGTGAAAGAGTCTTTTAAAGTTTCTTCTAATGTAAAAATCCCATTAGCGGCACCTAAAGTTGTTTCATTTTGCTTAGACGTTCCAGGTACAAAAGCATCAATTTCTTCTTTAAATTTAGTTTTATTGCCTGATTGTGATGCTAAATGAATAGTTGGCGTCCAAAAGCCTGAAACACAAATGCAATCACACTTAATATTTTCAACTGTACCAAGTTGCTTTTTATTATCTGAAATTTTTGCTATATCAGCTGAATTTACTTTTTTATATCCCTGTGCAGCAACAACAACGTATGAAAATTTAATTTTAATACCAAGATTTATCGCTTCATTAATTATTTCTGATTGTGGATTAACTCTAGAGTCTAAGATGATTGGATTAATACCATTTTTCTTAAACTCAATTGCTGTCTCATATCCACTATCATTATTTGTAAAAACTAATGGGTTTTTACCAACTAATACACCATATACTTTTAAATATTCTTTTGCTGCTGAGGACAACATTACACCGGGAGTATCATTATTGCCAAAAACCAATGGCCTTTCAATTGATCCTGAAGAAATTAAAACCTCTTTTGCCCTAATATACCAAAGTCTTTGTTTTGGATGATACTTTTTTGTTTTTGGAAGATGATCGCTAACTTTTTCTGACATCACTAACATGTTATGGTCGTAGTAACCAAAAACTTGGGATCTATTTTTAACAACTACATTTGGCATTTCTTTCAACTCAGCAATAATACTATTTGCCCAATCCTCACCAGATTGGTTTCCAATATTTACATCGCTAGTTAATAGGGATCCTCCAAATCTTGGTTTATCCTCAGCTAAAATTACTCTTGCACCATTTTTTGCTGCTGCATAAGCACTTGCTAAACCTGATGGACCAGAACCAGCAATTAATAAATCACAGTATTCATATTTATGCTCATACCTCTCCTTATCGTGTTTGGTCGAGGCAACACCTAAACCTGCTGCTTTTCTAATAAAAGGTTCGTAAACTCTATACCAAAAACTTTTAGGCCACATAAAGGTCTTATAATAAAATCCTGCAGGTAGAAAAATTTTTAAAAAATTATTTATTGCACCAATATCAAAATTTACACTTGGCCAACAATTTACACTTTTAGCTTCTAATCCCTCAAAAAGTTCTTGTTCAGTAGCTTTGACATTTGGTTCTGTTTCATTATTTCTATAAAGCTGAACAATTGCATAAGGCTCATCTACCCCAGCTCCAAAAAAGCCTCTTGGTCTGTGATACTTAAAGCTTCTACCTACTAAATGAACTCCATTTGCAATTAAAGCAGATGCTAAAGTATCTCCTTCATAACCATAGTATGTTTTTCCATTAAATTTGAATGATAACTTTTTATCTCTATTAATCAGTCCACCATTTTCTAATCTAAATGCTTGAGTCATTAAGAAATTTCCTCGTCTGCTTTATGTGTATTAAATATTTCGTGAGTAGCAGTATCTCTCTCTACCTTAATCCATTGCCTACATCCAGATAGATGCTGCCACAACTCTAAGTGCTTACCTCTTAAACTTTTTCGATTGTATACAAAACTATCCCATTCTTGATCAGAGATTTCTTTGTTAAGTTCAGGTCTTTTTACGCTTGCATCTCCACCGTAAGAAAATTCATTTTGCGATCTCATCCCACAATAAGGACATTTAATATGAAGCATTTAAGATATCCAGGTCTTCGTACCAAGTCCTTTTTCATCAATTAAGTGGCCTGTGCTAAATCGATTTAAACTAAATCCAGCATTTAATTCATGAACTCTATCTTGAGCAATTGTGTGTGCGAATGTCCAACCGGATGCTGGTGTTGCTTTGAAACCTCCGTAACACCAACCACAGTTCAAATACAAACCATCAATATGTGTTTTGTCAATTATAGGCGAACCATCCATTGACATATCCATTATACCACCCCAAGTTCTAAGCATTTTCAATTTACTTAAAAAAGGCATCATTGCTATTCCCTCGGTCAAAACATGTTGGAGAGTTGGTAAATTTCCTCTTTGAGCGTAGCTGTTATATCCATCAAGATCTCCACCCATCACCATTTCTCCTTTATCAGATTGACTAATGTAAAAATGACCAGCACCAAAAGTTACTACTCTATCTAAAATTGGTTT
>OZSS01000113.1_pt1 | contig 34922 bp, 36 predicted proteins | sample 1779911 | NCBI WGS metagenome assembly OZSS01 (sample SAMEA2603589, study PRJEB24840) | metagenome | biome: Water; feature: Photic zone; material: Seawater sample | place: Mediterranean Sea | collected 2013-11-12 | depth 10 m
GGAGTTCAATTACTCTTTTTCGTAAATTAGAACCAGTTAAGCCAGCAAAAAAACTAGCAGGGCGACTAATAATATCATAAACGGTCTGCTTAGGGTTCATCGCAACATCAGCCATCTGATAGATCATTTGAATTTTTTGAAGTTGGTCTTTAGTTCTGCCTTTTAGGGACGGAGGTAAGTCACTATTTTTGAATTTTACGGAACCTGCCTTTGGCTCCAGTAATCCAGTAATTACGCGAGCAACCGTTGACTTCCCTGATCCACTTTCACCAACCAATGCCACTGTCCGACCTAACGGTAATTTAATATTTATGTTTTTTAGCACATGAAAACTTCCATAAAAAGCGTCAATATTTTCGACCTCTAATATGGTGTCTTTACTCTTTTTCTCTGGCTTTTGAATAGATCGAACAGACCAGAGGCTTTTGGTATAATCCTCTTTTGGAGACTTCAACATTTTTCGTGTCATTGCTTCTTCAACCTCCTCACCATATCGTAGAACCTTAATTCTGTCGGCCATTTGGGCTACAACTGAGAGATCATGTGTTATATAAATGGCCGCCGTTCCGTAGGTTTTTACAATATCGCGCATTGCCGCAAGGACCTCCACTTGAGTAGTAACATCGAGTGCCGTGGTGGGTTCGTCAAACACGATTAAATCGGGATTAGGGGACATAGCCATAGCAGTCATTATTCGCTGAAGTTGTCCTCCTGAAACTTGGTGTGGATATCTCTCCCCAATTGTTTCTGAATTAGGAAGATTTAGAGCATCATAGAGCGTGCGCGCCTCATCAAATGCTTCGCTTTGCTTTTTAAGGCCAGCCCTGATCGTTGACTCGGTAGTCTGGTTTATTAAACGATGGGCTGGATTGAATGAAGCCGCAGCTGATTGCGCGACGTATGTCATTCTATTACCCCAATATTTTCTTTTTTGAGAGTCGGTGAGCTTTGTTAGTTCAACGCCGTCAAAGTTAATTTGACCTCCTGTAATACGACATCCAGGTTGAGTATAGCCCATCGCTGCGAGACCTAGCGTGGATTTCCCAGCTCCCGATTCACCTATTAGCCCGAGAACTTCTCCCCTTTTAAGCTCCAAGTCTACTCCCTTTATGATTTTGTGCCATCGTTCATCAGAGAAGCCTTCAATCCTTAAGTCTTTGATTTGAAGTAAAGTGGAATTTTCTTTTTTATTTTTCATCTTTAATTCCACTTGTTTTATGTAAGAACCAGTCGACCACAAAATTGACAGCAACTGTCAAAAGAGCAATAGCGGCGGCAGGTAAAAGTGGCGTCATAGCTGCCTTAATATCATATTGGGCAAACTGTATGAGAGATGCATTTTCTCTAACCATCGAACCCCAATCTGCGGTTGGCGGTTGAATACCAACTCCTAAAAAAGATAAAGCAGCGATGGATAAGAACACAAAGCAAAAACGAAGACCAAACTCCGCTATCAAAGGTGGAAGAATATTTGGTAAAATTTCTTTCCGCATTACCCAGCTAATATTTTCTCCTCGCAATTTGGCAACTTCAACATAATCCATGACCACAACATTTAGAGAAACAGCCCTCGTAAGACGAAAAACGCGCGTAGAATCCAACACGGCAATTATTATGATCAAGTTTATAACTGTTGAGCCGAAGATGGATAATAGAACCAATGCAAAAATGAGCTGAGGAATAGCCATTAAAACATCTACGGCCCTACTCAAAAAAAGATCCAGATAAGATCTATTGATAGCCGCCGCTAACCCTAAAGCGCCTCCAATTAAAAATGCGAGAATTGTTGTAGCAAAAGCAACGCCAACAGTATTTCGTGCCCCAAATATCAATCGTGAAAATATATCGCGACCTATTTGATCGGTTCCAAATATATGATTTGCACTCCAAGGCGCGTAGGGCTCAGGAAAGACTTCAGCTTCACCATAGGGCGCTATAAGGGGAGCAAAAATAGCTAAACCTACAAAAACAATTATTACAAAAATGCCAAATTTTGCCGTCAACGGTGCTTTATTGAGTTCAATCTTTAGCCTTGTGAAAGTTGAACGGTTTTCAAGAACGGAGCCCACTTCGCCAGCAGCGGAATATGTGTTGGTATCTTTATTCATTTTGGATGCAGTAATCTTGGGTTGGTAACTATGCCAATTATATCTGCTATAAGATTTAATAAAATATACGTAACAGCGAAGATTAGAGCACATCCTTGTACAACCGGTATATCCCGTGTTCTAACAGCATCCACCATCAATTGACCTACACCAGGGTATACAAAAACGACCTCAACGACGACCACTCCCACAACTAGATATGCTAGGTTGAAGGCTATCACTGTAGCAATAGGAGCCCAAGCATTGGGTAACGCATGCTTAAGAATTATTTCTGTTTGAGAGGCGCCCGATAACTTAGCCATCTGTATGTAAGGGCTGGCAAGTAAATTTATAATCGCTGCTCGCGTCATTCTCATCATATGAGCAACGATCACTAATGTTAAAGTGAAAGCGGGCAGTGCCGTCCGATAAATTCTTTCACCAAAAGCCGTATCAGCGTCAACGTTTGCCAGAGACGGAAATATCTGGTTAAGTGATGCAAAAAACAAAATCAAGATGTAAGCAACAAAGAACTCAGGAAATGAAATTGTTGTTAAAGTGGCTGTGTTTACAGACCTGTCGAAAAACGAGTTACGATAAAGAGCGGTTAGAATTCCAAGAATCAACGATAGAGGAACAGCAATAAGAGCTGCCATAGAAGCTAAAAACAATGTATTCCATAATCTAGGAGCGATTTTATCTACCACTTCAGCGGATCTGTCCGCCCCCGATGCATTACGCCCAGAAAAAGACGTTCCAAGATCTCCTTGTATTGCACCTAGTGCCCAGTCGAAGTATCTAATATATGCGGGTTTATCAAGCCCTAGCTCTGCGCGAAAAGCGGCGACGGTTTCTGGTAGCGCTGCTTGACCCAGTATCGCTTGTCCGAAATCTCCAGGCAGCATTTCAATTGCTGAGAAAATGATAATAGAGACGAAAAACAGGGTTGCGAAGCCCAACCCCAAACGTTCAAGAACTGTTTTAATTACAGGATGCAAAGAAATATCTATTTTTTAGAAGGGCAGATAATTCTGCCCTTCCTATTTAAATTAACCTCTAAATCTTATGCAAACCACCAACGTTCAACACATTTGGCGCCATCGCTATCCCAATTGGCTGCTATTTTGCCATGAGCAATTTTCTTGCTGTTTGCACTTACATAACTGTTAAAGAGAGGGCAGATCAATCCACCATCATCATAAATTAAACGCTGGCATTCATATAGAATATCCCGTTTCTTGCTCTCATCGAGTTCTTTCCTCGCGTCTTTAACAAGTTGATTAAACTTAACAGCAGAGTCAGTTGTTTTCCACATAGTGTCGTTCCATTTTGACTCAGCCACATAAGCCGCTGAGAACATCATGGTTTCTGCGGGTCGTCCACCCCAGTAACATGCAACCCAGCCCTTTGCATCGTTATTCCATACATTAGACCAATATCCATCGTTAGGCTCCCGTACTACTTCGATGTCAATACCTGCTTTTTTCGCAGAGTTTGCCATCAATTGGGCAGCATCAACGGCGCCTGCGAAGGCAGCGTCAGCAGCTGACAACTGTATCTTTCCGGAATGACCCGATTTTTTATAGTGAAAAGCCGCCTTATCAGCGTCAAATTCTCTTTGAGGCAAGTCTGAATTATGAAAATAATTAGCAGTACCGATTGGAATATCATTACCTACTGCTCCATAACCTAGAAGAATCTTGTCAACCAACTCTTGACGATCTACAGCCCATTTCAATGCCATTCTCAAGTCATAATCACCAAAAGGATCAACATTGAGCCTCATTGGAAAGGTGTAGTGAGCCGTTCCTGTTGCCTGCATAATGTTTATATTTGGGTTACGCTTCATTAAATTGATTGTTTTTAGATCAACTCTATCCATCGCATCAATTTCGCCACTCATTAAAGCAGTTTGTCTAGCATTTGGGTCAACAATTGATAACAATTCAACTTCATCAAAGTGCGCCGCACCTTCTTTCCAGTAATTTGGATTTCTCTTTAATACAGACTTTACACCTGGTTCGAAGGATTGAACAATATAACCACCTGTTCCAATACCAGAGGTCATATCACCAGCCGGTCTTATAGAGATGTGATAATCACTCACAATGTATGGAAAATCAGTGTCGGGGCTCTCCAATTCCATAATAACTTTGTATTTTCCATCAGCTTTTATACTCTTTACAGGTGATAGTGATCCCTTTGCAGCAGAAGTTGACTTTTCGCCCATATGATGCTCGTAAGACGCTAGAACATCTTCTGAGGTCATTGTTTTTCCGTTATGAAATTCAACACCTTTTCTTAGATTAAATACCCAAGTTTTACCATCATCGGATTCAAAAGTTTCGGCGAGTTCACCGACTAGCTTTCCGTCATTATTTATTTCGGTTAGGTGATTTCCAAAAGTATAACCGTTTACAAGAGTGAAATGGTTTTCTGATGTTCCTGAGTCAAGCGTATCGGTAGTCGACCCGTGCCCTAAACCCATCCTGAATTTTCCACCTTTCTTTGGCGTTGCCGCAATGGCATCACTAGCCAATGACAAGGCTGTTGGTATAGCTATACCTGCAGCGATTGCCGAGGTCATAAACTGTCGTCTGTCAATGGCTCCAAGCGACAATTTATTTTGTTGAGCTTTTATGAATTTATCTTTCAATTTTTTTCTCCCCTAAATTTTTGTACAAATCATTCTGTATCAATGATTTTCCTTCATTTATTGTAAAGATTATCCTAAATGTTAAGTAACATTTTTAACTATGACAAGAGAAAACATTAATATTTCTAAAGTTGACCCAACGTAACTTGGTTTTGAAAATGATCCCAAAATATGAAAAGCTATTCGACGATGAGGTTAAAGAATTTATACGTATTTCAGAGTCCTTTGCTGAAAAATCGGCAGGTGACTCAATAGAAGAAATGCGAAAAAGCTATAATGAAATGGTCGAACATTTCAGACAAGCTAGACCGCCGAACATAAAGACCGAAGATAAAAAAGTCGAGTTTAAAGAGAGGGCCTTAATCTATCGACACTATTCAAAGAGCGCTAACAATAATTCTGATTTGATATATTTCCATGGTGGGGGATTCGTTTTGGGCGGTCTTGAAAGCCATGACGATATATGCGCTGAAATTTGTGACATTACCGGGTGTAACGTTTTCTCATTAGACTACTCACTTGCTCCAGAGGTTAAGTACCCTGAGTTTTTTCTCGATGCTATTCGCTTTTACTATTTTATAAAAAACCCTGAAAGACGATTGATTTTGATGGGTGATAGTGCGGGAGGGACACTAGCCGGTTTTGTTTCCAATAAGGTTAGAAATGTTGCAATTAGGCCAGATGCACAAGTTCTTATTTACCCTGATTTAGCCGGTCAGATCAGCGGCCGCGTCAAGAGACAGTTTTTGGATGCGCCACTATTAACAAAACATGATATAGACTTTTATCATGAATGTGCTGGCCTTCCTTTAGAGAGAGGACTTCATGATCTCATAGGTAACTTTGATCATGACAATATGCCTAAGACATTACTAGTAAGTGCTGAAGTCGATCCCTTGGCAGAAGATTGTCAGAGCTATTCAGAAAGTCTTAAGAGACATGGGTGCGATATAGCCCTCTTGGAAGGTAAAGGGTTGCCTCACGGATTTTTAAGGGCACGTAATGTATCCGAAAAAGCCAGAACAATCTTTGATGAAATTATGAAATTTATAATTCAAACACTCTGTTGACCGTTCAGTAATCATAAATCGGATTGGTCCAAGCTCTGTTACCGTTTTTGTCTATTATCGTAATTCTTATCCACCTTTTTTGAGGAAGTAAGCTTAAATTAAATATTGCTGACTCGGTATTGGATTTGTGCTTGTATGTTGAAGCGGATCCGTATCCGCTAACAATAATTTTTTCAACGGGTGTGCATTGCACCTCCAATCGCCTCTCCTGGACTTTAATATTTTTAAAATCAGGACCTTGCGATGAATAATAATGACCGTTTTTAAGAGCTTCAACTAGAGCCTCCTCCTCATTTGTTTCAGACTTTACCATCACCCAACCACCAAAAGTGTCATTGCTATGAAAATGAGAATCGTCTGTTGCAATGATATTAAGTTTTTTCCCACTGTTAAGAATTTGATCCAGTACAGCTACACCCGATCCGCGATCACACTCAATAGCACACCCGTGATTGTATATTTCAATGGCATGCGCCTCTTTGACCCTATGAGAGTCCTGAAGTGTCATCCCATTCCATTCCGGGTGTGTCAGTGAAACAAAAGCACCAGCTTCAAGAAGGCGAGCGCTTAAGCTTTCAATATTTTCTGATTGAGCGTTTATCAGAAAGTTAGGTTGATTAGGGGGTGTAAATTTGTCGTTCAAACCTAACGCAAGTACATGCCAAAGCTCTCCATTTCCCATCTTACTCGTATGAAACTCTGCTCCAGGTATCACTGTAAAGTTTTTTATTTTTAATTTAGGTAATGTTATCGGGTAATTAAACATTTCAAGAAAGTGATCTGTTATCGAGATAAAGTTATATCCTTTTTCAATATATGCATGACACACGTCTTCAGGCGTCAGCCTTCCATCTGATTTATTACTATGGCCATGCAAGTTACCTTTAAAAAATTTTCCTTTACCATTAAAAAACTCAAAAGCCATAGATTTTATTTCCTCTTCATCAGGTGCCTTTGGCTATGAATAAACCATTTAAAATTCATTTACTCAATACTTTGGTTAATTAAAAATAGAAAAGTTCACCGATGCCATTTGTGTTATTAGGTTGTCATCAATTCTAATAGTTCTTGCATTTAGATTAGAATCTTTGTGTTATATTTTTTATGATAGATATTGCATCCAGAGTTTATAACCATAATTGGAAAATTGATCCAATTGTCCGGTCTTTATTGGACGTAGATTTTTACAAATTATTAATGGCGCAATTTGTATTAAGAAATGCCCCCGACGTTTCTGTTAAATTTTCTGTTTTAAATAGATCAAGTAAAGTACTCCTTGCCGATGTAATTGATGAACAGGAGTTGAGAGAGCAATTGAACCATATAAGGGATTTATCTCTAAGTAAGGGAGAGTCTACTTGGTTAAGAGGAAATTTATTCTATGGGAAGCGGGCTATATTTCGGCCATCATTCATAGATTGGCTAGAAAAACTTAAACTACCAGAATATGAGCTCAAAAAAAAAGATGGGCAGTTTGAAATAAGCTTTGAAGGTCCATGGGCAGAGGTTATGTTTTGGGAGGTTCCTGTCCTATCCGTATTAACAGAGTTAAGATCTAAAGCGGTTTTAAAGAATATGGGGCGTTTTGAGTTGCAGGTCTTGTACGCGAGGGCGATGACCAAGCTTTGGGAAAAAATCGAGGATTTAAAGTCTTTAGACAACATAAGAATAGCGGACTTTGGGACCAGAAGGCGTCATAGCTTTCTTTGGCAGGATTGGTGTGTGCAGGCGATGTGTGAAGGCATGGGCTCAAAGTTTATTGGTACATCTAATTGCTTAATTGCTATGAGGCGTGAGCTTGAAGCTATAGGAACAAACGCCCATGAGCTTCCCATGATTTTTTCTGCTTTGGCAAAAACAGATAAGGAATTAAAACAGGCGCCATATAAGGTTTTAGAAGATTGGCATGAAGAGCATGATGGAAACTTAAGGGTAATATTACCTGATACGTATGGCACCCAAAAGTTTTTAAATGATGCCCCTGACTGGCTTGCTTCATGGACAGGAGTAAGAATTGACTCAGGTAATCCTGAAATAGGAGCCCAGTCCGCAATTGACTGGTGGCAAAAAAAAGGTGAAGACACTAGTAAGAAATTGATAATATTTTCAGATGGCCTCGACACTAAAAAGATCATTGATCTGTATCAAAAATTTAATAAAAAAGTTCAAATAGGTTTTGGCTGGGGGACATTATTAACAAATGACTTTCGAGGTTTGATTGACGATGGAGCGCTTGATCCTTTTTCATTGGTTTGTAAAGCTGTCTCTGCTAATGGACAACCTACTGTCAAATTGTCAGATAATGCCAATAAGGCGATGGGTCCAAATAATAAGATAGAACAATATAAAAAAATTTTTGGGTTAACAGAGCAAAGTAAAGAAAATTTAATTGTCTGAATTATTAAATTTTTCTAGTAACGTTATTGCGAATTATTTGGTTTTGTTAACCATTGTTGTTTTTTTATTAGCTGGAATGGTCAAGGGCAGTATAGGAATGGGGTTACCTCTTGTCTCAATAACACTCCTTAGCTTTTACACCACACCTAGACTTGCGATGATGTTGATAATAGTCCCAACTCTGGTCACTAATTTTTTACAGTTTTATAGATCAGTCGATAGGGTTAAAATGGTTATATCAAATAAGTTTTTATTAGTGTCCCTTTTTGTTTGTACTTTCACAGTTAGCTTTTTTTCATTTTCACTAGAGCAAAAAACACTTTCTTTTTTACTCGGGTTAATTATTTTAATATTCGTTATTTACCGTTGGTCAGGGTTCTCTCCATCTTTCGGGTTAGGGTTCGATAAAATTTTACAGGTTGGATCAGGAGCCATTATAGGTGCAGCTGCAGGATTTACACACGTTTGGGCCCCAACAATTGCTGTACTGCTCGTGATAAGGAAAGCAAACAAGGAGCAGTTCGTTGCCCTCACGGGCCTTTTTATATTTGTTGGTTCAACGGGCCTTTTTTTTACTCACTATCTCTTCGATTTATTAGATCAACAGAGCCTAATATTCTCGACGCTAATGATAATTCCTTCTATTGTGGGATTTTTAATTGGAGAAAAAATAAGATCGTTTATCTCTGAAAAGTTATTCGAAACGCTCCTAATGGTCTTTCTACTGATTGCATCTACAAATCTTTTATATAAATCAGATTTTATCAGTTATTTTATGAAAGCATTTGGCAAGTCATGATTTTCATCGTTAAACCAAGTAGGAAAAGGTAATTTTTTTTCTTTAAGAAATTCAACATTAAAAAGTTTGGATTTATATCTTTGGCTGTGATCGCAAAGTATTGTAACAATGTTGTGGCCAGGTCCAAGTTCTTTGGCCATCTTAATAGCTCCGCATATGTTTATTCCAGAAGACGTGCCAAGGGTCAAGCCTTCTTCAACTATAAGAGAGTATATTATGTTGAGGGCTTCATCATCTTTGATGTTATAGTTTAAGTCAGGTTTTAGGCCTTCAAGATTTTTTGTAATTCGCCCTTGTCCTATTCCCTCTGTAATTGACGAACCCTCTGATTTTAGTACTCCTTCATTGTAATACTTGAAAAGAGCCGACCCATCAGGATCCGCCAACCCAATCTTAATATTCGAGTTTCTCTCTTTTAATCCAAGACTTACGCCTGCTAAAGTACCTCCAGTCCCTACAGAACATATAAAACCGTCGATTTTCCCATCTGTTTGTTTCCAGATTTCCTGGCTTGTATTTTCAATATGTGCTTGCCTATTATTCACGTTATCAAATTGATTTGCCCAAAAAGCCCCAGTTTTTGAAACCTTATTTAGCTCAGAGGCTAATCGTTCTGAGTATCTGATATAATTATTAGGATCGCTATATGGTCTAGCAGGCACTTCTATTAATTTAGCGCCTAGCATTTTCAAAGCTTCCTTCTTTTCTTCAGTTTGGGTTTCTGGTATGACGATTACTGATTTAAAGCCATAGAAACTAGCGACGAGAGAAAGACCAATCCCGGTATTTCCGGCCGTTCCTTCAACTATCGAACCACCAGGGCCCAAATCTTTGGACGCAATTGCTTTTTTAACTATTTCTAATGCAGCCCTATCTTTAACAGATTGACCTGGGTTTAAAAATTCTGCTTTTCCAAAAATATTACACCCAGTTTCCTCAGACGCCCTTTTAAGTCTTATAAGAGGCGTATCCCCGATAAGATCTACAACTTGCTTTTTTATCAAATTTCAACTCCCTCATTTTTCAAAAAATGGACAATTCGAAACATCGCATTTTAAACTGTTATTCGTGACTTTTTTACTATAACAAGTTATTATAATTATCAAGAGGTAGAGATGAGTGATCCACAGGCAGAAACTGAAAATTACGGCGCAGAATCTATAAAAGTTTTAAAGGGTCTGGAGGCTGTCAGAAAACGCCCAGGAATGTATATTGGAGATACAGATGACGGGTCTGGTCTTCATCACATGGTCTACGAGGTTGTGGATAATGGTATTGACGAAGCTCTTGCAGGACATTGTGATAAAGTGACAGTTACATTGTATCCGGATAATTCTGTGGCAGTTTCAGATAACGGAAGGGGAATTCCAACAGAAACTCACCATGAAGAGGGTATATCCGCAGCTGAAGTTATAATGACACAACTGCATGCGGGAGGTAAGTTTGATCAAAACTCTTACAAAGTCTCTGGTGGTTTACATGGAGTTGGGGTGTCTGTGGTTAATGCACTGTCGTCTAAACTAGAGCTCAGAATATGGAGAGACAATTCCGAGCATTTTGTTGAATTTAGCAATGGAGAAACATTAAACTCTTTAAAAAAGATAGGACCAGCGGGAGAAAAAAAGGGAACCGAGGTAAGATTTTGGGCCTCAGAAGAAACATTCTCTAATATCCAATATGAATTCAAAACATTGGAGCAACGTTTAAGAGAGCTAGCATTTTTAAATTCTGGAGTAACAATAGAATTAGTTGATCTTAGAGAGGAAAGCGAAAAAAGAGTAACTCTTTCATATCAAGGTGGGGTTAAAGAGTTTGTAAAGTATTTGGATAGATCAAAAGTACCTCTGATCAATGAACCTATTTTTATTAATGGAGAAAAAGATGGGATTTCTCTTGAGGTGGCGCTTTGGTGGAATAATGCATATAATGAATTGGTGTTGCCATTTACTAATAATATACCCCAGGGTGATGGAGGAACGCATTTAGCTGGATTTAGAGGCGCTTTAACAAGAACGGTTAATATGTTTGTCGGGTCGTTTGGGTCGAAAAACAAAGATAAAATAAGTGTAACAGGAGATGATGCAAGAGAGGGTCTCACCTGCGTTTTATCCGTTAAAGTTCCAGACCCAAAATTTTCTAGTCAAACAAAGGATAAATTGGTCTCGTCTGAGGTAAGACCTGTGGTCGAGAGTTTTGTTAATGAAAAATTATCTGAGTGGTTTGAAGAAAATCCGAGTGACGCTAAAATCGTGGCAGCTAAAGTTATTGAGGCAGCCGTTGCCAGAGAGGCCGCAAGAAAGGCTAGAGAATTAACTAGGAAAAAAAACTCTATAGATGTAGCCAACCTACCAGGAAAACTTGCTGATTGTCAGGAAAAAGATCCAACGAAAAGAGAGATTTTCTTAGTAGAGGGAGATAGTGCTGGAGGTAGCGCTAAGCAAGGAAGATCGCGAAAGAATCAAGCGGTACTTCCCCTAAGAGGAAAAATACTTAATGTTGAGAGAGCTAGGCCTGATAAGATGTTATCCAGTCAAGAGATAGGAACTTTGATAACTGCTTTAGGCACCGGGATAGGTAACGACGATTTTGATATCGAAAAATTAAGATACCATAAAATTATTATCATGACAGATGCTGATGTGGATGGTGCCCATATACGAACTTTGCTGTTAACTTTCTTCTTTCGAAAAATGCCTGAGTTAATAGAAAAAGGACATATTTTTATTGCTGAACCGCCTCTCTACAAAGTAGCAAAAGGAAAGTCAGAGGTTTATATAAAAGATGATAAGGGCTTAGAGGGTTACCTACTGGATGCTGGAGTTCAAGATACCTTTCTTAAGATAACAGATGATTATGTATTATCTGGAAGGGATCTTTCTGAAACAGTAATGGATGCAAGTAACTGTATTAGACTATTAGATAAAGCAGGCGACCATCACATTAAATTAATCTTAGAACAGGCCACTCTTACCGGGGTTATCCACAAGATTAAAAACCTTGGAGACGACATTGATAGCCAAAAAATTCTATGTAAAAGGTTGGATAAGATTTCAAAAGAATATGAGAGAGGTTGGGGTAGTAAGTTTGAGACTGGAAATAAACTCGTTTTCTGTAGGACAGTTAGAGGGGTTGAAGAGACCGTAGAAGTGGATCTTATGAAAATTCAAAGTAGCTTAGTAGAGGAGTTAGGCCATTTCAGTAGTAAGTTCAAAGACATTTTCACTGAAATGCCTGTGTTGATAAAGAAAGAGGCTACTGTAGAACTAGATGGACCAACCAGTCTTATAAATGAGATAATGAAAATGGGAGAAAAAGGCATATCTCTTCAGCGTTATAAGGGATTAGGAGAAATGAATGCCGACCAGCTATGGGAGACAACACTTGATCCCGGGGCAAGGACGTTGTTACGAGTAAAGGTTGATAGAGATAGAGCTACAGAGGCTGATGATTTATTTACATGTTTAATGGGTGAGGTTGTAGAACCCAGAAAAAACTTTATTCAAGAACATGCTTTAAGTGTCAAAAATCTAGATTTTTAAATTCTTTTTTTTTCTCTATTCACAAGATAAAGTCCGAGAATTATAATTGATACTCCAACCATATCACTTAAAGTGAGTGTTTCACCCAAAAGAAAATAGGCAATTCCAATACCAAAAAACGGCACCAAAAAGTGAAAAGAGGAATATTTTACAGCCCCTATTTCTTTTTGTAGATAGAACCAAATAACGGGACCTATTATGCCAGGAAATGCCGCTATATATAAAAAAGTTAATAGAAACGTTACATTAAACGAAACGCTCCAAACTTCAGAAAAATAGCTTAAAGGAAGTAGAAAAAGACTACCTGCTAACATCTGAAGGCCTACTACAATCAGTATATTATTTTTGTTAATATTTATTTTTGTAATTATCAGCGTTGAAAAAGTAGTTGCAAGCAGTCCCAAAAGACAAAGAGAAATGCCTAATATCTCATAGTCTCTTTCAACTCTCTGTAGCATTATCAAAAGAACTCCAGATAGTCCGACAATTAACCCACAGAACCCCAATAAGCTCATTTTAGTTTTGAAAAGTATCCATGAGAAAAATGCAACTGTAAGTGGCAGAATACTCGCAATTATTACAGAAATATTAGAGTCTATCTTGGTCAGGGCCAAGAAGATCAGGCCTAGATAGAGGCCGTTTTGAATTAAACCAAAAACGACTATCAACATCAAAGATTTACGGTCAAATTGAAAGCGTTGACCGAGGTAAGTTCCTAGAAGAATAGAGAATAGACCAGCTATCGAAAACCTACAAAAAAGGAAAAAAAATGGAGGACAGAATTGTACAGCCAGTTTGGCTGAAGGGAAGGCACTTGCCCATATAAAAGCAAAGCCTACCCCAAGCAAAAAATGTTTAAGCTCCATCTAGGTAGAATTCAGATAAACTTATTAAGAGTTGATTACGTCTTTCAGTGCTTTTGCGATAGTAATTTTTGCAACCCTATCAGCCGGTTTTTTCATTTGCTCACCCGTGGCAGGATTTCTGACCATTCTTTCAGGCCTAGCTCTACAAAAAAACTTTCCAACATTCGGAACGGTGACCGCCCCTCCCGCCGCTACTTCTTTAGTAATAATGCCTGATAAAGCATCTAACATTCTGTTTGAAGAGGCTTTATCGGAACCTGTCGCGTCTGCTAACGCCGATACAAGTTGCGCCTTTGTCATCGGTTTTTGTGTCATGATGTTCCCTTAAAGTTGTATTTATCTAAGGAATCAAATCATCTTTTTGATCAAAAATCAAATAATATCAAAAAAAACCCACTCATTAATAATGAGTGGGTTTTAGAGGAGAAATTGTACTTAAAGATTATTTGGAAAAATCAGGGTAGGCCTCTATGCCAAGTTCCGTTTTGTCCAGTCCCTCTACTTCACTTTCCTCGCTTACCCTTGCTCCCATTAGCATATCTAATAATAGCCAGGCGATGTAGGAAACAATGAAAGTAAATAAACAGATAGACACTGTGCCTAATAATTGTGTGCCAAAGGAAGCATCTGAGTTAGAAAGAACTACCGCAAGCGTTCCCCATATCCCAGCTATTCCGTGCACTGATATTGCACCCACAACATCGTCAATTTTTAGTTTGTCAAGTAACGGTACTGAGAACACAATTATTATCCCACCAATGGCACCAATTATAGTAGCTAGGCCCAATGATGGCATAAGAGGTTCTGCGGTTATAGATACTAGACCAGCCAACGCCCCATTGAGCACCATTGTTAAGTCTGCCTTGCCGTACATAATTTGAGTTAGCACCAGAGCGGCAACTGCACCTCCAGCAGCAGCTGTATTCGTGTTGGCAAATATTCTCGATACATCTGCAACATCTCCTATGGTTCCCATCGCCAGCTGGGACCCACCGTTGAAACCAAACCAGCCTAACCAAAGAATGAACATTCCCAATGTGGCTAGTGGGAGATTAGATCCAGGCATTGGTACAACTGATCCGTCTGATTTGTAACGACCATGCCTTGCACCAATAACTAAAGCCCCAGCAAGCGCAGCTGCAGCTCCAGTTGCGTGCACTACTGTTGATCCAGCAAAGTCTGAAAAACCGCTTTCGGAAAGCCAGCCACCACCCCACTGCCATGATGCGCTAATAGGGTAGAAAATCCCTGTCAAAACTACTGTGAAAATCAAAAACGGCCATAATTTAACTCTTTCTGCCACTGTACCAGACACTATTGAGGCTGTCGCAGCACAAAACATTAATTGAAAGAAAAAATCAGATCCTACAGATGCATAGGTTAAGTCAACACCGTCTGCGCCGACTCCAGCAGGCTCTAGGCCAGTCAATGAGAAACCACCCATCCAGCCTTTGATAATCCATCCATCTCCAGGATACATTAGATTAAAACCAACGATAAAGTAGGCGATTGAAGCTAGCGAGAATAATGCTACGTTCTTAATAAGTTGTGTAGAAGCATTTTTCGATCTCACTAACCCAGTTTCCAACATCGCAAAACCTGCAGCCATCCACATGACTAGGAAACCGCCAATTAAAAATAGTAGTGTATTAAATATAAAGTAGCCAGACTCACTAAAGTCTTGGGCATGACCATCCGCGAACACTGTTGTCGAAGACAGTCCAAGCACAGCAGTGCTTAAAAATAATAATTTAGACATTATTTGCTCTTTCTTTTTAAACATTTGGTTAAATTGCATCATCATTTTTTTCGTCAGTCCTAATTCGTAGGGCGGACTCAACAGGTGAGACAAAAATTTTACCATCCCCTATCTTCCCCGTTTTAGCGACTTCGCTGATAGTCTCGACAGTTTTAGACGTATCTTTGTCTGCAACCACTATCTCTAATTTTAATTTTGGAACAAAGCTAACAGTATATTCTGCTCCTCTGTAAACTTCGGAATGACCATCTTGCCTTCCGTAACCTTTTACCTCTGAAACCATCAGCCCTTGGATGCCAATATCCTTCAGTGCATCACGAACCTCTTCCAGTTTGAAAGGTTTAATAACTGCTATTATAAGTTTCATAAAATCTCCTTTCGTAAATTAAAGTTGATGGGAACTACTTAGGTAAATAATAGGAAAAGAGGAACGGTTACTTAGCAGAGACCAGCTTATTTTTTGAAAAAATCCAAAATAATGATTACAATTTAGGCATAAAAATTCTAGTGATTAATATTTAGGCATAAAAACTACATTTTTACTTAAGCACTCGCGGGTTTACAAAGATTTATTCACAGGGTAATTAATGTAAGACAGAGCTCTAATCTAGTTACGAACGTGATGTTAAGAAAAATATTTAAATTCTTGTTTTGGTTGTCTTTGAATGTGGCACTGATAGTTTCTATTATTCTTATTATTGCAGTAGTGAATTATGTAAATAAATTACCGCCAATCGCTGAACTTTTGGATGATAGAAAAAGGGGCTCGGTAACACTTCTTGACCAACATAATACTGTGTTCGCTTGGCGGGGAAATCAATTTGGTGGTATTCTAAAATCAAATAGCCTTAACCGCGCCCTTCATGACGCAATAATATCTGTTGAAGATCGCACATTTTATTCGCACTTCGGAATTTCAATAAGAGGTATTCTAGGTGCAATCAGAATAAATTTGAGAGAGGGGAGAGGGCCTTTTTCAGGTCATGGGGGTTCAACTATCACTCAACAGGTGGCAAAGATACTTTGCCTTTTAAAAGGTGATACTAATTCTCAAAAGCATTGCAGAAGATCGACCATTTCAAGAAAACTTTTGGAGATCCCCTTCGCGCTGGCTTTAGAGTACGCGTACTCTAAAGAGGACATTCTTTCCATTTATCTAAATAGAGTATATCTAGGCTCTGGAGCCTATGGGTTTGAAGCTGCATCAGAGCGATACTTTAATAAAAAATCATCAGAGCTCTCAACTGGAGAAGCTGCGCTTTTAGCTGGCCTATTGAAAGCCCCATCAAGGTATTCACCTCTAAACAACAAACGGCTATCGCAGGCCAGAGCGCTTACTGTACTAAAAATTATGAGAGAGCAAAAACTGATTTCGAGTAAAGATTTTGCTGAAGCCGCCAAATCCCTCCCACTAATTCGAAAGAATAATATAAATGAGATAGGATCTTACTATGCGGATTGGGTTATGCAGGATGCGCCCCAAGAGATAACAAAGCAAAGCAAAGAAGACATTATCATAAAGACATATTTTGACCCCAAAATTCAGAGGGCAATCGATGATACCATATTTTCTTTTTTAGATACTGAGATTATGGCAGCCTCTAGAGCACAAATTGCCGTCGTAGTTATGTCCGCAGATGGTCGTGTAAGAGCAATGAGTGGCGGGAGACCTTCAGACAAAATACCAGGGCAATTCAATAGAGCGTTCCAGGCAAAGCGTCAACCTGGATCAGCCTTCAAGCCTTTTGTTTACGGAGCAGCTCTTGACCTAGGCATCTCGCCTAACACAATAATAACAGACGAGCCCGTGACTATCATGTTTGGGAAAAACAATTATAAGGAGTATTCTCCTAAAAATTATGATAACCGTTATCTCGGTCCGGTTACTGTAGAAGAGGCCTTTTCAAAATCTCTAAATACAGTGGCTGTTAAAGTGGGAAATCAAATTGGCATCAATAGAGTAAAGACATTGGCTAGAGAGTTAGGTATAGAAACGGGTATAGCCAATGAACCTTCTATAGCTTTAGGGTCCTCTGAGGTGAACCTTATAGAACTCACCACCGCATATGCAGGAATACTTAATAATGGAATAAAAGTTAACCCAAAGGGATGGAAAAACTTAAGTATTAAAGAAACCAATGAGGTGATTATTAGAGAGGGATCTGAGGAAGGTGTAAGGGTTCTTTCCAACTTGGCGGCACAAACACTTAAATACCTTATGTTTTCAAGCGTAGAAAATGGGACAGGTAAAAATGCTTCTGTTTCAGGCTGGCAAATAGCAGGAAAAACAGGTACCAGTCAGTCTTTCAGAGACGCATGGTTTGTTGGTTTTTCAAATAATTATGTCATTGGAGTATGGATGGGTAATGATGACAATAGACCATTAAAAAACGTCAACGGGGGCGGATTGCCAGCAAAGATATTTTCTAAGATAATGACAAAAATTAGCTCAGAACTTGTTTCAACAAAAGAAATAGCGATGATTTTACCCAATCAATTTGATGTTTTGAGAAGTTATGATGGATTATCCAAGGAATATCACTTTAAATCTCAAGAAGATCTAGATCGAAAACCCAAAAATTCTTCCCTAATAGGGGGACTAATTAAAGCCCTTCTTTGGGGTGAATAAGATCTACTTTTTAGAAATTTCTAGAATAAGTTTATCTAATGATCCATTAAGTTTTTTTAATCTTGATCTAAACTCCTGCCTCTCAGTTGATAGCATGGAAATCCCCTCTACCCTCAAGTCAATTAGCTTCAGAGATCCGCTTCCATCTGAAACTTGCCATACAACTTTCAGAGACGGCTTGCCTGGAACGACAACAACTGTAGACACGAGCACACCAGCTTTTGTAAGCGTGTCACGACTCTTTACTATTTCAAGAGTAGTCCCTCTAAATTCCGAAAATTGTCTCCCATATTTAATTGAAACATAGTTTTTAAAAGCATTAACAAATTTTGCTTTCTGATGAGTAGTAGCATTACGCCAGCTTTTTCCTAAAACCGCTCTCGCTATAATAGGAATATCAACGTATTCCTGGAAAAGCTTTTCAAGCTCTGTTTTTTGTTCATCAATAGACATTTCCTTTACTGATGTGGCAACCAAGTCGTTATAAAGGCTCGTCACCAGTTTCTGCGAGTCCACAACTCTATCTGCATATAATTTTGGGAAACTAAATAAGCTACAGAAACATAAAAAACCGAAGAAAAAAATTTTGACTGGATGATGCATTCTTGAAAAAATATTTGATTAAAGGATGTTATTTTTCCTTAAACTTTACAGGGACTTTAAGGTATGAAACGCCATTGTGCTCCGGTGGAGGCATTTCACCTGCACGCATGTTGACTTGTATTGACGGCACGATAAGCTTGGGAGCGCCGAGGCGTGAGTCTTTCTCTTCTCTTATTTTTACAAATTCATCCTCATTTATCCCATCTTTCACATGAGGGTTTAAATTTCTCTGTTGTTTAACCGTAGATTTCCATTGAAAATTCTTTCTATTCTCAGTCAAATAGTCATGACACATCCAGAGGTTTGTATCTTCAGGATAATTCAAAATTCGTCTAATAGACTTATAGAGATCACGTGCATCGCCTCCTGGAAAATCACATCTAGCTGTCCCAAAGTCATGCATAAAGAGAGTATCGCCTACAAAAATATTATCTTCAATTTTATATGAACCACATGCAGGAGTGTGGCCGGGTGTAAAAATATATTCACAGTTTAAATTTCCAATATTAAATTTTTCACCATCTTCAAATAAATGATCAAATTGCGAGCCATCTTTTTTAAAACCCCTCTCAGCATTGTAAATAACACCAAAGGTGTGCTGGACCTTTGTTATATTTTTCCCAATTGCAACTGTAGCATCGAACTTCTCTTTAAAGTACGGAGCTGCGGATAAATGATCGGCATGTACATGTGTTTCAAGTATCCAGACCGGTTTTAAGCTTTTGGTGTAGAGATAGTCTATTACGGAGTCTGCATGCTCTGTGTCTAGACTGCCATCTGCATGATCATAGTCTAAGCAACTATCAATTATCGCAGCGCACTTTGTTTCCTTATCGCTTACAACGTAGCAAACAGTATTTGTAGCCTGGTGGAAAAAGGGTTCGATCTCGAAGCTTATGTTGTTCATAAAATACCTTTTTGTTTATAAAGACTGAGGAATTATGTATAAATAACTAGGCCTAGTATACCTAAATATTTGCTTTTTGAAAGGATTGAAAAATGGACATTAACTCAAAACTTGTGGAACAAGGTATAGTTTTACCTGATGCACCTCCACCAGCCGCTAACTACATCCCGTTTGTAAAAGTTGATAAACTAGTTTTTATTTCTGGCCAAGTATCACAAAATGAGAATGGCTTTATTAAAGGGTTTTTGGGTGAAGATTTAAACGTTGAGGAAGGATATGATGCGGCAAGGTACTGTGCCATTTCCTTATTGTCACAGTTAAAAAATGCAGTAAATGGTGATTTAAATAGAATGGTAAAAGTTGTCAAGCTTGGTGGTTTTGTGAATAGTGCACCAGGTTTCACTGAACAACCAAACGTAATTAATGGTGCTTCAGATCTTTTTGTTGAATTATTTGGCGAAAAAGGAAGACATGCACGAACAGCGGTTGGAGCGAATTTGCCACTTGGGGTCGCTGTAGAAATTGATGGAATATTTGAAGTAGAATCATAGCATTGAAGAAAAGATATAGTTTCTTAACTGAAAGACCTTTTGCACACCGAGGGTACCATTCAAACTTTCCAAATTGTCAAAAAATTCCTGAGAACTCTTTAGATGCATTTAGGAAAGCAATCGAAAAAAACTATTCAATTGAAATGGATATACATTTCACTAAAGATTTCAAAATTATAGTGTTTCATGACTTTTTTCTTGGTCGTCTTACAAAAAAAACAGGCTTTGTTTTTAGTAAAACCTTAGATTATATAAAAGAAGCAAAGCTTTCTAATAATCAAACCATACCTACTCTGGAAGAGGCTCTCACTTTAATAAATGGCAGCGTTCCAATACTTTTGGAAATTAAATACTCCAAGCACATAAAAAAGAATTTAGAAATATTCTCAAATGTCTTGGAAGAAAAGTTAGAAAGCTATAAAGGTCCTTTGGCATTGATGTCATTTAGCACGGATTTAATAAAATTCATTAGGAAAAAGAATTTGTTTTCACGCTTTCCTTTAGGTTTGACTACGAGTTTTCCAAAAGTTGAGAGTCTTGGAAAAAAGCGTCAAAATAACAACATAGAAAAGGTAATAGTTTTTAATAAGGTGCAGTTTATCTCACAGGACTGGAGAGGGATCGAAAATAGCAGAATAAAAAGGTTAAAAAAATTAGACATTGCTATTTTATCATGGACAATTACTTCAAAAGAGATTGAAAAAAGCTTAAAAGGATTAGTTGATAACATTACTTTCGAACATTACGAGCCTGACTTTAAGAACTGAAAGACTTTAAAAGAGTAGATAGTGGAAACTGTAATTTGCAAAACCATAAAGTCTATACCTAAAGATCAATGGGAAGCATGTCGCTCTTGTAAAGCAGGTGGCGATCCTTTCCTCTCTTATGATTTTTTCCTTCTTTTAGAAAGTAGTAACTCTGTTGGGCCCAATACTGGCTGGATTCCTTTTTATATAACTTTTAAAGAACAAAATATTATTGTTGGAATTATAGTAAGTTTTTTAAAAACCCATTCTCAGGGTGAGTATGTATTTGATCATAGCTGGGCCGATGCCTACCAGAGGTCTGGAGCAAATTACTACCCAAAACTACAGGTAGCAGTGCCATTTACTCCAGTTTCGGGAGAAAGAATATTAGTACGGCCGGAAAACGAAAGTCAGGTAGATGAAATGATTTCATCAACAAAAAAACTAGTAAAAGAGAATAATATCTCTTCCTTGCATGTAACTTTTTGTAATGACAGCTTTGTTGGGGTTGCAGAAAGAAACAATCTACTAGTAAGAGAAGGTATTCAATATCATTGGTTTAATAGAAATTACAAATCATTCGATGATTTCTTAGGGTCTTTAACGTACCGCAAAAGAAAAAATATAATAAAGGAGAGAAAGCAGGCAAGAAACTTTGGCGGCCAGATTAAATCCTTGACAGGAAATCAACTAACAGATTTTGAATTAGAAGCATTTTGGCATTTTTATCAAAATACTGGACAAAGAAAATGGGGGTACCCCTATCTCACTAAGGATTTTTTTATGTGTTTAAATAAAAACTTAAGAGATAGCGTCCTATTAGTACTGGCTGAAAAAAACGGTCAATATGTTGCGGGTGCCCTAAATTTTATAGGATCTGATTGCTTGTATGGAAGATATTGGGGTTGTAATCAGTTTTTTCCGGCAATGCATTTCGAGCTCTGTTATTATAAGGCAATAGATTTTGCAATTGAACGAGGCTTAAAAAGGGTAGAGGCTGGAGCCCAAGGGGATCACAAAATTGCAAGGGGGTATGAAGCAAGTAAAACATACTCGGGTCATTGGTTTCCACACGAGGGTTTTATGAACGCGGTTGATAATTTTTTGAAAGAAGAAAAAAAAATTGTTACTTATAGTAGTGAGCAAATACAGTTTATCAGTCCATTTAAAAAAGGAGAAAAGTTAAGTGTCAAAAAAATTTAGTCACAAAGAAATTGCAGAAAAGTTTGAACATTTGTTTTTAAAAGGATGGAGTTTATCAGAGGATAAAATATATATTCAAAAAACCTTTGTTTTTAAAAATTTTAAGGAGGCATTTTCGTGGATGTGCCGGATAGCATTTATAGCTGAAGAAATAAACCACCATCCAAATTGGGCTAATGTTTTTAAGACGGTGGATATATCTCTTTCAACACACGATGCTGGAGGGTTAACGGAACTTGATCTTGATTTTGCAAATGCTGTAGAGATGGAAACTTAGGCTAAATCTTTCAAAACTGTTTGCGCTGAAGTCATATCACAAACTCCGCGTTCTTTTTCAAAGTAAAGTTTTTCTATTTTTTTATTATTTATTACAGCAGTGAATCTCTGCAGTCTTCTTAATAAACCTGTTCCTTTTACGGTAAATTCAAAGTCTAATGTTTCTGCCAGAATAGATAATGGGTCAGTGATAATTCTAATTCCTGCTTTGTTCGCTCCTGTTGTCTCACCCCATACCTTCGCAACGTAAACATCGTTTACTAAAACACAAAAAATCTCATCAATTTTTAAGCGTTCAAATTCCTTCACACTTTTAATGAAGCTTGGCAGATGCATCATAGAACAGGTAGGTGAAAAAGCGCCTGGCATTCCAATGAGTATGATTTTTTTGTTATTGAAAAGCTCACGGGAATCAGCTTTCTGGACTTCGAAATTATCATCCATCCAGTTAAATGTGACATCTGGAAATTCGTCTCCCACAGTGTATTTCATGAATGACCTCTATTGAATGTAATTGAGTATTTATATATTCTTGAGCTTAAATACAACGTTAATTGATTTTTTTGAAGAACTTTCTTACAAAACTGTGATGACTGAGAAAATTGTAATTATAGGTGGGGGCCAGGCATCTATATCTTGCGCAAGCCACCTAAGGAATAATGGTTTTGATGCTGAAATATTTATAATATGTGAAGAGAATTTTTATCCTTATCAAAGGCCACCACTATCCAAAAAGTTTCTAACAGGAAATTTTCTAGAAGAGCGCCTATTATTGAAAAAAACTGACTATTATAAAACTAGCAACATTCAAGTAATTTTTTCGGTAGCCGAGGAAATAGATAGAGAAAAAAAAGAAATTTATTTGCAAAGTGGAGAAAAAATTGTTTACACAAAATTAGTCATAGCGACTGGTAGTAGAGCTAAAAAGGCACCCCTCAGTGCTGCTGATGACTTTTCCAACGTAGCCTACTTGCGAAGCTTGAATGATGCTAAAAGTGTAAAGAACTTTCTTCAACCAGGAAAAAGAATTTTGATAGTTGGAGGCGGATATTTGGGCTTGGAAGTAGCATCAGTTTGCTCGTTATCTGGGATGGATACAATTGTTGTTGAGGGAGCTGATAGAATACTCAAAAGGGTTGCTGGGGAGCCAACAGCCACATATGTGAAGCAAATTTTTTCAATTAAGGGCGTTAAGATTATAGAAAATGAGATTGTAAAAAAAATAAACAGCTCTGATAACAGGGTCACAAATGTCGAACTATTTTCTGGAAAAACGATTGACTTAGACTTTTTATTCGTTGCCACTGGTGGATACCCGGAAGTTGCTCTTGCAAAAAAAGCTAACTTGCAGATCGAAAACGGAATAATGGTAAATGAAAGACTAGAAACGAATGATTCATCAATATATGCAGCGGGCGACTGTGCTTCATTTTATCATAATGGAGAGCTCTTGCGGCTTGAGTCAGTCGGAAATGCTATCGATCAGGGCCAAACAGTCGCTTTGAACATTATTGGAAATAAAACCGCCTTTAGAGCAAAGCCCTGGTTTTGGACTGAGCAGTTTGATAAAAAGTTACAAATAGCAGGTCTTTGCAACGGATTTACCGAGATTGTTACTCGACAAGTAAAAGATAAAGTATCATTCTGGTATTTTAAGAATGAATTGTTAATCGCGGTTGATGCATTTAATGACCCTCAAAGCTACATGATAGCTAAGCGTCTAATCGAAGAAAACAAATCTCCAAAAAAAGAAATTGTTAGTGATATTAATTTTGAAATTAAGGATGCTCTGAATACCAAATGAGAATTCTAAGTGGAAAACTAAAGGGTTCAAAGATCCTTACAAATAACAATAAAATTAAGGGCTCTGAGGACTTCATTACTCGACCAACTTCAGACAGGGTAAAAGAAACATTATTCAATATAGTTCAGCACGGCTTTAATATTGACTTCGCTAATGTTTCGTTTTTCGACTGCTTCGCTGGATCAGGAGCTATTGGTCTTGAAGCTATATCAAGAGGCTGCTTATCAGTCTCTTTTTTAGAAAAAAATAATGCTGCCTGTGAGTGCATACAAAAAAACCTAGCTAATTTTAACCTTAATGCTAATGGTAGCGGTCTTGGCTACCGCATTTTAAACTATGACTTCTTTGACAAAGATTTGTTACTTGATAATGAGTTTGACGTTGTATTTTTAGATCCACCATATGAGATGGCAAGAGTCTCTGAAGTTTTTTTAAGGCTAAAAGAGTTAAGAGTGACAAAGAAAAATTCCTTAATTATATATGAAAGTAACAAAGAATTAGTAAAAGTTGATAAACTCGAAATCCTTAAGAGTAGAAAAACTGGAAAGACGCATTTGAGTTTCTTGAAATTTCTAAATTAGAGGCTCATTTCCGTGCAGTAGTGGAAGAATGTAGAAAGATGGAAAACTTTGGTTTTAAAAAAGTAAGCAAAGAAGATAAGCCTATGTTGGTCAACAAGGTTTTTGACAGTGTTGCTTTTAGATATGATCTCATGAACGATCTAATGAGTGCAGGATTGCATAGATTATGGAAAGATAGTTTTATCGATTGGCTCGCACCCAGAAAAAATACTCACCTTCTAGACGTCGCAGGTGGTACGGGAGATATTGCTTTTCGCTTTATAAAGAGAACAAAAAATGAAGCATCTGTGACAATTCTTGATAGAAATGAAAATATGCTCAAAGAGGGAAAGAGAAGATCTATTGTTAGGCAAGAAGAAACAGACTTAGAATGGATATGTGGTGATGCCATGTCATTGCCTTTTCAGAACGGCGTATTTGATTATTACACAATTTCGTTTGGAATAAGAAATGTTTTGGATTTAAAAAAGTGTTTATCGGAAGCCTATAGAGTTTTAAGGCCTGGGGGAAGAATTATGATCCTTGAATTCAGTAAAATTGAGAATCAAACCTTAAACAAAATCTATGATGCCTTCTCCTTTAACGTAGTCCCCAGACTTGGTAAAATATTCGCTAATGACTCAGAAAGCTATCAGTACTTGATTGAGAGTATAAGAAAATTTCCTTCTCAAGAAAAACTTGCAAGTCTAGTCATGGAGGCAGGTTTTAGACAGGTCAAATACAGGAACCTAACTCAAGGAGTGGTTGCAATACACAGTGGATGGAAGGTCTGATGGAGTGGCTTAATAACCCTTTTAGATTAATTAGGGTGGTTGGAACTTTTTTTAGAACCGGTGCTGTTGAGCAGCTCTTGAAAATTACCAAAGTTTCCAAAAGTTTGAAATTCTTCATTTTATCGGTAGGAAAGCTGTTTATTATTTTTGGGATTAAAGGGCCCTACAAGAAATCTTCGATTGTAAGAGCGCTCATTGCTTTAGGGCCAGCATACATAAAGTTCGGGCAATTATTATCTACCAGGCCTGACATTGTAGGGACTAATTTAGCTAATGAGCTTAAGGTTTTACAAGATTCTTTAGACCCCTTCCCAACCGAGGAGGCAAAGAAAATTGTAAATGAAGAGTTGGGAAAACCAGTTGAGGAAATTTTTTCTTCATTCTCAGATTCAGTAGCGGCCGCATCAATTGCTCAGGTTCATAAGGCAACAGTTAAGGAAACAAATGAATTGGTAGCTGTCAAGATATTGAGGCCCAAGGTGGAGAAGGTTTTCCTTAAAGATCTAGCGGCATTGTTATTTTTAGCAAAATTTATAGAATTTTTTGTACCAAGCTTCAGAAGGCTAAAGCCTATAGAGGTTATCAATCACTTTCAACGATTGGTTCGTGAAGAGTTAGATTTAAGAATGGAAATAGCAGCAGCTGCAGAATTTGCAGAAAACACAAAAAGTGATAGGAATTTTTATGTCCCTAAAGTCATGTGGTCTCTTTCTGGTAAGCGAGTTATCACAACAGAGTGGGTAGAGGGCATGGCCGTTGGAGATATAGAAAGAATAAAAAAGAGTGGAGTAGATATTGAAAGCTTTGCAAAAAGAATCATTAAGACTTTTCTGACACAAGCTCTAAGAGATGGATTTTTTCATGGAGACATGCATCAGGGTAATCTTAAATGTAGAAGCGATGGGACGCTAATAGTAATGGATTTTGGTATAATGGGAAGAATAGATGAATATACGAGAAGAACCTATGCAGAAATTCTTATAGGGTTCCTCAGACGGGATTATTTGAGAGTTGCAGAAGTACATTTTGAGGCAGGTTACGTTCCTGATAATCAAAACGTGCAAGAGTTTTCCCAAGCTCTCAGGTCAGTGGGTGAACCAATATTTGGTATGGAGGCCTCAGATATTTCTATGGCTAAGTTGCTAGCCAGGTTACTTGAAGTTACGGAGCAATTTGGAATGGAAACAAGAACCGAGTTGTTGCTATTGCAGCGAACAATGGTTGTAGTTGAAGGAGTTTCCAGGAGCTTAGATCCAAATATGAATATGTGGGAAACAGCTCGACCCGTTGTTGAAAAATACATAGCTGAAGCTTTGGGACCAAAAGCTATTTTGAAAGATATTTTGAAGATAGTGCAAGTAGCCCGCAAGCTCGGCCCACAACTGCCTAAGCTACTGGAGGACCTTGTTAGACAAAATAAATATGAGGATAAAAACTAAATTGGCGAACCCGCTAGGAATCGAACCTAGAACTAATCCTTAGGAGGGATTTGTTATATCCGTTTAACTACGGGTCCTTTAATATTTTATTATAGCTATTTCATAAATAATGTGAACATCATGTTTCCGCGTAAACAAATGGGAGTGCTAAATATCGATACAAAGATGAAGATGTTTTTAAGTCTTCCATTCTTTTTTGTTTAAAAATCGGAGTTATTTGCTTCTATACTTAGTTATCTATTTTATTTTCTTTGCCACAATGTGGGCAGAATATATTTCTTTTAGGTTGAAACTCATCGCTAGATGCAAATGACCACCACAGTTTACAAAAATCGCAAGTAAAATGCCATATTGTCTCTTTAGTCAATTTCATTGATACCTCTTTTACTTTTCCTTTGTTTGCGTTACATCCCCCCTATCGGTTGGAAAATTGTTGTATAAAATACACTCCCTTCCACCTTTAGTCACTAAAAACAGTTGAGATATGCAAAGGGTAGGTATGTTTTGGTAAAAAAAGGTAAAACAGAAAGAAAGCAGAACTTCAAAGCCGATATGCGAGCGATAAAAAAAGAAGATGTGAGAAGATTACAAGAGACTTATAGCCGATTTTTTGGAGCTGAGCCTGAAGAAATGAAGAGAAATTCGTCAAACATAAGGAAAAAAGTTTACTTTTTTGGTTTTGCACTGACTTTTATTTTCGGAGCGATACTCTATTTCACAAAAAATGTTAAGTTTGTAGGATTTTGAAAACATTATTTCATTTCACGTAAAAGGCGTTTTAGTTGTTTTTCCTGTAACTCGATTGCAACACATTGCTTGATCTTTTGAAACACCGAACCGCCCGTTACAAATGATCCACCAAAAAACTCGACCAATTTATCTCCATCAAGCATTTTGCTTTCTAATGAATTGAGACACTGTTGTTCTGTGTTGAAAAATCGAGAGCTATCGTTAACCGTTTCGGCAATTTTGACCTGAGAGTTCTCCATCAAAAACATAACTGAAATTATTATCCAAACTTTCATATGCACTGGCCATTTTAATTCATGATATATTATTAATTAACGAATAAATTTCATATTCTTTAAATCATTAGTTACAATTTTTTTATTAAATGATCGTAGTCAAAATTAAAATTGATCCTCCAAACCGGCAAACATCCAGTAAAGGATTAGTCTAATTGCAAGATTTTGAAGATTTAGGGTTTCACTGTGGAGTGGATGAGGTAGGTCGCGGGGCATGGGCTGGCCCGGTTGTGGCGGCTGCAGTAAGGTTTGATAAATGCCATAATATAATGGGGCTGGCTGACTCTAAAACGTTAAGCCCTCAGAAGAGGTTTAAACTATATTTTGAAATACTGGATACTTTTCCGGTTGGAGTCTCCTTTTCCTCAGCTAGGGAGATTGATCAGTCTAATATTCTAAGCAGTACTCTTCATGTTATGCAAAGGGCAGTTGAGAAAATCTGTAATAAAGAAGATAGTTTGTATTTCGATGGCAATACACTTCCCAAAGCATTTAAGTCCAATGCAAGAGCTCATAGCGTTATTAAAGGAGACGCTATTATAGCGAGCATCGCGGCGGCTTCCATTGTTGCAAAAGTGTCACGAGATTTTTATATGAAATCACTAAATATACGCTTTCCAGGTTATGCCTGGGAAAAAAATGTAGGATATGGTGTGGAACAACATAAACAGGCAATCTATAGGTTGGGTGTTAACACACAGCATAGGAGATCTTTTAAGCCGATATACAATATATTGTGTTTTTAAAAAATAAGCTGTTGTTTTTAAACAAAAAATTTGACGCACATAATAATTTGACTCAACTTTAGTGTAAAACTGAGGCAAAAGATGAGTGTAAATTTAGAAGATTTGTATAAATCTACTTCTGGCATAGAACTTTTCAATGAAAATTGCATATCTTTCATGGAGAATATACCAGAAGAGTCCATTGATTTGATTTTCGCTGATCCTCCATACAATCTACAACTAAATAACGAGCTGTTGCGCCCAAATAACTCAAAGGTTGAAGGCGTCAAAGAGGAGTGGGATAAATTTTCTAGCTTCGATGATTATGATAAGTTTACAAAAAAATGGTTACAAGAAGCTAGGCGTATTTTGAAGAAGGATGGCGCCATATGGGTAATAGGGTCCTATCATAATATTTTCCGGGTCGGAGCTAGCTTGCAGGACCTAGGTTATTGGATATTGAATGACGTATTTTGGAGAAAATCTAATCCAATGCCGAACTTTAGGGGTAGAAGGTTTACCAATGCTCACGAGACTTTAATTTGGGCTGCTAAATCGGACTCGTCTAAATATGTTTTCAATTATGATGCTTTAAAGGAGCTAAATGAAGGTACACAAATGCGATCCGACTGGTTTTTACCAATATGTTCAGGCGCAGAAAGGCTAAAGGGAAAGGATGGAAAAAAAATTCATCCCACACAAAAACCTGAAGGACTTTTACACCGAATCATAATAGCGACTACCAAGAAAGGTGATCTGATTTTGGACCCCTTCTTGGGAACTGGTACCACTGGAGTTGTAGCCAAACGTCTGGCAAGAAGATTGATAGGCATTGAAAAGGATAAGAATTACTTCGATGAAGCTCAGAAACGTATTAAAAAAATTCGTCCTTATTCTGAGAGAGATTTAGAAATAACGGAAACAAAAAAGGATCTGGAAAGAGTTCCCTTTGGTCAACTTGTAGAGAGAGGTCTTCTAAAGCCGGGTGATCAACTGACATCTGCAAACAAAAGATATGTCGCTAGAGTGCGCCCAGACGGCACTTTAATAACTCATAACGCTAAAGGCTCTATACACAGAGTGGGTGCTATTTTGGAGGGAGCTCCTTCATGTAATGGCTGGAACTACTGGCATATCAAAAAAGATGGAGAACTAATCCCAATAGATTATTTCAGACAAAAAGCTAGGTCACAGAATTTGAGTGTAAAGTAGCATCGTTAATTTTTGCCTGAGCGTAAACTTTTCTCATTAGTGTTGGAAGCGACAAATGATCAAATTTCTGGCTTTCGGCCACCAAATATTTAGAATTATCAAATTTAGAATACTCTGTTTCACCAATTACAATTTCCAATTCCAATTTAAAATGTGAAAATTCATGAGTTACCACTGTTTCAGTATTAAACCAGTTGGCCTTAAAAGGAAAAGTAGGCTCATTTCTTTCTACATCCCACTTAGTTGTTGGAAATCCAAGAAGCCCCCCCAATATTCCCTTGCTAGGTCTTCTTTCAAGTAAAAATTTGTTCGGTCTTAAAGTTGCAAAAAATACATAGCCCATTTTTAACGGTTTGTTCTTTTTTATCGGTTTAGAAGGAATATTTTCTACCACATCATATTTAAAACTTAAGCATGACCTTGAAATAGGGCATTGCGCACAAGAAGGTTTCTTTGGCTTACAAATAGAGTTTGCAAAATCCATTAATGCTTGAGCCAAGTCACCACTATGAAATCCTGGGAATAGTTGAGAAGCACATTCTTTAATGTCTCTTTTTGATTGCTTTATCGGCTTTTCAATCTTGAAAAGTCTACAAATTACCCTTTCGATATTTGCATCAACTACTACTTCTTTTTCACCAAAGGCGATTGATCTAATTGCGGAAGCGGTATATTCACCTATGCCGGGTAGGCTCAATAGCTTTTTTTTATCATTCGGAATTTTGCTATTAAATCTTCCGCGCAGTTCTTTCGCGCATCTTAAAAGATTTCTTCCTCGTGCATAATAACCAAGACCAGCCCAGAATGCTAAGACTTCTCCCTCGCTAGCGCAACTAAGTTCATCTACGCATCTCCATTTATCTATAAATTTTTGAAAATAAGGTATTACTGTTTTGACAGTAGTTTGTTGTAGCATTATTTCCGATACCCACACTTTGTAAGGATCAGGAGTTTTTCCAGATTTTAAGTCTTTTGGGCTTACACGCCATGGCAATATTCTTCCGTTCTTGGCATACCATCGTAATAGGATTTTGCTTATTAAGGCCATTTGATTATAGTGTGACATGAATTATATTTTTCAAAAAGTTTTAGCTCAATGACATACCAAAAAAGTAATTTTAGATCTATCGGAAAGTTAATTGAACCAATAGTAAGAAGGCATGGTAGCATAAGTATAGTTAGCTATTCCAAATTGCTTAACATATGGGGGACATTAGTTGGAGAGAATATATCAAAAAAAGCTCAACCAATTAGAATAAAAACTACTAAAGGTGGGAAGCAAAATATTCTTTATCTGGGTATGAATGGTCCTTATATGCCAGAGCTGTCATTGCAAACACAAGATATTATAGAAAAAATAAACTCCTATTATTCAAAAGAGGTGATAGCGCAGATAAAATTGGAACGAATACACGACACTATGAGCAGAAATGTGGTAGAGTTCGATAACTTGCAAGATTTTGCTAGTACCAAAAACAAAGAATTGAGTGACCCTATACTGGATATTGTTGAACTTGAGCACTCACTAACCAAAATGAAAAATAACCTTATCAATTCAAGGAAAAAAAATGAGATTATTGCAAACTGAAAAATATCGGATGAATTTTTGTGTCGTTCTTTTACTAATTTTTATTTCAGGATTTGCGTTTGCAGAGGATCCTAAAAAAGGTGAAAGCAAATACATAGAAATGTCCAAGGGCAATGAAAATGCACCCGTTGTTTTTGTCGAATATGCTTCACTTACCTGTCCAGCTTGTGCAGCTTTCCATGCTAATGTTTATCCAAAGTTAAATAAGGAATATATCCAGACTGGAAAAATAAAATTTATTCATAGAGAAATTTATTTTGATAGGGCTGGGCTGTGGGCAGCTTTGACTGCGCGTTGTACGAATGCAGTAAAACGGTATTTTGGCATGCTGGATTTACTGTATTCCGACCAGCCATTATGGTCGAGATCAGATAATAGTGATGAAATTGTAGGCGCTCTTCTAAAAATTTCTGCAAAATCAGGAATTGAGAAGGAAAAAGCCATTTCTTGTTTAGAAGATCAAGAAAAAGCATTAGACTTGGTAAATCAATATAAGATTTACGTGAATGAAGATGCGATTGAGTCGACACCTACTTTCGTGATCAATGGAAAGAAATACACTAATAGGCCCTATGAAGAAATAAAGGAAATAATCGAAAAAGAGCTAAAAAACTAAATTTTTTAGTTCCAGAAGAAGCCTTTCTTGTTTTGATAAATGGAGTTCTATGTTGATGGGATATATCTTTTCCTTGAAAGATTTGGATAGTTTGACGTAATCTTTCTCCGTAGTAACTACGAGAGCATTATTTTTATCAGCGATTTTGAAAATGTTAGCAAGCTGTCTATCAGTATAAAAATGGTGGTCAGGAAATGATACTTCCTGAACAACTCGCATGTTTAACCCCTTCAACATTGAAAAGAATTTTTCAGGTCTTCCAATTCCACAAAATGCGACAAGTTTTCTGTTCCTTAACTTAGGAATGATATTAGGTTTAAACTCCCCCTCAATAAATTTGGGTTTGTGATGCTCGGGAAATGTTTCTCTAAATTTTTTTCTTGAAGTAGGGCTGCCAATACAAATAAAAAAATCCGCTCTAATGATGGCAGATAAAAGGCTCTCTCTTAAGGTTCCCATAGGAAATATTTGTTCATTCTTAATGTTAAGTTCTGCATCAAAGACCAAAATGCTTATATTCTTTTCAATTGAAAAGTTTTGATGGCCATCATCAAGTAGCACTATGTCGGCACCTGCTTCATAAGCCGATAAAACACCGTCTCTTTTTTTTCTTGATACCCAGACATTAGTATGACGAGAAATCAACAAAGGTTCGTCGCCTACATCAGAGGCATTGTGGTGTCTTTTATCAACAAAAACGGTATCTTTAATTTTTCCACGGTATCCGCGGCTAACAACATGAACATTTAAATTATTTTTTTTTAGATAACTGGCTAGAAAAATCACTGTTGGAGTTTTGCCTGCTCCTCCCAATGTTATATTTCCAACACATACCACAGGAAGGGGCATTTTTTCATATCTTCCAAACTTAATTCTAATTTGGTGTAAAAGGGACCATACCAAAGCTAGAAAATAAAAGATCGGAAAAAAAACTAATCTATTTGGTTTTTCTAAGAGGCGCGCCAAGAAAATCATACCTTTAAGATTTTACTAAGACATTGGGTTAAGATAGAGCGTTGAAGAAAAGTAGGATTTTTCCTCAATTGTAGATCTGAAATCGTAAGATAGTTAAGAACAAGGGTAAGTTTTTCACTTGACCAACGTTGTGCGTAGATTTTTGCATTTTCAAGGTTATTTGCAATAAGAAAAGGGTACTCACGCCTAACCTCAAAACTATTTGGTCCATACAATTTTATTAAAGATAACTTGTGGAAATAGGCGGATATAAATTGCAATATAGTTATTGAGCTCTTACCTTGTGACAACAAAATACTTAGGCTTTTTTCAAATTCTATAATATTTTTTTCTGCCAATGCAATGGCCAAGCCTAATTCATTGAGCTCATAGTTGGTTGATACCACGTCAAAAAAATCTTTCGTAGTAAGGGGCTTGTCATCGTAAAGCTTGAAAATCTTTAGCTTTTCAAGCTCATTATGCAAAATATCTTCCGATGAAAACTTAGAGAACTCCAAAAGTGCATCTACTACTTCATTCCCGTCAAATTTTATGCCATCCTCATCTAATTTACTTTTCAAAACTTCACTATTCAAACTATGCTTGCTGTAGTCTACTAAAGCCATGTTGCTATTAGACTGCAGTAGTCTTTTCAATTCAGAGTTTTTAGATAATTTATCCATAGTGACGATAGTTATAGCGTCGCCATTTTGCCATTCTGACGCTATTTCAGTAATGATTTTGTAATCTTTCTCTGGTAACCCATTTAATATTATTAATTGGCACCCTGGAAAGAAGCTTTTTGTTTGCAAAAGAGACATTATTTCGTCCTTTTTACCAATGATTTCCTGATTGAAATATCTTGTTAGCCTCATCTCGCTTTCCGCATTCGGTCCACCTATAGCATCAGAAATTTTTTTTGTCTCTTTCTGCAACAGATTATAGTTTCCACTAAGCAGAATTATTACAGAATAATTCCTCAGTGATTCATTAAAACCCTCAAAGCTTGTCCCAGAATAAATCAAGGCGAGTATTTGATTTGGTTATTTATCAAAATCTCAGTAATCATTTTTTCGGCAACGGTATCCGCCAGTCTTTCATATGTATCTCTCCTCGCTATTTCTGTTGCAAAACCGGTACGAGTAACTGCGGCACTGTAATCTGATGTAGCTGAGACATTATTTTTGATAGAAATTTCTTTCGTTTCTTTATTGTACAAACTATACTCTACATACAGAGTAACTGAATATCTCGTGATCTCGTTTTCTGTTGTTATAATACCATATGAGTTCTTTATACTTGGTTTTATGTCTAACAAATTTTCTCCGCTTTTTTTAAAAGGCGCTTTTTCTAGAAGTGCTTCTTGTATTAAAAATGATAAAGGGGTTTCTTCTTTCCCTATATCAATCTCTTTAAATATTTTCATTGAATCTTTATCGTTATAAAGAGGTGAAAAGCCGCAAGTCGCAGTCACCAAGGAAATACAAAATATGAATATAATCCTAAAAATGGCAGTAAACCTTTTATATAACCACGTTAACAATTCTTTTCGGAACGTAAATAAATCGTTTGATATTCGAATTTATTAAAGCTTTTTTTACTATCCTTTCATTCAAAACTGTCTCCTTAAGAGCTGTCTCTGTAATATCAGGTGCAACCGAAATTTCAGTTTTTCTTTTTCCGTTTATCTGAATGGGTAAGGTTATAGTCTCGTTTTCTTTATTAGTTCTCTCTTTTATTTCAGGCCAATTAGCTTTAGCTATAAGATCCTTCTCTCCGATTGTAGACCACATTTCTTGTGCAAGGTGAGGAGTGAATGGCTCCATCAGCATAGCAAGAGACTTAATCCCATAAATTTTTTGCTCTGTTCTGGCATCTTTTCCTGCTAAAAAGTTAGTTAACTCATATATTTTTGCAATTGCCTTGTTGAAAGAAAAACTTTCAATAAAATTTGATGTATCAAATACAAAGTCGTCGACTTTTCTATCCTCATGCAATGTCCCTTTCGTATCATTCTGTTCAAGTTTGCTAGCTATCTCTTTAGTTAAACGCCAAACACGATTAAGATGCCTCCATGCACCCTCAACTCCCTCAGTTGACCATGATATATCTCTATC
>OZSS01000114.1_pt1 | contig 34814 bp, 30 predicted proteins | sample 1779911 | NCBI WGS metagenome assembly OZSS01 (sample SAMEA2603589, study PRJEB24840) | metagenome | biome: Water; feature: Photic zone; material: Seawater sample | place: Mediterranean Sea | collected 2013-11-12 | depth 10 m
GCAAATGCTGAGGGTTTCAGAACTACTCCATCAGTTGTTGCATATACAAAAAATCAAGATCAGCTTGTTGGACAAATTGCAAAACGACAAGCTGTAATGAACCCTGAAAATACTTTTTATTCTGCAAAACGTTTTGTTGGTAGAAGAGTTGATGAAGTTAATGAAGAATCTAAAGAAGTTAGTTATTCTGTTGAAAAATCTGGTTCTAGTGTCAAATTAAAATGTCCTATTTTGGATAAACAGTTTTCTCCTGAAGAGGTGAGTTCTCAAGTTTTAAGAAAGTTAGCAGATGATGCAGGTAAATATCTTGGTGACAAAGTTACACAGGCTGTAATTACAGTTCCAGCTTATTTTAATGATTCCCAAAGACAGGCTACGAAAGATGCAGGAAAGATTGCAGGTTTAGAAGTTCTCAGAATCGTTAATGAGCCAACTGCTGCGGCTTTAGCATATGGTCTGGATAAAGAAAATGAAAAAATTCTTGTTTTTGATTTAGGGGGAGGTACATTTGACGTCTCAGTTATTGAAGCTGGTGATGGAGTAACTGAAGTTCTATCTACATCTGGAGATACACATTTAGGTGGTGATGATTTTGATAGATGCATCGTAGATCACTTAGCCAATACTTTTAAATCTAATGAGGGAATTGATCTCAGAAAAGATAAGCAAGCTTTGCAAAGATTGACTGAAGCTGCAGAAAAGGCAAAAATAGAGCTCTCAAATGCTACGCAAAGTGAAATAAATTTACCTTTTATCACAGCGACGCCTGAAGGGCCAAAACATTTAGATTTGAACCTTACTAGAGCAAAGTTCGAGGAATTAGCAGCTTCTTTAATTGATAGGTGTAAGACCCCAGTTGAGAGAGCTATAAGTGATGCAAAAATTTCTACTAGTGAAATTGATGAAGTTGTTATGGTTGGAGGCTCATCTAGAATACCTGCTGTTTTAGATTTAGTTAAAAAAATAATTGGTAAAGAACCAAATCAAACTGTTAATCCTGATGAAGTAGTAGCTGTTGGAGCTGCAATTCAGGGAGGAGTTTTAGCAGGAGAAGTTAAAGATATTTTGTTGCTCGACGTTACTCCACTTTCTCTAGGTGTAGAGACTTTAGGGGGAGTAATGACAAAAATGATAAATCGAAATACTACAGTACCCACGAAGAAATCTGAAACATATTCAACTGCTGTAGATGGTCAAACAAATGTTGAAATACACGTTTTACAAGGTGAAAGAGAAATGGCTTCTGATAATAAAAGCTTAGGAACTTTTAGATTGGATGGTATACCTTCAGCACCAAGAGGCGTTCCGCAAATTGAAGTTACATTTGATATTGATGCAAACGGTATTCTTAGTGTTACTGCTAAAGACAAAGGAAGCGGTAAAGAACAAAGTATTTCTATTACTGGTGCTTCAACTCTATCTGATAATGAGGTAGAAAAAATGGTAAAGGATGCTGAATCAAATGCATCTGCAGATAAAGAAAAAAGAGAAAAAATCGATTTAAAAAATCAAGCTGAAACACTTGTTTACCAGACAGAAAAGCAACTTGGTGAATTAGGAGACAAAATTGATGCTGCAGCAAAGTCTAAAGTTGAAGAAAAAAGTAATGCTTTAAAAGAAGCAACTTCAAAAGAAGATTATGAATCAATGAAAAAACTTCTTGAAGAACTTCAGCAAGAACTTTATGCAGTTGGTTCATCTGTTTATCAGCAACCAGGTAATCAGCCACCATCACCTGGCGCTGCAGGCGGTCCTGATCAGAGTGATTCAAACGAAAAAGGTGGGGATGATGTAATTGATGCAGACTTTACTGAAACAAAAGATTAATAAAGATAATTTTTAACTTCATTAGCAACCCATTTAGAACAAGCTGGAGCCAGTAAAATTCCATTTTTATAAAAACCTGTACATATAATTAGACCATCTTCAAGGTTTTTCATTATTGGTGAAGGTTCACCATCTGGCCTTGACCTTATTCCATACCATTTTTTAGAAATTTTTCCTTTCATCAGCCAATCTGGTTTTTTATCAAGAAAATTTATAAGTTTTTCGAATGTATTTTCTTCTGGCTTAGTACTATATTCATCAGTTGATCCAATAATTAGCTTATTGTTTGATTTTGGAATTATATTTTTACCATTTATGTTGAATTGTTTTGGCAGCGATAATAAATCAACTTCTGCATCATTTATCTCAATTTCTATAGCTTGACCTAAAACAGGTTTTAATTTGATGTAGTGAGATAGGCTACCTATTAAATCAATCGCTTTTAGTGAATTACACAAAATAACCATGTCAGATTTGATGTTTTCATTATTCCTTGTTGTAGAAATCCATTGATTGTTTGTTTTTCTTATTTTTATTATTTCTTCTCGCAAATAATTTACTTTTTTATGTTTTAGATATTGATCTAATGTTTGAAGTAAAGAAAAAGGATTTATTCTTCCATCTTTGAATGAGATCATTCCTTTTATATTTGTTGCTTGGAAGGCTTTATTAATATTCTTGATAAATATTGAGTCTCTTTCTAAAATTCGCAAGTTTTGATCATTATTTTCATAAACAAATTTCTCTAATTTTTTAAACTTTTCTTCATCTGTAGTTAGTTGTATTAATGGTTTTTCGATATTTAATTCACAATTAAATTTTTGCAGGAATGTAATCCATTGTGGCCATAATTCAATGCTCTGTTTCCTGAGATCCCAGCTTCTACCTCTTCTTTTTTGATACATATTACCCATTAGTAAGCCTAAAGCTGCATTGCTACTATTTTGGTGTTGAGCTGGATCTATTATCGTTACTTGGGAACCTAATTCTGATAATTCTAAGGCGTTAAATTTTCCAATAATCCCTGATCCAATAATAACTATGTGTGTTTTTTGAAAATTTTCTTTTAAGCTTTTCATTGATATATTAGATATACTCGCCCATTTGACTTAATAGTTAAAGATTTTTTGGAACATCCTTCAATTATATTCAAAATTGTTTGTCCCGATCGTCCTGGTCTTGTAAGTCTACTTACAAGTTGGATTTCAAATTACGGTGGCAACATAAAACATTCTGATCATCATACAGATCAAGATGCAGGATTATTTCTTAGTCGAATTGAATGGAATAGTAATAATGAATTTTTTAATAGGAATGAAATTTATAAAGAATTTGAAAAAATTGCAGATGAAGTAAATGGAAAATTTAACGTTAATTATTCTGATGAAATTCCAAATGTTGCTATTTTTGTGAGTAAACAAAATCATTGTTTGATTGATTTACTTTGGCGAGTAAGAAATGGAGAACTCAAAATGAAAGTCCCTTTAATAATTTCAAACCATTCTGATCTTGAAAATATTGCAAATGACTTTAATGCAAAATTTGTCCATATTGATACCTTTAAAACTGATAAATCTATTGTTGAAGATCAATTTTTAAATTTACTAAAAGAATATGACATTGATCTTGTTGTATTAGCCAAATATATGCAAATTTTAAGTGACTCTTTTTTAAAAAAGTTTTCTTCAATAATAAATATTCATCATTCTTTCTTACCTGCATTTAAGGGCGGGCAACCATATCATAGAGCATGGAAGAGAGGTGTTAAATTAATCGGTGCTACTGCTCACTATGTTACTGAAGATCTTGATGAAGGCCCGATAATAGAGCAATGTACAGTTAATGTAAGTCATAGGGATGAAGTTGATGATTTGATTAGAAAAGGAAGAGATATTGAAAGAATAGCTTTAGCAAGAGCAGTGAGATTACATCTAAATCATCAAGTATTTGTCTATAACAGCAAAACTGCTGTTTTTGATTGAAGATAGTTTCTTAGTCTTCTAATTCTATTTGTATTTGTCTTTCATAAATTGATTCTTCATTAAAAGCTCTTGCTACCAAGAAACTGGCAATGCAGCTGATTAACACAGGTTTCATTATTAATAAATTTTTTGTTAAAGCAAAAGCTAAAAACATTGCTGTTATTGGCGTTCGCGAACATCCTGCTACGAAAGCTCCCATTCCCGCAAAAATGTATGTACTTGGTGCATGTCCTGTAGCAATTTCCACCCAGCTCCCCATTATTAGTCCGATTGACCCTCCTAAAGTAAGCATTGGATAGAATAATCCTCCAGGAGCTCCGGATGCTGCAGCTAAACCTGTCGTGATAAATAGTACTAAAACTGCTAATAAAGCAATTCCAATACTTGTATTTTGTTCAGCTATTATTTTCTGTAATTCATCTAAATTATGAAATGTACTGGGTAAACATGAATAGATACTTCCTAAAATAAGTCCACAGATACTCATTTTTAAAACAAATTTATTTTTATACCACTTTTTCCCAAGATTTTGCATTAACAAAACATATCTGCTGTACAATTCTGCAAATATCCCAATAATTATTCCTAATAAGACTAAGTAAATAAAATCTACAGGTAAGAAAAAAACTGATGGGTCATATTCTTTTTGAATCAAAAATCCGAGGTTAAAATCAAAGCCTCCTGCTTTAGGATCTAAACCCAAGGCTTGAATAATATCAGCAGATGAATCTGCAATAAAAGTTGTAATTACTACTAATAATAAAATTACTGGTCTAGCAGAGTTTAATAACTCCTCTATTGCATAGATAAACCCTCCTAATGGAGCGCTAAATACTGCAGCTATTCCAGCACCACCACCTGCTGCTACTATTACTCTTCTGAAAGCTGTAGGAGCTTTGAGCCACTTGGCCATTTGCCAAGCTACAGATCCTCCCATTTGAACTGATGGACCTTCTGGACCCAAAGGGAATCCACTACCAATCGCAATAATTCCTGATATGAGCTTTACTAATCCTACTTTTAAATTCATTGGAACTTTTTTATGTCTTAAGAAACCCATGATTTGACTCACACCTGAACCTTTTGCAGCAGGTGCTATATTCTTGATCAAATATCCTGCAATAGCTCCTCCTAGAGCTCCAAAAATAGGTAAGACCGCAATAGATGGGAATTGGTCTAATAATGCTAATCTCCAATTATTAATAAAATAGATTCCAGTTTTAAAAGATATGCTTGTAATCGAAGCTCCAAGACCCGTTAATAAGAGCGAAAATGCAACGACTAGAGATCTTTGTTTTAATAATTTTTTGATGCTACGAGAAGAATTATTACTTGTTTTTTGAATATTATCTTTTATAAAGTTTGGCATAGTCCATGATTACTTTGTCAAGCTGAAATCGTGTATTTCATCAAATTGAAGATAGCGATAAAGTTCATCTGAATATGGATTAATTTTATTTTTAGTAATATCCTGATATTCTTCTATTTCAGGTATTTTCCCAAGTAGTGCACAAACTGCTGCCAATTCTGCACTTCCTAAAAATACTTGCGCATTCTTGCCAAGTCTATTGTCAAAATTCCTTGTACTGGTAGAAAATACTACAGAACCTTCATCAACTCTAGCTTGATTTCCCATACATAAAGAACAGCCTGGCAACTCTAATCTTGCACCACAATCTTCAAATATCTTATAGTAACCTTCAGCTTTTAGAGTTTCTTCATCCATCTTTGTTGGTGGACAAATCCATAATTTAGCTTTCAAATTTTTTATTCCTTCAAGAACTTTTGCAGCTGCTCTGTAATGACCAATATTTGTCATGCAAGAACCTATAAAAACCTCGTCAATATTTGTATTTGTAACATCAGTGATTTCTTTTACATTATCTGGATCATTAGGGCAAGCAACTATAGGTTGTGTTACTTTTGCTAAATCAATTTCAATGATTTCGTCATACTGAGCGTTTGAATCTGGTTGCAGTAATGATGGTTTTTTTAACCAATTTTTCATATCATTTATTCTTCTTGAAATCGATTTTGAATCTTCATAATTACTCTCGATCATTTTTTCTAGCAGGCAAATATTGCTTTTTAAATATTCTTGAACAGTTTCTTGGGATAAAAGTATTGTGCTGCCAGCGCATGAGCGTTCTGCAGTAGCATCAGTAAGTTCAAAAGCTTGTTCAAGTTTTAGGTTTGGTAATCCCTCAATTTCCATAATTTTCCCGTTGAATATATTTTTCTTATTTTCTTTCTCAACAGTTAATAGTCCTTTTTTAATTGCGAATAGAGGGATTGCGTTAACTAAATCTCTAAGAGTAATTCCTGGTAATAATTCTCCTTTAAATTTAACCAGCACAGATTCTGGCATATTTAATGGCATTGATCCTATTGCAGCGGCAAATGCAACAATCCCTGAGCCTCCAGGAAATGAAATGCCAAGAGGAAATCTAGTATGACTATCTCCGCCAGTGCCAACAGTATCTGGGAGAAGCATTCTATTAAGCCAGCTATGAATTATGCCGTCTCCAGGCTTAAGAGCCACTCCACCTCTTTGAGATATAAAATCAGGTAATTCTTTATGGGTAACTAGATCTACTGGTTTAGGATACGCAGCTGTATGACAAAAACTTTGCATCACTAAATCTGCAGTAAATCCTAAACAAGCTAGTTCTTTTAGTTCATCTCTAGTCATTGGCCCAGTAGTATCTTGACTACCAACTGTGGTCATAATTGGCTCACAGGTCATTCCTGGCCTTACTCCCTCTAAACCGCATGCTTTGCCTACTATTTTTTGAGCTTGAGTAAAGCCAGCATTACTTTCAGTTGGATTTTGTGGCCTCGTAAATATTTCACTAGGTTGATAATCTAATTTATTTCTAATTTTGTCTGTAAGAGATCTACCAATCATAAGATTAATTCTTCCGCCAGCTTGAATCTCATCAATAAGAGTTGATGGATATAAGTCGAATTTGCTTATTAATTCTTCAGTATTTGAATCTTTTTCAATTTTTTTAATAATGCCAGCATAAGGATATATTTTAATAACATCTCCTGTTTTCATTTGAGATACGTCAGCTTCTATTGGTAAAGCTCCTGAATCTTGTGCAGTATTAAAGAAAATTGGGGCTATTTTGCTGCCAATTATTATTCCACCTGTTTTTTTGTTTGGAACAAAAGCAATATCTTCTCCTATATGCCAAATGAGTGAATTAATAGCAGATTTTCTAGAACTCCCTGTCCCAACAACATCTCCAACATATGCTATTGGTAAATTTTGTTTTTTTAAATTATCAAGAATCTTTAGTCCATCAGGGTTTTTAAATTCCAACATAGCTAATGCATGCATTGGAATATCCGGGCGTGTTGTCGCATGTACAGCTGGAGACAAGTCGTCTGTGTTTGTTTCACCGTCAACTTTAAATACTAAACAAGTAATCTCTTTCTCCAGAACTTTTTTATTGATGAACCATTCTGCACTTGCCCAACTATTTACAACTTCTTTTGCATAAATATTATTTTGAGATAATTCATAAATTTCATTAGCCGAGTCGTAAACAAGAATAATATTTTTTAAAACTTCTGCCGCTTTTTTTGCGAGTAAACTATTTTCTCCTTTAAGTATTTCAACTAAAGAATTTACATTGTATCCGCCTATCATTGTTCCTAGTATTTCAATTGCTTTTTCGGGATTAATTGATTTGCAATATTTTTCGGAATTAACAATAGCCGTAAGCCAGCTTGCTTTTACGTAAGCAGCCTCATCAACTCCTGGGGGTACTCTATTTATTAGTAAATCAAGTAAATAAGATGAATCGTAAGTACTATCTTGTTCTAATAATTTTGTAATACAATTTGTTTGTTCAGCATTTAAAGGTAAAGGAGGTATACCTTTGGTAGCTCTTTCAGCTACATGATCTGCATAATCTTTTAGCAATGTTTCCAAATTCTTCATTAGTAAGGTTTAATGCCTAATCTATTGTTATTTTTAATATTGAAAAGGAGAGTATTCATAAATGCTTTTTTAAATATTCAAACTTCTTAATTAATCAATGACGACATCATCAAATAATTCAGCTTTAGAAAAGACATCAGATTTACATGTTCTTGAAACACGTCCATTAATACCTCCAAGCAGATTACATAATGATATACCTTTAGATCACGACTCTGCTAATACAGTATCCAAAACAAGAAGATCGATACAAAATATTTTGCATCATAATGATCAGAAGCTTTTAGTCATTGTGGGTCCATGTTCAATTCATGATCTTGAGGCGGCAAAGGAATATTCAAAATATATTCAAAAATTTCGAGAAATGTATAAAGATAAATTAGAAATAATTATGAGAGTATATTTTGAAAAACCAAGAACAACTATTGGTTGGAAGGGATTGATAAATGATCCTCATCTAGATGATTCTTACGATATTAATACTGGTTTAAGGAGGGCACGAAGTTTGCTTTCATATTTAGCAACTCGTGGCATACCTTCTGCTACAGAATTACTAGATCCAATTGTTCCTCAATACATTGCCGATTTAATAAGTTGGACAGCCATAGGTGCGCGGACCACAGAAAGTCAAACTCATAGAGAAATGGCATCAGGATTATCAATGCCTATAGGCTTTAAAAATGGAACGGATGGTTCTTTTACTACTGCAATTAATGCAATGCAGTCAGCTTCAAAATCCCATCACTTCTTAGGTGTAAATGAAAATGGAATGGCTTCTATAGTTAATACTACAGGAAATCCAGATGGACATATAGTTTTAAGGGGCGGTTCAAAAGGCCCAAATTTTGAAAGTGATCATGTACAAAGAATTTCAGCAGAATTGAGGCAGTGTAATCTTCCCCATAAAGTGATGATTGATTGTAGTCATGGAAATTCCAATAAAGATTTCCGAAAACAGTCGGAAGTGCTAAAAAATGTAGCTTCTCAAATTAGTAATGGTGAAAAAAATATTTTAGGAGTTATGCTTGAAAGTCATTTGAAGGAAGGAAATCAAAAACTTTTAAAAAAAGAAGATCTCCAGTTTGGCAGAAGCATTACAGATGCATGTATAGATATAGAAACAACAAAAGAATTAATCGCTATTTTATACGATTCACTTAGCTAGTTATTAAAAAATTAAACAATAATGCTGAAGAGATTGGCACAATGAAATTATCTATTCCTAGAACACTAAATTGTTCGAGCAAAGTCGCAATAAAAGCTATTATAAAATAATTTAAATTTAGACTATTTTGTTGAGAGTATCCTATTGAGCAAACTACTATCAAACTTGTTAAAAACATTGTTATGGTTCCATATAAAGATTTTTTTTGTTTAAAAAAAATCCAACTCTTTGAGTTAAAGCTTTTTCCTATTAATCCAGCTAATCCATCACCAAAAGTCATTATGAAAAATCCACTAATTAGTGCATATGGATCTTTATCCCAGAAAAGATAAATCAAAATAAATAAACTTAGACAATAAAATAATGTTCCATAACTTTTTCTCTCAACATCCTCAATTGTTGGAAATAATTTATAGTTGTAATTGATGAAAACCATTAATGAAACAATTCCTGTAAAAATTAGAGCAGAGTTTTGATTAATTTTTAAAAATTGAGCAATTGGTATTAAAGGTCCTATTCCAATATGTATTATTTTTCTGACGATTTCTCTGCTATCTTCATTATATTTTTTAAAAACTATTGATATTAAAAAAATTGAAAATAAATATAATAAAATTGCAGTAAATTTTATCAATTTGGTTAAGCTGCTTTTTGATGAGTTGTCATTACTCGAAGCTTTAATATTGCTTTAGCCTCTAGTTGCCTTACTCTTTCTCGCGAAACATTAATTTGTCTTCCTATTTCTGCTAGTGTTAATGGTTCTTCACCATCAAGCCCAAATCTTAGCTTCATGATTTTTTGCTCTCTTTCATTTAATTGAGAAAGCCAAGTTCCTAAATGCTCTTTTTGAATAGTTCTATCCATACCTTCCATAGGCTCTTCACAGTTTGGATCAGGTATGAGTTCACCAAGAGTACTTCTGTCTTCTTCCCCTCTTGCATGTGCATCTAGGGAGGCGCAAGGAGCACTTTGAGAAATTAAATCTTCTAAATCTTTTTGATCAATTCCCATCTCAGTTGCCATTTCCAATCTTGTAGGTTGTCTGCCAAATCTATGTGATAATTCTCTAGAGACTTTTCTCATCTTGGATAGTTTTTCACTTATGTGAATAGGCAAACGGATGGTTCTAGCACTGTTATCAATTGCCCTCGTCATTCCTTGTCTAATCCACCAGTAAGCATAAGTTGAGAATTTATATCCCATAGCAGGATCAAATTTATCTACAGCTCTTTCAAGGCCAATAGCTCCTTCTTGGACAAGATCTAATAATTCAAGCCCTTGGTTTTGGTATTTTTTTGCAACCGATACAACGAGCCTTAGATTAGCTGCCATCATTCTATCTCTTGCTCTTTTGCCAATCTTAATTTGATAAAGATTTCGTTGGGTTCTATCAGTTTCAGGAATTTGTAGCAACTTTTTCATGTTCTGAACATGATGAGCTAACTCTATTTCCTCTGCTGGAGTCAAAAGAGGTACTCTTCCAATGCTACTTAAGTAATAGCCAATAGAATCTGAAGCGAGTCTGCCAGATTTTTTTTGGCTTTGTTTTGCCGTAAGACTGGATTTCGATTTGCGAGACTTGCCCGCAGTGTTTGGTAATCTTGGCTCATCAAAATTATTATCTGAAGAGCTTTTCGCAGATTCCAGAGGGATCCCCATCACCCTGGCCTCCTAAATAATGGATTTTTTAAAAAGCTAGCACTGAAATTGAAATAAAAACTACTTTTACGTTGAAATTTTAAAGACAAAAAATTTTTTTTTAAAGCTTATTTCTTGAAATCCATTGATATGAAATGATTTTTTAAAAAATAAAAAAAATTTAAAATATTAAGTATTTTTATAAATGTTGTAAAAATCAATATTAATTTTATTTTTCTATGAGGTCAATTTGCGAACGATTATGCGATGAATCTAATTCATATTTCGAATATGAACCATCATCTTTCATTATCCAAGAAAAGTAATTATCTTTAATGTAAGTTTGTAAAAGCGTGTATATTTTAGATTTCAATTCATAATCCTCTATAGGAGTAACAGCTTCTATTCTTCTATCAAGATTTCTTCTCATCCAATCTGCACTCCCTATAAAAACCTCATTATCCCCGTTATTACAAAACCAAAAAATTCTTGAGTGTTCAAGAAAATGGCCAATAATGCTTATAACTTTAATATTTTCACTTAAATTTTTTCTTTGGGGATATAGGCAACAAATACCTCTTATGATGAGGCTAATTTTTACACCTGAGTCTGAAGCTAAATAAAGCAGTTTAATTATTTCTGGGTCTACTAAAGAATTCATTTTTGCGATTATTTCGGCTTTTTTGCCTTCCTCTGCATTTTTAATTTCTCTCTTTATCAGAAATATAAATTTCTCTCGCATCGATGAGGGAGAAACTAATAACTTTTGATAACTTTTTTGTTTAGAAAAACCTGATAAGTAGTTAAATAACTCAAGTAAATCAGATGCAATATCAGGATCCGTTGAAAGTAATCCTAAATCTGTATAAAACTTTGAAGTATTAGAGTTATAATTTCCCGTTCCAATATGGAAATAATTCCTTAATCGTCCTTTCTCTTTTCTTACTGTTAAGGCAATTTTTGTATGTGTTTTAAATCCGATGATTCCATAGACAACATGAATGCCAGCTTGTTCAAGTTGTTTGGCCCATTGAATATTATTGTCTTCATCAAATCTTGCTTTTAGTTCAACAAGAGTCATTACTTCTTTACCATTCTCCGCAGCTCTCATTAAAGCTGCAATTATAGGGGAATCTTGGGAAACTCGATATAAAGTAATTTTTATAGCCATTACAAGTGGATCATCAGCTGCTCTGTTTATAAATTCTTCAACTGAAGTTTTAAATAGGTCATAGGGATGATGAAGCAGAATATTTTTTTTTCTAAGAATCTTGAAAATAGAATTAGAGTTTTTGTTTGAAGGTAAATCTAAATGTTTTAATTCTGGGTGAGTTTTTCCAATTAGTAGATTTTCTTTTAAATCATCTCTATCAATTTTTGTAAGCTGATTTAAATCGTCTAGGCCTAATAAACTTTTGCAAAAGTATATATATTCTTTCTGTATTGAGATACTTTCAATAAGTAACTTTAGAATATTTTCTGGCATATCTGATTCCACTTCTAATCTAACTACGTCTCCACCTAATCTTCTTTTTTGCAAACTTTGTTCAACAGCTAAAAGTAGATCATCAGCTTCAAGTTCTTTTAATTCTAAATCTGCATCTCTTGTCACTCTAAAAAAAGAGTAATTTATACATTCCATTCCGTTAAATAAAGTATTTATATTATTCCCAATTAAATCTTCAACACTTATGAAATAGTGAGAACTTTCATCACTAAGTTGAGTAATTTCATTGGGAATTCTTATAAATCGGGGTATATTTTTTGTTGGTATTTTTACTCTGACAAACTGATTTTTAGAATTCTCCTCATCCTTTATTAAAGCTGCTAAATTTAGACTTAAATTACTTATAAAAGGAAATGGATGTGCCGGATCAACAACTAATGGAGTTAATAAAGGGAAAATAGATGTTGTAAAGAAGTTATTACACCAATTTCTTTGATTTTCACTTAGGTCCTTATATTTTTTTAAAATTACACCTTTTTCTTTTAATTCATTTTTTAATTCATTATTTACATAGTTTTCTTGGAGAATAGTTAACTTCTTTATTTCATTATTGATTTTTTTTAATTGCTCTTTAGGGGTAAGTCCGTCAATACTTTTTTTAGTAATTTCTGCTTCAACTTGAGCCTTTAATGAAGCTACTCTTACCATAAAAAACTCATCAAGATTATTACTAAAAATTGAACAAAATTTCACTTTATCTAGAATTTTGTACTCCTTTTCCATACCAGTAAGGAGTACTCTTTTATTGAATTCAATCCAACTTAATTCTCTATTAATAAAAACATCAGTCTGGCTTTTCATTTAAAAACTTTTAATTTTTGATCTTTAAAAGAATTATTATTTTTACCCTCTGCAATAAGGTATATCATGAAAAGTAAGATAACGGAACCAGCTATAAAAGGTGATTTAGGACCAAAACTATCATAAACCCTTCCGGCCATTGCAATTCCTAAAACTCCTCCAAGACTCTGTAGACCTTGAAGATTACTTAAAATTGATCCTTGTTTATCAATGTCTAATTTCTTTGATATTAGTGCTCTTAAGGTGGGCGTAATTAATCCTGCCCCAACGGCTAAAAATGATACAGCTGAATAAATATTAATTGTCGCATTTTCTTTTGGAGCAGTTATTAAAAGAGCACATGCTACAAGAATGAAGCCTGATCCGATAAGTGTTAATCGCATTTCTCCAAATTGTTTTACAAGAGGCCCAATTAGTCCTCCCTGAACGATAATTGCAATTATTCCTACTACAACAAGAGTTCCACTTGATGCTTTTGTCGTCCAGTTTAAAGATTCTTGAAGGAAGAATATAAGTATATTGGTCAATCCAGTAAAAGCAATAAAGTAAATAAAAAAAGCTAATGATAATTTTTTAATCTTTTCTTCTTTGAAAACTGTAAATAGGTTTTTTAAAGGGTTTTTTATAAAAGGTTTTGATTTATTTGAGTCACTATTAGGCTTGGTTTCCGGTAAGTAAAAAAATACAAGGAGGAAATTTATTATTGGAATGATTGAGGCTATTAAAACTGGAATAATAAAATTATTATTTGTATTTTTGGCAAAAATAACAACAAAAATATTACCTAAGAAAAAACTTAAACCAAAAGCTACACCAATAAGCCCAAATGTTTTTGCTCTTTTTTCAGGGCTTGAAATATCTGCAAGAATTGTTGTTGCAGTAGCTGCAGTTCCCCCACTTAAACCGTCAATTAGTCTTGCTAAAAATAATAAAAATAAAGGGATAGAGGCTATTGAATTTGACCAATTAAATAGAACCGTAAAAGATAATATTGATATTCCTATGACTGAACCAGTAATACAAAAAAGAGTGACAGGTCTTCTTCCATATCTATCGCTCATAAGTCCTATAAAAGGAGAAGCTGTAAATTGAGCTAATTGGTAAGTGCATGATAATAAACCATATGTACTTGCTTTAGAATCAAAAAGTAAAACAAAGGAGGGTAATATAGGTAGTAATATGCTTTCACTTAAACGATCATTTAGAAGAGTGATAAAGGCACTAAGGAGAGTAAATTTTTTATTTGGTTTTAATAAACTTTCTTTCACAATATTTACCTTCATTACCATTAACTTCTACTACCATACTTGTTAATGGAGATTATTGTGCCCGGCATTGTTTATTTAGTTGGAGCAGGTCCTGGTGACCCTGAGCTTCTAACTCTAAAAGCTTTACGCCTAATAAAAAATTGTGATGCATTAGTACATGATGCTTTGATCCCGGATGAAATAACAAAAGAGGCAGGAAAACATACAGAAATTTTCCATGTAGGTAAAAGAGCTGGAAAGTGTTCTGTACCTCAGAATGAAACTAATGCTCTTATTTTGAAATTGGCAAAAGAAGGCAAAAATGTTGTAAGGCTTAAAGGGGGAGACCCATTCGTTTTTTCTAGAGGTGGTGAAGAGGTATCGATTTTAGAAAAAAATGGAATTTCAGTTGAAATAGTTCCTGGTATTACTTCTGGAATAGCTGCCCCTACATATTTTGGTATTCCACTAACCCATAGAGATGCTGCGAGTTCCGTAACTTTCGTCACTGGACATGAGCGTGTAGATAAGGAAAAAAAGACAGTGAATTGGAGAGATTTAGCTAAATCATCAGATAGCTTAGTAATTTTTATGGGTATAAAAAATATTGAATTTATTGTGGAAGAATTAATTCTAGGTGGTTTAGATAAGAGTACTAAATGCGCTGTTATTCAAGAAGCTACTTTAAAGAATCAAAAATGTTTGATAGAGAAATTAGATAATCTTCCAGATAAAATCAAAGATAAAGAATTTTTAGCTCCATCAATTATCATTATTGGAAAAATTGTTGAATTTAAGGTTAATAACAATATAACTAAAGTATCTGATGTCTATTTACCAGATATTAATAAAGTTCAACTATATAATAAATCCCAAAAGTAAATTGGATCGAATTTAGGTTTAAGCTTTAAATCATCAACTTGATAAATTTGTCTGCAAGATAAGCTATTAATTGCAACTATTATGTCATCATTTTGAAATTCTGGAGGAATTAATTCTTCTTTTACAATTTTCAATTTTAAAGCTTGAGAAACCATAATCCCCTCTAAACAGCCGCTCTCTTTTCTAGGAGTTATCCATTGATTATTTCTTTTAATTAGAAGATTAAATGTACTTCCACAACAAAGTTCACCTGAGGTATTCAAAAGGATAGAATCATCAAATGATTTTTCATTAGCTTCTGTCAAAACTTGTATTGCCTGATTATATGAAAATGTTTTGCATTTACTTATAAGACTGAATTCATTTATTGTTTCCGTTTGACTAATGCAAACGTTTATCGGATTAAAATTTGGTTTGATTCTATAAAACTCAAGCCATAAATTGTCCAAATTTTTTGTCTCTAAAGTGCTATCAATTCTTAGTGTTCGACCTTCATTAGTTCCTCGACTATAGTTTATTCTTACTGAAGCAAATTGATCATTTTTAAGCGATAACTTTTTAATTCCATCGTGAATAAGTTGTCTCAAAGTTAATTTATTTATTTTGAGGTTAATATTTAAAATCTTGCTACTTTTTTCTAATCTTTTCAGGTGTTCATCAAAAAGAATAGGTTTGTTTTCTTTTATCAAAATGGTTTCAAATATACCATCTGCAAATTTTAATCCTCTATTATTAGCAGCAATAAATATTCTATCAATATCCAACCATTGATCCTTGTGCCAGCCTAATGTTTCAATCATTTTAGTGAATCAATTAATGGTAAAAGTTTCCACTTTAGTTCATCAGTTTCCTCCTCCGGGTTTGAGTCAATAACTATTCCGCAACCAGCATATATATTGATTTTTTTGTCTTTAATTAAAAATGATCTTATTAGTATATTGCTGTCAAACTCTCCATTCCAGTCAAGCTTCAAAAATGAGCCACAGTATGGTCCGCGTTCACATTTTTCTAATTCAAAAAGTCTCTGGCATGATCTTAATTTAGGTGCTCCAGTTATAGAGCCCCCAGGCCAACAAGCTTTTAGTAAATCAATCCAGTTCTTGTCTTTTTTTAATTTGCCTCTGATTACTGAAGTTAGATGATGAACTTTTAAGAAACTTTCAAGTTTTAATATTTCTGGCACCATAATACTTCCTGTTTCGCAAACTTTACTTAAATCATTTCTTATTAGGTCAACAATCATAATATTTTCGGCTCTATCTTTCTCGTTAGTTATTAAATCGATAGCATTAAGTGCGTCTTGATTTAAATCTTTATCTCTGGATCTAGTTCCTTTGATAGGTCTTGATTCTACAAAATTTTTATTATCTATTTTTAAAAATCTTTCTGGCGAGGTAGATAATACAGCCTCTTTATAATTATTATTTATTATTATTCCTCCAAAGGGAGCTCTTAATTTCCTTCTTATTTTCAAATAAATATCTAGAGGATTATAGTTTTTGGAAGATTCAATTTCGCATTTAGTTGTTAGGTTTGCTTGAAATATATCTCCTAAGGAAATTAATTTTTTCAATTTTAAAATATTTTTCTGAAATTTTTCAGCCATTTCGTCCAAATTTATTTTTGAAAAATCAAAATTCAACTTTGTTTTAATAATATTTTCTTCTTCGATATTTTTTATATTGTTGATTGTGTTTTTATAATTCATCAGTTCAGATGAGTTTGTGCCTTCGATAATTATTTCTTTTTTTATTAGATTACATTTAATGATTGGATCATATGATGCAATCCATAAAGTTGCCATATTAGATTTTTTCCATGGGTTTTTTGGTTCTATGTAAACTCCAGCTTCATAACTTAACCATCCGATCCAAAATCCTTTTTCAATATTTCTTAAATTGTTAAATGGATTATTAGTTTTGTCTAAGTTATTGATATCTCTTGATTGGATTATTTTTTTAGGTTTAATTCCTATTATTGACCATTCACCATTTTCTTTGCCATCGCTGTCAAGCCAAGCTAATCCTTTATCTCCAAATTTTTTTGTTAGATGATGCGTAATCAGTGCTGGATCTATCCATTTTTCTAGAATTATTTTTTTTATTTTCATTTTTTATTATTGTTATTAAGCCATTTTTCATAAGCGGCATTTCTAATTCTGCAGCTATCACACTTACCGCATGGTTTTGAATTACCCGAATAACAACTCCATGTTTTATCTAAAGGGACATGATTATCAAAAGCTAATTTAATAATTTCCTCTTTATTTAAATCTAATAGTGGTGTCCAAAGTTTTATTGGATTATTTTCTCTTCCTCTTTTATTGGCTAAATCTGCTAGCTCTTGAAATTTTTTAATGTAGTCAGGTCTGCAATCTGGATAACCAGAATAATCTAGTGCATTAACTCCTAATCCTATAAAATCAGCATCTATTGCTTCGGCATAACTTAGTGCAACGGAAATAAATATAGTATTTCTCCCAGGAACATAAGTATTAGGAATTTTATTAGTTTGTACTCCTTCTATTGGAATATTTTTTTGAGTATCAGTTAATGACGAGCCTCCCCATAAAGATAAGTCAAGCTTAATGATTTTAAATTCGTCGATATCAAAGTGTTTTGCAATTATTGATGCAGAATTTAATTCTTTTTTATGACGTTGACCGTAGTCAAATGAAAGGCCAAAAATTTTAGCTTCGGATTTTTTGGCGATACCAGTAACTGTAGAAGAATCTAAACCTCCAGATAATAAAACTACTATCGATTTATTTTTAAGAGTCATATGATTTCAATTAATTTTTAAGTATTTGTGAGTTTGAAGGCTCAATTTCCAATCGGGGTTATTTTTTACGAAATCAATAGCAAGAGAAAAACCATTCGCATTGTTCCATGCTGGCTGTAAATAAAAAATTTTATCTTCTTTTTTTAAGCCATCTTCTCTTTTAGAGAGTTGATATTGTTTTAAAGTTTCTTTTTTTATTTGAATAGCAAATTCAATATCTTCTATTTCATTTATGATTATTTTGATCTCATTACAGTTTTTTAAAAAATAATTTTTTGGAGGTGAGTGTCTTTTAGGAGATAAAGTAATCCAGTCATAGCTTCCTGATATCGAATTAACTCCACTTGTCTCAATATGAATCTTCATTGGCTTTTGTTCTTCTCCCATTGTCATTTTTTTTATAGCTTTGCAAAAATTATCCAAGTTATGTTGTAAAGGTTCTCCACCTGTAATAACGCAAAAAGATGCTCCTTTTTTTCTGGCAATTTTTATGCGATCTATTATTTTTTCAATTGATATAGAAGGGTGTTTTTTCTCGTCCCATGAATTCTTGGTATCGCACCACGAACATCCAACTTTGCATCCGGCTAATCTTACAAAAAAAGCACTTTTTCCAGCGTGATAACCTTCACCTTGTAATGAATGAAATTGTTCGACTAAGGGTAAAAAATTTGTCATTTTCATTCAAAAAAATAAAGAATATTAATTTGATTGAGTTAACTTATCTTGAGAGGCTTTTATTAATCCTTTAAATAAAGGATGAGGTTTGCCAGGTCTTGATAAAAACTCAGGATGATATTGACAGGCTAAGAAGTATGGATGATTTTCTAACTCAATTAACTCAACTAATCTGCCATCTGGTGATGTACCACTAATTTTATATCCAGAATCTAAAAAACTTTGTTTGTAGTAATTATTAAATTCGTATCTATGCCGATGTCTCTCATAAATAACATCCTCATCATATAAGTTTTTTCCAGTTGTATTTTTTGTCAATCTACATGGATAAACTCCAAGTCTCATTGTCCCACCTAAATCAACTACATCTTCCTGTTCTGGTAATAAATGTATCACTGGATTTGGAGTGTTTGGGTCTAGTTCTGAACTAGATGCATCTGGAAGATTAGCTACATTCCTTGCCCATTCTATAACTGCACATTGCATGCCAAGGCACAAACCTAAAAAGGGAATTTTATTTTCTCTTGCGAATTTTATAGCCGAAATTTTTCCATTTACTCCTCTATTGCCAAATCCCCCGGGTACGACAATTGCATCAACTTCATTTAAGTAAGTTTCTGCTGAATTTTTTTCTATCATTTCAGCACTTACCCAATGTAAATCTAATAAAGCCCTTTGTTCAATGCATGCATGTCTTAAAGCTTCAACAACGGATAAATATGCATCTCCAAGTTCAATATATTTGCCTACAAGTGCAACTTTTAATGGATCTCCAGGATTTCTTAGGTTGTGTATTAGTTGCTCCCAATTTTTCAAATCACATTTTTTATCTTCAAGGTCTAAATAATTCAAGGTTTCTTTGCATAAACCTTCTTTTTTTAAAGAAAGAGGTACAGAATATATGCTGTCTGCGTCTAAAGCTTCAATTACAGAGTTGATATTGACACCGCAAAAACCACTAAGCTTTTTTTTAAGAGCTTCATTGATAGATTTATCACTTCGGCATACAAGTAAATCTGGCTGAATTCCAATTGATCTTAATTCTTTCACTGAATGTTGTGTTGGTTTAGTTTTTATTTCGCCAGAGGTTTTGATGTAAGGAAGTAATGTTACGTGTATGTATGCAACATCGTTCCTATTGACATCATTTTTGAATTCTCTTATTGCCTCTAAAAAAGGTAGAGATTCAATATCACCAACTGTTCCACCAATTTCAGTAATAATAATATCTGCATTGCTGTTAGCGGCTACTCTATGAATCCTTTCTCTAATTTCTCCCGTTATGTGAGGTATTACTTGCACAGTTCCACCATTATAATTGCCTCTTCTTTCTTTATTAATAACTGCTTGATAAATAGATCCCGTAGTCACACTATTTAACCTAGTCATTGCAGTATCAGTAAATCTTTCATAGTGACCTAAATCTAGATCGGTTTCAGCCCCATCTTCGGTTACAAATACTTCTCCATGTTGAAAAGGGCTCATTGTTCCTGGATCAACATTTAGATATGGATCTAGTTTTAATATTGAAACACTATATCCTCTAGATTTTAATAATCTTCCTAAGCTTGCAGCTACAATCCCTTTACCAATGCTAGAAACTACTCCTCCGGTGACAAATACAAATTTTGACATTAAATATTTTTAATTAAGCACAGCCTCCTTATATTTTATTTAAACAAAAAACTTTTAGAACATCCATATATATTCTTATTCATCAATTGTTATTTCAATATCTAATTCTTTTAATTGTGATTCAGAGACATTGGAAGGTGCATTTGTGAGAAGACATTTTGCTTGTTGATTTTTTGGAAACGCAATGGTTTCTCTGATTGAATCTGCGCCAATGATCAGCATGGTAATACGATCCAATCCAAACGCTATTCCACCATGAGGAGGAGCCCCCATTTCTAAGGCTTCTATTAAAAATCCAAATTTTTCATCAATCTCTTTATCAGTAAGTCCTACCGTTTTCAGAACCTGTCTTTGTAAGTTCGCCTCATGAATACGTAAAGAGCCACCTCCTAACTCCAATCCATTAAGAACTAAGTCATAAGCATTTGCTGTAGAGCTCTCAATTTCTTTTTTCAAGTTTTCAGAATCTTTAGATTTTATATTTTTTGGAGAACAAAAAGGATGATGTAAAGCTTCATATCTATTTTCATCTTCATTTCTCTCAAACATAGGGAAGTCAGTTACCCATAAGAAATTCCATTTGCTTTTATCTATGAGATTTAATTCTTTTGCGATAAATTGTCTAACCCTATCTAATGACTGATTGACAATTTGTTTATCTCCAGCTCCTAAGAGGATTAAGTCTCCATCTTTTGCTTCTGTGATTTTTAAAATATCAGCTATATGCTCTTCACTTAAATTATTTTTAATTGCCCCAATAGTCTCAAGCTCATCTCCTTTGACCCTTATAAAGGCTAAACCACCAGCTCCTGCGTCTTGAGCTACTTTGAAGATGTCACCTCCCGGTTTAATTCTTACGTTGCTAATACTTGAATTGCCTCCTTTGACTGTTATGGATTTTATATACCCTCCAGACTTAATTGCCTTGGTGAAAATATTAAATCCAATATTACCTAATACTGCTCCTAAATCTTTCAATAACATTTGATATCTAGTATCTGGTCTATCAGTGCCGTAATTATCCATTGCTGCCTGCCATGTCATTCTTGGAAAAGCATTATTAAAATTAATATTTAACACTTCTTTCCATATTTTTTTTATGAGACTTTCATTAAAAGAAATTATTTCTTCTTCACTAATAAAGCTCATCTCAATATCTAATTGAGTAAACTCTGGCTGTCTATCTGCCCTTAAGTCTTCATCACGGAAACATTTTGCGATTTGATAATACTTATCTAAGCCCCCAACCATTAAAAGTTGTTTAAAGAGTTGTGGGGATTGAGGTAAAGCAAAAAATTCTCCATTTGAAAGACGTGCAGGAACAAGAAAATCGCGAGCCCCTTCAGGAGTTGACTTTGTAAGTAATGGGGTCTCTACTTCTGTAAATCCAAAATTATCAAGAAATTCTCTAGCAACTTTAATAATCTTATGTCTTGTTTTTAAATTTTCTAGTAATTTTCCCCTTCTTAAATCAAGGTATCTATATTTTAATCTGAGTTCCTCTTTTGTATTTTCATAATCATGTATAGATACTGGAAAAGGTAAGTTGTTTTTAATTTGGTTGAGAATTTGCAAATCTTTAACCTTAAGCTCTAACTCTCCAGTACTTAAATTTGTATTTATGGAATCTTTGGGCCTTTCATTAATAATTCCGCTGACCATTATTACTGTTTCATTTCTTAGAGTTTCTGCCTGTTTAAATAGATCAGCACCATCATCGGGGTTAATTGTTATTTGTAGGAATCCACTATGGTCTCTTAAATCAATAAAAATTACACCACCATGATCTCTTCTTCTATCTACCCATCCGCATAAATTAACTAATTTACCAATATCTGTATTATTGAGTTCTTCACAAATTTTGTTTCTCATCTAAGTATGGTTTATTTATCAATAACTTATAATAATTCTTTAAGGGTAAATTTAGTTAATAATTTTTTTTATAAAACGCTCTTTTTGTTATAACCCCGTTGAATTTTTTGCCTCTTATTAATATTTCAACTTCATTATTTATTAAGGCATGCGAAGTATTGATGTATGCAAAAGCAATAGCTTGTTGTTTAGTTGGGGACCAACTGCCGCTAGTGATAGTTCCAATATTCTCATCACCTTTAAGCACTGCGCACCCTTTTCTTCCTATTGCTTTACCTTTTATAGAGAGACCAACTAACTTTTTTTGAATGCCTAATCTTGACTGCTCTTCAAGAACTTTTCTGCCAATGAATTCGTGATTGTTTTCTAGATGTACTAGCCATCCTAACCCTGCTTCATATGGAGAAGTTTCTTCATTTATGTCTTGCCCATAAAGATGCATGCCTGCTTCAAGTCTAAGAGTATCTCTAGCTCCTAAACCACAAGGTGCAACATTTTTAGAAATTGAGAAATCCCATAAATTAATTGCTGCTTTTTTAGATAAAAGTATTTCTAGACCATTTTCTCCCGTATAGCCTGTCTTTGAAAAGAAAAATTTTTCCTTAGGCGAAATATGTTCAAAAATTTTATATTCGCATCCAAAGTTAGGGATATGTGAGATCGAAGATTCAATCCATTCTTCAAATAAACCGAATGAGTTTTTTCCCTGTAGTGCTAAAAGTACTTTGTCTTTTTTAAAGTTTGTTATCGAAATTTCAGACATATTTAAATTATTTTTTATCCACTGAAAATCTTCTTCATATCTACTTGCATTAACTATTAACAATAATTCTGATATGTCATTTTTTTGTATACCAAGGTCATAAATTATTAAGTCATCTATTATTCCTCCTTTATCATTGAGCATTACTGTATAAAGCCCCTGACCTTCACAAAAGGAGTATAAATTAGTAGGAAAAAGTTTTTGAATATAATCCTTTGGATTGATTCCCTTGATAGAAATCACACCCATGTGAGAAATATCAAATAATCCTGCTGAATATCTAACTGATTCATGCTCTTTAATTAATCCTGAAAATGATATGGGCATTTCCCAACCTGCAAAATCCACTAATTTTGCATTGGATTCAACATATTTTGAATAAAGAGGACTTTTTAGCAAATCCATGAAATATTTAGTTTCTATTTAGTATTTCTACACTTTAGTTTAGAAATTTTTTATTGCATATTTTCTAATGACAAAATTAAGCTTCTAAGTACTTTGGCTGCAACTATGCTACTTACTCCGCTTTTATCAATTTCTGGAGATAATTCCACAATATCTGAAGCCACAATTCTAAGGTCTTTTAAAGTTTTAAGTATTTCTTCAAAATCATTCCAAAAAAATCCTCCCGGTTCTGGAGTGCCCGTCCCTGCTAATAAACTGGGATCAAACCAATCTAAATCTATTGTTAAATAGATTGGAGACTTAGCGTATGGAAGAAGAGCTTGTTTTAACTCATATGCATTTCCGCCTGGACAAAAGTTAACTAATTGGTTGTTGTTATGCATAATTTCAAATTCTTCCTTAGTCCCACTTCTAATTCCTACTTGCAAAATTTTCTTTTCAGGTAGCACTTCTAAGCACCTTTTCATAGTACAAGCATGACTATGTTCATTTCCTATATATGATTCTCTTAAATCTGCATGAGCATCAAGTTGAACCAATATCAAATCTGGATATTTTTTTACTAATGCTTCAATTGCACCTCTTGTAATAGAGTGTTCGCCGCCAAGCATAATAGGACTAAGGCGTTTACTAATTAAATAATTTGTTGCTGATTTAACCGATTCAATAACGGACTTTGAGTCATTTTTATCAATTAGTATTGATCCAAAATCAACATACATAATATCCTCTAAGTCTTTTTTTATTTTTGGACAATATGTTTCTAAACAAGAACTGACTTGTCTTATTGCTTCTGGACCAAATCTTGCTCCTGGTTTAAACGAACATGTCCCGTCATAATTAACTCCAAATATTCCAATTGAGCAATTTTCGGGACTTCTTTTTGCTCCCATATAAATTGCATTTTCGTTATCAAATAAATTTTTTGTCATCTTATGAATCTAGTTCTTTTACAATTTTATTTGGCATCATTTTGAATGCTGCATTTTGAAAATTTAAATTCCAAATTTCACATCCTTTTTCTATTTTTACGACTTCATCATAATTTTGCTTTGATAAACTTAGATCTTCTGAAGAAGCAAATGTCCAACTCCAAATCCCGCTTGGATATATAGGCACAAAGGAATACATAGTTTCAGAAACTTTAAATATATTTTTTAGGCTTTTCAAAATATTTATGTGAATATTTTTGAAGGATTCAGGAGATTCGCTTTGAGTTGCTAATATCCCCCTTGGTGTAAGTATTCTTTTACATTCTTTATAAAAAGAATGTGAAAATAATAAATTTGAAAATTCTGAGGGATCTGAACAATCTATAAATATAACGTCGTAAAAATTATCTTTTGTTTTTTTTACCCATTTAACGCCATCATCAATATTTATTTCTAATCTTTTGTCATTCCATGCTTCGCCTGCAATTTCTTTTAGAAATTTTTTAGATACTTTGATTACCTCCTCATCAATTTCTACTAGATCAATTTTTGATATTTGAGAATATTTAACGCATTCTCTTACAGTACCACCGTCACCACCGCCAATAATTAGTACATTAGATTTTTCGTCAATGCTACTTAATGCAGGATGCACAAGACACTCATGATAATATTTCTCGTCTTTTAATGATGTCATCCAGCAACCATCTAACATTAAAGCTTTACCATAATATTTATTTTCAATAACAATAATTTCTTGATATTTTGAGGTTTTTTTAATTAGAATTTTCCCATTTAGGCCGAATCTCGAGCCTTTATGATATTCATCTATCCATGTTGTAATATCTGTCATTTGCTTTTAGGAATTTTTCCCGCCAGTTTTTGTTTGGCTATTTGCCAAAGCCGTTGAAAGTCTTTAGGAGTTTGTTTTTTAATATTATCTCCTGCATGCTCTTCGACGATTGAAAATCTGTCTAAAAATTTCATATTAGTTTTTTGAAGAGCTGATTCAGGATTGATCTTTAAAAAGTTTGAGAGATTAAGAAGGGTAAAGTAAATATCCCCAAATTCATTTTTTATCTCTGAATCATTTTTACTTTTAATTGCTTCCTTTAATTCATCAATCTCTTCTTCTAACTTTTTAAAAATCTCATCAGTACTTTCCCACTTGAAGCCATGTTCTTTAACAACATTTGTGATTTTACCTGTTCCAACCGTTGGCGGTAAATTTTTAATTTTCAAATTTAAATTTCTACTAATTGAAGATTTCATATGAGGTGCTTCTTTTTCTAAATTTTTTATATTTACCCAAATCTGTTGTGATTTTTTTAATGATACTTTTTCTTTTTTTGTTAAAAATATATGGATGTCTAGTAATAATTTTCTTGTTTAGATTCTTTATAACATCATTTAGTGTAAATTCTTTTTCTTCGTAACCGATTTCAGCATGAAGCATGACTTGGAATAAAAGATCTCCTAACTCCTTACACATGTTATCTGCATTTTTTTCATATATCGCATCTATAAATTCATTACTTTCTTCATACAAAAATGGGATCAACGATATATGAGACTGTATTTTTTGCCATGGACAGCCCCATGTTTTATCTTTTAATGCTTTGATATTAGATATTAAGTTTTTAAAACTATTTATAGTTTCTAAATCGGAATTCTTTTCCAATTTATATCTATTGTTTGAGGACATAGGATATATATTATTAATTAAATTTTGCCGCAATCATGAAATATTTAAATACTTTGTATAAATTTTTCAACTTCATCTATTAGAATGATTTATTATAAGGGCGATTAGCTCAGCGGTAGAGCGCCTGCCTTACAAGCAGGATGTCCCTGGTTCGAACCCTGGATCGCCCATTTATTATTTTTCTAATGACTGAGATCGTCAATCTTTCAATCAGTCAAAATGCTGCTTCAGAACTATCTAGGCAAGCTTCTTTTGGAGGTTCTCCAGGAGAAATGTCGATTGATTTGGTAGAGGATAAAAATTGTTCCGAAGGATGGATGCATATTAAATTAAGGCCAGGTACATGTAATGGATCCCCTATTTCAAGAACTGAAGGAGTAACTTTATATGCGGATGTAAAAAAGTTTAATTTACTGAAAGATTTAAAATTAGATTATTACGGTGATTTGAGCGGTGGTGGATTTCTTATTTCAACACCAAAAAATGCAAAACGTTGTTCCTGTGGTTCTGGTTTCAAACTTTTGTAGAATGGATGTGTCTTTTTTTGCAAACTAATATTATTTTCATTAATTGGCTGCTCTCAAGATAAAATAAACAAAAAGTTTATCGAAATAAAATTTACACATGACAGAGATGAATGATCAATTATCTTTAGAGAATTATTCACCTTTTGAAGTAGAGAAAAAGTGGCAAGAAAAATGGGAAAGTCTAAAGGCGTTTAGTCCTAACCCTGAGGATGATGGTGAGCCTTTTTGTGTTGTCATTCCGCCACCAAATGTAACTGGATCTTTGCATATGGGGCATGCATTTAATACGGCTTTGATAGATGTTGTAGTACGTTTTCAAAGACTGTTAGGTAAGAATGTTTTGTGTTTACCGGGAACTGATCATGCTTCAATAGCTGTTCAAACTATTCTCGAAAAACAATTAAAAAGTGAAGGCAAAACAAGCGAGGATATTGGAAGAGATGAATTTCTTAAAAGAGCATGGAACTGGAAAGAACAAAGTGGTGGAAGAATAGTTTCTCAATTAAAAAGGATAGGATATTCAGTTGACTGGACTAGAGAAAGATTTACTCTTGATCAAAAATTAAATGAAGCAGTTATTGAGGCTTTTAATATTCTTTATAAAAAGAATTTAATTTATAGAGGCGAATATTTGGTTAATTGGTGCCCTGAATCTCAATCTGCCGTAAGTGATCTTGAAGTTGAAATGCAAGAAGTAAATGGTCATTTATGGCATTTTAAATACCCTTTAATTTCTGAGAGTGGTGAATATTTAGATAAGTACTTAGAAGTTGCAACAACAAGACCAGAAACTCTTTTGGGTGATACTGCTGTGGCAGTTAATCCTGATGATGATAGATATAAAGAATTTATTGGACTCAAAGTAAAAGTTCCTTTCGTTGATAGAGAAATAACTATTATCGCTGATTCACATGTTGATAAAGATTTTGGTACAGGTTGTGTGAAGGTTACTCCAGCTCATGATCCAAATGATTTTGCAATAGGAAAAAGGCATAATTTAAAACAGATTAATGTAATGAACAAAGATGGAACTTTAAATATTAATGCAGGTATTTTTCAAAATTTAGATAGATATGACGCTAGAAAGAAAATTATCAAAGAATTGGATAATTTAGGCCTGCTGACAAAGATAGAGGATTATAAACATACTGTTCCTTTTTCTGATAGAGGTAAGGTGCCAATTGAACCTTTATTGTCAACACAATGGTTTTTGAAAATGGATGATATATCACAAGGATGTCTTAATGAAATTGATTCTAAAAAACCATCGTTTATTCCTCCACGCTGGGAGAAAGTTTATAAGGATTGGTTAGAGAATATTAATGATTGGTGTATCAGTCGGCAATTGTGGTGGGGGCACCAAATACCGGCCTGGTATGTTTTAGATGAATCTCAAGACTCAATAGAACAAAATACTCCTTATATCGTTGCAAGAAATGAAGAGGATGCCTTAATCGAAGCTAATAAAAAATTTGGATTAAATATTAAATTGGTTCGTGATAAAGATGTTTTGGATACATGGTTTTCAAGTGGTTTGTGGCCTTTTTCAACCCTTGGTTGGCCAAATATAAATGATCCTGATTTTAAAAAATGGTATCCAAATAGTGTTCTTGTTACTGGTTTCGATATTATTTTCTTCTGGGTGGCAAGAATGACAATGATGGGGAATACTTTTACAAAGAATATTCCTTTTAGGGATGTTTATATTCATGGTCTAGTGCGAGATGAAAACAATAAAAAAATGAGTAAAAGTTCAGGTAATGGTATTGATCCAATACTATTAATTGATAAATATGGTTCTGATGCTCTACGATTTGCTTTAATTCGAGAAGTTGCAGGCGCTGGACAAGATATCCGGCTTGATTTTGATAGGAAAAAAGATACATCTTCAACCGTTGAAGCTTCAAGAAATTTTGCGAATAAATTATGGAATGCAACTAAATTTGTGTTAATTAATAAAACTTCTAATAATAATTATTCGCTTAATGAGAGTGATGAAACTTCTTTAGAGTTATGTGATAAGTGGATTTTATCGAAATTGAATCAGGTAAATATAAAAGTCGCTGCTTTGTTGACAGAATATAAATTGGGAGAATCTGCGAAACTTCTATATGAATTTACGTGGAATGATTTTTGTGACTGGTATGTAGAATTTGCTAAACAAAGGTTTAATAATAAAGAGACTAAAAATAGACAAATATCTGAAAAAGTTTTAATAAAAGTGCTCAATGATATTTTGGTAATGATTCATCCTTTTATGCCGCACATTACTGAGGAACTTTGGCATGTTTTGCAACTAAAACCAGATAATGCATTATTATCTCTTCAAAAATGGCCAATTCACGAAAATAAATTTGTTGATAATAAGCTTGATAATTCCTTTCAGCAACTTTTTGAAATTATTAGGCTGATTAGAAATTTGAGAGCTGAATTAGGTCTTAAGCCATCAGAAAAAGGTCCTGTATATTTAATTTCAGATAATGATGAATTGATTAATTTTTTAAAAACTTTAGTTGATGATATTCAAACCCTAACTAAATCTTCTGAAGTATTTATTTTTAAAACTAATGCTGTTGATAAAAAAGAGTTTGCTAAATCTTTTTCCGGGATAATTAGTGATTTAGAGGTTTACTTACCTTTTCAGGATTTTGTAAATATAGATGCATTAAAGGAAAGGTTAACCAAGGATTTAAAAAAGGTGACTATTGAATTAGAAAATTTAAATAAGAGATTATCTAATAAAAATTTCGTTGATAAGGCTCCAAAAGATATTGTTGACGAATGCAGATTTAAATTAAATGAGGGTTCGGTACAAAAGGAAAGAATTACTAAAAAACTCGAACTTTTGAATTGAGAATGAATATATTTCTTGAAAATATTTATAATTTGTCTTTTTTTTTTAATACTGGTTTTGGGATCTTTTCGTTTGTTTGTATTTATATTTTAATTGTTTTATTAATACTTCCAGCCTCTTGGTTATCTTTATTATCAGGTTTTTTATATGGCTCATATTTAGGATCAATTATCGTTTTCATTTCCGCTTCCATAGGAGCATCAGTAGCTTTTTTTGTATCAAAAAGTTTTTTTGCAAAAAAGCTAAAAAATCTTTTAAGCCGTTATCCAAAATTAAGTGTCATGGAAAAAGTAGTAGAAAAAGGTGGACTTAAATTAATTTTTTTAGCGAGATTATCGCCGATATTTCCCTTCAGTATTCTTAATTATTTTTATGGTTTGAATAATGTTAAATTTAGAGATTTCGCTCTTGGTCTTCTTGGAATAATTCCAGGAACTTTTCTTTATTGCTCAATAGGTAGTTTGGCAAAAAGTATTCAGGAGTTAAAAAATGTGCAATCACCAAATAATTTATATTTTACTAGCATTGGAATTATTTCAACTTTTTTAGTTGTATATTTCTCAGCTAAATACTCCAGAGAATATTTTGAAAAATCTTAAGAATTTACTCTTTAATATTCCAATCTCTAAGTGATGCAAATAAGATAAACCACAAAAGCCTTAATTTACCTAGTAAAGTTTTGTTGGATTCTAATTCGATATATTTTGCCTGTCCACAAGGTGTTTTTATGAAGTTGAAAACTGTTTTCTTTGTCATAAGTCTCTCAAAAAGTCCTGATAATTATTCTTATATTTTATAGCCAAGATTTTTATTTTTTTTATTTAAAAACCACATTTTTCTTTGACTACTTTGTTGAATATTATTTTTTAAAATTTAAACTTTTTCTCCATCTTTAAATCCTCTAAAGCATTTAAATCTAGGAAATCTAAGACTAAAAGCCACTGCATCCTTTGACTTGGTTTTTGCATCAGCTCTGATTTCTACAAGTTGACCAACGAGATGATTACGTTTTGACCAATATTCTTCACGTTGGATATCACTAAATCCGCTTCCGCAACTAAGACTGTATTTATACCCATCATCTTCTCCTTCTACCAGGATTGCTCCCAGTCTCCCTTTGTTGCGACCTGTACCTTCCTCAACCGATACAACTTTTAAAGTGACTTCAATGAAAGGTTTTGCTTTTAACCAACTGTGTGTTCTTTTACATTCATAAATAGCATCAGGATCTTTAATCATTACTCCTTCATATCCACCTTCTACAGCAGATTTATTCAGCTCTACAAATCTTCTTTGTCCTTCAATAGTGTCAAGATCTACATTTTCCCATTCAAGTGTTTGTATATGTTTTAGAAGCATAGAATGTTTTGCTACCCATTCTTTTACTAATAAACTTCTTTTTGTTTGACTAACGTTCCATCTCCCTTTTTGAAAGTTTTCAAGGGGACATAAATCAAATAGGTGGAGAACTGCGTCTTTGGTTTCTTTACCATCTTTTCTATGTACCTGTTTCATTAAATCTTGAAAGTTAGCGCTCATCACTTCACCATCTAGTACTAAGTCATAAGATGCTGGGTCTTCTTTTAAGGCGTTTTCTATTTCTGAGATAATATGTCCAAAATTATGGAATTGTTTCCCATTACGAGAAAACATCTCTACTTTATTTTGTCTAATAATAGTTAAGACGCGTACACCATCTAATTTGATTTCAATTTGCTTTTTTCCTATCATTTTTTTTTCATGATTTGCACTGTCATGAGCTAAAGGACAAGAAAAAATAGGAATCACATATTTGGGAAATTTCTTGGCTATCTTGTTTATTGTTTTTTCAGATACACCACATCTAAGATCTTTAATTAAAACTCGTCTGTAAAATCCATTCCATTCTTCTTTTGTGGCAGATTCCATAGCCGTAATTATTGCATCGCGAGCAGCGTGACCAGTAAGTTCTCTTTGAATGAGCTTATTTGCTAATTTTCTAAAATCTTTCCATAAAAAATTTTGACTTTTTTCATTCTCTTTTTCAGGAACAATTTTTACACCAAAAGTTACTAATGGATCAAGTGCCATACGAATTCCTTCAAAAAAATCATCTAGACCTTGGTCCATTGCTTCAAAGATGATTTTTTCTTTATCTAATCTACTTGGGTGTAATTCTAATTGATGTATTATCTCTTCCTTAAACAATTCTTTTTGCCTCACAACAAATTATTAATTCACTTTTGCTATTCTGTCTATTTTCCAATCATTGTCAGTTTTTGCGAAAGTAAAATCTAATGGGAGCTCATCTTGTTTATCTTCTGATTTTAAACTTAAAGTTATAATGATTTGATCTTCTTGGACTCTAGGTCTTCCTGATTTTAAATTTCTGTATTTATTTAGGTTTAAACTAGCTAAAAATTTCAGAAAGTCTTGGCGCTTCACATGAGTTTTATAAGTTTTTGTAGTCAAACCATACGCTGCATCGATTCTGCCAGCAGCTATTTGGTCAAAAAACTTTCTTACTAATGGATTAATGCCTCTGGCGCTTATAACTAATTTGACTGCATTAAAAGTCCAAAAAGAAACAAGTACAGCTCCACCAACTAATAATGCTTTAATTCCGATATCTTTAACTAGTGTTGCATCCATGTTGATTTAAGTTTTTTATTACTTTAAGAAAAGAAATCGTTTTTGATGGCTTTTTTTGTCAAAATAATACTAATTTTAATCCATAATGCCTGTAATTCCTCTTTTACCTTTATTTCATAAATTTAATAGCCAATATTTTGAAAATTCTCTAGCGGTTAATAATCAACCTTTAGTAAAAGTTAGATGGAGTGATAATAGATTAAAAACCACTGCTGGTTTTTATAAAAGAAAAAGAATTAATGGTCTTGTAGATTCTGAAATTATCTTATCTAAACCTATTTTGAGTAAATTATCTACTAGTGAAATAAACAGTACTTTATGTCATGAAATGATTCATGCATGGGTAGATAGGATATTAAAAAAAAATGAGATACATGGTCCAAATTTCTTAGAAAAGATGAGTGAAATTAATAAGAAAGAGAAGAATTTTCAAATTTCTGTAAGGCACTCATTTCCTATTGAAAGGAGAGAATTAAAATACATAGGAACTTGCCAAAATTGTGGCGAGCAATTTTTTTATAGGAAAAGGATAAAGAATATTGCCTGCAAAAAATGTTGTGTAAATTTTTTTAATGGATCATGGAATAAAAAGTGTTTAATTTTGTTTGATTAAAAATAATAGATGTGTTTTTGTTTCTATATTTGGAATTATTTATTTTTTTAATGTAGTTTATATTTTAAAAAGCATAATAATTTATGGATTCAAGGAGAATTAGAAATCTTAGAAATAGTTTTGATAAAAATATTGTTGATAAACAGGTTGATAAAATTTTCGAAACTGGAAGACAATTTGTTGATGGAGTATCTGGTGCCAGGCCAGGAAAAAGAAGGAACTCAGATTTTCAAGGAATAACAAGTAAGAGTGTTAAAAAAGTAGGAAGATGGGTTTCTGAAAAAGTGGATTTATTTTTTGATGAAGATAATGATGATTGGAATGATGAGAATTTTTACGATGATAATAGGGATATTAAGACATTTTCCAGAGAATCAAATTCTTATGAATCTGCTAAACAGCACTCAAAAAGACCTTTAGAAGCAATATCTTTAAGGCAACAAAAAAATTTACAGACAACTGAGCAAAAAAAATTACCTTACGTTAAAGAGAGTATGGACGAAGATTGGCCAGATGAAATGGATTTCAAAGTTGAAAGATGGCAAAGAGCTTCAGAAAAAGAGATTAATACTTCTAGAGATCAATCAAACCAACAAGTTCAATCAAAATCAAGAAATCTTCCCAGATCAAGAAGAAGAAGAAGAGTATAGTTTCGTAAATTCTTTAATTCCTGAATAACCTAATAAACTTTCTAAATGTGGATTGAATACTTCTCTAATAATTGTTAGGGGCTTTTTGTCTCTAAAAAATCTATAGTTTCTTGACCAGAATGGACCTTTAAAACAAAATTGATCCTCTAACCAATTTGAATTAACAAGTGAAATTCTATCAACTTCTCTAAACAATTCTGATCTGTCTTGTGTCAAATTCTTCCAAATTGGTTCTTCTTTGGCTTTTAAATTTTCATTTACTTGTTCTGCATTCCACCAACTTTCAGCCCATGCTAGGTTTTTATTATTGTTTTTAATCCATACTTGTCTTCTAATTAAAGGTCCATTTAATTGATTTAATTCTTTAGGACCTTCTTCAATAAATAGAGGATCTACTTGCATTGAAATTAATTTAATTTTCGTCTCTTGATTAGTTAAAAGCTGTAAATGTCTAGTTGGACTTCCATCCCCAAGCAGCATTAATTTCCATGGACCAGATATTTTTGGTAATGAATTTTTCACTAAAAAAGTAGAGGCTTTTTCTTCCCATAAAATTTTTGGTGAGTTAAAAAGTTTATTATTCAGTGCTCTGACGGAGTGCTTTTAAGATGATAACTTTTTTTCAGCAAAAATATTCGCCTTATCTTTTTTTATCTCTCTTATTTTTAGCCAAACAAGTAAAGCAGTTAAATCAGCTTTGCTTACTCCGGGAATTTTTGAAGCATCACCAAAATTTTTTGGCTTTATCTTATTCAAATTTTCTCTAGCTTCTAAAGATAATGTATCTATCTTTTCATAATTTATTTCTTGAGGCAGAGATTTACAGCTTTGACGATTTATTTGTTCAATGTTGTTTTTTTGTCTTTTAAGATAACCCTCGTATTTAATATCTATTTCAACACCTTCCTGTATTGAAGAACCTAGATTTCTTTCATTCAAATTATATTTAATTAGATCTGAATAATGAAAGTTTGGTCTTTTTAAGAGTTCTTTCAAAGTTGTTGAGCCTTTGATTTTTGATCCCGTGGCTAATTCTATTTTTTTTGATATTTCATCCGTGTTTTTTAAACGAGTGTTTTTTAATCTTAATTTCTCTTCTTCAAGGAGTTTCATTTTTTCTTGATAGACCGACCATCTTTTCTCATCAATTAGCCCAATTTCATAACCTAATGGTGTTAATCGCCTATCTGCATTATCTCCTCTAAGGGTCAACCTGTATTCACTCCTACTAGTAAGAACTCTATATGGTTCTTTGAGATCTTTGGTAATTAAATCATTGATCATTGTTCCTATATAGCTGCTTTCTCTAGTGAAGATTATTGGATCTTTTTTGTTTAGTTTTCTTGTCGCATTGACTCCGGCTACTAATCCTTGTGCTGCTGCTTCTTCATAACCAGTAGTTCCATTAATTTGTCCAGCGCTAAATAAATATTCAATTTCTTTCGTTTCGAGTGATGTTTGTAGTTGTGTTGCAGGTATATAGTCATACTCGACAGCATAAGCTGGTCGCAACATTTTACATTCATTTAATCCAGGTAAGGTTCTTAGAAGTTCTAATTGAATATTTTCAGGTAAACCTGTAGAGAATCCTTGAACATATATTTCAGGGGTATTAATTCCTTCTGGTTCTAAGAAAATTTGATGTGATTCTTTATCAGCAAATTTAACGATTTTATCTTCAATTGATGGACAATATCTTGGCCCCTTACTATCAAAAAAACCGCCGTAAATGGGTGTTAAATGTAAATTGTCTCGAATAAGTTGATG
>OZSS01000115.1_pt1 | contig 34674 bp, 34 predicted proteins | sample 1779911 | NCBI WGS metagenome assembly OZSS01 (sample SAMEA2603589, study PRJEB24840) | metagenome | biome: Water; feature: Photic zone; material: Seawater sample | place: Mediterranean Sea | collected 2013-11-12 | depth 10 m
GAATATGTTAAAGGTCATAGCGGGGATAAACAAAATGATAGGGTTGATAAAATTGCAACTAATTACAGCAAAGGTATATCTATAGAAGGGAACTTAAAAAAAGTAGAATCCTCAGTTGATTTTTTTAAAAAAAATGCACCTGCAGAAATTCAGGAATTATTTTCCCGCAATGAATTAATTCAAAAATTTGCAGAAAAAAAGTACCTGTTAAGTTCACCTGAACTAGACATCTTATTAGGTGTTGAAAACCACTTAAAGATAAAACAATATTCACTTTTTGAATGGCGTAATTGGAGATTGATTCCTAAAGATAAAAAATATTGGATAATAGAAAAAAAAGAAGCCTAATTTTTTATGAATGAACATAAGGGGGGATTCAAAAATCTTTATAAAAACTTGATTACCCCTGTATTAAAAAAAGACTCTGGAATTGATGCAGAATACTTAACAAATTTATCTCTTAGTCTCCTATCATTCAGTTCAAGAAAATATAATTGGCCTATAGTATCTTCTATCTTAAAAAATCTAAATGAAGAATTTTCTGTAGTTGATAAAAGGTTAAGTCAGAACATATGTGGAATAAATTTTTGTAATCCAGTTGGTTTAGCTGCGGGTTTTGACAAAAATGGAAATGCCGCAAATATATGGAAAGATTTTGGTTTTGGATTTGCTGAGCTTGGTACAGTAACTAAATTTGCTCAGAATGGAAATCCCAAACCAAGGTTATTTAGATTGGCAGAAGAAGAAGCAGCATTAAATAGAATGGGTTTCAATAATAATGGTGCTGAAAATCTAGTTAAAAACTTTGTCGAACAAGGTATTGAGTTTAAAAAAAACAGGGAGAATATTTGTTTAGGGATAAATTTCGGGAAGTCGAAAATTACAGGTTTATCTCAAGCAAAAGATGATTATTTAACTTCTCTAAAATTATTAATTCCATATTGTGATTACGCAGCAATAAACGTTAGTTCTCCTAATACTGAAGGGCTAAGAAAATTACAAGATCCAATTCTTCTAAAAGAACTTCTTAGAGAAATTCAAAACTTACCTAATTGTCCACCATTATTTGTAAAAATTGCTCCAGATTTAGGCCTTAAAGATATTGAAGATATTTGCCAATTAATAATCGAGGAAAACATCGATGGAATAATTGCTACAAACACAAGCATTGATAGATTAGGTCTTGAAAATAGAAAGATCAGGCAAACTGGATTATTACTCTCACAAGAGAATGGAGGATTAAGTGGAAGGCCTCTCCAAAAAAAAGCAAATCAAATAATAAAACATATACATAATATTGATAAAAAGATTATTTTAATTGGCGTTGGTGGAATAGATAGTCCTGAGTCAGCTTGGGAAAGAATTTGTTCTGGAGCATCATTAATTCAACTTTATACAGGATGGATATATAAGGGTCCACAATTAGTACCAGATATACTTGAGGGAATTATAAAGCAACTTAATAACCATCAATTATCTAGTATAAAAGATGCAATTGGATCAGATTTAAAATGGGTTGAATAAAATTAGAGAATGAATAATGAATCTCATGATTACTCAACGTTAGCCATGCAAGGATCAAACTTGAAGCACGGTGGAAATGTATATGCAATTGCGAAAAAATTAAATTTATTACCCTCCGAAATTATTGATGCAAGTGCATCATTAGTACCCTTTGATCCCCCTCAAATACTAATAGATTCAATAAATGCGGAAATTAAGAATCTTGGCTTTAGATATTACCCAGAAAGAAACTTGAATGATCTAAAAGAAATAATCGGCAAATTTCATGGGATAAATCCAGACAATATATTGCCTGGAAATGGAGCTTCTGAATTAATAACCTGGGCAGGTTATGAAGCATCCAAATTCGGAATAAGTTGTATTCCTTCTCCATCATTTGTTGATTATGAAAGATCTTTAAATTGTTGGAATAGCAATTTTATACATTGCGAATTACCAAAAAACTGGAATGATATTTTTCCTCAATCATTTCCGCTTCATCCAAAAGGTGATGTTATTTGGATAACAAATCCACATAACCCTACCGGCCAATTATGGGAAAAGAATTCATTAGAGGAAGTTGTTAAAAAATATAAATTAGTTATTTGCGATGAAGCTTTCTTATCGATAACACCTAATGGAGACAAAGAATCTTTAATACCATTAACCAAAAGATTTGATAATTTATTAGTCTTAAGAAGCTTGACCAAAATCTTCAATATTCCTGGTCTTAGATTAGGTTACGTTATTGGCTCATCGAAAAAACTTAAACAATGGGAAGTAAATAGAGATCCTTGGCCTTTAAATTCATTTTCTATTAAAGCCGGAATTGATCTACTAAGTAATAAGAAATTCTATGAACAGTGGACAAAACAGATTCACAGCTGGATAAATATTGAAAAAAAGAGAGTATTTGAAAAATTATTAAAAATAGAAAACCTTAAAATTCATAACTCTTCAACCAACTTTTTTTTAATAGAAAGTGAAACATCCTTGTCGCCAAATATAAAATACTTAGAAAATAAGGGAATATTGCTTAGAGAATGCACTTCATTTAGATTTCTTGACGAAAAGTGGGCAAGAATAAGTCTGCAGAATAGAAAAAATAACACTCTTTTATGTGAAGAAATTCAGAATTCCTTTAAAAAATAATTAATATACTTTTTAATCTCATTTTTAGATTTAATTTTATTATTATTTTCCATATTCTTCTTCATGAGATCTAATATTTCATAATGATTTTTTCCCTTTTTTGATTTTATTTTAAAAATTCTTTCTAGAGTTTCTTCAAAAACTTCTTTGGACATTTTATTCTGATTGATTAAAACTGAGCCTCCACTTGCAGCAAGAATCATGGCATTTTTCTCCTGATGATTATTTTTAGAATCTGGATATGGAATTAAAATTGAAGGTTTTTCAGCCTCCATTAATTCATTAATTGTGCCTGCACCAGATCTCGATATAACAAGATCACAGTTTTGAATCAAAGCTGCGATTTCATTAGTAAATTTCTTTTGAACATAATTATTGGAATTTTTTACATTAAAGGATTGTTGATTACATTCGCCAATAATATGAACTATCCGAAACTGTTTTTTCATTAAAAATTCAAGAGATTCGTTAAGAATTTGATTTATAGCTTTTGCTCCTTGGCTACCTCCCATAACAATCAAAAGAGGTCCTTTCCCTTTTGGGACCCATTCTGGCAAGGGATGGGATTTATAGAATTGATCTCTTAAAGGAGTACCAGTGAAAATAGTTTTACAATTTCTTAAATAAGAATTTGTTTTCTTAAATCCTAGAAAAACATAGTTACACAAAAAACCAAAATATTTCGTGACCATTCCTGGAATTAAATTTGATTCATGAATAATGACAGGTATCCTGAGAAGTTTTGAAGCAACAATTGTAGGGGCAGATATATAACCTCCAGTCGTAAAAACCAAGTTAATTTTTTTTTCTTTTAAGATCCTAATTATTTGGAAAGTTGACATTAAAATTTTTATATATTGATAAAACAAAAAAATATTTTTTCTTGGTGTCTTTATATTCAAAGTCCTCAAATTATATTTTTGGGGAATAAAATTCGCATCAATTCTTTGCTGAATACCCAACCAATGAATATTCCACTCATCTTCTACCTCTTTAGAAACTGCTAAAGCTGGAAAAATATGGCCTCCTGTTCCACTAGCTGCAACTAATAAATTATTTTTTTTAGACATAAAAACTTAAATTAGTAGAATGAAAATAATAAATGATAAATATGTTGAATTTAAACTTATTTAGAAATATAGGATTCCCTCTCTACTTATTTGTTTATCTCATTCTCCCCTATTCAGCAATAACGCAAACTTTAAAAGTTGATTTTATTAGGAATTTAGAAACCTCATTAAATAAGCGAGACTTAGAGTTTATTAGAAAAAATTTTAGAAATGATGAAAACCAAAATATACCAAAACAGTTCTCAAAAATTATCAATGATTTTCCTGATAGCAAATGGAAAATCAAAAGGTTAGAGTCACATATTCCAAATAAAGAAATATTGAGAATAAGTGTTTCAGGAAGAAAAATAATTAATGGAGAAATGCATATACTCGAATCCGATTTCGATTATGTTTTTTCAGTTCTAAATGGAAAAATTGATGAAGCTACCATTAAAAATTTATTCACAACAATAAGGAATGATGATAATAAGATAGATATTAGTTTTAAAATCCCTGAAAAAGTTCTTACTGGTTCAAAATACGATATCGATATAATCCTAAATAAGCCACTTGAAGAAGTGATCATCACTGGAGCAATTAAAGCTCATCAAGTAAATTCATTGTTTGAACAAGAAATATTATTGGAGCCATTAGCATCTGGGGGAATCTTTAAAATGACGAGAGCCCCTTCAAAACCAGGGATACAAATTTGGTCAGGAATCATAGCTCACCCTGAAGGAATGATTACTTTCACAAAGAGCATTGATATTGTTGATGAGATATAGCCTAAGCGTCGTTTAACGCAGCCACACCTGGTAAAGTTTTACCTTCTAAAAGTTCCAAACTAGCCCCACCTCCGGTAGATATATGAGACATTTTCTCAGCTAATCCTGCTTTTTCAACTGCTGCAACTGAATCTCCACCACCAATTATTGTACAAACTTCAGAAAAAGCACTTAAGTCCGCAAGAGTCGTAGCTATTGCATTTGTACCATCTGCAAATTTATCAAATTCAAAAACTCCCATTGGACCATTCCAAATAATTGTCTTACATTCTGCAAGAGCATTCTGAAAAACTTTAATGGAATCTGGACCAATATCTAGACCCATCCAATTCCCACTAATTGCATCAATTTGAGATATTTTACTATTGGCGTCAGGAGAAAATTCATCAGCCAAAACAACATCGGTGGGTAATAATAACTCTACTCCTTTTGCTTTTGCTTTTGCTTCTAAATCTTTAGCAAGCTCGAGTTTATCTTCTTCTACAAGGCTCTTTCCGACATCTAAACCTCTAGCTTTATAAAAAGTGAAAATCATACCTCCACCAATCATGATTTTGTCACACTTATCTAGTAAAGAATCAAGTACTCCTATTTTGCTACTAACCTTTGACCCTCCAACTATTGCTGCCAATGGACGATTTGGGGAATCTACTGCTCCTTGTAGGTATTTCAATTCTTTTTCTAAAAGGAATCCAGCTACTGAGGGACTTAAATAATTTGTAACACCCTGAGTTGAAGCATGCGCTCTATGAGCAGCACCGAAAGCATCATTTACATACATATCTGCATGTGATGCTAATTTTTCAGCAAACTCCAGGTCGTTCTTTTCCTCTTCACCAAAAAAGCGAACATTCTCAAGTAAAAGAACATCTCCATTAGATAAGCTATTTGATTGTGCAACTGCTTCATCACCAATACAACTGTTAGTAAGAGCAACATTTTGCCCCAACAATTCACTTAATCTTGCTGCTACTGGAGTTAATCTCATTTTTTCATTTACCTGACCCTTTGGTCTACCAAAATGAGCAGCTAAAATAACTTTTGCAGAATGATTAATAAGATATTCAATAGTTGGGATCGCTGCACGAATACGCGTATCGTCGGTTATTTGACCATCTTCATTTAATGGAACATTAAAATCTACTCTTACAAGAACTTTTTTTCCTTCTAAATGTGTCTTATCAAGACTGGAAAGAGATAATTTTGACATTAAACAAGCTATATTTATAATCTCAAGACCCTAACGTTAATTTGGGCTTATTGGGTTAAAAAGTAGTTACTGTTACCTATGCCTTAATAAATTTTAAGAATTAACGATTATAAAAATTTTTTAGTCATTAAATTTATACTAAACTTTAGAAGTAAATACTTTTGAAACTTATAAAAACTAAAAGGAATACAAAATTTTATTTGATTTATTGAAGTGGACATACCCAAAATCCAATGGTACCCAGGCCATATCGCAAAAGCAGAAAAGAAATTATCTGAAGTTATCAATAAAGTAGATTTAGTTATAGAAGTTAGAGATGCACGAATTCCTTTGTCAACAGGACATCCACACTTAAATAAATGGATAAATAATAAAAAACATATTCTTGTTATTAACAGATCAGACATGATCTCCCCTCATACAATCAATAGTTGGAACAAATGGTTTAATGCTAAAGATCAATATCCTCTTTGGTGTGATGCTAAAAGAGGAATAGGGATTAAAGAAATTTGTAAGTCAGCCAAAGATTCTAGGTCGTCAATCGACGATAGAAGACTCTCTAGAGGAATGCGAATTAGGCCAATTAGAGCCCTTACACTTGGTTTTCCAAACGTAGGAAAGTCAGCATTAATTAATAGAATTGCAAAAAAAAGAGTTGTAGATAGCGCTAGGAAAGCAGGCGTGACTCGTAATTTAAGATGGATAAAATTAGAAAGTGGTATAGATCTGCTAGATGCTCCTGGTGTTATACCTCCAAATTTAGAAGATCAAAAATCAGCACTTAATCTTGCACTGTGTGACGATATTGGAGAAGCTGCTTATGAAATAGAGAGTGTCGCAATTGGATTTATCAAAATTATATCCACTCTCAACAAAGATAAGAATGCGAATATCTCAGTTAAACAAATATCTAATAGATATGGAGTTGATATTACTAAAGGCTTTAAGAGTCCTTCTGCTTGGATCGACGAAGCAGCTTCAAAACATACCTCTGGCGATAAAAGGAGAATGTCTCATAAGTTATTGGAAGATTATAGAAATCAAATGCTGGGTAAAATTGCTTTAGAAGTCCCACTATGGAATTAAATAATCAAAATTCTTTCGGCATTGGAGAAGGTGAGCTTATAGAAATTATTTATGAGCTACCTCTTCCTATGAGGCTAGACAGATGGTTGGTAAGTAAAAGGCCAGAACAAAGTAGAGCAAGAATTCAACATTTTATAAATTCAGGTTTAGTACTTGTAAACTATAAGACCGCAAAAGCAAAGACCCCATTAAAAAATGGCGACAATGTTCAAATATGGATGCCTCCTCCAGAACCTCTTATTTATTTGAAACCTGAAAAAATGGATTTAAATATCCTTTTTGAAGACGAGCACATCATAGTAATTAATAAACAATCAGGACTAATTGTTCATCCAGCCCCTGGACACAAATCTGGAACTTTAGTGAATGGATTACTTTTTCACTGTAAAGATCTACCTGGAATTAATGGGAAACTAAGACCTGGGATTGTTCACAGATTAGATAAAGATACCTCCGGATGTATGGTTGTGGCAAAAAGCCAAGAGGCATTAGTAAATCTCCAGAAACAAATTAAAGAAAAAATAGCATCACGCGAATATATTGCAGTAATTCATGGAGCACCTAATTCTGAAGAAGGCCAAATAGTGGGACACATTGGCAGAGATAAATTAAATAGATTGAAATATAAAGTAGTTGAAGAAACTTCAGGAAGGTATGCCTGTACCTATTGGAAATTAGAAGAAAGATTTGGCAATTACTCATTAATGAGTTTCAAACTAGATACGGGGCGAACGCATCAAATAAGAGTTCATTGCGCTCACATTAATCATCCAATTGTGGGTGATCCGTTATATGGAAGATGTAAAAAACTACCATGTAAATTAGATGGCCAAGCTTTACACGCCATTAAGCTTGGACTTATACATCCAATAAATGGTAAAGAAATGATATTTGAATCAGAATTACCATTAGATTTTCAAAAATTACTAAGTGTTCTTAAAATTAAATAAGATTCAAAGAGGAATTTAGAAGCGATTTTGTATACGTGTTTTGAGTTTTAGTGAATATTGTAGAACTTTCTCCTTCATCAACTATCTTTCCGTGATTCATAACTAGCAACCTATCACAAAATCTTTTAGCAATGCCCAAATCATGAGTAATAAAGATAATCGTTAAATTCATTTTTTCTTGCAAGACTCTAAGTAATTCAAGAATCTCTATTTTTACTGAAGCATCCAACATATTAACGCTCTCATCACAAATCAAAATTTTTGGTTTCAACAATAGCGCTCTGGCTAATGAAATTCTTTGCAATTGACCACCAGATAATTGGCTAGGATAAGAATTAAAAAAATCATTATTTAAGGGAAGATTCAAATTTCTAAACATTAATTTTATTTCTTTTTCGATTTTTCTTTTATCTGAAATTTTTTGAATAAAAAATATATCTTCCAAAATATTTTTAATTGTCATTTTCGGGTTCAAACTTGAAAAAGGATCTTGAAAAATAATTTGCACTTTATTGTTCTTTTTAAAAGATTTATTTTTTTTCGATGCATGATTTTTATCATAAATTTTGATTTCACCACCTCTTACTTTAAGAAGTCCAATTAAAGCCCTACATAATGTACTTTTACCACTCCCTGAAGAACCAACTATTCCAAGAGTCTCATTCTCATATAACTTGAAACTAACTTCATTTAAAGCCTTATTCCATTTATTAATGAAAATTGAAGAATTTAATTTATACCAATGTCTTAGGTTATTTACCTCTAGAACGACCTGATCTCGAGCATTATTTTTAGTATTTGGTTCTAATACTATTTTTGAAGCATTTACTAACTTTTTCCCGATATCTGATTTTGGTGATTGAAAAATATCTAATATATTCCCTTTTTCAACAATCGATCCCTTTTCAATTATTGCAACTTTTTTACACCACTTTGCTGCAAGATTAATATCATGACTAATTAAAATTAAAGTTGTATCAAATTCATTACATAGATGAATTATTTCTTGCATAATTTCAAAACTTGTTTTGGTATCTAAGCTTGTTGTAGGTTCATCAGCTATTAATAATTTAGGTTTCAAAGCAAGTGCCATTGCTATAGAAACTCTCTGTCTCATTCCACCGCTAAATTGATGTGGGAAAGAATCAAGTCTACTTTCTTCAATTCCGACTTTTTGAAAAACTTCTCTTACTAATTTTTTAATAGCTAAAGATGATTTAGTTTGATCATGTGTTTTAAATAATTCATATAAATGATCCCCAACTCTCATTAGCGGATTAAGTTTTTTTATAGAGTCTTGATAAATAAATCCAAAATTCTTTCTTCTAAATAATTGTTCATCTTTGTTGTTTATTTTCCTAGGATCTACATTAGAAATCGATAGATACCCTTTAGAAGTGGCCTTTGCAGGCAATATATTTACTAATGTTTTTGCAAAAGTGGTCTTTCCACATCCAGAAGGTCCTATTATGGCCAAATGATCTCCACAATCTATTTCCAAATTAAAATTTTTGATAATAGGTTGCTGTTTTAGACCATATTTAACAGTAAGATTTTTAACTACAATAATTTTTTCTTTATTTTTTTCCATGATTTATAGCAAATTTTTCTAGACCTAAATAAAATACATCTAAAGCAATATAAAATGTCCGAGGCAGCTGCAAATTCAAAAGAAAAAAACGAAATTGAAGTTTCCAAAACTATTTTGCCTGAAAATAAAAAATATGAAAGTGAATCTTTGAATTATCAAATAAACATTCCCGATTGGCTTCTTAAAGATATTCATAATTTTGAAAAATCAAATAAAGAAAATGATGAGAATCAAAACCTTATAGTAAAGGCTTTTAAACTTGCTTATAAAGCTCATGATGGACAATTCCGTGCGAGCGGCGAGCCATACATTATCCACCCGGTTGCTGTTGCAAATCTCCTTAAAGAAATAGGTGCTAGTTCATCTGTTATTGCTGCAGGCCTTTTACATGATGTAGTTGAAGATACTGGCATTGATTTATCCGAAATAGAAACAAATTTTGGATTAGAAGTAAAAATACTTGTAGAGGGTGTAACAAAATTAGGCGGCATTCACTTTAACAACAGGACTGAAGCACAAGCTGAAAATCTTAGGAAAATGTTTTTGGCTATGGCCAGCGATATCAGAGTTGTCTTAGTTAAACTTGCAGATCGACTTCATAACATGAGAACAATTGAATGGCTAAATGATGAGAAAAAACTAAGAATAGCGAGAGAAACAAGAGAGATTTATGCACCATTAGCTAATCGACTAGGAATAAACAGATTTAAATGGGAATTAGAAGATTTAGCTTTTAAATTCCTAGAGCCTAAAGAATATCTAGATCTTAAAGATCAAATCGCCGTTAAAAGAAGTGATAGAGAAAAAAGATTAAAAGTAACTTTGAATCTTATGAAGGAAAACTTGAATTCAGCAGGTTTGAAAAATTTTGAAATAACAGGAAGGCCAAAACATCTTTATGGCATCTGGAGCAAAATGGAAAGACAACAAAAGCATTTTCACGAGATTTATGATGTTGCTGCCCTAAGAATTATCGTGGACAATTCAGATAGTTGTTATAGAGCTTTAGCAGTTGTTCATGATACTTTCAAACCAATTCCAGGTAGATTTAAAGACTATATAGGATTACCAAAACCCAATGGATATCAGTCCTTACACACTTCTGTGATTGGAAGACATCGACCTATTGAAGTTCAAATTAGAACTACTTCGATGCATCAAATTGCTGAATATGGTATTGCCGCTCATTGGCAATACAAAGAGGGTGGTTCTCCTGCTAAAAGTAATGCCGAGAGATTTAATTGGCTAAGACAATTAGTAGAATGGCAACAAGAAGGTAATGAAAGGGATCATAATGATTATTTAGCTTCAATTAAAGAAGATTTATTTGATGAAGAAGTATTTGTGATCACTCCAAAAGGAGATGTTGTTGGTTTAAGGAAAGGATCTACCGCGATAGATTTCGCCTACAGAATTCATTCTGAAGTTGGAAATCACTGTAATGGAATAAGAATTAATGAAAAGCTTTCTCCATTATCTACAGCACTTCAAAATGGTGACTTCATAGAAATTTTGACAAGTAATAATGCTACTCCAAGCTTGGATTGGCTGAACTTTGTAGTTACGCCAACTGCTAAAAATAGAATTCGCCAATGGTATAAGAAAAGCCATCGTGATGAAACGATTAAAAGAGGTAGAGATTTACTTGAAAAAGAAGTAGGTAGAAACGGTTTTGAAGCATTACTTTCTAGTGAAGCCATGAAAAAAGTTGCAAATCGATGCAATTTAAAAACTACTGAAGACCTTCTTGCATCTCTTGGTTTTGGTGGTTTAACTTTGCATCAAATATTAAACAGACTAAGAGAAGAAATAAAATTACAGACAGAAGATGTAAAAAATGATTCTGACTCTGAAATAGCAAAATCTCTTAAAAGTAATAATAATTTATCCACTAATCAATCTAATACAGCAGCTAAATCACCAATTTCCGGGATAGAAGGTCTTGATTACAGAATAGGTAAATGCTGTTCCCCACTCCCAGGCGAGGATATTATCGGAACTGTGTCGCTCGGCAACCATGGGATAACTATACATAGGGAAGATTGTGAAAATGTAATACCAATTCCAATAGAGAGAAGATTACCTGTCGGTTGGAATCAAGATAATAAAACTGGCGATAATAAGTTTCCAATTCAGCTACGAATAGAAGTAATTGATCGAGTTGGAGTTCTTAAAGATATTCTTATGCGGTTATCTGATAAAGGTATAAACGTTAGTGATGCCAATGTTAAAACTGCTTATGGTAAACCAGCTATTATAAATCTTTGTGTAGGTCTTGAAAGTTATAATCAACTTCACAAAACAATTGAACAAATTAAATCAATGGCAGATGTTTTAGATATTGCCAGAGTTGGACAAAGTTAATTTTAAAATCAGATCAATCTATCTTTTACTTTTTATCTTGTAGATAAAGAAAAAAATACTGCCGCAAATCAAAGCTAATAAAATACCTACACAAGATGAACCTAAGAGTAATTTTAAGGAAAAAATTCTACCTTGTTTCCATAAGTCATCAATAACTAAACTTTTTTCCAGAATTTTATTAGAAGGATTATTTAAAAAAATCGAACCAACTTTATAGTTAAAATAATAAAGTGGAATATAAGTAAAAGGGTTGCTGATCCAGGTACCAATTGCAGCTAGAACAATATTTCCCTTAGCTATTTTCGCAAAAAATACTCCCATTAAAGTCTGAAAACCAAAAAATGGAAAGCAACCACTAAATACCCCTATAGCTAAACCTTTAGCATTAAAGAAAGGACTTCCATTCTGACTCCTAAATAATGATAGAATTTTCTTATAGGTAATATCTCTTTTAAATCTCATTCAGAAAGAAAATTTCAAAATTAAATTCTTGATAATCTTACTTAATTATCCATAACAAAGCGAGAGATGGATTCGATAGTTACTACAGAAGATACGATAGCCGCAATTGCTTCAGCTATAAGTATTGGGAAGGGAGGAGTTGCGATAATAAGAGTATCAGGGAAAGACGCAATAAATTCTTGCAAAAAGATTGTTCAAACTAAATCTAAATATGCATGGGAATCACATAGAGTTTTTCATGGTTTTATTCAGGAAAATAAACAAAATAAATTTATAGATGAGGTTTTAATTTTAGTGATGAAATCACCAAATAGCTTCACAGGAGAGGATGTAGTTGAACTTCATTGCCATGGCGGAATTATCATAGTAAATAAAGTTTTAAAGATATTATTATCTAGTAATTCTAGAGTTAGACTTGCAAACCCAGGAGAATTTAGTCAAAGAGCTTTTCTTAATGGAAAAATAGACCTTACTCAAGCCGAGTCGATTAATCAATTAATTAATGCAAGCAATACCAGATCAGCCGAGTTAGCCTTTAGCGGTGTTCAAGGAGAAATAAAGAAAAAAATTGATGATATTAAAAATGACCTTATAAATCAACTTTGCGAAATAGAAGCGAGAGTTGATTTTGAAGAAGACTTCACAGATTTTGATTACACCAAATATCTAAAAAACATTAAAAAAGTCAAAGAAAAAATAGAATTACTAATAGAAAATGGAAAAAGAAATTCATATATTCACAATGGAATATCCATTGCGCTTATAGGTAAAACAAATGTTGGCAAAAGCTCTTTATTAAATTTGCTTGCAAAAAAAGAGAAAGCAATCGTAACTAATATTCCTGGAACAACTAGAGATGTTATTGAAGTTAATTTAACTATTAATGATATTCCAATGAAAATAATTGATACTGCTGGCATAAGAGAAACTCATGAACAAATTGAAAGTATTGGAATTAAAAAAAGTTTTGGGAAAATAAAAGAGTCAGATTTTATAATTTATATTTATAGTCTTGAAGAAGGATTTAATGAAGAAGACAAAAAAATAATACAAGAAATTCCCAAAGAAAAATTAATTACTATTTTGGGCAATAAAAAAGATTTAATTGATTGCAAAAATATTAATTCAAATGAGTTAAAAAACACAATTCTTATGAGTATTAAGAATAATGATGGTGAAAGATTATTAATAGACACAATTATAAAAAAATGCGGATTAAAACAAGTAGAAAATATCAATATATTTTTAAACCAAAGACATCTAACAAATTTGTCTGCTTGCTTATCTAATTTAAATGATACTGATCAAATAATTGAAAATAAATTGCCATTTGATTTGTTATCAATTGAGCTGAGAGATGGAATTCAAAACTTATCTAAAATAACTGGTCAAGAATTAACAGAGGAACTTCTAGATAATATTTTTTCTAAGTTTTGTATTGGTAAATAAATTTGAGTTAAATTACATAGTGATATATAGTTGATTCTCTAACTTCAGTTTAATTTTTATTAATTAATTATTTCTTAGTTTAGTGGATTTAAATACTCCAATAATAAGTAAAATCATTGATAATTGGATCGATGAAGATATAGGTAGGGGAGATCTTACAAGTTCCTCTATTACAGAAGAGAATGGTAATGCATATTGGATTGCAAAAGAAGAGGGTATTTTCTGCGGGGTTGAAATTATAAAAGAAATTTTTAGAAAAATTGATTTAAAAATCAGTCCAAAATTTAATATCTCTGATGGAGATCAATTTGTTAAAGATCAAAAACTCTTAGAAATATATGGACCTTCAAAAAGTTTACTCGCTAGTGAAAGGATCAGCTTAAATATAGCAATGCATTTATCTGGAATATCAACATATACAAAGAATCTTACAGATAAATTAGAAGGCACAAATATAAAATTAGCAGATACTAGGAAAACGACTCCTGGCTTAAGAATATTTGAAAAATATGCATTCAAATGCGGAGGTGGAGTCAATCATAGAATGGGATTATACGATGCAGCTATGATAAAAGAAAATCACATTGCATGGACAGATAATCTTAATAATGCAGTAAAAAAAATTCGACTAAATTCGCCTTTTACAACTCATATTATAATTGAAGCTGAGAATATCGAACAGGCAAAAGAAGCAGTATTAGCAGGAGCAGATAGTGTCTTATTGGATGAACTTAGCCCTGAAATAATCAAAAAAAACGTTCAAGAATTAAGAGATTTATCAATGAATAGCTTAAAAAAAGAAGTAAATAAAAATTTGATAATAGAAGTTTCTGGAATTAACCCTGAAGAAATTAGTAAATATCTAATAAAAGGTATTGATTTGATTTCAACAAGTTCTTCAATCACCAAAAGTAATTGGATTGATTTGAGTATGCGTTATATTAATTAATTATATAGATAAATAATTGAATAATTAATGCTAATCATTTTTAAAGAATTAACAAAACAATTTGAACAATCTCTTTTAGATAGTCTTGAAAAAAATGATAAAAAAGGAGAATTCGAAATTCTTCGAAAAAATTTAATTACACAATCATCAAAAGAGGAATTTGGTGATTATCAATGTAATGTTTGTTTAAGTTTATCTAAAATATATAAAAAGAACCCAAGAGATATTTCTAATGATTTTATTAACCTTTTAAATAAAAATATAAGCTTATCAAAATTATGTAAGAGTCTAGAAATAGCTGGACCTGGATTTATAAATATAAAATTAAAAGATGAGGTTCTTATAAATGAAATTAAGTCAAATATTCAATGCAATAGGGCTGGCATACCTTTAATTAGAAAAGATTTAGATAGTGGTTTGTCCAATAAAGTTATTGTAGATTTTTCTAGCCCTAATATTGCTAAAGAAATGCATGTAGGGCATTTAAGATCAACAATAATAGGTGACTCAATATCTAGAATTTTCGAGTTAAGAGGTTATGAAGTATTAAGACTCAATCATGTTGGTGATTGGGGAACACAATTTGGCATGCTTATTACTCAGCTCAAAGATTTATATTCAAATGATCTAGAAGAAATAGGAAAGATCAAGATAAGTGATTTAGTTGAATTTTATAAAGAATCAAAAAAAAGATTTGATAACGAATCTGAATTCCAAAAAAGATCTAGAGAGGAAGTAGTTAAGTTACAAAGTGGAGATATTAAATCGATTAAAGCTTGGAAATTATTATGTGATCAATCAAGGAAAGAATTTGATGAAATCTATAAAAATTTAAAAATAAAAATAGAAGAAAGAGGTGAATCTTTTTATAATCCCTTCTTAAAATCAGTTATTGATGATTTGAATTTAGAAAAAATATTAGTAGAAGATCAAGGAGCAAAATGTGTATTTTTAGATGGGATGACTAATAAAGAAGGCAAACCTTTACCGCTAATTATTCAAAAAAAAGATGGGGGTTTTAATTATGCCACTACAGATCTTGCTGCTATAAGATACAGATTCAATAAACCTCCTAATGGCGATGATGCTTCAAGAATTATTTATGTAACTGATCATGGGCAAGCAAATCATTTTGCTGGAGTTTTTCAAGTTGCAAAAAAAGCAAAATGGATCCCAGAAAATTGTCAAGTAGACCATGTCCCTTTTGGGTTAGTTCAAGGAATTGATGGCAAAAAACTAAAGACAAGAGAAGGTGAAACAATACGCCTAAAAGATTTATTAAATGAAGCAGTTAGAAGAGCAAAAGAAGATTTATTGAAAAGATTAGAAGATGAAGATCGTTATGAGACCGAAGAGTTTATTGCAAATACTTCAAGAATTATTGGATTAGGAGCTGTTAAGTATGCAGATTTAAGTCAAAATAGGATTACCAATTATCAATTTAGTTTTGATAAAATGCTTTCCCTAAATGGTAATACTGCTCCTTATTTGTTATATACACTTGTAAGAATTTTAGGAATTAAAAGAAAAAATAATTTTGTTTATGACTCTAAAGATTTTCATTACGTAAATTATGAACATAAATCTGAGTGGAAACTTATCAGAAAATTACTTAAGTTCGATGAAGTCATAATTTCTATTGAAAAAGACTTAATGCCAAATAGATTATGCAATTATCTGTTCGAGCTATGTCAGACTTTTAATAGATTCTATGATCAAGTTCCAATCCTCAAAGAAGAAAAAAATATAAAAATTTCTAGGCTTAATTTATGTGACCTAACTGCAAAAACACTAAAATTAAGCTTAGAGCTTTTAGGAATTGAAACTTTAGAAAGAATGTAATGAATGATTTTGATCCATTAAATAATCTTTTCCCAAAACCAAGAGAAGAAATAATAAATATGCAGTCTTACTCTGCACCTTTAGAAAATAGAAGAAATTTACTCCGCTTAGACTTTAATGAAAATACTTTAGGTCCAAGTCCTAAGGTTCTAGAGGCATTACAAGCGATAAAATTAGATGAGATTTCAATTTATCCAGAATATAATTTTTTAAAAAAATTTTTATGTGATAAATATCTTGATTCAAGAAAATTTGGTAATGATGAAATCGGAATTTTCAATGGAGCAGATGCAGCAATAAATGCGATTTTCAATTGCTTTGGAGAAAAAGATCAAATATTTCTAACAACAAATCCAACTTTTGGTTACTATTCTCCTTGTGCAGAAATCCGAGGAATGAAAAAAATAAGTTGTTCTTACATTGGAGAAAATTTTCTATTCCCCATCGAAGAATTTAGGGAAAAAATAATAAAGCATAATCCAAAGTTAATATTTATTTGCAATCCAAATAATCCAACAGGAACTGTTCTAAGCTCTCATGAAATAATTAATTTAGCCAATATCAATAAAGATTCATTAATAGTTGTTGATGAACTATATGAAAAATTTAATGGAGATAGTCTTCTTGAATCGATAGATTTTGAAAAGAATAAAAATATACTAATAATCCAATCTCTTTCAAAAACTGCAGGTCTAGCTGGTTTAAGAATAGGTTTTACTTTTGGCAATAAAAGTTTAATTCAGTACATTAATAAAGTTACAGGACCATATGATGTAAACAGCTTTGCTATAACAGCTGCATTAGCAGCACTTAAAGACAAATCATATATTGATAATTATGTTTTAGAAGTAAAAAAGGCGAGGGAATGGATTTTAAATAAATTTAAATCAACAAAAATCAGAACTCACTTTAGTGGAGGTAATTATTTCTTAATTTGGCCAAAAAAAGATCCTAAAATCTTAATACAACAGATGAGAGAAAAAGGTATTCTTATTAGAAGTATGGAAAACAAAAAAGATATCGGTAATTCTATAAGGGTTAGTATTGGAACTAAAGAACAAATGATTTTTTTCTGGGACAATTACAAGATATTAGATTTAAAAAATTAATTACTGAAAATATAAATTGTATTTTGATCGATTCTTTTAGGTTTTATTTGAAAATCTTTTCCAACATATTTTACTTTAAAATCTTTCATATTTTCGATAAATAAATCAGCATTTGAAAAATCACATTCTTTATTAATTTTTTTGCCGCGTTCAAAGTGAACAGGAATAACTACATTAGGTTTTAGAAGCTTAACTATTTTTGAGGCTTCTTTACCATTGTAAGATTTTATTCCTCCTCCAATTGAAATAAACAATATATCTGGAGCAGACAAAATAATTTGACTGTTTATATCAATATCACCAGCAGCTCCTCCCATATGAACAATTTTAAGGTCATTCTGCTCCCAACTCCAAACAGTTGCCATCCCAAATCTTCTTCCATCTACTCTGTCATGTGGTACAGAAATTCCATTTAATAAAATATCCTCAAATTGATAGATTCCTGGCTCAACGAACATTAATTGATCATTAGGGTTATATCCTTCATCTGGAAGCCTAGAACTAGCCAAAATAAAATCTACGTTGACTTCTTTTGGCTCCTTTAAATTACTTGCACAACCTATTGCTTTAAAGGGATTTATAAGAACAGATTTATCTGCGCTAGTAATTAAAAAACTACTATGTCCCAAACTTTTTATTCCTAAGTTCCTTGCCAATAATGAGGTAGGTAAAAAAGAGCTAACTAATATCAAAAATAAAAAGTTTTTAATTTGAGAAATCATAATATTATTTTTTTTTATTTTACTTTTGTTCAGCCATTTTTAGAAAATTACTAATTAATTTATGACCAAATTGCGTCAACACACTTTCAGGATGGAACTGTACCCCATGTAAATGTTTATATTCTTTATGAGAGATAGCCATAATTGTTGAGTCTTCTAAAGTCGCAGTTATGTCGAAACAAGATGGTAAAGAACTTGAATCAACTATAAGACTATGGTATCTAGTAGCCACAAATGGAGTCTCGATATCTTTAAACAATCCTTTTTGATTATGAAATATTTTGGATGTCTTACCATGCATAAGTTCTTTCCCAACTATAACCTTACCTCCAAAAGCTTGGGCCAAAGCTTGATGACCTAAACAAACTCCCAAGGTCGGAATATTTTTAGATAATTTTTTTAGAATTGGCAGACAAATTCCAGATTGATCTGGATTACCTGGACCTGGAGATAAGAGAATTCCACCAGGATTTAGTTTGATAATTTCTTCTAAAGTAATTTCATCATTTCTTTTAACTATTAATTCTTTAGTTATTTCATGCTCAACTGAAAGTTCTCCTAAATATTGAACAAGGTTATAAGTAAAACTATCGTAATTATCAATAACAAGAAACATATTTATATGGATTTAAAATAACAACTTTATTTTAGGAACAAAGATATATACAGCAATAATAACAGAATTAATGGAAGCTAATAATACTGCTCCTGCAGAAGTATCTTTTGAAATTTTAGCCAAAATACTAAATTCTTTTTTCACTACTAAATCAACGATTGATTCAATAGATGTGTTCAATATTTCTAATATTAAAACAGACATTATTGTTGCAATCAAAATAACATAATTACTTAGACTAATTTTTAGTAAAAAACCAATTATTAAACTTGCAACTGCAAAAATTAATTGAATTTTAAAATTTCTTGAAGTTTTTAATACATAACTAATACCACTGAAAGCATACTTAAAACTTATAAATACATTACTAGAAGTTTTGTATGATTCTTTTCTATTTTCTAAATAGTTTATTTTTTTTTCCATTGATTTTTAATCTAATCGAGTAATTAAATATTCTTGGAAATTTAACATATTTTCTAAATCATGCTCATTATTATGTTCCCATCCCAAAAGATGTAAAAATCCATGACTAGCCAACCAGATCATCTCTCTATAGATTGAATGTTTATATTCATAAGATTGCTCAAGTGCCATCTCTAATGATATAAAAATATCTCCCAACTCTATATGATCTAAATTATTTAGAGATTCATCAGAAATAATTGGAAAAGATAGAACATCAGTTGGACCATTTTTTTGCATCCATTTCTTATTCAAAGAAGCAATTTCTTGATTAGATATTATCTGTAAGCCTAATGAAAAAGATTTTTTTTCAAAAATATAATTTGGTAATTCATAATCCTCTTTTTTTAATATAGTATTTATCCAAGATAAAAAAACTTTCTCCCAAAAAATAGATTCAAAAATAAGATGAGTTTTAGTATCTTTTAACTTATTTGAAAATTGAGAGAAATCATTACATTGAAAAACCAAATCTAAATTTATTTCAGAAATAATTTTTTCTTTCATACATTCTTAAACTGGAATATTGGGCTTACCTATTGTGGCCACAAGTATTAATATCCCAATTAAAACTAGAAAGGTTATTGAAAAATGAGAAATACTTTTTGAGCCTTTCCTTACCATATTTCTCATAGCAAGCTTTATAAAACTTGGAGGAGAAACTTTTTTTTCTAAAATTTTGTTTTTATTTTCCATTAGTTATTCAATAGATTCATTAGAAGAAATATTCATACGTAATAATTCATGAATAAATGGTTCAAGTCCACCATCTAAAACACTATCTAACTCGTTAGTCTCCTGCATAGTCCTAAGATCTTTTACCATTTGATAGGGATGGAAAACATAATTTCTTATTTGATTGCCCCATGCAGCTTCCACAATATCACCTTTAATATCAGCAACTTCTGCAGCTCGTTGTTCTTTAGCAATCACTAATAGTTTAGACTTTAGAAGTAACATAGCTTTTTCTTTATTTTGTAATTGAGATCTTTCTTGAGTACATCTTACTGAAATCCCTGAAGGCAAATGAACAATTCTCACTGCTGTTTCTACTTTATTAACATTTTGTCCTCCAGCTCCACCGGATCTACTCGTTGTAATTTCTAAATCTTTTTCAGGTATATCAAGTGAAATATTATCATCTAATTTTGGCATAACCTCTACCCCAGCAAAGCTGGTTTGTCTTTTGCCATTGGCATTAAAAGGAGAAATTCTTACTAATCTATGAGTTCCTTTTTCATGTTGCAGATAGCCATATGCATATTTTCCATCAATTTCGAACGTTACACTTTTAATACCTGCTTCTTCTCCTTGAGATAATTCATTAATGACAAGGCTCATTTGATTATTATCGGCCCATCTTGAGTACATTCTTAATAATATCTCTACCCAATCCTGCGCATCTGTTCCACCCGCACCTGCGTTAATAGAAACTACTGCTCCTTCCTTATCGTATTCACCACATAACAATCTTTCAAATTCCCATTTATCCAAATTCTCTCTTAATTTCTTTAATCCCAGCTGCGATTCTAAAATCATTTCCTCTTCGGGTTCTAGAGAATAAAGCTCAAGAGAGGCATTAGCATCAGAAATAAAAGTTTTCCATTTATCTAACAATTCGAGTTGTGCTTTGACATCATCAAGGATTAACATTTGCTTTTTAGCTTCTTCTTGATTATCCCAAAATTCAGGCTGAGCAGAAATTTGCTCTAACTCTTTCCTTTTCGCTTTTAATCTTGGAACGTCAAAGACAATCCTGAGCATTACCCAGGCGCTCTGTTAGTTCCGAAAGATCTTTTTTGAAATCTGTAATATCTATCAAAATAGAATTTAATCGTTATTTATAATCTAACAAGCACTTTTGTTTAATAGTATAAACTAAGTATTATTTTAAAAAAATGTCCAAAGTTGAAATTTATACTTGGCAATATTGCCCATTCTGTATTCGAGCAAAATCACTACTCAAGAAAAAAAATGTAAATTTTACAGAATATAAAATAGATGGCGACGAAGATGCCAGAGCATTGATGATTGAAAGAGCTGATGGTAGAAGAACATTACCACAAATATTTATAGATAATGAGGGTATCGGAGGCTGCGATGATCTCTACGCATTAGAAAATGAAAATAAATTAGAAGCATTATTAAACTAGATCTTATGAAATTTCTATTCGTAATAGATCCAATTAAAAATATAAATCCCTTAAAAGATTCAACTGCTGCTTTAATGCAAGCATCATCAAAAAAAAATATTGAAATCTGGAGTTGTACTCCTCAAGACCTGGAAGCTAGAGGTGATGAAGTATGGGCATCTTCCGTAAAAGTTGAAGTAATTCCATGGATTTCTTTCAAAGAGAATGATTGCATACCTCTCGCCGAATTTAATTGCATTTGGATGAGAAAAGATCCTCCTGTAAATGAGGCTTATTTATATGCAACCCATCTTTTAGAAGTTGCCGAAAGAAAAGGAGTAAAAGTAATTAACAAACCCTCATCGTTAAGAGCGTGGAATGAAAAGCTAGGTGCTTTAAGATACAGCCACTTAATGGCACCTACAATAGTTGCGAGTAAGGTAAAAGATCTTATTAATTTTGCAAATATAAATAATGAAGTAGTTATAAAACCTCTAGGAGGAAAAGGTGGTCAAGGTGTTATAAGGATAAATAAAAATTCTCCAGGAATTAAATCAATCATTGAATTAATCACTTCTCAAGAAGAATTACCCGTTATGATGCAAAAATTTATTCCTGAAGTCATAGAGGGTGATAAAAGAATAATTATCGTAAACGGAGAAGCAATTGGATCAATAAATAGGATTCCTCAAGGAGGCGATTTTAGGAGTAATTTAGCGATGGGAGGCAAGGCTGAACCCACATTATTAACAGAAAAAGAAAAAAGTATCTGCTCAGAATTATCTCAACACTTCAAAGATGAGGGTTTATTTTTTGTAGGTATTGATGTAATAAATGGAATGCTTAGCGAGATTAATGTAACCAGTCCAACAGGTTTAAGAGAAATAGAAAATTTATCCAATAAAAATGTTTCAGAGGAAGTTATTGAAAAATTAGTAGAAATTATCTAGGGTTTTTAGCGCAAAATATCTGTTTAACTATAGATTCAAATTTTAATTTAATCTCATCTATTTCTTTCTCTAAAACGGAGCCAGAAACTATACCTGAACCTGCAGTAAATTCAATATTTTCTTCAATACATCTTGCGCCTCTTATTGCCAAAAGAAATGAAGCATTGCCTGATGAATCAACCCAACCCATTGGAGAAGCATAATTTCCTCTAGGAAAAGACTCAAGAGTATTTATCCAATCCAATGCTGCATTTTTTGGGTATCCACAAACAGCTGGAGATGGATGTAAGTTTTTAAGCAATTCAAAAGGACAAATATTTTCAACTTTAGAGAAAATGAGTGTTTGCAAATGAGAAATATCTCCAAATGAATTTACCTTGATATCACTTTTTTTAAAGTTTGTTATTTTTGAAACTTCTAAAGATTTAATCAAATGTTGTATTACATAATTATGTTCCTTCAAGTCTTTAGTACTTTTTAGGAGTTTCTTAAAATTTGAATTAGTAGAGATAGTTCCAGCAAGAGCCTCTAAAGTTAAATTAGGTTTAGAGAAAGAAAATAATTTTTCTGGAGATGCTCCAAACAAAATATCCTTACTATTCCTTTTCCAAACGTATCTACATGTATTTGGTTGCTTCTTTTTAAATCTTTTTAAAATTTCTACTAAATCTAATTTATTTTTAAGTTTTATTTTAATCCTATTCGCTAAAACTATCTTTTCGAGGATATCTTTCTCTACTAATTGAATTCCTCTATTTACTACTTTTTTCATGTTTGTTTTAGAAGTTTCTAAGGAGCGTGAGAAATCATCAATAAAAGGGGAATCAAAACTAGTTTTTAAGCCAGATGATTTTATTAATTCTGAGCCAGAATTAATAACTTGATTTCTAATTGTCCATATTTCTTCAATTAATGTTCTTAATGATGATTTACCTTCAACATGACCATTGATTCTTAACCAGCAATTCTTGCCACTTTTAGTAATTAATATTTTTGGCAAAATTGCTTCCAAACTAGGGATATCTGAAGGTAAATTCTTATTATTCAAATTTTCAGAGAAAGAAAATAAATAAATTATTTTTGAAAGTGCAGAATTATGCGATTCATTAGTTAAGTTAATTAAATTTTTAAAATTCTCAGAATTAAACTCTTTTGCTACCTCAAATCTTTTTGGGCCATCCAGAGTAACATATTTACACTTCTCGAAAGCTATATATGAAATGCCATCAGATTCCTCCCAAAATGAAGAAAACGGATATTGATTTATTAACAATTCATAAACTTGAAATAAATCAATACAAGGAATCTCAACACAAATACTTACTAATCCAGAATTTTCAACTTTCTTATCGAAAGAGGAAAATACATCTTTTAAAAAATCTGTTAAGTTTAAATCATTTTTCATTACTTATTGAAAATAACTAAAAATGATGCAATAAAGTAAAAAATGTAACTCAATTTATAAACTACATCCAATAATTATCTAATTTTGCGTGTTAATTAAAAATGGACGAAGATAAAAAAAAATTATGGAAAAAAGCAATAAAATGGCCTCTTTATTCTGTTGCCATACTTCCAGTTTTAATAACAGGGGCTTACTTGCTCAATCAATATGAAGAGGTAAAAATTTATAATTTGATTTCATTTACTTTAGCTGCAATTTTGATATTACTTTGGGAAAATCTAACTAATGATTTATACGACGCAGAAACAGGAATCGATGAATTTAAATTCCATTCAATTGTAAATCTTGTAAAAAATAAAAAAATAATTTCATTTATTGCATATACATCTTTAGTTATTGGTTTATTAATAATTTTAATTATTTCAGTATCAACAAGTATAAACATTTTTATTTTGGTGGCAGCTTGCTGCTTCTTAGGATACTTATATCAAGGTCCTCCTTTTAGATTAGGCTATCAAGGTTTAGGAGAACCATTATGCTGGCTTGCATTTGGACCTTTTGCGTACTCTGCAGTCTTAATTGCGTTAAATCCGTCTAATATTTACTTCGAAGATATTCCATGGAAAGTTTCTTTATTACTTGGTTCAGGACCTTCCTTGGCAACAACTCTTGTGTTATTTTGTTCTCATTTTCATCAAATTTCTGAAGATAAAAAGCATGGGAAAAATTCACCTTTAGTTCGCTTAGGGGCAAAAAAAGGTTCTCAATTTGTGCCTTGGATAATTTTTACAATATATATTTTTCAACTTTTCACAATAGTTTATGGATTTATTCCAGTTTTTTGCATCCTTTATTTGCTTAGTTTACCTCAAGCAACAAGACTTATAAATTTATTAAAATCTTCGTATGCAAAACCTTCTGCAATAAAAAATTGCAAATTCATCGCAATAAAATTTCAAACTCTTAATGGAATTGGTTTAATCACAGGATTAATATTTAATTACTTGCTAAATAAATGAACTTAATATTTCAAAAAAAATCTTATAGCTTTAAGTTATCGGCCAAAGTAGAAAATTCTAAAACCAATTACCATACAAAATCGGGTTGGATAATTAAATTAATAAGTAATGATAAAAAAATAGGGTTTGGAGAAGTTTCACCGCTACATAAAAAAGACTTAAAAAAGTGTGCGAAACAACTAGATATGATCCCTGAGTATATAGAGGAATTTAATTTATCTGAGCAAATAAATATTTTTCACCCATGCATTCAATCTGCAATAAATTCTGCATTAGCTGAGATTAATGGAAAAATAATTTTTAAAGAAAACTACTACTTTGATGAAATTGGTAAAACAGCCATATTGTTAAATCATGAAAATGTAGTTTCAGATCTAAATGATATTAAAAAAAGACATTGTGATATTGGAAAATCATTAACCTTAAAATGGAAAGTAGCACTAAAAAATAACCATGAGGAAGAAGCAAAATTAGAAGAAATTTTAAGCAAAATAGGTAATAATATTAAGTTAAGAATAGATGCTAATGGTTCTTGGGGAAGAGAGATAGCTAATAGATGGGCTGATATTTTGAAAGATAATAAAAATATAGATTGGTTAGAACAACCTCTCTGTGTTGATGATATTGATGGACTGACAGAACTAAACAAAAAAATTCCAATAGCTTTAGACGAATCACTTTTAAAATTTCCAACTTTGATTGATGAGTGGAAGGGTTGGCAAATTAGAAGGCCTTCTCAAGAAAATAATCCAGTTAAGCTTTTAAGAGAATTAGAAAATAAAAAAGCTTTAATATCTATAAGTACCTCATTTGAAACTGGAATAGGAAAGAGATGGCTCCATCATTTATCTTCTCTACAATTACAAGGACCAACACCAAAAGTTCCTGGTTTAGCAATGAATAAATTCCCTAATTCGTTTCTATTTTTAAATGAAGCAAAAAAGATATGGGATCAACTATGAAAAATAAAATTCATACTATTGAAGTTGAAAATAACGAAACTCAATCTGTAGAAAAAATTATTGAAAAAATTAGAGAGAATAAAATTATTTATGTAAAAAACAAATTTTATGAAGACAAAGATGTATTAGATTCAATTACTGAAAATGGGCCAGCAATTATCTTAAACAGTAGTGGGAGTTCTGGAAAACCGAGACAATGTTTTCACCATTTAAATAATCTTAAATTATCTGCAACTACATCAGGTCAATGGCTAATAGAGCAAGGATTTGAATTACAAAACTGCTTAATTTTAAATACTTTACCCCTGAACCATATAAGTGGATTAATGCCAATTTTTAGAAGTCAAACTTGGGGATGTGATTGTATTAATATTTCTCCGAATTTGATAAAAAAAACTCGAGAACTTTTACTTTTCACAATTAAATTTAAAAAAAACAAAAAACACTTGATTACGTCATTAGTACCTACCCAATTACAAAGACTTTTAGCTCAAAAAGATGGAATTAGTTGGCTAAAAATTTTTGATCTAATTTGGGTAGGTGGAGCTTCAATTTCAGACGAAACTGCAGAACAATGTATAAAAGAAAAAATAAAATTAGCACCTTGTTACGGCTCAACTGAAACAGCAGCAATGGTTACGAGTTTAAAACCAAAAGAATTCTTAATGGGTTTTAAAAATGTTGGAGAAATACTACCTGATACAAAAATAAGAATTAACGCACAAGGATTAATCGAAATAAAATCAGCCAGAATTGGAATCGAAATAATAGATTCTTTAAAAACTGAAAATTTCAAAAATAAAAATGGGTGGTGGCAAACAAGTGATTTAGGTGAAATTAAGCAAATCAATAATTCTTACTATTTAAAATTTGTTGGAAGAAGTGATAATGCCTTTAATTCAGGAGGAGAAGTTGTTTTCCCTGAAGTAATTGAATCTAGATTAAATGATTTCATTATGAAAGAAAATATCCCAATTAATAAATTCAATATTTCGAAAGTATCTAACAAATTATGGGGAAATAAAATTAAAGTAATAGTTGAATTTAGAGAACTTACAAATGATAAAAATATTGAAATTTCTTTAAATTTATTAAAAAATTTTTCTCAAAGTTGGCCTAAACATGAAAAGCCTGAAAAGTGGATTGTTAAAAACAAAAATAGCATTACAGAAAAAATAAACTATAAATTTAAAAAATAATAATCAGCATTCTTTTAAATTTGTACTCACATTAGAAGCCTCTATCCATCTTTCTAGCTGATCGGGAATTTCTATTTTATTTCTTGAATCAACATCTAAAGAACAGTGTATAATTTTCCCTTCGGCTACTTTATTTCCATTTTTTATAAAAAAGGTATTTACTTGGAACAAATGAGTATTAATTTTATGAGGGGCAACTTTTACTTTTAATAAATCTCCAATTTTTATAGGCGCATGAAAGTTTGCTTCACAATTTACTATTGGAAAAATAATTTGACTTTTACGTATAGAAAAATCTGGAAAAATATCGTTACAAGGGATCCCATAGATTTCAATACTTTCTTCCCAAGCTTCATGCGACCATTTTAATAAGTTATGAAAATGAATTACACCTGCAGAATCACAATCACCAAACCTTACTTTCTTCTGCAATATTAACCAGTCAGAGGGTTTCATTTAAAGAAATTATCTATCAACAGATCCCATAATGACATCTATTGAACCAAGGATTGCCATAATATCAGCGATTTTGGCACCTTTAAGAATATGAGGCAATATTTGCAGATTATTTAAATCAGCTGCTCTGATTTTAAATCTCCATGGGGTAACTTCATTATTTCCTTGAATAAATACACCTATTTCTCCTTTGCCGGACTCTAATCTTGTATATAATTCTCCGTTAGGAATTTTAAAAGTTGGAGCAACCTTCTTAGCTACATATTGATAGTCAATACCAAATATTTCACTTTTCTTATCTTCAGTCGACATTCTTTGAGCTTCTAAATTTTCTGTTGGACCTCCTGGAATCATTTTGCAGGCTTGGCGAATGATGCTTAGTGATTGTCTCATCTCTTCAACTCTTACTCGATATCTCGCATAACAATCTCCTTCTTTTTCCGAAGCAATCTGCCAATCAAAATCGTCATAACATTCATAACTATCGACTTTCCTTAAATCCCAGGAAACTCCAGAAGCTCTAAGCATTGGCCCAGACAAAGACCAATTAATTGCCTGGTCTCTTTGTATTGTTCCTAGACCTTCAATTCTTTTTCTAAAAATTGGATTATTTGTAATTAATTTTTCGTATTCATCTATCTTAGGACCAAACCAATCGCAAAAGTCTATACATTTTTCTAACCATCCGTATGGGAGATCACATGCGACACCGCCTATCCTAAAGAAATTATTATTTATTAGCCTTTGTCCAGTAGCAGCTTCCCAGAGATCATAGATCATCTCTCTTTCTCTAAAAATATAGAAAAATGGAGTTTGAGCTCCTACGTCTGCTAAAAAGGGACCAAGCCATAAAAGATGATTAGCAATACGATTAAGTTCGAGCATAAGAACTCTGATGTAACTAGCTCTTTTGGGAACTGGAATATTAGCTAATCTTTCAGGAGCATTTACTACAATAGCTTCATAAAACATTCCTGCTGCATAATCCATTCTGCTTACATAAGGGACATACATTACATTTGTTCTATTTTCAGCTATCTTTTCCATTCCTCTATGTAAATATCCAATTACTGGCTCACAATCAATGACATTCTCACCATCAAGAGTTACAACTAACCTTAAAACCCCATGCATTGAAGGATGGTGAGGGCCAAAATTGACCACCATTGGTTCTGTTCTAGTCTCTAGCTGAGCCATTCGAAATTTAACTTCTAAACAAATCTTAGTCGAAAGTTATGCAAACTGACCTATCTGATTCATCTTTTTTCAATCATAAATCAGTTATGACAGATGAGATTATGGCCTCATTAGAGCATTACCCACTTATACATAACAATCAACTTAAGGGAATAGACGCAACTTTAGGCGGAGGCGGGCACTCTTATCATTTATTGAGAAAATATTCGGATTTAAATATAATTGGGCTTGATCAAGATCCATTCGCAAGAAAATCAGCATTAAAAAAACTTGATGAGTTTAAAAATAGGATTGATATAAGGGCTTCAAATTTTGCGGATTTTGTACCAAAAGAAAAAGTTTCTTTTGTGATTGCAGATCTTGGAGTAAATAGTAACCAACTTGATGACCCTAAAAGAGGATTTAGTTTCCAAAAAGATGGTCCGCTTGATATGCGCATGAATCCTTTGCTTGATGTTGATGCAGAGAAATTAATTGAGGTTTTAAATGAAAAAGATCTAGCTAACCTAATCTATAAATATGGAGATGAGAGATTATCAAGAAAGATTGCTAGGAAAATAAAATTAGATTTGAAGGAAAATGGAAAATATTCTGGGACAAAAGAGTTAGCTTACTCTATTGCAGGCTGCTTCCCACCAAAACAAAGATATAAAAAAATACATCCAGCAACAAGAACATTTCAAGCACTAAGAATTGCTGTTAATAAAGAAATTGAAGTATTAGAAAAATTTTTGCAAGTTGTACCTGAATGGCTTTTGCCAGGGGGTATTATTTCTGTTATTAGTTTTCATTCTCTTGAGGATAGGTTAGTTAAAAGTTGTTTTAAGAATGATCAAAGACTAAAAAACCTGACAAAAAAGCCAATAACTCCTTCCGAAGAAGAAGTCGAACTTAATAAAAGAGCTAGAAGTGGAAAATTAAGAATTGCTCAATTAAATTAAAAGCCAATAATTTCTATCGTAATGATCTGATTGTATTTGTAAGAATATGAATTGCTTGTTTTATATCTTTTGAATTAGTACTTAATCCAATACTTAACCTTATTGAAGATTCTGCTTCTTTCAGAGATCTACCTAAGGCTAGTAAGACATGAGATGGTTCACCACTACTACATGCAGATCCAGTAGAACAAATTATTTTAGATTTTAAAAGTTTATGAAACTTTGCTCCGTTTAAATCCAATACAGTCAAATTTAAATTTTGAGGTAATCTTTTTTCTATGGAGCCATTAATTAATAAACCAGAATTGTTTTTTAACAACCCCTCTAAAAGGTTATTTCTATAAAAAAGTAATTTCTCAGCATTATTTTTTTGATTAAGAACTGCTATCTCTATTGCTTTAGCAAAGCCAACTACTAGAGGAAGAGGTAATGTGCCAGACCTAAGACCATATTCCTGACCTCCTCCAACAATTAAAGGCTCAAGATTAATTTCTTCATCAATCAAAAGAAGTCCTATCCCTTTAGGACCATATATTTTGTGAGAACTAATCGTTATCATATTTACGTCTGATAAAAGATTGTCTAACTCGATATAACCTAAACATTGTGCGAAATCAGAGTGCAAAGTTATTCCCCTCGATTTACATATCTTTGAAATATTCTCTAGAGGCTGAATAACTCCAATTTCGTTATTTGCCAACATGACACTAACCAGAAATGTATCTTCTCTTATATTTTTTTTGAATTGTTCTTCTGAAATTAAGCCATCTTTCTCAGGATTAATTTCTGTAACCATAAATCCCTCTTTTTTTAGTTGGTTTAAGGGCTCCAAAACAGCTTTATGCTCCGTTTTTAAGGTAATAATATGTCCATAATTTCCTGTTTTTTTATAGAAATTTCTAGCAAAACCTAATAAGGCTAAGTTATTAGATTCAGTTGCCCCACTTGTAAAAATAACTTTTTTATTCTTAAGAAATAAACTTTGTTCTATTTTTTCTCTTGAGGCTTCCAATATAGCGCTTGCGTTAATCCCCGCCAAATTAGATTTATTTGCAGGGTTAGAAAATATCTCACTCCAAAAAGGTTTCATAGAATCAACGACATCTTTAGAGCAAGGAGTCGAAGATTGATAGTCTAGTAGTATGGGAGTTGATAGCATTATGTTTATTATATAAAATTCTGTTTATTACTAGAAAATCAAATTAAAGAATTAAAAAAATGAATGAAATTAATCTAATAAATAATGAACCTGTAAGAAAATCAAGAATTTTATTAGTTGATGATGAGCCTGGTTTAAGAACAGCTGTTAAAACATTTCTAGAAGATGAAGGCTTTGAAATATTTATTGCAGTTGATGGAGAGGATGGTTGGGAAAAAGCTCAAACAGTCTTCCCCGATTTGATAATTAGCGATGTTATGATGCCTCGAGCCAACGGTTATGCTTTATTAGAAAAAATTAGAGAGGATGAAAAATTAGGAGGAACTCCAGTTATTTTTCTAACTGCAAAAGGAATGACCCTAGACAGAACAGAAGGTTATCTTGCAGGAGTTGATGATTATATTTCCAAACCTTTCGATCCCGATGAATTGGCTGCAAGAGTCAAAAATGTAATCAACAGACAAGAACGCTTATTAAAAGAAGCGGCACGATTCGCAGATATTGACGTAAGCAAAATGGCAAAACAAATTACTGAAATAAAATCTATGCTCACAGACCAAAACCAGACTAATCCAGAAAATAAAATAAATCTTCCTAGTTTTACTCCAAGAGAAGCAAGTGTACTTCAACTAGTAGCAGAGGGGCTGATGAACAAGGAAATTGCAAGGCAGCTTGAAACATCTATTAGAAATGTTGAGAAATATGTAAGTAGACTTTTTATTAAGACAGGTACGTCTAGCAGAACCGAATTAGTTCGTTATGCACTTGAAAATCATTTAGTAAAATGAACTATTAAATTTTTTCGAATTCAATTAGTTTTGAAAAATAAAAAGGAGCTTGATTTAATTTCTTTTTAACAACTTTAAATCCTTTTTCTTTAGCAGCATTAATAATACCCTTTTCTTTCAATGTATATGCTCTTGTAGTTTTACTTGGCCCAGGAAATAATTTCCCAATATTTTTTAGAACAGCAAGAACTGGAGTATAAGGAGCAAAGCTAACGATTAGTTTTTCTTTGCTTAAATCGCATAGATGTTGAACCATTTCTTCTGCGACCGGTTGAGGATAATGAATAAATACATCCAAACAAACTACAACATCAAATAATCCTTTTAATTTTTCCAGATCACAGACTTCATATTTGATTTTACCTTGATTCAAACCTAATTCATTAATGCGTTTCTTTGTTTCTTTAATCATTTCAGAAGAAATATCGCTCACCTGTAGTTCTTTTATACCAAGTCTTAGTAAAGGTATGGAAAGACTTCCTACACCACAGCCTGCATCACAATAACTTTTTTTTGTTAGTTCAGGATAATTTTTGATGTATGAGACTACATCATCTACAGTTTTTTGATGTCCTTTCCTAATATTTTTCTGAACTGTATTAATTTCATCAGATTTGCTATAAATTTTATTCCATCTTTCAAAGCCAGTACCATTAAAATACTCCCTAACTTCACTTTTTTCGATAATTTTATTTGACGTCATAATATTCTTTGAAAATTTATTCTTTTTATACTAACTAACTGGCGCCAAATTAATTGCACGCCATTATAGGAAAGAATTGATTTGTTATTTTGTCAGAATTGAATTCTAAAGATATTTATAAAATTGCTGTCGTGATGGGTAGTGATTCAGATCTAAATACAATGAAACCAGCTATTGATATTTTAAAAGAATTTGGAATAAAAACTGAAGTTTGTATACTTTCTGCCCATCGAACACCTATTGAAATGATGGAATATGCAAAAAATGCAGAATCAGAAAACATAAAAGTAATAATTGCCGGTGCTGGTGGTGCTGCTCATCTTCCAGGAATGCTGGCATCCATAACTTGTATTCCTATTATTGGAGTACCAGTAGAGAGTAAGACACTTAAGGGGATTGATTCTCTTTTATCAATCGTTCAAATGCCCGCTGGGATTCCAGTTGCAACAGTTGCAATTAATGGAGCTCAGAATGCTGGATTATTAGCAATAGAGATGATCAGTTTATTTGATGCATCCATAAAGAAAACTTTAAAAGAATTCAGAGAAAATCTACATACACAGGTAAGAACTAAAAATAGTAAGTTATCAACTATTGGACCTGACAATTATCTTCAAAATAAATGAAGTAATATTTTTTATTAGGCCTTTTTAAGAAAGTTTTCTTTTTTAAGGTAGTTAATAACTTTCTCAACGGAATCATTTAAATCTAACGAACCTGTATCAACAACAATTTCGGGATTATGAGGAGCTTCATATGGACTAGAAATCCCTGTAAATTCCTTAATTTCACCCAAACGAGCTTTCTTATAAAGACCTTTAGTATCCCTATTTTCGCAAACTGTGATATCTGCAGCACAATAAACTTCAATAAAATCATTAGATCCAATAATTTTTCTCACTTTATCTCTATCGCTTATAAATGGTGAAACGAATGCTGTAATAGTTATTATCCCAGCATTCATAAATAAATTCGCAACTTCTCCAATTCTTCTTATATTTTCTTCTCTATCTTCATCCGAAAAACCAAGATCTTTACATAAACCGTGTCTAATATTATCTCCATCCAACACGTAAGTCGAAAAACCATCTAAGTGTAAAACTTCATTTAAAGCGTTGGCTAAAGTACTTTTACCAGAGCCAGATAAACCTGTGAACCATATCACCATACCTTTATGACCTCTCATTTTCTCTAACTTTTCTCTATCAATAGTTAAATTGTGCCACTTTATATTGGTTGACTTTGTTTGATCTTGTTCTTTCATTACTTGGACTATTAAAATTAAAAACTATCCTAACCCTTGCTTCATAAATTATGAAATCCCTCTTTACGAAGAAACTCAATTGATTTAGACACCATATCACCCTGTAACTGGATATTACTATCAATTAATGTTCCCCCAGTACCACAAAAAACTTTAATTTTTTTTAGTAATTCTTTTAATAAGATTTCATCCTCAGTCCCCAACCCTCTAATTAAAGTAATAGTCTTACCCTTTTTACCTTTTTTTTGTTTTGAAATATTTATTTTTGATCTTTTATCAAAATTATCTACCTTAGCTATTTCTTCAGATTTTTTTTCTTGATTATCAAATTCTATCCAATTCTTTTTTCCCATTATTTTAAATATAATCTATAGTTAGTTAATACTTATTCTATAGAAAAAGTGGTAAGTACATTTTCTCGCAAAGATCAAAACTATAAAAATGAAGATTTAAATCAACCTTCCAAAGAGGGAAGATTTGGAAAATATGGTGGTCAATATGTTCCTGAAACACTAATGCCTGCTCTTTTTGAGCTTGAAAAAGCTGCATCAAATGCATGGAAAGATAAACTTTTTGTAAAAGAATTAAATCATCTTCTTAAGACTTATGTAGGCAGAGAAACACCACTTTATGAAGCCAAAAGACTCACTGAACATTACAAAACTAAAAAAGCAACTCCGACAATATGGCTTAAAAGAGAAGATTTAAATCATACTGGTGCTCACAAAATTAATAATGCTCTTGGTCAAGCTTTATTAGCAATAAGAATGGGCAAAAAAAGAATAATTGCAGAAACTGGAGCAGGTCAGCATGGAGTTGCTACAGCTACTGTTTGTGCGAGATTTGGCTTGAAATGCATTATTTATATGGGTGCTGAAGATATAAAAAGGCAATCCCTTAACGTCTTCAGAATGAAACTTCTAGGAGCTGAAGTTAAAGTTGTAAATTCAGGAACTGCAACACTTAAGGATGCTACTAGTGAAGCCATTAGAGATTGGGTTTCTAATGTCGAAACCACACACTACATTTTAGGATCTGTTGCAGGTCCACACCCTTTCCCAAAGATTGTGCGAGATTTTCATGCAGTTATAGGTGAAGAAACTAAAAAACAATGTTTGGAATCATTTGGATCTTTTCCCGATATTTTGCTTGCTTGTGTAGGTGGGGGATCAAATGCAATGGGGCTTTTCCATCC